>Ga0208566_1000068_pt1 | contig 73151 bp, 74 predicted proteins | sample PL_2010_150m_FD_184159 | JGI IMG/M metagenome (GOLD analysis project Ga0208566, IMG submission 184159) | Freshwater microbial communities from Powell Lake, British Columbia, Canada to study Microbial Dark Matter (Phase II) - PL_2010_150m... | ecosystem: Environmental > Aquatic > Freshwater >...
CCCCAGTCCCCCGCCCCAAGGGCGGGGGCTCCTGATCGGCGCGTCCGCGTTGCGGAGGCGAAGTGACATGATCAACGCCTCACTCAAGCAGTTGTCTGCCGCGCTCGCGGCGAAAAAGGTTTCAGCCGTGGAATTGGCGACTCTTTTTCTCGACCGCATCGACAAGTTCAATCCCGAGTTCAATGCCTTCATCACCACCGACCGGGAAAAAACGCTGGTTCAGGCAAGGACCGCCGACAAAACCCTGAAAGCGGGCACCGATGCGACGGCGCTGACCGGCATTCCTCTGGGTTACAAGGACATTTTCTGCACCCGGCGCTGGCGCACGACCTGCGGCTCGAAAATCCTCGCCAACTTCGTATCACCCTACGACGCCCATGTGGTCGAAAAGCTCACTGCGGCAGGCATGGTGACGCTGGGCAAGCTCAACATGGACGAGTTCGCCATGGGCTCGTCGAACGAAACCTCGTATTTCGGCCCAGTGAAGAATCCGTGGGATGTTTCCTGCGTGCCCGGCGGGTCGTCGGGTGGTTCGGCAGCTGCCGTTGCCGCTCGGCTCACCCCCGCCGCAACAGGCACGGATACCGGGGGCTCGATCCGCCAGCCGGCAGCCTTGTGCGGCCTGACCGGCCTCAAACCGACCTACGGCGTGGTGTCGCGCTACGGCATGGTCGCCTTTGCCTCCAGTCTCGACCAGGCCGGGCCGATGGCGAAGAGCGCGGCAGACTGCGCCCTGCTGCTGAGTACGATGGCCGGCTTCGATGCCCGCGATTCGACTTCGCTTGAGCGCCCTGCCCAGGATTACAGCTGCGATCTGGACAAACCGCTGGCCGGCCTCAGAATCGGCTTGCCACGGGAGTTCTTCGGCGAGGGCATGGACACCGACGTGCGCACCGCGGTCGACGCCGCGCTGGCCGAGTACCGCAAGCTCGGCGCCACCACCGCGGAAGTGCATCTGCCCAATTCCGGACTGTCGGTCCCGGCCTATTACGTGATCGCACCGGCCGAGGCCAGTTCCAATCTGTCGCGCTTCGATGGTGTGCGTTACGGCCACCGCGCGCCGGAGTATGCCGACCTGGCGGAGATGTACTCGCGCAGCCGCGCACAGGGCTTCGGCGCGGAAGTGAAGCGGCGCATCCTGATCGGCACCTACGTGCTGTCCCACGGCTACTACGATGCTTATTACCTCCAGGCGCAGAAGATCCGGCGTCTCATCGCCGCCGACTTTGTGGCGGCATTCAAGGAGTGCGACGTGATCATGGGGCCCACTTCGCCTTCGGTGGCGTTCGCCTTTGGCGCCAAGAGCGCGGACCCCGTGCAGATGTATCTGTCCGACATCTACACCATCTCCACCAACCTCGCCGGCCTGCCCGGCATGTCGCTTCCGTGCGGCTTCGGCAACAACAACATGCCGGTAGGACTACAGATCATCGGCAACTGGTTCGGCGAGGCGAAGATGCTCAATGTCGCGCACCAGTACCAGAAAGCCACCGATTGGCACACGCGGATGCCGGAGGGTGTGAAATGAACTGGGAAATCGTTATCGGGCTGGAAACCCACGCCCAGCTGCGAACCAAATCGAAAATATTTTCCGGCAGCAGCATTGCTTTCGGCGCCGAGCCGAATGTACAGGCCAACGCAGTGGATATAGCGCTGCCCGGAGTCTTGCCGGTGCTGAATCGCGAGGCCGTGGTCTGTGCCATCAAGTTCGGGCTGGCCGTCGGAGCGAAGATCGCACCGCGGTCGATCTTTGCACGCAAGAATTATTTCTACCCCGATCTGCCCAAGGGCTATCAGATCAGCCAGTTCGAGACGCCGGTGGTCGCCGGCGGCGGATTAATGATAAGAGTCGGCGCTGGCGACACGGCGACGGAAAAGTTCGTGCATCTGACACGCGCCCATCTTGAAGAGGATGCCGGCAAATCGCTTCACGAGGATTTTCATGGCCGCACCGGCATCGACCTCAATCGCGCCGGCACGCCGCTACTCGAAATTGTCACCGAGCCGGACATGCGCTCCTCGGCCGAGGCGGTTGCCTATGCCAAGGCACTGCATGCCCTGGTGCAATGGATCGGCATTTGTGACGGCAACATGCAGGAAGGATCGTTTCGCTGCGATGCCAACGTTTCGGTGCGGCCCATGGGGCAGAAGGAATTCGGCACCCGGCGCGAAATCAAGAACCTCAATTCCTTCCGCTTCATGCAGCAGGCTATCGATTTCGAAGTGCAGTGGCAGATCAACGAAATCGAGGAAGGCCGTGCCATCCGCCAGGCCACCGTGCTGTTCGACCCCGACACCGGCGAAACACGCTCGATGCGCAGCAAGGAAGACGCGCACGACTACCGCTATTTCCCCGATCCCGATCTGTTGCCGCTGGAAATCAAGGCGGACTGGATCGCGCAGGTGCGCTCAGGGATGCCCGAGCTGCCGCAAGCCATGAAGCAGCGCTTCGAAACCGACTATGGCCTGTCGTCCTATGACGCGGAGATGCTGACAGCGACGCGCGCAACGTCAGGATTCTTCGAGGGTGCGGTCGCAGCGGCAGGCAGGGATAGCGCAAAGCTATGCGCCAACTGGGTCACGGGCGAATTGGCCGCACACCTCAACAAATCCGACATGTCGATCGAGGTGTCGCCGGTCTCCGCCGCTCAGCTCGCCGGCATCGTTCGCCGCATTGCCGACAACACGATCTCCAACAAGATCGCCAGGGATGTCTTCGAGGCGCTGTGGGCCGGCGACGACAAGGATGCCGACGCGGTGATCGAGGCAAAAGGCTGGAAGCAGATCACCGATACCGGAGCGATAGAAGCACTTGTCGACGAGGTGCTCGCTGCCAATCAGAAGTCGGTCGAGGAATACCGTGCCGGCAAGGAAAAGGCCTTCAACGCGCTGGTCGGGCAGGCCATGAAGGCGACGCGGGGCAAGGCAAATCCGCAGCAGGTCACCGACCTGCTGAAGAAAAAACTCGGCACCTGATCACTTCTTCTGGGCAGGCTTGGCTGGTTCTGCTGCCGGTGGAGCCGCCGGCGTCGGTGCTGCGGCGGCTTCCGCGGCAGGTGCGACCGCAGCCTCAGGAGCAGGCGCGGCATCCATCGACTTCTTGCCGGTCAGCTCGAGATAGCGCTTCTTCTCCTCGGCGAAACGGTTGCGGACTTCGTCCATTTCCTTGAGCTTGGCGTCCACCGTCGCCTGTTGCGCGCTGATCTCCTTTTCGTTGTCGCGGATCTCGGCCTTGACCTGCTCCGGCAGCGGCTTGCCCTTGTAGAACTCCTTGTCGCTGGCAAGCTTTTGCTTCTTCTTGTTGGCTTCCTCCAGACGCTGCTGGGCCTGTTTCATGTGCTTGTCGACTTCAGCCAAAGCACGATCCCGCGCCGAATTGATGTCCTTTTCACTGGAATAGGTCGACAGCAAGGCAAGCGTGCGGCGACGTTCCTCGCCGGCCTTCTTCTTCTCTTCTTCCTTCTTTGCTATTTCAGCATTGCGGCGCGCCTGCTGCTCGGCGGTCAGCGGAGCTTCGACCTTTTTTGAAACAAAACCCTTGTTGTCCCTCTCTTCATAGGCCCGACCCTGGCATTCGGTGGGCAAAAAATCACCGCAGACCTTGCGCCCCCTGGCGTCGTCACAACAATAGATGCGTGTCTGGGCCATTGCACCGAGGGCAAGCACGGCGGAGGAAACAAACAGCAGGGCGGAAATCAGGCGCATGGGGGTTCTCCCTTGAGAGGTCATGGACATCATTCGATGCCGTAGCGAGCGCGATAAACACTCACGGCAGCGAGCTTGCTTTCAAGTTCCGGGTGACCGGAAAGATATTCAATCAGGTCGGTCAAACTGGCGACGCTGATCACCGGAATGCCGTAATTCTGTTCCACTTCCTGCACTGCCGAAATCTTTCCCTGGCCGCATTCCTGACGATCGAGTGCAATGACCACCGCAGCCGGCGTCGCACCCGCATCACGGATCAGATCCACCGATTCGCGGACCGACGTGCCCGCAGAAATAACATCATCGATGATCAATACGCGACCCTTGAGCGGCGCTCCGACCAGCGTACCACCTTCGCCGTGATCCTTGGCTTCCTTGCGGTTGTAGGCGTAGGGAGCGTTGCGCCCCAGAACCGCCAGTGCCATTGCCGTCCCGGCGGCGAGCGGAATACCCTTGTAGGCCGGCCCGAACAGCACGTCGAACTGGACGCCGGCCGCCAGAATGCGGCGCGCGTAGAAATCGCTGAGCCGCGAAAGTGAAGCGCCATCGCTGAACAATCCGGCGTTGAAGAAATAGGGGCTCAAGCGACCCGCCTTGGTCTTGAATTCGCCGAAGCGGAGCACGCCCAGTTCGCAGGCGAAGGCGATAAACTCGCGGCTCAGCTCACTGGTGACGGCGCTGGTAACAGTAAAGGCGGCGTTCGCATTCATCAAATACATTCTACATGCTCAGGCACATGCTCCGAATACTCACTCTGAATCTGAATGGTATCCGTTCCGCCGCCAGCAAGGGATTTTTCGAATGGCTGGCGACGCAGCAGGCCGACATCGTCTGCGTCCAGGAACTCAAGGCGCAACTGGCCGATTTGACTCCGGCGCTACGCGTGCCAGCAGGCTTCGCCGGGCGCTTTCATGCCGCGGAAAAGAAGGGTTACAGCGGGGTCGGCATCTATTCCCGAAAAGCGCCAGACCGCGTCATCGAAGGCTTCGGCAATCCCGAGTTCGACGCCGAGGGGCGTTACCTGCAGGCCGATTTCGGCAAGTTGTCGGTGGTCTCGCTGTACCTGCCGTCAGGTTCCAGTTCGGACGAACGCCAGTTGGCCAAGTTCCGCTTTCTTGACCAGTTCCGGCCGCAACTGGAACGGCTGGCGAGTTCAGCGCGCAGCGATGGGAGGGAGGTCGTGCTGTGCGGTGACTGGAACATCGCACACCAGCCAATCGACCTCAAGAACTGGAAATCCAACCAGAAGAACTCCGGCTTTCTGCCCGAAGAGCGCGCCTGGCTGTCTGCGGTCTTCAATGAACTCGGCTGGGTGGACGTACATCGCCGACTATTGCCGGAGGCGACCGGCGAGGCCTACACTTGGTGGTCAAACCGAGGCCAGGCGTGGGCCAAGAACGTCGGCTGGCGCATCGACTACCAGATTGCCACACCAGGCCTGGCGGCGACGGCGCGCCGGGTGGGCGTCTATAAGGAGCAGCGTTTCTCCGATCATGCGCCGGTGATGGTGGATTACGAGTTCGATCCCGTATGACGTGGATCATTGCGGCGCAACGACAAAGTAGGTAGCCTTAGTGTTTTAGTCTTTCAATTTAGGAGAAAGCCATGAACGACACGAGCGATGTCACCAAAGACAAGCTGATTGCCGACGTAAAGCTGGTAATTGCCGACACCGAAGAACTGCTACGCGCCACAGCCGGTCAGACGGGCGACAAGATCGCCGAACTTCGTGCCCGGACCCAGGATCGTCTTGCGACCGCCAAGATCAAGATGGCCGACGCAGAAGCCGCCATAGTGGACAAAGCAAAGGAAGTCGGTCGCGTTGCCGACGACTACGTGCATGACAATCCCTGGCGCTCGGTGGGCGTGGCCGCCGGCTTCGGATTGATCGTCGGTTTGCTGATCGGTCGTCGCTGAGCGCAGCAATGGGTGACCAGGTGGCAAAGGTGCAGGATCCGCGCGGCCTGTTCGCGTCGGCCAAGGGCTTGCTCGGCACCGGTGTCGCCCTGCTTCACAACCGCCTCGAACTTTTCGGTGTCGAACTCGCCGAGGAACGGGGGCGACTGGTCTCCCTGCTTGCCTACGGCGGAGCAGCTTTTCTCTGCATCGCCGCAGGCCTGCTCTTCCTCGCCATATTTCTCACCGTACTGCTCTGGGAGAGCAACCGGCTACTCGCGCTCGGCGTCTTCTCAGCACTCTTCCTCGGTGCCGGAATCGTCAGCCTGGTGCTGGCAATGGGCATGGCGCGCTCGGGTTCAAAACTGTTTGCCGCCAGCCTGGCCGAGTTGCGCCAGGATCGTGACGCGCTGGCAACCGGCGATACCGCAAGGCCGCAGTGAACCAAGCGACGCTTGACCTCGCGCTAAAGAAGCAGCGGCTCCAGATCGCAAGCGATACGCTGCGCGCCGACTTCGGTCTTTGCGCGACAGGGCTGGGGCCCGCCTTCCGCGGCGCGGATTGCGCGGCCGAAGGTGCCCGTTGGCTGCTCCGCAATCCTCAATTCGTGGTTGCCGCCGCCGTCGCGCTGGCCGTCGTCCGACCCAAACGAGTCTGGCGCTGGGCGCGCCGCACCTTTGTGGGTTGGCAGGTATGGCGCAAGGTGCGTGATCTATTGGAGTACCGCCAGCCTCCCATCTCGCAACGGTGAACGCTCGACGTCCGAGAGGCGAAGTCGAGGAAGTCACTCACCAGATCCCCGCGGTTACCGGAATGCACGTTTCGCCCGGCTTGAGGAAGAAGATGCTCGCCGCACATAGCCGCGAACGCAAAGAATTGTCGGCTGAAATAGTCAAGGTGCGCGGGCTCATGCCGCTTTTGATGAAACCCCGCAACGGCGAGCGCTGGACGGGCGATGAACGAGCCGCGCTGCAGGATCAGTTGCGTGCATTGGCGCACCTTTCCCCATATCTGATGCTACTGCTGCTTCCCGGCTCTTTCGTTGCACTGCCTCTGCTGGCCTGGTGGTTGGACCGTCGCCGGCAGAGGCGCGACGGTTAACCTTGAAATACACCCACTGAAACAAAAAACGGCCCCCATCGCTGGAAGCCGCCTGAATCCTGGTGGTGATGAGTGGACTTGAACCACCGACCCCCGGATTATGAATCCGATGCTCTAACCGACTGAGCTACATCACCGTGCAAAGGGGCGGAATTATCCTCGCCGCACGCTTGCCTTGTCAAGGCAGCACCGGTCGGCGACAATCGCGGCATGAACTTTGATATCGTGATTGTGGGAGGTGGCCTGGCGGGACTGGCCATGGCGGCGGCATTGCGTCGCTCGACTTTGTCTGTGGCACTGGTCGAAGGGAAGTTACCGGCTCCCGCCGAGGGGTGGGATTCGCGTATTTACGCGATCAGCCCGGCCAATGCGCGCTTCCTGGATGCCATCGGCGCCTGGCGCCATCTGGATCCGACACGCATGGAAGCGGTACGGATAATGGAGATCCATGGTGACGCAGGTGGCCGGCTGGATTTCACCGCCTACGGCAGCGGCGTCTCGGAGCTGGCCTGGATCCTCGAATCGTCACAGATGCAGCTCGAGTTGTGGGAAGCGGCCAAGCGTCAGGGCAACTTGAGCCTGTTTTGTCCGGCACGGCCGCAAGCACTGGTGATGGGGCCTGACGCTGCGCAACTGACGCTCGAGGATGGCCGCAGCCTTGCCGCGCGACTTATCATCGCGGCCGATGGTTCTGAATCCTGGACCCGCGCTGCGGCAGGCATCGACGTCCGTTTTGACCCTTACGACCAGTTGGGCGTGGTCGCCAACTTCACAGTTGAGCAACCGCATCGGGGCACGGCTTTCCAGTGGTTCCGCCAGTACGGGGTATTGGCCTGGCTGCCGCTGCCTGGCAATCGCATTTCGATGGTCTGGTCTGCCGCGGAAGAGCATGGGCGCGAACTGTTGGCTCTCGATCACGCCGCGCTGTGCGACCGCGTTGCCGGAGCGGGCGGCTTTCGACTCGGTGCGCTGGAACTGATAACCGCGCCCTCCGGTTTTCCTCTGCGCCTGATGCGTGCGCCGCGCACTGTGGCGCCAAGACTGGCACTGATCGGTGATGCCGCGCATACCATCCATCCACTCTCCGGCCACGGCATCAACCTGGGTTTTCAGGACGCGCAGGTTCTGGCAAACGTTCTGTGCGACAAGCCCGGGCACGTCGATTGCGGCGACCTGGCCTTGTTGCGAATCTACGAGCGGGCGCGAAAGGAAGAAGTGGTGACTTTGCAGACGGTGACTGATAGTCTGCACGACCTCTTCCGGCCCGCGGAAGGCCGCTTGCCCGGCCTGCGCAACTTCGGATTGAACCTCACCAACGCTTTGCCGGTCGTAAAGGACTTGCTGGTCCGCTACGCACTCGCGTCCTGAAATCCCCTGGAGAACTCATGAAACTACCACTGCTTGCCTCCGTTCTGGCCTGTGCGTCCCTCACCGCTGTTGCCGACGAGGCCGATATAAGAAAGGCCGTCGAGACCAAGCTCGGCAAGGTCGAAAAGATTGTCAGGGCGCCCATCGCAGGCATTTGGGAAGTCACGGTGGATGGGCAGGTTTTCTATTCGGACGACAAGGCGACCTACCTGATATTCGGCAATCTGCTGGAAACCAGGACGGGCAAGAATCTCACCGCGGAGCGCCAGTTCAACTCCCTGCCGCTCGACCTGGCCATGAAACAAGTGCGCGGGTCCGGCAAGAACATCATGGTGACGTTCGAGGACCCCAATTGCGGCTATTGCAAGAAGCTGGCGAAAGACATCCTTACCCTGAAGGATGTGACCATTTATACCTTCCTCTACCCCGTGCTGGGAGATGATTCCTACGAGAAGTCAAAGGCGATCTGGTGTGCGCCGGACAAGTCCAAAGCCTGGGCCGACTGGATGAACAACGGCAAAGCGCCGCCTGCCATGACTGCGAAGTGCGATACGTCCGGACTGGAGAAGTCCGCGCAGCTTGGCCGCAAGTTGCGCATCAACGGCACGCCCGCAATCTTCTTCGCCAGCGGCGAACGCGTCGGCGGCTATATTCCGGCGCCGGAAATCGAGAAGCGCTTCAGCGCCCCGGGGGGCTAAGCCCCGAATGCATCTGCTGCGCTGCGACAATCCCGCAGCAAAAGTTGGCGTACTATTACTATAAGAATAAAGAATCTGTACATAAACAGAGCCAACCCGGGGTAGCTGCTCCGGGATTTCTATTACTGGAGAGGAGATCGACAGATGCAAGTCACACGGCGGCAGTTCTTCAAGGTCTGCGGCGCCGGTCTGAGCGGGTCTTCCATCGCACTGATGGGATTCTCGCCCACGTCGGCCCTGGCGGAGGTGCGCAGCTACAAGCTCGCCCGCGCCACGGAAACCCGTAACACGTGTCCGTATTGCTCGGTGGCATGCGGGGTTCTGGTCTATTCTTCGGGCGACAAGTCGAAGAACGCCCATGCTGACATCATCCACATCGAGGGCGACCCGGATAACCCCGTGAACCGAGGCACACTTTGCCCCAAAGGCTCAGGCCTGCTCGACATGGTCAAGAGCCCCAACCGGCTCAAGTATCCGGAAGTGCGCGAGCCCGGCAGCAACGAGTGGAAGCGTATTTCGTGGGACGACGCGATCGGCCGCATCGCCACCCACATGAAGAAGGATCGCGATGCCAACTTCATCGAGAAGAACGCTGATGGTGTAACGGTAAACCGCTGGAACACCTTCGGCTTCCTTGCTTCTTCGGCCGCCTCCAACGAACCGGGTTATCTCAGTCACAAGATTCTCCGCTCCCTCGGATCGGTCGTCTTCGACACGCAAGCACGTATTTGACACGCCCCCACGGTATCCAGTCTGGGTCCGACATTTGGGCGTGGTGCGATGACCAACCATTGGGTTGACATCAAGAATGCTGATTTGATTATTGTAATGGGTGGCAACGCAGCGGAAGCGCATCCCTGCGGCTTCAAGTGGGTTATCGAGGCGAAGAAGACGCGCAAGGCCAAGCTGGTGGTCGTGGACCCGCGCTTCACGCGTTCCGCTTCCGTCGCCGATTACTACGCGCCGATCCGTTCAGGTTCCGACATCGCCTTCCTCGGCGGCGTCATCAATTACCTGTTGAGCAATGACAAGATTCACCACGACTATGTAAAGTCCTACACCAACTCCGCATTCCTGATCGACGAAGGCTTCAGTTTCGGCGACGGTTTGTTCTCGGGCTACAACGCCGAGAAGCGAAGCTACGCCAAGGACACCTGGAAGTACCAGCTCGACAAGGACGGCTTTGCCAAGGTCGATCCGACCCTGCAGGATCCGCATTGCGTGTTTCAGCTGATGAAGAAGCACTACAGCCGCTACACGCCGGAACTGGTGAGCAAGGTCACCGGTACGCCCAAGGACCAGTTCCTCAAGGTCTGCGAGATGATGGCTGAGACGGCCGCACCGAACAAGACCATGACGATCTGCTACGCCCTTGGCTGGACGCAGCACTCGGTAGGCTCGCAGAACATCCGCACCATGGCCATGATCCAGCTGCTGTTGGGCAACATGGGCATGGCGGGTGGCGGCATCAACGCCCTGCGCGGGCATTCCAATGTCCAGGGCATCACCGACATGTGCCTGTATTCGGACAATCTGCCGGGCTACATGGGTGCGCCACTGGATGCGGACGTGGACCACAAGACCTATCTGGCAAAACGCACGCCCAAGGCGCTGCGTCCCGGCCAGATGAACTTCCCGCAGAACTTTCCCAAGTGGCACACCAGCCTGATGAAAGCCTGGTACGGTGCCGCCGCGACGGAAAAGAACGACTATGCCTACGACTGGCTGCCGAAGCGGGACGCATCCTACGACGTGCTGGCCATGTTCGAGCGCATGTACCAGGGCAAGATGAACGGCTTCGTCTGCCAGGGCTTCAACCCTCTGGCCGCAGTGGCGAACAAGAAGAAGGTGGGCGACGGTCTGGCCAAGCTCAAGTATCTGGTCATCATCGATCCGCTGGCCACCGAAACTTCCGAGTTCTGGAAGTCCTACGGCGAGTTCAACGAGGCGGATCCGGCAAAGATCCAGACCGAGGTGTTCCGCCTGCCGTGCAACCTGTTTGCCGAGGAAACGGGCTCCTACACCAACTCCGGACGCGTGCTCCAATGGCATTGGCAGGCCGCCGAAGGACCCGGGGAATCAAAGGGCGATACGGAAATCGTCGCCAGCCTGTTCCAGAAGCTGAAGGCGATGTACGCCAAGGATGGCGGCAAGTTGCCGGAGCCGATTCTCAATCTGACCTGGCCCTACCGCCTCCCAAACAATCCGTCGGCCGAAGAATTGCTGATGGAAATCAACGGCAAGGCCCTCGAGGACCTGGTCGATCCCAAAGACAAGACCAAGGTCCTTGTCAAGGCGGGCGAACAACTCGCGAGCTTTGGGCAGTTACGCGACGACGGCAGCACTTCCTGCGGCAACTGGATTTACAGCGGCTGTTGGTCGCAGGCGGGCAACCTGACGGCGCGGCGCGACAATTCGGACCCGTCCGGTCTGGGGCAGACCCTTAACTGGGGCTTTGCCTGGCCGGTAAACCGGCGCATCCTGTATAACCGCGCCAGTTGCGACCTCGCCGGCAAGCCCTGGGATCCGAAGCGCACAGTGCTGAAGTGGTCTGGCACGAAGTGGGTCGGCAACGACATACCCGACATGCGCCCGGATGCTGCGCCGGAGGAGAACGTGATGCCCTTCATCATGGCCCCCGAAGGTGTCGCGCGTCTTTTTTCCCCGGTTATGGCCGACGGCCCCTTCCCCGAGCACTACGAGCCCTTCGAAACACCGCTGGACAGAAACCCGTTCCATCCGAACAACCCGAAGGCCACCAGCAATCCCGCATCCCGGGTGTACAAGGGCGACATGGAGGTATTCGGCAAGGCCAAAGAGTTCCCGTATGTGGCTACTACTTACCGCCTGGTCGAGCATTACCATTTCTGGACCAAGCACGCCAGGATCAACGCCGTGCTGCAACCGGAACAGTTCGTCGAGATCGGCGAGGAACTGGCGAAGGAGAAGGGGATCGGCAACGGCGACAAGGTGAAGGTGCGCAGCAACCGCGGCTTCATCAAGGCGGTGGCGGTGGTGACCAAGCGCATCAAGGCACTCGATGTCGATGGCAAGAAGGTGCATACCGTCGGCATCCCGCTGCACTGGGGATTCAAGGGATTGACGAAGCCGGGCTTCATCACCAATACCCTGACGCCTGCGGTCGGCGACGCCAATTGCCATACGCCGGAATTCAAGGCGTTCCTGGTCAACATCGAGAAAATCTAAGGGAGATATGACATGGCATTGCAATCGCTAGATATCGCCCGCCGCTCGGCAACGACCACCCCGCCACCCGGCATTCGGCAGACCACGGAAGTGGCCAAACTGATCGACGTTTCCACCTGCATCGGCTGCAAAGCCTGTCAGGCCGCCTGCATGGAGTGGAACGACATCCGTGACGAAGTCGGCAACTGCTCCGGGGTGTATGACAACCCGGTCGACCTGACGGCAAAATCATGGACCGTGATGCGCTTCGCCGAAGTGGAAGAGAAGGGCAAACTGGAGTGGCTGATCCGCAAGGACGGCTGCATGCACTGCGCCGATCCGGGCTGCCTCAAGGCCTGTCCGGCCCCCGGCGCCATCATCCAGTACGCCAACGGCATCGTCGACTTCCATCAGGAAAACTGCATCGGTTGCGGCTACTGCATTACCGGGTGTCCCTTCAACATACCGCGCATCTCGCAGGAGGACAACAAGGCCTACAAGTGCACCCTGTGTTCCGATCGCGTGGCTGTCGGTCAGGCTCCGGCCTGCGCCAAGGCTTGCCCCACCGGCGCCATCCAGTTCGGCTCGAAAGAGCAGATGAAGGACTACGCTGAGCACCGCATCGTCGACCTCAAATCGCGCGGCTACGACAAGGCGGGGCTTTACGACCCGCTAGGCGTAGGCGGCACCCACGTCATGTACGTGTTGCACCACGCCGACCGTCCAGAACTCTACAAGGGCCTGCCCAACGATCCCAGCATCAGTCCGCTGGTGTCACTCTGGAAGGGCTTCGCCAAGCCGCTGGCCAGCGTGGCCATGGCTGCCGTTGCATTGGGCAGCCTGTTCCACTACGTGATGAAGGGTCCGAACGAGATATCCAAGGAACTGGAAGACGAGATGGAAAAGGAGGATGCAAAATGATCCGCAATCCGAAAGACCTCACGCGCTACGATGCGCAGGAGAGGGCCAATCACTGGCTGGTGGGCATCAGCTTCTTCCTGCTCGCACTCTCCGGACTGGCCTTTTTCCACCCGGCGTTCTACCCGCTGACGCAGCTCTTCGGTGGCGGTGTCTGGGCGCGCATCCTGCACCCCTTCATCGGCGTCGTGATGGCACTGGCCTTCCTGGTCATGTTCTTCCGCTTCAAGTCGCTCAACGTCATGACTCCCGCAGACAAGGAATGGCTGTCGAGGGCAGGCGAGATGATGAGCGGTGACGACCACAACATGCCGGAACAGGGCAAGTACAACGGCGGCCAGAAGGCGATGTTCTGGGCCATGGCCTTGTCCGTGTTGCTGCTGTTCGTCTCCGGCATCTTCCTTTGGCGCGCCTACTTCAGCCTGCCGGTGGATGTGGTACGGCTCGGTGCCGTGGTGCATTCCGCGATCGCCGCGATCATGATTGCCATGATTTTCGTGCACGTCTATGCCGCGCTCTGGGTCAGGGGTACGGTCCGCGCCATGGTGTATGGCACGGTCACCCGCGCCTGGGCCAAGCAGCATCACCGGGCGTGGTATCGGCAGGTCACCGGCAAGTCGTAACCCGCCAAACGCAGTCCTTCCGCCAACCTACCAACTGCGGGCTTCGGCCCGCGGTTCATTTTCAGACCATGACTACCACCACACCCATCATCCCGATCAAGTCGAGCAGCGAACCGCCGCATGTTATCGCGCCCGATGCGACGACGATTTTCGCCACGCGCGCGTTGCGCTTTGAGCAACTGGCCGAGGGCCACACCTTGAGCGATTGGATGCGCTTTCTCGCCGCCATAACCCGCGCCCAGCATGGGGCGCTGCAATCCCTGCCGGCGTTGACGCTGCCCGATGCAGCCCAACTGGCACGCGCCCGCGAACACGGCATGCCACCGCTGCCGGCGCAGTCCTGGCCACGGGATCCGATCTGGCAAGCGAGCCTCCGCCATATCGCCGCAGCGATTGCGGATGTTGCGCCGGAACCCGCACGACAGGATCTAGCCCGGCTTTCCAGCTTGGACAGCGAGATTCTTGAAGCACTGGCCGAACGCGTGCTGCACACCGAACTGTATGGTGAAGATGTCGCCTTGCTGCCCTATGTCGCGGCCGCCTTGCAGGTCTTGTGGACGGCCGGCGCGGCACGCCTCGGCGGCGGCGAGATTGCCGCGCTCGACGTCCCCGGCGTCTGCCCCTGCTGCGGCTTTCTTCCCGTCGCCAGCATCGTACGCGGCGCCGGCGAGACCAGCAATCTGCGCTACCTCCACTGCGCCCTGTGCAATACCGAATGGAACCTGGTGCGCGTCAAGTGCAGCAGCTGCGATGCCACCGCAGGCATCAGCTATCGCCACCTGGAAACTGAAACCGTCAAGGCGGCCGGCGCCGTGCGCGCCGAAACCTGCGAGGCCTGCAAGAGTTATCTCAAGATCGTCTATTCCGAAAAGGACGCCGTGGACCCGGTCGCCGACGACCTCGCCACGCTGGCACTGGATATCCTGGTCGACGAGGCCGGTTATTCCCGCAGCGGACCGAACCTGTTGCTGGCGCCGGGCGTTTGACAGGCTCGACGGAGAACGGAACCTTCGGCCCGGTATACCCGTCTTTTTTCTGCCACCCCCAAAGGAGGATATTGATGAAGCACCTGCCAACCCTTCTGCTTCTCGCTTGCCTGGCGATGCCGGCAGCCGCGACAGACCACCTTGATGGCGTGCTGCCGCTGGTCCAGGACGACATTGCCGCCGTCGCCCAGGTACGCGCCACTCCCGAGCGCCATGTCATGCTGTATTTCGGCGATCACCTGAACTGAGGGGCCTGCCGCTACACCGTGAGTGTGCTGCACAAGCCCGAAGTTAGCGCCAGATATCTGCGCAATTACGTCGGCGCCCATGCCGACTTCGGCGAGCTGGAACTGGATGACAAGGATCCGCGCCATGCGATGATCCAGCGCCATAACCCGCGCAAGCTGCGCCCGGTGCTGGTCTTCCTCGACAGCCAGGGCAAGGAAGTCGCGCGGCTCAGCGGAGGCTTGAAGTCAGCCGAAGACGCCCTGCTGCTGGACCGCTTTGTCTCCGAAAAACACTACCGGAAAATGGACTTCTCCACCTTCAAGGCGGCGCAGCGGAGTTGATGACGGTCTGCGCCTCCATGTCGCGATGACGTCCGGTGGCAAGTCCGTAGATGCGCAGCAGATCTTCTTCGGACACATCGATGAATGAATCCATCTGCGTCAGCGCGAAGACGAAATCTTCATGCGAAATTGCTTCGTAGCCGATGTTTGCGGTTCTTGCCTCGGCGCTGCGGCGTGCCAAAAAGACCGGGTACCGGCGCCACGGAAAGAACGCATTGAACGCGACGGCCGCCACCAGCAACACCACTACATTGAGCAGCACCGGCGTCAGCACGAAACCAAAACCCAGGGCGCGCAACTGCTCGCCGCCAAGAACGGCGGCCAGCGCCGTTGCTCCACCGGGCGGGTGGATGCAGCGCAGGTAGTGCATCGCGGCGATTGAAAGGCCGACCGCAGCCGCAGCCGCGAAGGCGGCATTGGGCATCAGGCGCGCGCAGGCGACACCGATCAACGCCGAAACCATATGCCCTCCGACTACCGGCCAGGGCTGCGAGAGGGCCCCGTGCGGCACCGCAAATACCAGCACCATCGAAGCACCGATTGAAAAGATCAGCAGCGGCGCCGAAGACGGCCCGCCGATTGCCTGACTGACGAAATAGACCGCGAGCAGGCCGACAAAACCTCCGAGCGCCGAAACCAGTCGCTCGCGATGGCTGACCGGGCTCAATTCGATACCCAGCATCTTCTGCCACGCCGAAGGCAGCGCGGGATTCCGTGTAGCCATTTCTCACTCCTCGATCGTGGTCGGCATCGCGCCGTGCACTTTGTGCGGAATGCGAATATTGACAGGTTGGCAGGGGCATGCAAAGTGGCAGAAACCGCTACAATCCGGCCATTCCTGTTCTGCCCGGTCCGGGTGAAATCATGAGCCCACTCTCCCAACTTCCCTCGGTCGATCGTCTGCTTTCAGCAACGGCGCTCGCCCCCCTTGTCAACACCTATGGCCGTGCCGTGGTTACCGGGGCCGTACGCGAGGCTCTGGCTGGCGCGCGCGACGCTTTCAAGGAAGGCTCGCTGCTGCCAGACGATACAACACTGATTGCAATAGTCGGCTCTGGCGTCACGGCGAAGATGAGGCCGAAGTTGCGGCCTGTGTTCAATCTGACCGGCACCGTGCTGCACACCAACCTGGGCCGCGCACCGCTGCCCGAGGAAGCGGTGCAGGCGCTGATCGCCGCCGCGCGCAGTCCTTGTGCGCTGGAGTACGACCTCGAATCGGGTGGTCGTGGCGACCGCGACAACGTGGTCAATGATCTGCTCTGCGAGCTCACCGGCGCCGAGGCGGCAACGGTGGTGAACAACAACGCCGCCGCCGTCTTCCTGCTGCTCAATACGCTGGCGCAGAAAAAACAGGTGATCGTTTCGCGCGGCGAACTGATCGAAATCGGCGGCGCCTTTCGCGTGCCCGACATCATGAGCCGCGCCGGTGCCAAACTGATCGAAGTCGGCACCACCAACCGCACCCATCTCAAGGATTTCGCCGAGGCCATTGCAACAGGTGGCGCGCGCACCGCAATGCTGATGAAGGTGCATGCCAGCAACTACGCAATTCACGGCTTCACCCATGCCGTAACGGAGGTGGAACTCGCTGCGCTGGCGCACCAACATAATCTGCCCTTCGTCATCGATCTCGGCAGCGGTACGCTGGCCGATCTCGCCGCCTACGGACTGCCGCACGAACCGACGCCGGCGGAGGCCATCGCCGCCGGCGCCGACCTGGTCTGCTTCTCCGGCGACAAGTTGCTGGGCGGACCGCAGGCCGGCCTGCTGGTGGGCCGCAAGGACCTGATCGCGAAGGTCAAGAAGAACCCGCTGAAGCGCGCCCTGCGCGTCGGCAAACTGACGCTGGCGGCGCTGGAAGCTGTCCTCGGGCTCTACCGCGATCCTGACCGCCTGCGTCTGCGCGTCACCGCGGTACGTCAACTGACGAGGCCCGAGGCAGACATCGCAACACAGGCTGCACGTCTGCTTCCGGAACTGCAAGCGGCGCTGGCCCGACTCCCGGTGACAGCGGAGATCGTCGCGCTGAAATCGCAGATCGGCTCCGGCTCATTGCCGGTTGATCGCCTGCCCTCCGCCGGCTTCGCCATCCGCCCGCAAGGCAAGCGCAGCGGCGTACTCAATCGCATCGAGCATAGTCTGCGCGCCTTGCCGAAACCGGTGATCGGCCGCATCGAGGACGGTGCGCTGCTGCTGGATTTACGCTGCCTCGAGGCTAACGAGGAAGGCGAGTTCGCGGCACAGATCGCCTCGCTCGCAAAGGCATGAGCGGCGACAAATGATCATCGGCACAGCAGGTCACATCGACCACGGCAAAACCACCTTGGTGAAGGCACTCACCGGCGTCGATGCCGACCGTCTGCCCGAAGAAAAAGCGCGCGGCATCACGCTCGACCTCGGCTACGCCTACGCGCCGCAGGCCGACGGCTCGGTGCTCGGCTTCATCGATGTTCCCGGACATGAAAAGCTGATCCACAACATGCTGGCCGGCGCCACCGGCATCGACTTCGTGCTCCTGCTGGTGGCGGCAGATGACGGCCCGATGCCGCAAACGCGGGAACACCTGGAACTGGTCGGCTTGCTCGGCCTCGGTCACGGCGCAGTGGCCCTGACCAAGTGCGATGCAGTGGACGCCGCGCGCGTCATCGAGGCCCGCGGCGAAGTGGAGGCACTGTTGGCCGGCACTGCGCTGGAAGGCAGCCCGGTATTCGCACTGTCCGCCACCACGGGGAAAGGCGTGGCCGCCTTGCGCGCCCATCTCGACGCCGCAGCAGCTGCGCATCAGGCGCGCAGCGCCGAGGGCCGCTTCCGCCTCGCCGTCGACCGCTGCTTCACCTTTTCGGGCATCGGCACAATAGTTACCGGCACCGCCTTCTCGGGGAGAGTTGGCGCTGGTGACACGGTGATCATTGCGCCGGCGGGTAACAGGAGCGGCGATGGACTCAAGGCGCGGGTAAAAAGCCTGCACGTGCAAGATCGTCCGGCCGCGCACGGGCAAGCCGGGGATCGATGCGCGCTGGCGCTGACGGGCGACTTCGAAAAAGTCGACATCGAGCGCGGCATGTGGGTGGTCGAGCCCGCTGCAGCCCGCCCTCTCGTGCGCTTCCAAGTCGAGTTGCAGGTGCCGGCCACACAGGCGGCGCTGAAGCACTGGACCGCTGCGCATGTACATCTGGGCGCCGTCGACATCACCGGGCGGGTCGCGCTGCTGGAGGGCGACCGGATCGAGCCCGGAGCCAACGCGCTGGCAGAAGTTCTGCTCGATCGCGAAACCATAGCTGTGCGAGGCGACCGCTTCGTGCTGCGCGATGCGTCAGCCCAGCGAACCATCGCCGGCGGCCGCGTGCTCGACTGCTACCCGCCCTCTCGCCACAAACGCAGCCCAGCGCGGCTGGCCCTGCTCGGTGCGCTGCGCGATGACAATCCCGCGACCAGCCTGCGCCTGCAGGCGGAGCAGTCGGCCGCCGGCGTTGATCTGGACCGCTTCGCGGCAAACTGGAACCTTGCCGAGGGCGCAGCTACCGCTTTGTGTCAATCCGCGGAGCTGCGTGTCGTCCACGCCGGCGAGGAGCAAATCGGCTTTTCTGCCGCAGGCTGGCAAACTCTTGGCGACAAACTGCTCGCGGCACTGGCCGCCGAGCACCAGCGCGCACCCGACATGGTGGGTGTCGAGCGCGAGCGCCTGCGCCGGTTGACGATGCCGACGCTGGCCCGCGCCGCATTCGACTCGCTGGTCGCCGAACTGTTTGCCGCCGGCCGCCTCGCCGCCTCCCGCGCCTGGCTGCATCTACCCGGCCACCAGGCCAGCCTTGCCGCAGGCGACCGCGACCTGTTTGGCGTACTGAGGCCGCTGCTCGAGATCCATCCCTTTGCGCCGCCGCGCGTGCGCGATGTCGCACGTGATTCGGGCACCGCCGAGGACGTGGTACGCCAGTTGTTCCGCCGCGTGGCACGGGCGGGTGAGCTCTACCCGGTGGCAAATGATCACTATTTTTCTGCCGATGCGGTGGCGGCGCTTGCCGGCCTTGTTGCCGAACTTGACGCGGAACACGGCGCGGCGCGTGCCGCCGACCTGCGCGACCGCATAGGCGGCGGACGCAAAGTGGCGATTCATATCCTCGAATTCTTCGACCGCATCGGCTACACTCGCCGGGTGCGTGACGAACACGTATTGCGCGGTACCGATTCGGCCCACGCATGGAGCAACCAATAAACAATGCGGAAGAGAACGTTCCCCGGTGGGGCGGCCGGTCTTCAAAACCGGCAGGGGTCGCCATGCGGTCCCCGGTGGGTTCGACTCCCGCTCTCTTCCGCCAGGTGGCAGTCGACATCATGGCCCACGATACATTCTGCGGCAGCATTCCGGCGGATCTGATCTATGATCCGGAGTACGACATGTGGGTACGAATCGAAGGTGATGAAATCATGATCGGCGCCACTGCCTTCGGCATCTTCCTCGCCGGCGAAATCATCGCCTTTACCGCCAAGCCGAGGGGCGCCGAGGTCGAACGTGGACGCGGCCTGGGCACGGTTGAATGCGCCAAGACGGTACTTGCAGTGCACGCGCCGGTTTCCTTCGTGTTGCTGGAAGCCAACGAGGCCGCCGAAGAACACCCGTCCATTCTCAATCGCGACCCCTACATCACCGGCTGGATGGTGCGCGGTCGGGCCACGGCGTGGGAAGCAGAACGCGGCCGGCTGGTAGATGCAGCCAGCTATCGCGCGCATGTGAGGCGGATCGAGCCGGCAGCGGAGTTCCGGTGAGCGAACATCGCAAAAAGCTCGCCATCCTGCTTTGGTCGGCAACGCCGGAACGACCGCAGTTGTGCGCCACACCCTTCGTGCATGCCGCGGCGGCGGCAGCGTTCGACTGCGAGGTCGAGATTCACTTCGCCGGCCCGACCGTGCGCCTGTTGGTGGCCGGCGTCGCCGATTCACTGCGGCCCTGGGCCGGTGTCGATACATCGATCTACAACATGATGCGGCAGGCAGCAAACCTCGATGTCAGCTTCAATGCCTGCGCCATGGCCATGGGCGCGCTGGTCGGCACCGACGAAGTGCTGATCCCCGAATACACCGGTACGGTCGCCGCCAGCGCCTTCATCGCCCGCGCGCTGGATCCGGAATGGGCAACGCTGGTGTTCTGAGAGCAGAGTCCGGGCCAGATGCCAGCGACTGAAATAGCCAACTGTCCATCCTGCCGGGCGCCGATGAATTCGCATCGTTTCCTGCGCAAGATCACCGGCGAGGTCGAGCTCGATCTGTGCTTCGCCTGTCAGGGCATCTGGTTTGACGAATACGAAAGCCTCCAGCTCGCGCCGGCCGGCGTGATCGGACTGTTCAAGCTGATCCATGAACACCGCGACGACCAGCGCCTGCCGCTGGCCGACCCTTTGCGTTGCCCGCGCTGCAGGGAGCGACTGATTCATTCGCAGGATCGTGTCAAGAGCGGGCTGTTCAACTACCTGCGTTGCGTGCAGCATCACGGCCGCTTCATCACCTTTGCCGAGTTCATGATCGAAAAGGGTTTTGTACGCCAGCTGACCGGCGCCGAAATCGATGAACTCAAATTGCATATCGGCCTGGTGCGCTGCACCGGATGCGGCGCGCCAGTCGACATCCGCAAGGACAGCGCCTGCCAGCATTGCCGCGCACCCATCGCAATTCTCGACACGCAGGCAGTCGAAGCGGCGCTGGCCGGCTATCAGCGGGCCGCGCTGAAACAGACGGCACCAACGGATCCGGCGCTGCTGGCAGAAGCAATCCTGTTCAGCGAACGCGAACGCGGCCAGCGCCAGCGCGAACGGGGCCACGGACTCAACGCCGACATCGGCGATCTGCTGCAGGATGGCGTGGCCATGGTCTGGAACATGGTGCACCCATGAAGGAAGGAATCACAGGCGTGATTCTGGCGGGCGGTCTGGGGCGACGTATGGGCGGCGTCGACAAAGGACTGCAAAACCTGAACGGCCGGCCGTTGGTGCTGTGGGTTCTGGCCCGCCTGGCGCCGCAGGTGGACTCGGTGCTGATCAGCGCCAACCAGAACCTATCGCGCTACGCCGAATTCGGCTGTCCAGTGCTGCCCGACCGGACTCCGGATTTTTCCGGCCCGCTGGCCGGACTGCATGCCGCGCTGTCGTGCGCCGCCACTTCGCTGCTCGCAACCGTGCCCTGCGATTCGCCGTTTCTGCCGAGCGATCTGGTGCAAAGGTTGCGCAGCGCGCTGGAAGCGGAATGCGCCGAAATTGCCGTCGCGCGCACCGGCGACCAGGTGCAGAGGGCGTTTTGCCTGACACGGCGCGACATATTGCCGAAGCTCGACGCCTTTCTTGCGTCCGGCGAACGCAAGGTCTGGCTTTGGCATGCCTCGCTGAAAGTGGCCGAAGTGGCTTTCGATGACGAGCCGGATGCTTTCAGCAACATCAACACGCCGGAAGATCTCGCCCGGTGCGAGAAACGGCCGGTCGCACCGTAGCGACCGAGTCTTTGGGAAAAACTGTGAAATACTACACGAACCGGTTGTCGATAAATGTGCTTCAATGGCAGTAGGGGTAATTCCTAAATTTTCCAGAAAGTGAAGGTCGCATCATGAATTGGTCAATTGGTTGCGCAAGCCGTGGCGTCGTAGCAGGCAGTTTGGGTCTTTTCTGCCTTCTCATGGGCGGTTCGTTGCCGAGCTATTCGGCTACCCCAATCGAGTTCAAGGCCATCGCGACGGCCCCGGAAACCGGGAAACGATTCGGAACCGTCTGGCGCATACGCGGCGAGGTCGTTGCGTCCCCTGCGGTCAGCACCACCGGTGGCGGGAGAAAATTGAAAGAGGGCGATCTGGTTTACGTCGGCGACCGGGTTCGTGCCGCCGCCCTGGCCGAAGCCGTCCTCAAAACCGAGGATGCGGGGCTCGTCGCCATTCGCCCGGGCACCGAGTTTGTCGCCGTGAGTTTCGCTGCCGAAGACAAGGCGACCGACAGCTTCACCGTCCGCCTGGTCACCGGATCCCTGCGTGTGATCAGCGGCTGGATTGCTCGCACCAATCGCTCCGGGCACAATATTGTCACTGCCTCGGCCACCATAGGCATTCGTGGTACCGACCATGAGCCGTACGTACTGTCGCCGGAACTGGCCAAAGCCACATCCAATCCGGAAGGAACTTACGACAAGGTCAATCGTGGCGGCACGACCCTTAACGTCGGAGAAAACAAGCTCGATATCGACCCGGGACGCGTCGGCTTCGTCCGGGCGCCCGCCCAACTCAAGGAACGCGCCTTGATGACCATCCTGCTGCCGGTATTGCTCGACAAGGTACCGAATTTTTATGTTCCCGGAGAATTTGACGCCGATCTCGATCACTATTCCAAGACCGCTGACCAGGAAAGCCTGCGCGAACTGGAAAAGTGGCGCAAAGAGCCGAGGCCGGTAGTTGTCCCAACACCGGCTGCAGCGGTCGCAGCGCCACCGGTGACGGCCCAGGCCACGGCGCCTGTCACTGCGCCTGCGCAGGCGGCGACTCCGGTTGCTGCAGCCGTCGGCACGCCGGTCGGCGCATGCGCACCGACCGCGATCGCCAAAACCTGGTTGAAACAACTAGATGGTGCGATTGCCAAGCGCAACGGAACAACGATCATCGCCATGTTCGCACCCGAGGCAGCCGTTCGCGCTACAGTACGAGGCGGCGACGGCAAGATGGCCAGCGTCGATATCAACCGCGAGGAACTCGTGAAGAGCACGCTGGCCGCCATGAAGGGACTCACGGACTACAAACAGCGCCGCGTCTGGACCGAAGGCAAGCTGGCGACTGCCGCTGCCAGCACCACATGTGATCGCATCAACCTGAGGTCAGTGGTGGTCGAGCAGGGAAAACAATCCGGAAAGCCCTATCGATTTGAATCCCTGGAGGAGTACACGCTTGAATTGCGAGCCGGAAAGTGGCTCTCGACGAAGGCAGAAACAACCCAGCAGTAAGGACGGTGGGGGCTTGGCCTGACGGGAACAGACCGGAGCGGGTGAAGGGAGTCGAACCCTCTTTGTCAGCCGCGGCGGCGCAGAAGTGGCGCCACCGCGGCTGATTTGCATGGCATTATCGCGTGAATGCCAATTTTGACCGGGCGCGTCTCGCGCTGCTGCTGTTGCTTGCAGTACTGCTCGGTGTCGGCATGTGGGCCTATCGCGGCGTCGGTGATTCCTTGCGCGAGATCCGCGCCACCGGCATGCAAACGCTCCTCAACACCCAAGTCGGAACTCTGGAGCAGTGGATCTCCGAACGGCTCCACGACGCAGAACAACAGGCCGCCGACCCCGAGTTGATCGCCGGCGTCGCCAAGTTCGCCAGCGGCGGCGATCGCGCCCGAATCATCGAAGATATCCTCCGCAAGACAGAGGCCACCGGCGTCACGGCGGCTCTCGTCATCGATCTGAAAGGTAAAGTGCTCGCCGCCAGCGACCTGGAGCGGACCGGTCGTAATGTGACTGCGGACTTCTTTGCTCATCTCTCACCCGCGTTCGCCGGTCGGTCGGCATTCGTCCGTCCCTATCGCCGCGCAGGTGGCGCAGAGGGGGCGGGGAGAATGGGCCGTTCCTGGGTCGCCGCGCCGATACGCACCGCGAACGGCAAGATCATTGCGGTCCTCGCTCTGGGGTCAAAGGTCGACGAGGGATTCTCCAATCTTTTCAAGGCGGCTCGTCCCGGTCTTACAGGGGAATCCCTGGTGTTTGACGCCGAGGGCTGGCTGCTGTCGGAGAGCCGGCATAACGATGAATTGCAACGGCGCGGTCTGGCGCCGCGCCTTGCCCTGCCCGATACGGAAGCAGATGTCCTGACCCTGTTGTCGGCTCGGGCGGTCGCGGAACGAGCCGGGGGAGGCGAAGGCGTCCTGCTCCAACCCTACCCGAACTATCTCGGCCGCGAAGTCATCGGCGCGTGGCGCTGGCTGAGCAATCACGATGTAGGTGTGGCGATAGAAATGGAAGCCGGCGAGGCATACGCCCCGCTAACCTATCTGCAGATAGGCTTTTCTATCGTGCTGCTGCTGATGGCGGCGGTGTGGTTGTCCGGGTTTCTGTCGCCACAGGCATTGGCGTCCTTGCTGCGGCGCGATGGCCGGGTGCGCCAGCTGGGTCCCTATAGGCTTCTGCGGCAGATCGGCGAAGGCGCCATCAGCAACGTGTACCTGGCCCAGCACCGGATGCTCAAGCGCCCGGCGGCGGTGAAGGTGCTGAAGCAGCAGGCCACTTCCGACGAATGGACCGCCCGCTTCCAGCGCGAAGTCCAGCTGACCAGCCTTCTGCGCCATCCCAACACCATCACCATCTACGACTACGGCACCGGCCCGAACGGTGAGTTCTACTACGCCATGGAGTATCTCGAGGGACTGTCGCTGGCCGATCTGGTCGATCGCTACGGGCCGGTGCCGCCGGCAAGAACCGCGTACATCCTGCGCCAGGCCTGCGCCTCGCTGTGGGAAGCGCATTCCTGCGATCTGGTGCATCGCGATATCAAGCCGCAGAACATCATGCTGTGCGAGGTTCGCGGCGAGCGCGACATGGTGAAGGTGCTGGACTTCGGCCTGGTCAAGCAGGTGTCGGGAAATCAGACGCGGGATCTCACGGGCGCCATGCGCATCCTCGGCACGCCGCTTTACATGTCGCCGGAGCGCATTCGGAACCCCAGCGACGCCGATGCTCGCGCCGACATTTACGCACTGGGTGCGGTCGGTTTCTTTCTGCTCACCGGCAAGCGCCTGTTCGAGACTGAGACCGAGCACGACCTCACCTACCACGTGCTGCACACCACGCCCAGGCTCGCCTCGGAATGCTCGCCCTTCGCGGTGCCGGCGGAACTGGATGCCCTGATCGGACGCTGCCTGGAAAAGGATCCGGCGGCGCGGCCGCAAAGCATCGCCGAAGTCGCCGGGGCGCTCGACGGATTGCTGGTGCATATGCCATGGACGCGCAACCAGATCGACGCCTGGTGGAAAAAATACTGGGTGAGCGAGGACCAACCGGAACGGCGCTTTACGGCGGCCGATCCCTGACGGGAACGGCGCGCACCACCGTCACCGTGCAGGGAGCCTCCGCTACGATGCGGGAGGATACACTGCCGAGAAATCGGCGCAGGCCGGAGCGGCCGCAGGCCCCCATGAGCATGTGATCGACGTGACTGGCACGGGCATATTCGATCAGCCGCGTCGCCGCATCGCCGCCTTCCAGTACATGAAAACGCAGGCGCTCCTGAGGCAGGCCGAGAGGTTGCGCCCAGTGATGCAGTTCCACCAGACGCTGGGTATGCAGCGAGCGCATGATTTCGGCGCCATCTTCCTGTTCGGTGAGCACGGACGGCTCCAGCACGCTGACACAACTCACGCGCCAGTGCGCTTCGCCGCTGATGGTCCGGCGCACCGCGTCGCGCAGCGCCTGCAACAGTGTCTCGCTGCCATAGGCGGGATCGACGGCGACCAGAACATGCGGCGCCAGCGCGAGGTGTGCCGACGGCGACTTGCACACCGGCGGCGGCGCGACCAGCGCTGTCAGCCAGCGCCGTCCTGCCGTCATCAAGCCGGGCCGGCTCAGGCGGCTGCCCCGCTCATTCACCGTGACCTGATCCGGATGAGTCAGGTCGTGCGCCACCTGTGCCGCTGTCGCATAACGGTCCTCCGCGCGCACTTCGAGGCAATGCAGGATGACTTCCTGCATCCACTGCGGCAGGTCGGGGCGAATGCGGCGCGGCGGCACGGGGTCGACATAGAGGCGTCGGCGCTGGCCGGACAGGCTTGCCGGTTCGCCGAAAGGCAGCCGGCCCGTCGCCAGCAGATAGAAAATCACCCCCATCGAAAACACGTCGCTGCGCGGATCGCCGCGCACGCCGGCAAGCTGTTCAGGCGAGAGGTAGGCCGGGGTACCCGGTGGCCGGTCGGATTCTTCCGCGACGAGATCGGGCAGGTGGCCGTGAAAGGCCAGCCCGAAATCGATCAGCGCTGCCTGGCCATCATGGCGCAGGATCACGTGCGACGGCTTGAGGTCTTGGTGCACCACTTCCTGGCGATGCAGGGCATGAATTGCAGACGCCAGCGCCGCGCCGAGACGGGCGACTTCTTCGGCCGGCAGAGGCGAACGGCGGGCGTAATCCGCCAGCGGCGTACCGGCGATGTGTTCGATGACGAGATACGGCCCGAACTCGCTTTCACCCGTGGCAAACAGGCGCGGTACGTGAGGCCCGGTGATCCTTCCGAGAATCATCTGCTCGACATCGAAGCCGGCATAGCATGCCGGATGACTGCCGAACCCCAACTTAGGCGTTTTCAGCAGGCAAGCCTCGCCGCTACCGGCCGGCGGCGCGACACGATACAGTACGGCCATGCCGCCCTCATGGAATTTCTCCAGTACGCGGTAACCGCCAATCTCTACTCCCGGCCTGAGATGCTCGGAGCCTTCCATTCACTTCCCTCTTTGCAGCCGCCACGCCAGCCTTTCGGGCAGTCCGGCGGCGATGATCTTGCGCGCCGCCGCCATGTGGTCGTAGGGCACGCGAAAAAACGTCAGCATGCGTTCTTCTTCATCGTACAGCGCATACGCTGCCGCATTGTTGTCGTCGCGCGGCTGGCCGACGGAGCCGGCTATCGCCAGCCAGCGCTGGCGGGCGTTGAGGGGGATCGGCACGCCCGGCACTGGCTGGAATGCACGCACGCTACCGGCCGAAAAGTAGAGCGACTGGTGATGCACATGGCCGGCAAATGTCACGGCCTCCGGCGAGGCATCCAAGCAACGTCCGGCCTGCACCTTGCTGGTGATGTAGTTCCATTTTTCGGGCGCGTCGGCACTCGCATGGATGAAGAAAAGCCCGTCACGACGCGCGGTGAATGGCAGGGCAGCGAGGAAATCGCGCTCGGCGGCGCCCAACCGGCTGCGCGTCCAATACACCGCCTCACGGGCGTCGTCATTCATGTTCTCGCATAAACCACCCAACGCCGCTTCGTCGTGGTTTCCCCTGACCAACAGTGCGCCCTTGCCGGCATGGTCCGCCAGCAGGCCGAGACAGGCGACGGGATCAGCGCCATAGCCCACCAGGTCGCCGAGAAAGACATGCAGGCCGGCGCCCTCCCGCGCGGCATGGGCAAGGCAGGCCCGCAAGGCTTCGAGGTTGCCGTGGATGTCCGATAGAACAGCAATCTTCATGGAAGAGGAGCCGTCTGGTTCGCCGGAGCGGAAGCTTGGAAGAATCTGGCCGGGTCGCCGGGTGCCTGGAGTCGATGGAGCGGGTGAAGGGAGTCGAACCCTCTTCATGAGCTTGGGAAGCTCAGGTAATGCCGTTATACGACACCCGCGTCGAGGGCGGATTTTAGCCCTACATTAATACGATGTCGAACTGCTCCTGCGTGTAGCCGCTCTCCGCGTGCAGGGAAATCGGCAGGCCGATAAATTCGGAAAGCATGGCCAGCGCCTGCGATTCTTCGTCGAGAAACAGATCGATCACGGCCGGCGAGGCCAGCACACGCATCTCGCGCGAGGTGAATTGGCGCGCCTCGCGCAGCAGTTCACGCAGAACCTCATAGCACACGGTCTTCGCGGTCTTCACCTCGCCGCGACCGCCGCAGGTCGCACAGGGCTCGCACAGCACATGGGCAAGGCTTTCGCGGGTGCGCTTGCGGGTCAGCTCGATCAGCCCGAGCTGGGTAAAACCGGAAACGGTAATGCGCGTGTGATCGCGCGACAGCGCCTTGTTGAATTCCGCAAGCACCGCTGCCTTGTGTTCTTCATCCTCCATGTCGATGAAGTCGGCAATGATGATGCCACCGAGATTGCGCAGCCGGAGTTGACGGGCGATGGTCTGCGCCGCCTCCAGATTGGTCTTGAATATGGTGTCGTCGAAGTTGCGCGAACCTACATAGCCGCCTGTGTTTACGTCCACCGTTGTCATCGCCTCGGTCTGGTCGAAGATCAGGTAGCCGCCGGACTTGAGGTCGACGCGGCGCGCCAGCGCGTTCTGGATCTCGTCCTCGACGCCGTGCAGGTCGAACAGGGGTCGTTCGCCGGTGTAGTGCTGAAGCCGCTCGGTCACCTGCGGCACGTACTCGTGGGCAAAACTTTGCAGCTTCTGGAAGTTTTCGCGCGAATCGATGACGACGCCGCTGGTCTCGCTGCTCACCAGATCGCGCAGCACGCGTTGCGCCAGCGTCAGATCGTGATGGAGCAGTGTCGGCGGCAAGGCACCGACACTTCGACTCTTGATCTCGCGCCAGATGCGGCGCAAATAGGCGATGTCGGCCGCCAGTTCGTCGTCGCTGGCATCGGCCGCCACCGTGCGCAGAATATAGCCACCGGGTTGATCGGCCGGCAGCAGGGCCACGACACGGGCGCGCAGTCTTTCGCGCTCGCTTTCCTCGCCGATGCGCTGCGAGATGCCGATGTGCGTGTCCTGCGGCAGGTGCACCAGAAGACGTCCGGCGATGGAAATCTGCGTGGTCAGGCGCGCGCCCTTGGTTCCAAGCGGATCCTTTTGCACCTGCACCATAAGCGCTTGTCCCTCGCTTAGAACACGCTCGATGGGGCGCGTTTCGTGGCTGCCGTAACCGTTGCCTCCCGGACGCTCGGTCCAGATATCGGCCACGTGCAAAAAGGCGGTGCGCTCCAGCCCGATTTCGATGAAGGCCGACTGCATTCCGGGCAGCACCCGCACGACGCGGCCAAGGTAGACATTGCCGACGATGCCGCGACCGTTGGTGCGCTCGATATGCAGTTCCTGCACCACACCCTGCTGCAACAGCGCAACCCGAGTTTCCTGCGGAGTGAAATTGACGAGGAATTGTTCTGTCATAGCGGATAACCGAAGTCGCGCAACAGCAGCAGCGTTTCGCACAGGGGCAGACCGACGATGCCGGAGTGCGAGCCGCGAATCTCCTCGACGAAGGCGGCGGCGCGGCCCTGAATGCCATAGGCGCCGGCCTTGTCCATCGGCTCACCGCTTTGCACGTAGCGGCTGATTTCGTCTGCGCCCAGTTGGCGAAATCGCACCTCGCTGATTGACAGGCGATGCTCGAGGCGCTCGCCGCGCGCCATGGCGACGGCGGTCAGCACGCGATGGCTGCGGCCCGAAAGACGCCGCAAAATGGCCGCCGCGTCGGCCGCGCCGCAAGGCTTGCCGATAATCTCGCCATCGAAATCGAGCGTCGTATCGGCCGCCATTACCGGACGCGCAGCAACGTGCCACGGTCCCAGCAGCCCCGCGGCAAAGACTGCCTTGGCCCTCGCCACGCGTACGACATAAGCTTCCGGCGCTTCGCCAGGCAGCCAGGCCTCGCTCACTGCCGCGTCTTCGCGCGGCGCGGAGCGAAACAGCAGCAAGTCGAAGCGCACGCCGATCTGCGTCAGCAACTCGCGGCGGCGCGGACTTCTGGAGGCAAGGTAGATGCGGGGGTCGATCATTTTATTCACGATGATAAGGATGCCCCTTGAACAGGCTCGCGGCGCGATACAGCGCCTCGGCGAGAATCACCCGGACCAGGGCGTGGGGCAGGGTCAGACTGGAAAGACGCATGGTTTCGTGGGCATTGTTCTTGATACGGGCATCCAGCCCGTCGGGGCCGCCTATGATGAAGGCAACGTCATCGCCGCTCGCCATCCATTTTGCCAGACGGTCGGTCAGTTGCCGCGTGGTCAGCGCATCGCCGCGCTCATCCAGGACGACGCGGCAGGCGCCGGCAGGCAGTTGCGCCTCGATGCGGTCCGCCTCCAGCGCCATCATGGCTTCCACCGTCTTCCCCGTAGTGCGCGGCTCGGGCTTGACCTCCAGCAGTTCCAGAGGCAGTTCGCGCGGCATCCGCTTCGCATACTCGGTCCAGCCGGCGACCACCCATTGCGGCGGCCGTTTCGACACCGCCACGACGATCAGTTTCACCTGGGCGACAAGCCGCAAGAATCGTGTCGCCTCATTCCTCGACAGCCTTCCTGGCACGCTTGGGCAAGACCTTCCACAACTCTTCGAGGTTGTAGTAGGCACGCACCGCGGGTTGCATGACATGCACCACGATGTCGCCCAGATCAACCAGCACCCATTCGCCACTTTCCTCGCCTTCTATGCCGATCACATGGCCGCCGGCTTCCTTGACCTTGTCATGAACATTGCGCGCCAGACTCTTGACGTGGCGATTGGAATCGCCTGTGGCAATGATTATCCGGTCAAACAGCGCAGAAAGTTTGCTGGTGTTGAGTACCTCGATATCCTTGGCCTTGATGTCTTCGAGGGCGGTAATGGCGAGTTTCTGAAGTTTTCTAATATCCATGCGAAGTCCGGTAGATCTGATGAGAATCAATATAGTCGAGAACGGCGTCGGGAACCAGATAGCGCACACTGAGACCCTGCGCCAATCGCTGGCGGATGGCGGTGGCGGAAATCTCCAGCGCCGTAATCGCGAATGGAACGATGCGACCGGCAGGCGCGTTGGCCAGATCGGATGCCTCGCCGCGACGGGTGGCAAATTCTCGGCTCAGCGCCGTACCGCCGGGGCCGACTATTAACTCGTGTCCCGGCCGCGTCGCCACCGCGATATGTGCGAAATCAAATAGCTCGGCCCAGCGGTGCCATGACTCCAGTCGGCCGAAGGCGTCGGCGCCCAGGAGCAGCACCAGGGGACGCCGCGGGCCGTGCAAGCGGCGCTGACGTTCGAGGGTTTCGACGGTGTAACTCGGCCCCGGTTCGCTGGCCGCGTTCATCACTTCCGCAACATCAACGCTAAAGCCGGGGGCATCGGCGAGCGCCCGCTCCACCATCGCCATGCGGTGTTCTGCTGCGCACCGCGGCGCATTGCGCAAGGCGGGGTTGCCCGCCGGGATGAAGCACACCTCCGCCAGACCGAGCGCCTCCCGTGCTTCGATCGCCAGGCGCAAATGCGCAACGTGCAGCGGATCGAAGGTGCCGCCGAAAAGTCCGAGCACTCCGGTGTCGACATCACTCATCGGGCGTGGCCAGCGGTTCGAATACGTCGCGATAGGACAGATAGACGCTGGCCACCATGGTCGGCGCCAGGACGAAGATCAGCAGCATGCGCAGCGCGATGGAAAGTACGGTGAGCAAGGGCTGCGAAAGCAGTCCGGCGATGACCAGAATCAGGCCGGGCAGTACCACCCCCACCAGAATCAGCGCCAACCCGTACATGGTGAAGGCGCGCCAGTTGCGCCAGCTGGCGATGAAGCTGAAGAACAGCGATTTGCCCGCGCTGACGCCATTCCACGCGGTCAGCAGCGGCGCGAACCAGAAGGCCATCAGCAGCGGCGAAGCCAACAGCAGGATCACCGCCAGATCGCTGGCGAGTTCCATGGCCTCGGCAGGATCGATGCCGTCGCTGATGTTGATCGGATCGCCCAGCGCAAAACCGCCCAGCACCAGCAGGCTCGATCCGACCAGATGCAGGCCGCCGAGACGCACCAGCCCGGCACGCTGGGCGCCGATACCGGCGATCAGGGTGTCGCTGGTGAAGGGCTGCCCACGCTCGATCGAGCGGCAACCGTTGGCCAGCATGACGGTCAAGGTCGGCAGCAGTACAGGCAGGAGAAAGGGACCGATTTTAGGGATCAGATTTACCACGATCACCGTCAGCAGGTAGCCGAAGGTAATCGCGGTTACCAGGGGCGGGTGGCGGCGAAACAGCGCAAAACCCGCCAGCAGCCAAAGGATGCCATGACGGGCAGGAAGTCGGCGCGCGTCCATCAGTTTTCCGGGCCCCGAAAGGCTACAACTTGCGTCAAAGCCGAAACCGGCACAGGCGCATCGAAGGCGATGTCGCCTTCGGGATCGGGGATCCCGGTCGCCTTCAAGCCGGCGAAGTCGAACAGGCTGGCATCCAGCAGATGCGAAGGCACGACATCACCCAGGGCGCGAAACATGGTCTCGATGCGTCCCGGGAAGCGCTTGTCCCAGTCCCGCAGCATCTGCTTCACCTGCTGGCGCTGCAGATTGGGCTGCGAACCGCACAGGTCGCAGGGAATGATGGGGAAGGCGCGGGCCTCGGCCCAGGCTTCGAGATCGCTCTCGCGGCAATAGGCAAGCGGGCGGATGACTATATTGCGGCCGTCGTCCGACACCAGTTTTGGCGCCATGGATTTCATCTTGCCGCCGAAGAACATATTGAGAAACAGCGTCTGCAGAATGTCGTCGCGATGATGGCCGAGAGCGATCTTGGTCGCCCCAAGTTCGCCGGCGACGCGATACAGCACACCACGCCGTAATCGCGAGCAGAGCGAACACGTCGTTTTGCCTTCCGGTATCACGCGCTTGACGATGGAATAAGTGTCCTCGTCCTCGATGTGGAAAGGCACGCCGATCTCGCGCAAATACTTCGGCAGCACGTCGGCCGGAAAGCCGGGCTGCTTCTGGTCCAGATTGACCGCAACGATGTCGAAGTCGATCGGCGCATGCTCGCGCAGAAACAGCAGGATATCCAGCAGCGCGAAAGAATCCTTGCCGCCGGAAAGACACACCATGACCTTGTCGCCCGATTCGATCATGTGGAAATCGGCAATCGCCTGGCCGACAGCACGGCGCAAATGCTTGGCCAGCTTGTTGGCCTCAAAGACTGATTTCTGCGCCTGGCGGGCGGTCGGACCGGCGTTCAGTGCGGCATTCATAAATAAGCTGTACGGCCGCCGTCGACGTTGATCACCTGCCCGGTGACATAGGGCGCGTCAAAAACAAGAAATTTTACGGTGCGCGCGATGTCGGCGGGCGAGCCGACACGCTTCAAGAGCGTGTGGTCGATGATGGCCGCGCGTTCGGCGGGCGAAAAGCCACTCTCGTCTTGCGGCCATTCGATGGCGCCGGGCGCCACCGCATTGACCCGCACCCGCGGCCCGAGCTCCAGCGCCAGCGCGCGGGTCAGACCCAGCAGGCCGGCCTTCGCCGCACTGTAAAGCGGATAGCCCTTGAGCGGGCGCTCGGCATGAATGTCGGTGATGTTGACGATGCAGCCGCCGCTGCGCTGAAGATGAGGTGCAGCGCACTGAGCCAGAAATAGCGGCGCCTTGAGATTGGTGCCGACCAGGTCATCCCATGCCGCCGTGTCGACAGCACCGACTTTCGTCGCAAAGAACGAGGAGGCATTGTTCACCAGCGCATCCAGCCGACCGAAGCGCGCCACGACGGATTCCACCAGTCGCGGCAGCGCATCCGCATCCAGCAGATCGGCGTCGAAAACTACGGCTGACTCGCCGGCTGGATCGGGCCGCGCCGCATTCAGCTCAGCAGCCAACTCAGTTGCAGCTGCCGCAGACGAGCGATAGTGAATTGCCACGCAAGCACCCGCGCCGTGCAGCGCACGCGCAATCTCCGCACCGACGCGACGGGCGGCACCGGTAATCAGGACTACCGGAGGATTCAGGGTATTCGTCATGCTTCAAGTATACCGGCGAGAACCCGCGCCGCCGCAGCAAAGCCAAAACTTGCCGTAACGGCTACCGAAGAGCCGTAACCGGCGCAGTTAAGGCCCGCAGCCGGGTCGATGGCCTCGTCAGCGGTGTCGCCCGCCACGGTACAGGAGTCGGTTCCGACGGGACGGTGAACCTGTTTCGGCGAAAACACGCAATCGACGCCGAACTTCTTCTTCGGGTCGCGCGGAAAGCCATGGTCCTTGCGCAGCCGCGCCCGGACTTTCGAAGCCAGCGCATCCTGCGTCGTGCGCGACAAATCGATGACCTCGATCTGCGTCGGGTCGGTGCGGCCGCCAGCGGCGCCGGTAGTCACCACGCAGATGCCGGCACGCCGGCACCAAGCGATCAACGCCGCCTTGGCGCGCACCTGGTCGATGGCGTCGATCACCGCATCGCAGAGCGGAATTAGTGCCGCGGGATTGCTTTCGTCGATGAACTCCTCGACGGCGTCCACCACGCAGGCCGGATTGATCGCCGCAACGCGGTCCCTCATCGCCGCCACCTTGGCCGCGCCGAAAGTCGATTCGAGGGCGTGAATCTGGCGATTGACGTTGGATTCCGCCACGTGATCGAGATCGATCAGCGTCAGTCGCCCGACGCCCGAGCGCGCCAGTGCCTCCGCTGCCCACGAGCCGACGCCGCCGATACCGATTACCGTCACATGCGCCGCGGCCAGGCGCAGGAGCGCCCCGGCTCCGTACAGACGCTCGATACCGCCGAAGCGGCGTTCGTTATTTTGGGTGGAAGTCATGCAGCGATTCCAATCGTCGGCCGGCAACCGGATCTGCAAACAGATGTACAAAGAATCGCGGGGGTTCCGAAGAACTTCCACTCTGAAACTGGTGGCAGGGGCAGAATCGAACTGTCGACACACGGAATTTCAGTCCAACCCACCCGCCCGCACATGAAAATCGGGAAGTGGAATTCTAAGCGATTTTCCGCGGGCCGTGAAGCAGTCCGTCCCCTGTGGAAGGCAATAGCCTTAAGAGGGGAACTGTCTTCAGGTCGTAGGTACCGCCACGCAAATCGAGCCTGGGTGATAACGCGAAAGAGCCTTCTTGCATACTCTCAAGTCGTTGTAGACCGTTGCCGAGACGATGCCGCCGGCTGACACAACTTTCCACACCATATGTTCCGAGATCGCCAATGAACTCCATGCAGCCAACAGCAGCACTATCGATAGCTTTCTCATTGCCAAACTCCTTTCGGTTTCGGGGTTATCCAACAGTCACGCTCGACGACTCTCCACGCCGCTCCCGATGGACCAAGTGACAGGCCGTAGACAGTGCCCCTAGCATGAACAGGGTACCCAGTATCCATCCCACCTTGTCGACGATCAACTGTCGTCGGATCACGACACGTTGAATGGCTGACGTCAGGACGAGGCCCTCGAAAAAGCAAAGGCCCCGCCGGTCATAAGACGAACGGGGCCTTGGTGTTACTGGTGACCAAGGGCAGAATCGAACTGGCTTCGCACTAGTTTGTAGTCTAATCGCGACATCGCCGTCTATTGTGGCAACGACTAATGGTGCGGTATGGCAAAGGCAGATATGGTCACGACGCTTGAGAACTTCGACCGGTTACCGGATTCGGCCTATGTGGATGTCTATGTTGTTGCCGGCCTTGTCGGGGTTGGCGTCAGCACAATCTGGAAATGGATCCAGGACGGTAATCCCTTGATTCCAATACCTCGAAAATTCGGAAGGAACACACGATTCTCAGTCGGAGAGCTCCGTCGGTCGATGCTCGCTAAACCGCCACCAGCAAGATGAGCGTCGTGCACTCATTGGGCTGAATGCTAATTTCGGCAAAAAAAGAGACCTGAGAGTGAGTCAGGTCTCGGTTAATGGTGGAGGCGGCGGGAATTGAACCCGCGTCCACAAGTGCGCCACATACAGTTCTACATACTTAGCCACGTCATTTGATTTAACCCGCAACACGCCGACGGACAGGCTGGTTGAAGACGATTCGCTAGGTTTTCGAACCGTGCATCGCGACTCTGCATGGCCTTATCACCTGTATATGATTCCGATGCAGCTTGCGCTGCCTGGTCCGGGTGCAAACCAGTTCGGAAGCCAGCCGGTTATTAAGCGGCTAGAGCGAAACGCTCGTCGTTGGCAGTTAGTACTTTCCAGATGGATTTACGAGGTACCCGGATCCTCGGTATGCCCTGCATGCTTTGTCACCCATGTCGAAGCCATGTCGCCCCCTTGCATGGTGCGGATCAGATGGTAACGAATCCGCGAGTTGCAAGACCCATTCTACCGCTTTGCCGCCGCTAAGACGCCCAACACCGCGCCCGACTGCGCGACGCAACATCCCCAAATAGAAACGGCCACCCCGAAGGGCAGCCGCTGTATTACTGGTGGCCAGGGGCAGAATCGAACTGCCGACACACGGATTTTCAGTCCATGACACTGTCATGCAGCGCTCCTGGTTAAGCTAAAGAACGGTAACAAATTTCGCACATTTTACCAGCCTGCAGCCCGGCCCACCGAACCGTTTTCCGAACCAAAATGGGCTATCCGGGTTGCGACGGGTGGAATATCGAATCGACTCAATCGCCTGCCTATACCACCCGCTGAACCTGACCGACCCAAGTATGCCAGCCTTCCGAACTTCGCCGAACTTGGGCCGGAAATTGCCCGCTACGCCGCCCTCGAAAACTGCAAGATATTCGCCGTCGGGGTTTCCTTCGGCGGGACCGGTACATCTTCGGCTGGTTTAGGCGCTTCCGGTTTCGCCTCTGGTACGAAAAGAGACGCCATGCCGGCCGCATTCCTCTGCGCCTCCATAGATAGCCTTGCATAGCGCTGGGAAACACGTGGGTCGCTATGACCAAGCAATATTTGTACAGAGTACAGACTCCCCCCATTGGCCAGAAGCAAATCGGCGAATTGATGCCTGCATGAGTGAATGCGCATCTTGGAGATACCGGCTTCCTTGCGCAGGCGATACCAGACACGGGTGATCGTCACGAACGGCTTGCCTGTTTTCGGGTTCGCAAAGATGGTCTCGAATTTCTTCATCTTGCCGGCTTCTTCCAACACATACATCGCGCTCCGATTCAGTGGAACGGTCCGCGCACGCTTCGATTTTGCGACGGACGCCGGGATGGTCCACAGGCCTCTGTCCATATCCACGTGGTCCCATGTAGCCCTTCTTGCCTCGCCCAGTCTCGCGCCTGTACTCAAGAGGAACATGAGGATGTTGCAGACCGGTCTGTTGCTGTCGCTACGCAAGATTTCGACGAGGCGTGACAACTGCTGCGAGTTCGCAACGTCATGTAAAACGTTATCCACCAACCTGAGCTTAATGCCCTTCAAAATGTTCTTCTCCAGCAGCCCAAGCTCGACCGAATAACCGAGCAGCCTTCGAAAAAGCCGGAGGTGGTGGTCCTGGCTAGCGGGGCTTAGTTTCTCGTTTGCCAGCTCGTTCTGAAATTGCACAACGTCATGACGCATGATTTCCGATAATTTGCAATCGGCGAACCTTGGCTTTATGCGGATACGGTACAACTGTTCGTCACGAGCGTGTGACCGTTTGTGAAGACAGGCATACGGATAATAATGCAGACGCCATAGCGTGTCGAGAGTCATCTCGCCCATTGCCGGCTTCTGCTCCGGTGCCTGCTTAACCATAATAGATTGCTCCGCCTTGGCCAATGCCGCTTGGTTGATCGCTCGCTTCAGCGTGAGCTCTGCCACCGTCCCGAGCCGCCTGTAAACATTCGTCTTCTTGGCATTCTTCATTCGGACATACCAAACCGGTATTGCATTCGGCCTGCACTCAACAAATAGCCCGCCGGGGCCGCCAGCAACGCTGTACTCGATGCGCTTCATATGACTCGGGCAGACTAGGCCGGTCGCCATAAATTCCTTTGTGAATTGCACGATCGGCATTCATGTTCTCCTTTGGATAAGTACGGCCCATGCGACAAGGCCGTGGTGACTGGTACTGCATAGATTTCGGATCATTGTGTTTCCTTGCATTGATGATGTTGTGGAGGTCGGCAGCGGCGGGCAAAAATGGACCCGCTGTGGCCGGGGCGTGGCGGCATGGGGGTCACCATCCGAGAGTCGCGCCGGTCCCATGTCGGACAGTTCTGGGGCTGGGGCGTTGGTGCCGGTGACGGACTGCGGGCGCGCCGGGTGACCAACACGCTGGCGGAGCAACTTGGTTCGATGCCCCGCCAGGTGCGGTAATCGACTACTTTTTAGCCGCGACCTTCTTGGAACCGACCGTGGCGCTTGCCTTGCCGGAGTCGTCAGAGAAACTTGGCTCTATCAGGCTCTGCTCGATCATCTGCAACAGACAGGGGCCAACCGCGACACGCTGCTGATCGTCAAGTGACTGCCAGAAGTCCTGACCCACGATGTCGCAGAAGGAAATCAACGTGCCGGTTTCGATACCAAGTGCAGCATTCGCGTCCGTCGCGTCCTCATTGATGATTTCCATGGTGTAGAACCATGGGCTTGCCTCGTAGTGTCCCGTGATCGCTGAGGCCGGCTTAGCGCTGGACCCTTTGGCGATTCTTGCAGCGATTCTTGCCGCCAGAACCTTAAGTTGATCGGCGGTACATTTATATGACATAAATACATTATTCATTCTTCTTGCTTTCTATATTAGTTGAGTAAATGTCACGGTCATTGGTGATCGTGACTGATTCGTAAGGCGGTCGGCCTAAATGGCCTTGCTGGTCGTAGGGGGTGACAGCAACCAGGGCCAACTCCCGATTGCCACTCTCTTTGCCCGTCTGGGCGTTACTTGTCGTCTATGCAATTGCCGCCGGGGCCAGCGCCCGACCGCCGCGAAATCTGTCTTTCCGGCGCCGCCGACATCGCACGCCGCCGCTGCCAAACGCACGGTGCCGCACTCCCTGCCGTGCGCCACAAACCCTTGCGGGCCATCGCACTCCGGCAAACGCACGGCGCGCACGGCACTTTCAACTTTATCGGGGGCGCGGACCGGACGAAAAGGGCCACAGCTGTAACTACTGATATCTATAACTTTCAAAAATGCCGTGCGCCCCGTGCGTTTGCCCGAAACCGATGCGGCCCAAGGAACCCCAGCGCACGGCAGGGCGTGCGAGCCCCGTGCGTGCCGTGCGCGGGCGACCGACGCCAGGCCGGGGGTGATGGCAGCGGCTGTCAAAAGTCACCCTCCCCCATGTCGCCGGCAGTGCCAGCGCCGGAGCCCTCGGAGTCGTCGGGCGAATCCCAACTGATCGCGCCGCCGATGTAAGCCTCGAACTCGGCGCGGGCTTGCTGGAGACTGGGTAGGGATAGCCCCCGGCGCCGACCAAGGTTGTCTTGCTGCTGCTTCTTGGCCGCGCTCGGGCATAGTTTGAGCAGCGCCTGAACCACGTCGGCGGGAGAGGGCTTCCTGTATAGCCTCCCGCCTGCAAGTTCGACGATGCCTTTGATGGCGACCTCGGTGGCAATGAAATCTGCCCAGTGACCTTCCGCATTCAGCCCGCCGCCGTTCAGGCAGTCGTGCCACCACCGGGCAACGGGACCGAGACTCTGCAGCTTCTGCTCCAACAACTCCTTGGTATCGGGCTTCTGCCTGACGTTGAACCCTGACAGGTCCAGCGCCAGCAGGTCGTAAGCCATTGCCGCGACGCCGCCGTTGTCGATCTCCTGATTCAGGGCTTGCCAGTACGCGTGGTCACCCTTGCGAGACTCGGAGACGCGCAAGGCAAAATCCCGCCTGTCGTCGCGCTCCGTGTTCTTCAGGTGGTCGGCGTTGGTGGCGGCGAAGAAACGATGGTAACTACGCGTCTCGCGCGCCGGCTGGTGCTTCTCGTTAATGTGGATCACCGGCTCCGTCACCAAGGACTTCAGGGCGTCTGACGCACGCCTGTCACCGGCAAACAGGGCTTCGTCCATGAACACGATGAAGGCCCGCTCCAGGGACGCGTTGAAATTGCCGGTCACCGCGTCGATGTTGTGGACCTGAAGGTAGGTCGCGGTCCAAATCAGGCCGAGGATGCGACCCAGTGTGCCCTTGCCGGTGCCTTGGCCGCCGAGCAGTATGATCAGGATGCCCGGCTTGACCTCCGGATGTTGCAGGGCGTGGGCGATGAAGCTGATCAGGTAATCGTAGCTCTTGCGGTCGCCGTCGCAGATCACTTCGCGCAGGAAGGCCTGGATCAGCGGCCACGTTCCGGCCTTGGGCTGAATGGTAGGGCCGATCCACAAGTTCAAATGGTTTCCGGATGTGCCGGCCGGATTGAACTCGACGCCGTCGTAGCAGGCGGTCGCCGGGCTGACGAAAAACTCCACAATGGAATGTGACGGATCGGCGTCGGGCGCCAGTACCTTTGCCAGCCGCTGCAGCAGCAGAGTCCCGTCGCTGCGGGTCGAGAGGACCAGCTTCCGTGCGGTGCCTTCGCCGGTTCTGGCGGCGAGCATCTGGATGTCGAGAACCCAGATACGCCCTTCCATGTTTAGGAGGGCGTAACGGAGCTGCAGGGAAGTGAGCAGATTCGATGGGGCCGTCGGCGGTCGTGAATTCTCGGCCGCAGCCTCGCCGGATGTATCTGTGGCGGATGGTGAAGTACCGGCAGCCGCATTCTCAGGTGTCGGCGGTTGGCTACGCTGCGCCATCATCAGCCTCCAACATGTCGAAGGGCTCGGCTTCGGCGAGGATCATTTCGACGGTAACGCCAACCTTGCTGGCCATCCAGAACAGCGTGGCCAAGGTGTAACCACCTTCACAATCAGACCGAAACGAAAGCCACTTCGCAGCAGATTTCTTCGGCCCGTCGTACTTTTTGCCGGTGCTGCTCCACGCGTCGTAGAGCGCGTAGCCGTCGTCGCTGCCGCCCGTCTCGTTGTGCGCCGCCATGCCCACGGCAGTCCAGTCGCTGTATCCACAATCGGCGTCAAGGTGGCTGAGAATCACCCGCAGCAAGCGGATGGTTCCGGTCTTGGGTTCACCGGCCGAGCGCACAATCGGCACCGACGGGCGAGGTAGCGGTCTCCCGTTGTGCAGGAAAACCGCATCGATGAAGGCCTGGCCGATCTCGGTGAGTTCGCCCGCATTGCCAGCGCCAGCAACCAGGACCAATTTCCCGGTGCTGGGCGGAAGCACAACCATGGAACGCGTGGCCTTTACATCCAGGCGCTCGGGGTGATCCTCCGTGCCGTGGGAGTCAGTCTTGGCGAAAGTTCCCGGCGCGCGGCGAAAGTAATGGTGCTCGCCACGCTGGGTCTTGATTACCAAAGTCGGCGCGATGTTGAACGCCTTCTCGATGGTAACCAAGGCGGCAACTGATTCAGGCGCGTCGGCATCGAACACAATCACATCGTCGCCAACGATGAATCCGACTTCATGCCATGGGTGCCTTGTCCAGTATTGAGCGATGCTGTCTGGTGACAGACCTTGGAGCCAAGGATCCCATTTGACGGCCGGTAACTTGGAGCCGGGAATAAGCGGAATCACCTTGAACCCAAACCGAAACCAGAACAACGCGGCATCGACGTTTCTTTGCCATGTGATGTTGGGCTTACTCACGATGCGCCAATTCTTCAGCCAAATCGAGCAGGGATTGCCAGTCGCCCTCCTCGATGGCACTCAGATTCGGATGACCGCAATTGGCCCGAAGCAGCCAGCAAACTGCCGTCGATTTGTCCTGGGGCAATTCAGCGGTTGAAGCGCTCGTGCCGAAGGGCCTGAGCAGTCCTGCTATAGATTTCTTTTGCATAGACGATCCTGTGAAGGATTCGTCCGCTCATCGATAGGAAAGCAGAAACCGAGCGGATAAAAGCAGTGCCTTCCATCCATCTCCCCTGTCAACCCGACATTGCGTCAGGCGGGGCGTATCGATGACATTCCGGAATCGTTGGCTTACCCGCGAGGATTGCGGTGGCGTTCCAACGATGCGTGCCCTTCAGTTGCCGCGACGAGTACTACGCAACCGTGGGGTCTTTCCTTGCTCGCCGCCCGCACCGTCGCATGCAGTTGGCGTCCCTTGATCGTAAACTTCCAAGATCTTGGGCGAGGTCTTGCAACTTCAATATGCTACCGGGACGATGGTGCCGTTCCTGCCAGCATTGCAGGCATGATATCGGAGCGTCAAGCTGGATTGCAAGCCATGCCGCCAAATATATTTATTCGCCAAGTCTTGCGGCAGAGGGGTTTCGGAGGAAAGGCGCTCAGATCCATTACGACAATTGCGATCGTGTTTTAAGCACTTCCAGCCGAGTTAAAGTTTTCTACTGGGCCAGAATGTCTTTGGCTAAGTACAAGGGTCCAATCAAGTTACCGGCGATAGAACTAGCAGCCAGACGTTGCCGGATAAATGAAGCCGGCGGAGGGGTGGCGGTGGAACCTGATCAATGCGCCAATCGCTCACCTCTGGCCGCGCACGGCGAAAATGGTCTGGCAGTTGCCTTGTAAATTAGATCCGCTTAGGGGCTTTTGAACCCGATCTTTGCACAGGCCAAAGTGCAGAGGTGTGCGTAATTCTGCGGTACTGCAACTTGCCGCCGCCACGCCATCTATGTCAATCGCATTCACCACCTCATGCGCAGCGTCACCATCACGACCGGGCTCGGGTGTTGTTCTGGAAGGTGACCATGCCGATGTATTCCTGGCGATGGCTGGGCGGCGGCAGTAAGCGGTGCTTGAAGTTGGCAGGGCGGGGTGCGTTGCGGTAGCTAGGTCACTTGTAGGCAACAACAATCTTTGGCACAAACTTCACGCCGGGTTGTCGTTCCAGAAAGACAGTCAGGTGTTCGATCAACCTCTTCTCGCACAATGCCATCACCGCTTCACTTTGGGCCACTTTCTTTGCCTCCTGATCAAACTCTGGCTGAATGCGTGTAAGCAGATTAAGAGTGGCGGCCTGTGCATCGACAAATACTCCCCCGTCGAGGATCTCCCAATGGCGCAAACTGACAGAGGTCTTGGCAACCGGTATTGGCTTGCCAACCCGAATCACAAGTCCATTGGCGGCCTTGTCTATGTCATAACTGCCAGGCGCAAGGTCGTAGCCGAACGAGTACTCGATGTTCAAGTCTAGAAGAACTGTCGCGGACGATTTCCCGATCAGGAACTTTCTTTCGATGTGCTCCACCCACTTTACTGGTTGTTTCAAGGTCGCCGCGAGAAGCTTTGTCTGGCCCTCCAACGATTTCTTTCCAGGGGCGATGTAATCGGTGTATTTCACATACCCACCCAGTTCGTCCCTTGTCGTGGATAGTTCCTTTTCGGCAACTATTACACGCTCGGTGAGCAGATCAAAGCGTTTGTATGCGATGAAACTCAGAATGGCGATAGCAGCTGCTGCTAGGCCAATAAGTGCGACGCGAACTTTCAATGTCTTTTGCATGATCGTGAAGATCCAGGGTTGTTATCGTTTCCCAATTAACAACAGGAGCGCGGGTATCAGATGCACTTGATCGCAAGGTCAGTTTAGCGGGTGAAAGGCTCGCTAGGTGAGCTACTGTTGTCAGAAGCATTCATGTGTTGCTCCCTGCAATGAAAACCCCGCGTACTCTCCCCAAGAAATTCCAGGCGCAAGAAGACCTCCGCATGGTTGCGGATACAGGCATCAGCTATGGAATATTCAGGGAGGTACGGCGAGAGATTGCTGCGAGGTGCTGCTGCGGCCAGTATTGCGCTGACCCTGGACTGGATGGATTCAGTCCTGTACCTGATGGGCAAGATACGAGGCCATCGACACAACGGCGGACGACAATGCCGCATCATCCAGGGTGTCTGCGTAATCCTCACGCAGGGTCAATTCAAGTGCATCGAGCAGGAACAGTTCATAGGACATGGTGATTCCTTTCATGGCTATTTGGAACGTTGGTGGAAAAGCAGATATGCAACAGCGCCAACTAGGGCCAGCACCAGAGTGACTAATGGCATAAGCATAGAAAGCAATGCCAGCCCGATGACGCCATACAGCCTCAGCGCCTTGATTGCGAGGCAGAGCGCCGTGAAGACCGCGACGCCGGTGATGACCTCAACCATTTGCGGCAGATGCAGCACCCTTCTTTGCCGATTTGGCAGACTTTGCGGGTGCAGCTGCCTTGGTTGCAGCGGATGGCCCCATAGCGGGAACCGGAAGATCGACATTGCCGGCGATTAAGGACGACAACTCTTTCCACAATGCGTCAGGCACATTCCGGACATAGCCCTCGGCAGGGGGTTCCGCCTTCTTCAGCAAACCGCAGTCGAGCAGCACAGCAATACTGAAATGCAGGTTGTTGGTCGAGCGGCCACGGAACAGCGGAGCCAATACCGATGCCTTGAACGTGCCATCGGCTTGGATGGAAGCCAATGCCTGCTCCAGATCAGCCAGGGCCAGCCAGCCGGGGTGAATCTTTCCGGTGGAAGAATTGTTCGCCAACCTCATGTGAATCTGCTGTGGATTCCCGGTCTCGTAGCCCAGGTGGTAGGTCAGTTCCGAAAGACCTGAGATCGAAGGACAAGTGCCGATCTTGGCGACGCGGATAACGGGTGATGCCGGGATGTCGTCGTTGCTTGTGTTCATGGTTTTCTCCAGTAATAAATGATGTATTCATATATGATGGATGAGATGCCGCAGTCGGCTAATCCAGCGTTGCCAGCATTGCAATCCCGGCGTACTGCTCCTCGATTACCGTGCGCAGATCGCATTCGCGGATTTCAGTTGCGCCAAGGTCAACCAAGTACTGTCTTCCCGCGTTGCTATCCGCAGATAGCAACCACATGGACTGCTGGCCGATAGTTCCGTGAAGCACGACAACGCCATCCGAACGACGCGCACCTGATTGCAGCACTTCAGGATGTCGGCACAGCAGGTCGAGCATGGCCAAACATTCGGCATAGCCCTTGGGCAACAAGGCATCGAACTGCATGATTGATGCTCTTTCTTCCCAGTCTTCGAGAAGGTTGTCATCGAGCTTGGATACCAAGACGGCGACGAGGGAATCATTGGGTTTAGGCATTCAGTTCTCCAAATGAAGACGCCACCGAGACCATGAAGGCCAGGGTGGCGTGTAGTGGTAGCGATATTTCTGAAATCGTCGTCGGTGTCTGCTCACGATTCCATTAACCCGGTGGCAGGAACTGCGTACTGTGCGCACAGAGCCAACAGATTTGCATCAACACCGTCCTCGGCGGAGATGAACAGAGTGGTACCAAGCCCAGCATCGCCGGTGTCAGCATGGGCCTCGAAGCAGGTGATATTTCCGTTTGCATAGTGAGCCTCGATGTAGTCGAACGATGGGGAATAGTCTGGATGCCCGAATGGAACATCAGAGAATGGGTCATGCAGGATTGCCACGCCGCTGACTTCTTCCAATTGCTCCACGCTATCGCCTGCCTCGACCACGAGCAGTAGGCCATCGTGGAATGTGCCTAGCTGCTGTAAGCGAAGGTCGAGAATTGCCCGGATATGTGGATTGGCGATACGGCTGGCATCAGCGGGATCACGAATGATGACCATTGCGGCTGTCCTTGTGCCAGCGCCAGACATGGCCCAGGCCCAGCAGCAGGGCAACGGCAAGGGCGACTGCGAGCATTGCCTTGTACATCGACAACAAAATGGTCAGCATCCCAAGCTTCACGAGGCCGAGGGCTGCTGCGGAGATACCGATTACAGGCCAGAACATAGTTGATCCTTTGTGTGGGAATGAAAAGCAAAACGCCCCAGGTCCGAAGACCAAGGGCGTCTTGAAAAATCGTGGTGCTTTCATATTTATCGACCCCAAAGCTCCACGACGGGAAGGGTCTTGTTGTTATTTGGTCAGGTCATCGTTTGGATCGATACAACTCGATTGCATAGGTGAGTCACCGAGCAAGTCGTTATCATGGAGCGGGTAGAAGTTTTGATGAAGACATGCGGAAGGCTGGAACGAGAAATCGATCACTCTAAAACCCGCGCTGCACATCTGCTCCAAGCTGTTCTCAAAGAAGCGTTCTCACCGGCGGCATGAAAGCCCGTTCGAAAGAGCTGTTGGATCGTGCGATTGCTGCGACGGTTGCTGCCATAGAGATTTACAACAAGCCTGACTTTCTCTATCGAGAGGAAGCCTTCGCGGTGCTTGCTGTCAATGGATGGGAACTGCTGCTCAAGGCCAAATGGCTCGCTGATCACAAGAATCAGATGCGGTCGCTTTATGTCATGGAGGCACGCAACAAACTGGATGGCACGAAAAGCAAGAAGCTTCAGGTAAAACCGACTCGCTCAAACAACCCATTCACCCACAGTCTCGACTATCTCGCCAAAAAATTGGTTGAGTCTAAGATTCTCGATAGCAACGCATGGGCCAATATCCAGGCGTTACTGGAGATGCGGGACTCTTCCATTCATTTTTACAATCGTTCTGGCGCATTCCCTGTGCGACTTCAAGAAATTGGTGCGGCCAGCCTAAAGAACTTTGTTGCTACCACCAAAAGCTGGTTTGGGCGTGACCTGTCGGAGTTCAACTTTTACCTCATGCCGCTTTCCTTTGTCACCCTCCCCAAACAGATGGATGCGGTCGTGCTTAACCATGAAGAGAAGAATTTTCTCGCTTTCGTCGCGAGCCTTGAACCCAGTGATGACGATGCTGATTCGCCATATTCCGTTACCGTAAACATCGATATTAAGTTCACTCGCTCAAAGACCAAGGACGCTTTGGGTGTCCGAGTCACTAACAACCCCGACGCACCAGAAGTCCGACTTTCGGATGAACAGATTCGAGAGCAATATCCATGGGACTATGATCGACTGACTGCCGAATGTCGGAAACGTTACAAGGATTTCAAGGCCGTGCAGGAATATCACGAAGTCCGCAAACGGCTGCTGAAGGATAAGCGCTTCGGCGTTGTCCGCTTCCTCGATCCCGGCAATGCCAAAAGCGCCAAGAAGCCATTCTTTAATCCGAACGTTCTGCGGGAACTGGACAAGCACTACACGGTAAAGTAAAGAGATTTACAAATCGTTTGAACACATCGGCGAATAGACGTGTTGCTGAACTTTAGTGGTGATAGTTCTTAGGTCAAAGGCAAGTTGATATACCCCTGCTTCTGTTGTGGCAGTCACATGCTCCAGATCCGGCGTATATCAGCGGCTGATTGCCAACCAGATATTCCGCTTCATCTACGAAGAACTGCAAGAGGTGAACAAAACCATCCTCGACTACTTCAGCGACAAGGACTTGGTCATCGACAACGCGATCTACTCTCCCATTGACCCAAAGACAGGCAAGACGCGGACAACGCGCCAAAAGCTGGCGTGGATTTATCAAGCACTTGAGTCAAAGGCAATGCAACAGTTCTGCACTCTCGTCGTCCAACAGGAGGCGCTGCTGACAACGCATGACTGCGTCTATTTCAAGCAGAAGCTTTCTTCCAGCGTCGTTCTTGATGCGTCAGTTCAGTTGCAAGACACATTCCCGTTCCTACGCTTTGAGCACGAAGCAATTTACCCAATCGCTGAGGACAGCTACTTTGCCCAGCTGTCCAGCGAAGCGGAGCAGTTTGAGCTCGAACACAAGCAGCGCATGGCGGAGGAAGAAATCGCAGCGCAGGGTTACTTGCTGGCGAAAGCCCGTTCGCTGTCCAGCGCTACAGCAGCGCACAGCGCGTTTTTCCCAGCGCCGTAAGCGTCAAGTAGCAGGGCTTCAACTATTTCGGGCTGCAGGGCTTGTATTGCAGTCTGCCCAAAAGTGCCTGACAGAAAACCAAAGCAAATTACAATTTGCTTTGGTTCTGCGCTAACCAATTGAATATTGGGCGATCATTACTTTGTCATTTTCGGTTGCTCTTTCTGAATCAATGAATGCACAATAATGACATGTGTATTAATTGATTTGGAGGAGAAAGAGATGGCACAAGCAAAAACATTGACGGACAAAGAACTGCGGAAAATACTCAGCTACATCGCTACGCATAAACACCCAGCACGTAACAGAGCCATGTTTTTGACGGGGACATATTCTGGAATGCGATGCAAAGAGATCGCCAGCTTAACGCTTGGCGATATATGGTCGCCAGAAACGGGGGTGCGTTCCGAAGTACGCTTGGACGTGGAGCAAACTAAGGGTCGTTACGCAAGGACTGTGTATTTGCCTGAGAAGCTACGCAAGGAGCTGATCGCATACATTGCTGGCATTGACCGTAACGATACAACCAAGGCGCTGTTTTACACTCAGAAGAATGAGAAGCGTGGATTTACGCCCAACACTCTTGCACAATATTTCCATTATCTCCACAAGAAGGCAGGCATTGAAGGTGGTTCAAGCCATTCCATGCGCCGCACATTCATCACCAATCTTGCAGCAAAAGGCATTGGCGTTCGTGTGCTGCAAAATTTAGCTGGTCACCGTAGTATTGCTGTTACGCAAAAATATATAGATTGCAACGACGATATGCTGCGAAAGGCGGTCGAGCTGGTCTGACTGTTACTTAAATTAACCGTGTATAAATGCCATTGTCCGTTGTTGGATTGATACTGCTACCACTTTGAGGTGAACATTTGCTTCAGTTTATCAATGCCATCGTTGAATGGAACATTGGCGTAGTTACCTATTGCGGTCTTCATTGCTTCAAATTCATCTTGTACATCTCCGCTCATTAGGTTTGCAGAAGCTATATTTTCTGTAACTATCTCATGGAAGCCATAACCGAGCATGTAAAGTGTTTTAACAGATGCGATAGCGGAGACAACTTCTGCGATTGCAAAAAACGCTGCTAGAGACGATTCATCAAATTCAAGTGCGCCGATAAATGCGCTCCTTCCATCGCAGGCATAAAGAATTGAATTTGCGTCGTCACTAAGCGCGAAGATATTGTATGGGGGAGGAGAATCATCGTTTATCACCCTAAAGGCCTTTTTGACAGCCTCATGCAGCATGTCGTCTAAAGCACTGGGATTCCCAGTCTTAACTATTTCTATAGCAACAGAACTTTTCGTTAGCTCCTTCATACGGCGCTTGCCAAGCGTCCCATGTTTCCCTGTAACTAGGAACTTTGTACTCTCAAAATTAGGTTGAAGCATAATTTGTGGCCCCTTACTGTTACTTAAGTAACGCTCACGCTTTAGGGAAAATCCCTTTCCCCGCGTTCTCGATCATGGCTGTAGCACGTTTGATCGCTCGACTAGCAGCAACAGAGAGCGAATTACGCTGATCTGCGTCTGGCAACGTCTTCTGCCCTTTCAATTCCCTTAGCACCGTTGCCGCCAATCCCGCATCAATTGCAACCTGCCATAGCGGGCGCTTTGGGTCTGCGTTACGTACATCGTAGGCTTTCAGGGATGCTCTTAGCGAGTCGATTTTGAAAGGGGCCGCAAGTGGGTATCTGGCAAGGCTGTGCGATAGCAAGGACTTTCCACGCTTTCCGCTATGACGCTTTTTCAGCAGAGCACTAAATCGCTTCGCCAAATGCCGCTTGCTTTGGTCGAGCGGCACCACGACAACCATCATTGCTTCCGCATTCCATTCCTGTAACTGCTTGGTCTGGTCGTAGGTCAGTTCTCCAAATAGCACGGTAGCGGGAGGCTCTGCGAACAATAGGCCTCCTCGATTGCCCTCGCTCCACCATGTCTGGAAATCCACGGCATGGACATCCCCAAAGTCCTTGTACATCGCAGCGCTTCGCCCACTGCCGTTCTGCTCACAGCATCGCTTATAGGCTGCGTTGCGTCGCAAATACTCCCACCACCAGTAATAGACGCTGCCCTTCCAGGCGGATTCTGGCTTGGGGCGCTTGGCGGTCCCAAACGTAGGGTAGGTACGGGTCGAAAAGTGAAGGTTTGCCATCGAATAATAATATCACACGCAATAGCGCATGGCGTCTGACATAGGCTAAGACATGTCCATTTCTATATCATCACTATATGTTCAATGACCTACAAATCAAGCAATCGCAAGTACGTGCAACAGCACGTATGCGCTTTTGCACGTATGCGTTATTGCACACACTTAACTTAACTTTTTAAAGGAAAACAAAATGACTTACAAATATGTACAAAAGTGCAATTGCTGCGATGACCAGATAAGCATTATTCGGATTCCGTCAATCTGCGTTGCACATAAGTATGAGCTTATCTGCTTAATGCACGACGAGCTTGAGGCGTTGGGTATGAAAGGAACGTTTGCGTTGGCATGCACGGACGAGGTGATAGTCGGGTTTAACTATTCATACGCAAATCAAGCTGAACTCGAGCTTAGCGACACGATGTGCGACAGCCTGCATGCGATTGCGTCCGACTTTTACTGGAAGCAAGTTAGCGAGCCCGAAATTTGTTACTACAGCGTCTGAGCGGCATAGCGAACTTAGGCAGAAATCGACCAGCAGCTAATGAACAGAAGCATTAGCTGCTCGTCGCCCCCAAATCACAAGGAGAAGAAAAATGGTCACACCAAAACAAAAAATAGGCATTGCAAGCATCATCACGACAGCAGACGAGCTTGCTGAACAGCACGTGACGTACACAGAGCAGTTTGTTGCGCGGGCTAATGACGAACTGTACAAACTGCTTGGCGGGATGATGGCGCTGTGCTTGGAAGTGGAGGCGAGCAAGCAATGCGATCAAATCATCGCGCAAATGCGTAAGACGCTGCGCAGCCAATATCAAATCAAGACGCAAAAGACGAGCCTCGCGTCAAGCATCGTTGTGCGCTACGTGATTCGAAGTAGTAGGAAGACCGCACACGTCTATGGCCGCGTTATTCGAACGGCGATCGAAGCGGGTATCACGGCAGAGCAACTGCCAGACTACATTCGCGAGAAAGGCGGAATTGACGCTATACGGCAAAAGGGCGTTGATGCGGAAGCGAGTGCTCAAGCGACAGAGGGTAAGGCTAGAGCTATCGTCAGTCTCGCTGATGCGTTCAATAATAAAGACAACGTAGCGCTTGGAACTGTTAATTTTGAAGATGGGCGGAGCGGAATTTCGTTGATAAATGATCTGTCAGAATTTCAATATCTAATCTGCAAGCGAGGACATGACGGTGGCACTGAGATTGTTGGAATTGCTTATCCAAGTGCAATAGTTGAAGAGCGAATTCTTGCCCGATACATCATCATGCTGGGACTTTCAGCGAAGCAGTATTTGAACGAGTTTTGGCAGGAATGCAAAGACCAATACGTCAACATGGATACGGTGATTAGCTGGCGGCAGGCAAACGGTTTGGCTACCCCCGTTGATGCATTAGATCGACTCGTTAGCTTGGGGCAAAGTCTAAAACCAGGAGTTGCGACCGCAATCCGCGAGGCTGAAGCTACCTCAGTTGTGTCCGCTTTCTCTGGCATGACAGCACTGTAGCGCCATCACGCAGTATGGGCAAACGAAGTAGGTGTGTGAGCGGGAAATAGTACGTTGTACTATTAAAAAGGTGTGTAACTGGTGTGTAAGCAGTTTTACAAATGACAACGGGTTAGCTAACTGCGCTAACCCGTTGTTTTTACTGCTTTTATTGGTGGCCAGGGGCAGAATCGAACTGCCGACACACGGATTTTCAGTCCGTTGCTCTACCAACTGAGCTACCTAGCCGGAAAGGGTGCGGATTATAGGTCTTCGGGGTTGCGACGTCAAAGGGCTTGCCCACGCTCCACCCCATCATGTCGCTGACGGCTTGCTTACGGACGGCGTAAGAACGTTGTAAGAGCGCCAGCCTAGCATGCGCCGCTGTAAAAAAGCTTCATGCTTCACCTATTACAACAATTCGCTTCCACCTCCGGAGGAAACATGAAAGACGAAGACATTGTCGAACGAATTCAGAATAATCCGAAATTCTTTGCGTTCGTACGCACGCGCAACAACTACTCGTACGTTCTGTCGGCTCTGATGCTGATCGCGTATTTTGGCTATATTCTGCTGATCGCCTTCGACAAGAGTTTGCTGGCCGTCAAGATGAGCGCGGGCGCCACCACGTCGATCGGTATTCCGATGGGTATCGGCGTACTCGTATTCACGATCGTCATCACCGCCATCTACGTCCGCCGCGCGAACAGCGAGTTCGACGCCATCAAGGACGAAATCGTCAAGGAGGCTTCCAAGTGATCAAGGCCAAACATATTCTGGGCGGCATCGCCGTCCTGCTGGTGGCCTGTGTCGCCCTGGCTGCCGGCGCCGACCTCGGTCAGGCCCAGAAGCAGGACACCAACTGGACCGCCATCGCGATGTTCGCGATTTTCGTCGGCATTACGCTGTGGATCACCAAGTGGGCGGCGGCCAAGACCAAGACCGCGGCGGACTTCTATACCGCCGGCGGCGGCATCACCGGTTTCCAGAACGGCCTGGCGATCGCCGGCGACTACATGTCGGCGGCTTCCTTCCTCGGCATTTCTGCTCTGGTTTTCGGTTCCGGCTTCGACGGCCTGATCTTCTCGATCGGCTGGCTGGTCGGCTGGCCGGTGATCACCTTCCTGATGGCGGAGCGCCTGCGCAACCTCGGCAAGTTCACCTTCGCCGACGTCGCCGGCTACCGCTTCGACGCGGGCCCGATCCGCTCCTTCGCGGCCGTGGGTTCGCTGGTGGTGGTGGCGTTCTACCTGATCGCGCAGATGGTCGGCGCCGGCCAGTTGATCAAGCTGCTGTTCGGTCTCGACTACCTGTACGCAGAGATCCTCGTCGGCGTCATCATGATGACCTACGTGCTGTTCGGCGGCATGACGGCGACGACCTGGGTGCAGATCATCAAGGCCTGCATGCTGCTCACCGGTGCCACCTTCATGGCCCTGGCAGTCATGTTCCAGTTCGGCTTCAGCCCCGAGGCGATGTTCACCAAGGCCGTCGAAGTGCATTCCAAGCATGATGCGATCATGAGCCCGGGAGCATTGATCAACGACCCGATCTCGGCGATCTCGGTAGGCATGGCGCTGATGTTCGGCACCGCCGGACTGCCGCATATCCTGATGCGCTTCTTCACCGTGCCCAGTGCCAAGGAAGCCCGCAAGTCAGTGGCCTGGGCAACGACCTGGATCGGCTACTTCTACATCCTGACCTTCATCATCGGGTTCGGCGCCATCACCAACCTGATCCCCAATCCGGCAGACTACTTCGTCGGCGGCGACGTCGCCAAGGGCCTGAGGGGCGGCGGCAACATGGCGGCGGTGCATCTGGCCAAGGCCGTGGGCGGCGACGTCTTCATGGGCTTCATCTCCGCCGTGGCCTTCGCCACGATTCTGGCGGTGGTGGCGGGCCTGACGCTGTCGGGCGCATCTGCCGTGTCGCATGACCTGTACGCGTCGGTGTGGCGTCATGGCAATGTCGATTCCGCAACCGAACTGCGCGTGTCGCGGATCACCACGGTATGTCTCGGCATCTTCGCCGTGGCGCTCGGCATCGTGTTCGAGAAGCAGAACGTCGCCTTCATGGTGATGCTGGCCTTCGCCGTGGCCTGCTCTGCCAACTTCCCGGTGCTGTTCATGTCCGTGCTGTGGAAGGACTGCACGACCAAGGGTGCAGTGGCGGGCGGTACGGTCGGTCTGGTGTCCTCCGTGGCGCTGACCATCATGTCGCCGGCGGTGTGGGAAGCCTCGCTCGGCCATGCCAAGGGTACCGCAATGTTCCCCTACGCCTCGTCTGCGATCTTCTCGATGACGGCGGCGTTCGCGGTAATCTGGATCGTTTCCCTGCTTGATCGCAGCGCCCAGGCCGCCAAAGAACGCGCACTGTTCCCGGCGCAATTGGTCCGCTCGGAAACTGGTGTCGGCAGTTCCAGCGCCTCCGGCCACTAACGCCGGCCCGCGAAGCGGAATTCCCGGCGCGCAAAGCGAAGGACTGCAACACAAAAAAAGCCGGCCCCGGATAACCGGGGCCGGCTTTTTTTGTGTCCGCGTCCCTATGGGGGAGGACTCTTCCTTGGATATGCTCGGAAATATCTCAGGAACACTGCAGCAGATTGGTTTCGCAATAGAGCCGCTTCAGCCAGGCGAGCGCAATCCAGAGCCAGAACAGCACGGCGAAGGCAATGAAAGGCACATGTTTGTCAATGATCTGCCGTGGCGTAAGCTTGCGCACCGCCTTCACCACCGGCCCGGTGACAATCAGGAACAGCTTGTACATGGTGCTGTCGTGCCGTCGGCTGCCAGCCAGCAGGGCCAGCAGGCCCTGACCGAGCAAGAAGTATCCAGCGACTTCGACCAGCGCGCGTAGCAGACCGAGCATGAAAAGTTCAGGGTGGTCCATGGTATGTTTCCGTCTCCATTGTTAGTTTGGTCATTCTCATGAATTACGATCACTTGCGGCACTATGCCCGCGGCTGGGTATTCCACTTCCTCGGCTGCGAGAACCGCGCCTTCGAGGCCTACCTTACGGCATTTAGCATCAACCCGCAGGATGTGCAATCCGCCAGGCATCTGGCGGCGATTGCGGCGAAGCGGAAGAATTACGACATCGCCATCAAGTGGTTCGAGGCGGCCCTGGCGCTGACCCCCGACGACGGCCCCAACTGGTACAACCTCGGCTACGTGTGCGAACACGCCGGCAAACCGAAAGAGGCTATCGCCGCCTTCACCGAAGCAGTGCGCCTGGTGCCGTCGCAGGACATGGCGTGGTACGGCATGGGACTGGCCCATGCGCGTCTTGGCCAGCACGACCAGGCGGTTGCGGCGCTGGAAAAAGTCGTCGAACTGCAACCGATGAGCGGTGAAGGCTTCTATCAACTGGGCATGGCCTATCATCATGCTCGCCGTCCCGACGACGTGGCAAAGATCCTCAAGCGCCTGGTCGGCTTTGAGCCGAAGCGGGCCAAGAAGCTGGCGCACGACACCGAGCGCGCCGACCTGATGAAATTCATTCCGGACCTTCCCTTCTGATTGCCTGACACCCGCTGATCGCGCAAAAGTCGGCGCTGGCGATACGGCGTATCTTCCGGCGAGACGCGGGCCGGCGCTTTGTGTGCCTTGGCCCCCCGCTTTATGTCTGCTCTGCGGGCAGGCGGTTCTGCATACCGTCCGCGCCTCCGGTGCGGGCTTTGCCCGCCGGGGATTCCGCTTCGCGGGCCGGCGATAAAAAAACCGGCCCGAGGTTGCCCAAGGACCGGTTCAACGAGGGCGGATATTCTCCCTAGCCCTCCTCCTCCTCCAAAAATCTGATCAAACGCCTCTGGTGTCGATGTCGCCTTCCAGATTCGGATAGCGGACATGGTCGACCAGTTCCTGAATCTCCTGGTTCGGCGCCGGGGAAATCAGGCTGCCGATGATGATGCCAAGGAAGCCGGCAGGAATGCCGAAGGTGCCGGCGGCGATCGGGTTGATGTCCCACCACAACGGAGCATTGACACCGAAGAACGGATAGGTCAGGTACATGTAGTAGCCGCAGATACCCAGACCCAAGCTCATGCCCAGAACGGCCCCCAGCCAGTTGGCGCGCTTCCAGAACACCCCGCAGACCAGCGCCGGGAAGAAGCCTGATGCCGCAAGAGAGAAGGCTGCGCCGACCAGGAACAGGATGTTGCCCGGCTTCAGGCTGGTGACGTAGGCGGCAATCAGCGCCACGACGAGCAACAGACCCTTGGATACTGCCAGACGGCGCACCGTCGAGGCGTTCGGGTCGATCATCTTGTAGTACAGGTCGTGCGACATCGCATTGGCGATGGTCAGCAGCAGGCCGTCAGCGGTCGACAGCGCCGCCGCCAGGCCGCCAGCCGCCACCAGGCCCGAGATTACATAAGGCAGCCCGGCAATTTCCGGCGTTGCCAGCACGATCAGGTCGCCACCGATGACGATTTCTGCCAGTTGCACGATGCCGTCGCCATTGATGTCGGCGATGTTCATCAGCGTCTTGTCCACTACAGACCAGTTGCTGACCCAGGCGGGCAAGGCGGCAAAGCTTGATCCGACCAGATGGGTGTACACCTCGTACTTGGCCAGGATCGCCAGAGCCGGCGCCGTGAAGTAAAGCAGGAAGATGAAGAACAGCCCCCAGAACACCGAGACCCGCGCCTCATGCACCGATGGCGTGGTGTAGTAGCGCATCAGGATGTGCGGCAGGGCGGCGGTGCCGATCATCAGGCACATGATCAGGGCGAGGAAGTTCTTCTTCGCCTTGCTGCGGTTCTTCTCGATCTCTTCCGGCGTCTTGCCGCCCACGGCAAAGGCTTCGGCGTGATGCTTGACTGGCGCGGCGCGAGCGCTCAATTTCGATTCGGCAGTCCAGGCAGTCTTCGCTGCGGCCGCATCGGCCGGGAAGGCCTTGATAGCCTTCTCGGCGGCATCGATCGCCTTGGGCTCAGCTGCCGGCTCGGTGGCTGCCTTGAGGGCGGCCGCCTTGTCCACCAGCTTCTGCTTTTCCGCAGCGAGGAAAGCCGGGCCGTCCTTTTCCAGACCCGCCAACTTGGCCGTGCCGGCCGCGGCACGGTCACGGAATATCGCGCGCACCGACTCTTCCGCCGCACCCTTGGGTGTGGTCTTGTCGTTGAACTGATTTTCCAGCGCCGTGATCTTGGGCAGCGAGTTCGTGTACGCGACGATCTGCGGGATCGGGATGCCGGTATGCTTCACCGACAGCCACACCACCGGAATCATGTAAGCCACGATCAGGATGATGTACTGCGCCACCTGGGTCCAGGTCACCGCCTTCATGCCGCCGAGGAAGGAACACACCAGAATGCCTGCCAGACCGACGAAGACGCCGACCTGAAACTCCAGGCCGGTAAAGCGCGAGGTGATGATGCCGACGCCGTAGATCTGCGCGATCACATAGGTGAAGGAGCAGGTGATGGCAGCAAGCACACCGATGAAGCGCGGCAGGTGGCCGCCAAAGCGCGCACCGAGGAAGTCCGGGATCGTGAACTGACCGAACTTGCGCAGGTAGGGTGCCAGCAGAATCGCCACCAGGCAGTAGCCGCCGGTCCAGCCCAGCACGAAGGCAAGACCGTCGTAGCCGGACAGGTACAGCGTGCCGGCCATGCCGATGAAGCTGGCGGCCGACATCCAGTCGGCGCCGGTCGCCATGCCGTTGAACAGGGCCGGTACCCGTCGCCCGGCGACGTAGTACTCGCCGACGTCCGCCGTCTTCGACATGAAGCCGATGCCGGCATACAGCATGATGGTGGCAAACAGGAAGATGTAGCCGAGGATCTTGTTCGGCACGCCCAGCTGTTCGAGGATACCGACGATGATGACGAAGGTGACGAAGCCGCCAGTATAGAAAGTGTAGTACTTCTTCAGGTTCTTGAAGAACTGTGACTGAGTTGTGATTTGTTCGGCCATGTCAGTCGAGCTCCCCTTCGTGGACGCCGTATTCCAGGTCCAGGTTGTTCATATAACGGGCGTAATACCAGATGATCGCGACGTAAATGATCAGCGAGCCTTGCGCCGACATGTAGAAGCCCAAGGGGCCGATGAAGGTGATCTCGTTGAGTTCGCGGGCATACCAGCCCATGACGAACGTGGCCACGAACCAGACGACAAGCAAGATGGTGCTTATCTTCAGGTTAATGTTCCAGTACTGTTTGTGCTTCTCAGTGAGTTGCATCTGGCACTCCTCCTATTATTGGCTGCGCGGCGAACCGGAACAGTTCGCCGTTCCCCTGGCGCACCCCGGATTCCCGTGTAGTGCGCCTACCGTGTTCCGGGAGCAGTACCAACGACACGAATCAACGACGCACTGCCCCAAGATGGGATGATTGTCGGCCCGCGATCCTGACAACAAGCTTACAACTCGCGTTCAGGGGCCCATGGGAGAGTTTCCTGAAACCAGCCCGAGTTGGCGTGGCCGACGAACGTTGGCCACCCAGTAGCGCGGAAAGCTGACACGAAACAGGCTGCCCGTGTCGTCCTTGCCCGTCAGCAGATCTATCTTGGCCTGATGCAGATCGGCAATCTCGGCAGCGATCGGCAAGCCCAGCCCGCTGCCTTCCGCGTCGGTTCCCAACACGCGGTAGAAGCGCTCGAAAATACTGGCGCGCTCCTCGACGGGAATACCTATACCGTCGTCTTCGACCTCGATCACCGCCAGAAGGCCGGCAAGGGTTCGCACCGTGACGTGGCCACCCGGCGCCGTGTATTTGATCGCGTTGTCGATCAAATTGTTCAGCAGTTCGCGCAGCAACAGAGACACGCCATTGATCATGAGGGGACGGCCGCAGTCCTCGAAACCGAGGTCGATCCTTTTCGCCAGCGCGCGCACCACCCATTCTTCGGTCACTCCTCGGGCCAGTGCATCGAGGTCGAGCGGGACTACGCTGTGCAGCTTTTCGTGACTGGCCTCGGCGCGCGCCAGCATCAGCAACTGGTTGATCATGTGCGAGGCGCGGTCGGTACTTTCGGCAATCAGTCGCAGTGCATGGTGCATCCGCGCCGGATCGGTTTCCGAGAGGGCAATCTCGGTCTGCGTCTTGAGCCCGGTCAGCGGCGTGCGCATCTGATGCGCGGCCTGGGAGATGAAACGCTGCTGCCCCTGCAGGTTCTCTTCCAGCCGCCCCATCATTTCGTTGAAGGCGACGACCAGCGGCCGCACTTCGTCGGGGACCCGGTGGACCGGTATGGGTGACAGGTCGGTGGGACGACGACGACGAATGCGTTTGCGCAAGCGGTGCAGGGGGGCAATGCCGCGTCTCAGGCCCAGATAGACCAGGATCACCGCCAACGGAATGATGGCAAATTGCGGCAGCAGCACGCCGGAAATGATGCTGGATGCCAGCGCCTCGCGCTTGCGCAAGGTTTCCGCTACCTGCACCACGACCGGCGGCAGGCCGCTGCGGACGGGAATGAAGGCATAGGCGATGCGCACGTTATCGGCTTCAATGCGGTCGTCGCGGAACAATACCTTGCCTGCGTCCGGCTTTTCCGGCAGCGCCGGCCAAGGGATTTCCCGGTCGCCGTGGATCAGCTTCCTGTTGGGACCGATTACATGGTAATAAAGCGCATCTGTCTCGTCGGCATGCAACAGGGTGCGCGCGGCCGTGGGCAGGTTAACCATCACCCGGCCACCCTCGATCTTGACCAGGCGCACTATGGCATTGACATTGTCGGCCAAGGCCTGATCGTAGGGCTGGTTGGCAATATAGCTGGCGACGTGATTGGTGGCGGCAATCGAAATCGGCCACAACAGCAAAAGCGGCGCCAGCATCCAGTCCAGGATTTCGCCGAACAGCGAATTCGGATACTCGTAGCTGGCGAACGGGTTGTTGCTGGTCTTGCCCTCCGGCTCGGACGGCGCGGCGTCAGGCTTTGCCATCTGCCGAGTCTGCCGGTTTCTCCAGACAATAGCCCAGGCCGCGCACCGTCACGATGCGGGCACCGCCGGGTTCCAGCTTCTTGCGCAGGCGATGGATATAGACCTCGATCGCATTGTTGCTGACCTCCTCGCCCCAACTGCACAACTGGTCGACCAGTTGCCCCTTCGCCACTAGGCGTCCGGCACGCAGCAGCAGGATTTCCAGCAGCGCCAGCTCACGCGCCGACAGTTCGACGATTTCGCCTTGGAGACGGGCAATGCGCTCGGACTGGTCGTAGGACAGGGCACCGACCTCGATCCGGGTCGGATTGCCAGTGCCGCGTCGGGTCAGCGCCCTCACCCGGGCAAACAGTTCCGGCAGCGCAAATGGCTTGGTCAGGTAATCGTCGGCGCCGGCATCCAGACCGCGCACCCGGTCTTCGACGCCGTCCTGTGCCGTCAGTACCAGTACCGGCATGGTCAGTTTGCGCGACCGCAAGCGCTTCAGTACGTCGATTCCCGGCAAGCGCGGCAAGCCCAGATCGAGGATCAGCAAGTCATATGGCTGCGAAAGCAAGGCCGTGTCGGCGTCGGCGCCGTTATTGACATGGTCTACCGCGTAACCGGTTTTGCGCAGAGCGGCGATCAGCCCCTGGGAAATGATGCGGTCGTCTTCCGCAAGCAACAGTCTCATGACGAAGCCATCACCCGGCGCATCATGTCACGGATCACTCGCGCGGCAAACGTGCGCTGACACCCGACCAGAATTCGTCGGCCTTTTTCTTGCCGGCCAAGCTCTGGATAGTCATGCGGCATTTTTCGAGTCTGGCCGTGAGTTCTTCCAGGCCTTTGCATTTTTCGACCAGAGCAGTCAGATCGTCTGCTCCCGGCCCCAGATAAGTTACCAGAGCACGACAGGCAAAGCGCGAAGCAGATATCAGCGAAATCTCGACCGGCGGCTGTCCCGTCACCGGAGCGGCTGGCGCCATCACGACGGACTGCACGGCACCAGATGCCGTCGGCCCCGAGCCTGAACCTGCGGACGCAGACTCCCCGGCGACCTCGATAAAACCCTGAGCCAGCAGAGCGTCGAGAATTTCCCCCGAGCTTGGATGCGCGCTCCTCGACAAAAGCCCGCCACGCGAGGTCTTGTCGTCCACCATGATCAGCATGGTCCGTTCGCGCAGGCCAAGCTTGTTGGCCCGCGTCGCTATTTCGGCTCGTCCCTTTTCGGTCTTGTGATAGATGCCCTCGCCGGCCATGACTAGCCCCTCTTGAAGAGTGATGGCGAAATGATAGCGTGTCCGGTGCCGCGTCGGGTATTAGTTTTTCACCGAGACGCCACCATGCCGCAGAGCTCGCGGCTGGCGCGATGCAGCAATGTCGCGTCGCGCCGCAATGTGGTCCGATGCGTTTGCGCACCCAAAGAAAAGCCCGGCCAAAGGGGCCGGGCTTTTCGGAGCGATCCAGGAAGGAAGGTGGGTAACGGGAGGAAACCTGGGTTTTCTCCTGTTTCTTCCTTTGGATATGAAACAGGCTGCGCCTGTGTTACATATCCATGCCGCCCATGCCGCCCATGCCACCCATGCCACCCATGCCGCCCATGCCCATGCCGCCGGCGGGCTTGTCTTCGACCAGTTCGGCCACCATGCAATCGGTAGTCAGCATCAGTCCCGCCACGGAAGCGGCGTTCTGCAGGGCGTAACGAGTCACCTTGGTCGGATCCAGCACGCCCATGGCCACCATGTCACCGTACTCGCCGGTGGCGGCGTTGTAGCCGAAATTGCCCTTGCCTTCGAGCACCTTGTTGACCACCACCGAGGGCTCATCGCCTGCATTCGCGGCGATTTCGCGCAACGGCTGCTCGAGGGCGCGCATGACGATCTTGATGCCAGCTTCCTGCTCGTGGTTATCGCCCTTGACCTTCAAGGCAGCACGGGCACGCAGCAGTGCGACGCCACCGCCGGCGACGATGCCTTCTTCAACGGCAGCCCGCGTGGCGTGCAGCGCGTCTTCGACGCGGGCCTTCCTTTCCTTCATTTCCATTTCGGTGGCGGCGCCGACCTTGATCAGCGCAACTCCCCCCGCTAGCTTGGCCACGCGCTCCTGCAGCTTTTCCTTGTCGTAGTCGCTGGTAGCTTCCTCGATCTGGGCACGAATCTGCGTGACGCGGCCCTTGATCGCATCTTCGGCGCCGGCGCCGTCGATCAGCGTGGTGTTTTCCTTGGCGACTTCGACGCGCTTGGCCTGGCCCAGGTCCTTCAAGGTGGCTTTTTCGAGCGTCAAACCGACTTCTTCGGCAATGACCGTGCCGCCGGTCAGGATGGCGATGTCTTCCAGCATGGCCTTGCGACGATCACCAAAGCCCGGCGCCTTGACGGCAACGGTCTTGAGGATGCCTCGAATGTTGTTCACCACCAGGGTGGCCAGCGCTTCACCATCGACGTCTTCGGCGACGATCAGCAACGGACGGCCTGCCTTGGCGACTTGCTCGAGTACGGGCAGCAGGTCACGGATGTTGGAAATCTTCTTGTCGTGCAGCAGAACAAACGGATTGTCCAGAATCGCGATCTGTTTGTCCGGGTTGTTGATGAAGTAGGGCGACAGGTAGCCGCGATCGAACTGCATGCCTTCGACCACTTCGAGTTCGCTGTCCAGCGACTTGCCGTCTTCGACGGTGATCACGCCTTCCTTGCCGACCTTGTCCATCGCATCGGCAATGATCTTGCCGATGGCGGCGTCGGCGTTGGCCGAAATCGAGCCGACCTGAGCAATTTCATTGGTCGTGGTGCAGGGCTTGGAGTTCTTCTTCAGTTCTTCGACAACGGCGGTAACGGCCTTGTCGATGCCACGCTTCAGATCCATCGGGTTCATGCCGGCGGCGACATACTTCATGCCCTCGCGAACGATCGACTGCGCCAGAACCGTGGCGGTGGTGGTGCCGTCACCGGCGACGTCGGAGGTCTTGGAAGCTACTTCCTTGACCATTTGCGCACCCATGTTCTCGAACTTGTCCTTCAGTTCGATTTCCTTGGCGACGGAAACGCCATCCTTGGTGATGGTCGGGGCGCCGAAGGAACGCTCCAGAATCACATTGCGGCCCTTGGGCCCGAGGGTTACTTTAACTGCGTCGGCGAGGATGTTGACACCACGAACCATGCGTTGACGCGCGGAATCACCAAATTGAACTTCTTTAGCTGCCATTGTATGTATCTCCTAGAATTCTATATTGACAGGTTCCAGGCAGCGCCTGGAACGGTATCCCCTTGTGGGACTAGAGCTCGACTACGCCCATGATGTCTTCTTCACGCATGACCAGCAGTTCGTCGCCGTCGACCTTGACTGTCTGGCCCGAGTACTTGCCGAACAGCACGCGGTCGCCGACCTTTAGCGACATGGGACGGACCTTGCCGTCGTCCTGGATCTTGCCGTTGCCCACAGCCTTGACTTCGCCCTGGTCGGGCTTCTCGGCAGCGTTGTCGGGAATGACGATTCCGGAAGCTGTTCTCTTTTCTTCTTCGAGACGCTTGACTATAACGCGATCATGCAAAGGACGAATTTTCATGGGATTGATCTCCTCTTAAACTGGGTTGTTACAGGAATAAGCCGGTACGGGCGAACCGCAGGTCTGAGTCGGGCGCGGGGCAAATTATTAGCACTCGTCGCCAACGAGTGCTAATAATAGGGCCTAAAAGCCCATTCTTCAAGGGGTGGGTGTAAATTTTATCGTGTCGGCGGTGCAGTGGCGGGCGTCCTGTGGCAAGGAGCAGGCTGGATATTCACCGAGTTCGCCGCCAAACCAACCGAATACGCGGCGATTTATTTGAGCTTCGCAATACTGTTGTTGTTCCTCATCTGGCTTTACGTAAATTGGCCGATCCTGCTTTTGGCCGCAAGCATTGCCTTTTGATCATGCGGGCTGCGTGACTGCCTTGCGCACAAGGCCACCAATGGTTATTCCTTGGCCGAGAATCGAGAACACCACGACACAGTAGGTCAATGCCAGTATCGTGTCGCGCTCGCCTCCGATTGGCAGTGACAAGGCCAGCGCAACAGAGATACCGCCGCGCAGGCCCCCCCAGGTAAGCACCTGCCAGGATCCATGAGGCAGGTTGAACAGCCCCCGCAGGAGGGCCACGGGAACTCCAACCGTTAGCAGTCTGGCGAGCAGCGTCACCAGAACGGCAACACTTGCGGCCAGAAGCACGCTGCCCGAGAACGAAATAACGAGCACCTCCATGCCAACCAGCACGAAAAGTACCGCATTGAGTATTCCGTCCAGAAGTTCCCAGAACATATCGACGTATCGCCGCGTCGTGTCCGACATGGCTAAAGCCCTCCCGTGGTTGCCGATCATCAAGCCGGCAACGACCATGGCCAACGGACCAGAGACGTGCAATTGGCTGGCCAATGCGTAGCCGCCGGCAACAGCTGCGAGCGTCAGCAGCACCTCGACCTGATAGTTATCCACGCTTTTCAACAACCGGAAAGTTACGTAGCCAAGCGCAAAGCCGAAGAGCAACCCGCCACCAGCCTCATGCAGCAGCAATGCCATGCCATGGCCGAGCGTCGGCGTCGCACCTCCAGCGATCATCCCCAGCAGCAGGGAGAAGATCACTACACCCACGCCGTCGTTAAACAGCGATTCGCCGGCAATCACCAATTCCAATTCTTTCGGTGCGCCAGCCGATTTGAGGATGCCCATTACCGCAATCGGATCCGTGGGCGATATCAGGGCACCGAACAGCAGACAATACAATAGCGGCAGTTTCAATCCGACCAGCGGTAGAACAATCCACATACCGTAGCCGACAACCAGGGTCGATAACAGAGTGCCCAAGACGGCGAGTACACCGACCTGCCAGCGGTATGCCTTCAACTCGCTCATATCTACATGGAGCGCGCCGGCAAACAGCAGGAACGACAACATGCCTTGCATCAGGACGTCTGAAAAAGCAATCGACCTGAGCAACGTTTCCTCGTACTGCCGCATCCCATAGCCAATGCCGATTGCGTCCATCAAGACAAGGGCGAGCGAGAACCCTAGCGCGGTGGCCATAACACCGATCGTGGTCGGCAATCCGACGAAGCGGTGATTTACGTAGGCTAAAAGAGCGGTAACAACTAGGCAAGCGGCGGCGATGTCGAACATATGGGATGGGGGGGCAAAGTCTCTAAAGGCGACGTGTGGCCGTCCAACTTGGAGTCAAGGGCTTGACTCCGTCGGCGGAAGAATCTTCCCGTTCGCGCCGGCGATCCAATCCACGACGTGACCGGAAAGGCGGATGCATCTACGGCGCCGGTTGCTTGACTGTGCGGTCAGCAGAAAGAAAGTGCTCGGCCAATGCGCGGTATAGCGGCCGGGGGCAGATAAGGCGGGAGACGGCGCTGGCAATAAGTGCCGTGGCCATCAGGGGCAGCACCATGTTGTGGTTGTCCGTCATCTCAATGACGATGACGAAGGCGGTGATGGGGGCCTGCACAACGCCGGCGAAATAGCCCACCATGGCCAGTAGAACCACTGCGCCCGCAGGTGCGTAGGGCATGATTTGAGAAAGGTTAAGTCCGAAGCCGGCGCCTACCGCAAGCGAGGGCGCGAAGATGCCGCCGGGGATACCGCTGGCGTAGGAAACCAGGGTAGCAAGGAATTTCAGGATGCCATATTCCGCTGGCAGTTGCTGGGTGCCTTCGAGCAGGGAACGGGCTTCTGCGTAGCCGGTACCGTACGTGGTGCTGTCGGAGACCAGTCCGATCAGGGCAAGAAGAAAGCCGCAGGCGGCGGCAAATGCCACCGGCCGCGCTCGCGCAAGCACGCCTGCGCGCCCAGGCAGACCGCGCGACATGGCGATCAGCAGACGGGCGAACAGTCCGCCGAGGAGACCGCCGGCCCCTCCGCACAGCAGCACGGCAATCCATGCCTGGTCGAGCGGCAGTGCGGCGGAAGTGTAGCCAAAATAGGGATAGTTTCCGAGTATGGCCATGGAGGTCACGCCGGCGAGAACCACCCCGGTCAGAATCGTGCCGCTGGTGCGGTGCTCGAATGAACGGCTCATCTCCTCAACCGCGAAGACGATGCCGGCCAGCGGCGTGTTGAAGGCCGCAGCGATGCCGGCGGCGCCTCCGGCGAGGATCAGGCCTCGTTCGGTTTGCAAGCGCGAAAACTGTACCAGACGGCCGAGGGAATGCATGATGGCCGCGCCCACCTGCACCGTAGGGCCTTCGCGGCCAATCGAGGCGCCGCAGGTCAGTCCCGCCAGGGTGAGTAGAATCTTGCCGAAGGCGATACGCAGCGAAAGCACCCGGTCACGCGCCTGCTCGCTATCGAGTGCGGCGATGGTCTGCGGAATGCCGCTGCCCTGGGAGCCGACGAAGTACCGGTTGGTGATCCATGCGACCGCGCCAAGACCCAGCGGTGCAATGAGCAGCGGCAGGTAGGGAGACGCTTTCAGCATCAGATGCAAATAGTGGTTGCCCTTCTCGGCGCCGATGGCGAAAAGAACCGCCGTCGCCCCTACGCAGATGGAGCCGCCCCAGAACACGATGCCTCTCAGCCACAGGCGCGGCGAGAGCATCCGGATGCGAAAACGCTTAACGCCAGGAGTATGCAGCGCGCGCTTGATTTGTTCCCGAGGCATCGTTGTGGCAATCCATTCAGAATATCTTGTTTTCCAGTCCTTCGCGGGCCAGCAGAAAAAGCGCCGCATTCCAGGTCTGCCCGGCCATGCCTTCCGGCGCGCCGTGTGCACCATCGAACCATTCGGTAAAACGCCAGTCACCGGCGGCATTGGTGCGCGCAAGACGCGCCAACTCTTGCGCTGCGACTGCCTTGCGCCCGCTCGCGGCCAGTGCCAGCACCCAGAAGCCGCCAATCATAGGCCACAGGCCGCCGTTGTGGTAGCGATGGGGCAGGTTCTGGCGATGGCGTTCCATGTAGGGGCGCCATTCGCGGCTTTCCGGCTGGATCGGCTTCAGCACTGAAAGGCCGGGATGGGCCGTCGGATGGGCGGCGATGACATCGAGAACGCGCCGCCGCCGATCGCCGTCCGCCATTCCCAGCAGGAGGGCCAGCAGGTTGCCGAGCACGTCGCCCTCCTCTCCCCAGAAGGACAGATTGACATAGCTCAGGTAGAACTCGGGAATGGCGCTGCGCCGCCGCGCGTAGTGAATCAACAGCCGCAGACGCCGGTAGTCAGGCAGGTGGCTTCCGGGCAGAAACAGCCAGTTGGCATGTTGTCTGGTCGCGGTGGCGCCGGGCAGGCGATAGAGCTTCTTGACGTAAAGCCAGAGGGCGTTGGTGTAGAGCACGAAGCCCGAACGCGGCATGATGTCTGCCCAGTCGCTGGCTTCGTTTTGCTGCAGCAGCCGAATCAGAGGATGCTCCTGGCAGCCAAGCCAGACCAGCGCGCGGCGGATGCGCACCTGGAGGCGGTGCTCAAGCCCGCCCCGGGTGGCCCGGTCCACCAGCTTGATGGCAATCAGCCACCACAACGTGGCATCGATGCAGCCGAGATACCAGAAGTCGCCGCATCCCGCTTCGGGTTCGACGAACTTGGGGATCTGGCCGTTTGCGGCCTGTTGAGCGGCCAGAGCCGCGATGCTGCGTCGCGCGCCACGGATCAGCAGCGGGTCGCCGCTGCGGGCGGCCGCGATGGCGCAGAGCGCGCCGTCACGACCGAACACGCGGTCGTAACCGCGCGCGACCGCCTTGTCTGTGGGTCGCGCCGCGAGGAAACCGTAGGGGCCTAGATTTTCATGCAGAAGTTCGAGAGAACGCCGCGCGCATTCTTCTATCACGCCGGCATCGTCGCCCGCCTTCATGTGTTTGCCTCGGAGGCCAGCAGGGCTACCGGAAAGCAAGCCAGCAGCCGGCCCAGTCCGAACTGCCGATCAGCCGCGAGACGTTCGCCCGTGAGCACATTGCGCCAGGGAACGCCGATCAGTTCGAGCGGCAGTTCCACCACCGTATCGCCCCATACCTCCGGTCCCAACGGAAGAACGTGGCGATCGCCCAGCAGCCGCGCCGGCAGGCGCGGGACGACGGCGATCGCAGCCCGGTCACCAAAGCGCCGGGCGAAGGAACAGACGTGGGTGGCGGCTTCGCCGCCGGTCGCCAGAGGCAGGTAGTCGCCGTCGTGGAAAACCTCGGGCCAGCGGGCGCGCAAGGCCAGACTCTGCCACAGGGTGTAGAGCTTGATACGACCGTCCGCCATGTTCGTCACCAAAGGCGCCAAGCGCTGCGGCCACTGTTCCGCTGGCGCATCGACCAGCGCCCTGACTTCCGTCAGCGCGGCGCGACGGCGCGCGAAATCCACCGGTCGGCGGTTGTCGGGGTCGACCAGATTGAACTGCCACAGCTCACAGCCCTGATAAATGTCCGGAACGCCCGGCGAGGCGACCTTGACCAATGTCTGCGCGAGGGCGTTGACCAGACCATGGCGGGCTATGGGCTGGACCACCGGCACGAACTCGGCGAGAAACATGTTCTTTTCGCCGGGCGCAAGGACGCCCTGCACGAAACTGCTCATGGCAGCCTCATATTCAACGTTAACGTAGCTCCAGTTGCTGTGTTCTTTGCCCTCACGCAGGGCCTTGATCATGTAGGCATCGATGCGCGCCCGGTAGTCGGCGAGCGCCGCCTCGTCGGGCACGTCGAGCGGCCAGCTGCCGATCAGGGTCTGGTACAGCAAATACTCATCGTTGCGGGAGGGAGCCTCGACACCATCGACGACGCGCTTGCGGCCGCGGTTCAGGCGGGCCCAGCGCCTGAGCATCAGCTTCCACGCCGCCGGCATTTCGGAGAGCACGTTGATGCGTGCCCGCACATCTTCGGAGCGCTTGCTGTCATGGGTGGACGTCGCCAGCAGGTTGTGCGGCCAGCGCGCGGCGCGGGCGCGCGTGGCGGAATGGAAGGCGGTCACGGAGACGCCGAAGCGACGGGGTTCGCCGCCGACGTCGTTGAGCGAGATGAGGCGGTGATAGCGATAGAAGGCTGTATCTTCCACGCCCTTGGCCATCACCGGTGAAGAGAATTGCTGGAATCGCATCGCGAAAGACTGAACCCGCTCGCGGAAGGAGGCACTGCGGCCGCGGGCTATGTCGGTGGTCAGGGCGGCCTGCAGGAAATCGTAGATGCCGGTGTCAGCGGCGGGGCTACGCTTTTTCGCCACCGCGACGGCCCAGGCGATGTGACGACGATCATCGGCGGAAAGATGACCATGAGCTACATAGCTGCGATAGACCGGGAAACAGGCCACCGCTTCCACCAGCGCATCGCGCAGCCCGTTAAGGGTGAAATCGCAGGTGTCGCGGCTGGCGGCGGCAATGCGCGCCAGACGGGTGGCCAGCACTGTAAGTTCGCTGGCCAGAGAAGTATGCATTATGAGTTTCTTGGCCTCGTAGGCGAGTGCGTCGAAGTCGCCGTCCATTCCGGTGAAGTCGCTATAGACACGCGTCATGCGCCGCTCGGCGGTGCAGTCCACGAACAGGTTGTTGACCAGGTTGGCGAAGCGGTAGCCGGTGGCACCGTGGATCGGCCAGTCGTCAGGCAGACGTTCGTGTTCGGCGAGGATCTTTTCGATTATCAGGTAGATCGGCAGCGGTTCGCCCGGTGTCGGCGGCTTGCCGCCGACAGCTTGTTGCAACTGGCGGAAGTACTGGCCCGGCTCGTAAAGCCCGTCCGGATGATCAATGCGCAAGCCGTCGACCTTGCCTTTGGCGAGCAGGTCGAGAACAAACCGGTGGGTGGCGTCGAACACCGCCGGCTCTTCCATGCGCAGGGCTGCCAGCTCATTGATGTCGAAGAAGCGCCGGTAGTTGATCTCATCCGAGGCGACACGCCAATAGGCGAGTCGATAGCCCTGGAGCTGGATCAGTTCGTGCAGCAGGTCGAAGCTGGGGGCATCGGCAGGCCGACCATTGAACTCGGCCAGATTATCGGCAATGTGATGCGCAATGTCGGTACAGGCCTCGCACAGGGTGGCGAGATGGCGCTTGTGCACTTCCTTGTCGCGCTGGCGTTCGGCCATGCGCGACGGGTCGCTGTCGGTGCGCTTTGGCAGGTGGCCCAGAGCACTGAGCAGGGTTTGCAATTCGACGTAGCGCTCGTGGCTTTCTCCGAGGGTGGCGGCTAGTCGTTCGCCGCGGTGGGCAATGATGCTCGGGTAGGATGCCGGGTCCACGGGCAACCGGTGCTGGTAGTAGAACAGGCTGAACTCGCCGCGCATCGTGTCGTAAGTCAGGCGCAGTTCGCCTCTATTGAGTACCGTGCCGTAGTGGTCGCCGAGCAAGGGAAGCAGCACCTTGCCCGACAGTTCGGGATTGAGCGGCTCCCAGTCGATATCGAAAAAGCCGCCCCAGGCCGAGGCCGGGCCGTTCTCCAGCACATCCAGCCACCACGCATTGTCCGCGCCCATGACGCCCATGTGATTGGGCACCACGTCGAGGATCTGGCCCAGCTCATGCGCCTTGAGTGCGGCGCTGAAATCCTCGTAGTCCTGCGGCGTGCCAATTTCCGGATTGAGTGCTGCGTGGTCGACGATGTCGTAGCCATGGGTACTGCCCGGCCGCGCCTTGAGGTAGGGTGAGGCGTAGCAATGGCTTACCCCGAGTTCGGCGAGATAGGGCGCCAGCGCTTCGGCCTGCTTGAAGCTGAATCCACAGTTGAACTGGAGCCGATAGGTGGCCCGCGGAATGATGGCCAGCCGGGAGGGCGGCGGCTCTTCCTTGTGCGACGCCACCGCGCTGCCTCGCTCGCGACGCATTACCTCGCCGATGGCGGCAAAACGCTCGTCATCGCGCCAGTCCTCGAGATTCATCGGAAGGCGGCGGCGCCAGTTCGGATGCTGATCGTCCCTGCTGCCCGGCAGGTTGGTCTGCTCGACCACCCCCAGAATGTCCTCGGGCTGCACCACCAGTACCCGGGACGGGGTTCTGGCAAGGTAGGCGTGGATGGCCAGCATGAAGGGCGGCGTAATGTCGGGCACGGATACCGGATGAATGCTGGCACCGTCCGGCAGCAGGCCTTCGCGTTCCAGCGCCATGAGGAAGCGCGCGCGGTCCTGGGCGCGCTCGACCACCAGTTTGCCTCGCTGATCGTCCGCAGTGAGCAGTTTCAGGCTGTTGCGGGCATCGAGATCGCTGCCTTTCCAGAAACCGCGCAAGGTCGGCAGGTCGTGGGTACTCACGGCGACCAGCGCCTGGCGCGGATAATCGGTTGGCGGCTTGAAGGCCCCCTCCGCCGTGCGCTCGAACAGGAAGGGGCGGTAGGAAAGTACGCCGGTCGCGGCAAGACGGGCGCTGAATCCTTCAGGCACGGTGCCCAGATCCTCGCCGACTACCAGGCAGCGATTGCGCTGGCTTTCCAGGGCAAGGACACCGAGCAGATCATCCAGCGGGTAGGCGACATAGGTGCCTTGTGCCGGCGGCAAACCCGTGGGTACCCAGAACACACGCGTCAGCGCCATGGCATGATCGATACGCAGGGCGCCGCAGTGGCGCATGTTGGCGCGCAGCACGGCGATCAGGGGTGCGTAGGCCGCTTCCCGCAGCCGATGCGGCACGAAGGGCGGCAGCCCCCATTCCTGGCCGGGAAGGTTGAACTCGTCGGGCGGTGCGCCGGCATGGGCACCTGCAGCAAGGGTGTCCTGCATGGCCCAGGCTTCCGAGCCTCCCGGATTCACTCCCAGCGCCAGATCCTGGTAAAGACCCAAGCCCAGGCCGCGACGCCACGACTGCTGGCCCAAAGCGGCGAGTTGCCCGTCGGCCAGCCACTGCAGCCAGACGAAAAACTCGACGGCGGCGGCTTGCTCGGATGCGAACGCGGTGACTGCCGGCGCATCGGGATCGCGGTATTCCTGCGGCCAGGCCGGCCATCCCCAGACGGCCGGATTTTTGCGACGGAAATGCTCCTGCAGGGCGTCGAAACGTGCGTGGCGTTCCAGGGCTTCGCCGCCTCCTTCGCGAAAGCGACCGAAGGCGCGCGCCCGGTCACTGTCGTTGGCGAGATGATGGTCGCGAAATCGACGGTAGAGCAAGGCGAGCACCTCGCGCTTGGCGGCGGATACCTCCTCGTAGCGGACCTGGTCTCTGGCGCGCAGCCGCCGCAGCCGCGCCTGGAAGCGTTCGGTGGCGACCAGGCGTTGGGCTGGCTCGCATTCGGCGAATTCCGGCACGGCCTCGACGTCGAGGTAAAGAACGTTGACGAAGCAACGGCTCGACGGGCTGTAGGGGCTGATGCGCTCCGGATCGTCGGGAAACAGGGCATGCAGGGGGTTGACGCCGACCACTCCGCCACCGGCATCCGCCGTCATGTCCAACAGGGTGCGAAGGTCGCCGAAGTCGCCAATGCCCCAGTTGCGCCGCGAACGCAGACCGTAGAGTTGCACCGTGGGTCCCCATACGCGGTTTCCCCCGCTCACGGCTTCGGGTTGGTAGCAGGTCGGAGGTGCAACCACCAGAGTCATCGCCGCTTGCGCCTGGACTTCGCGTCCCGGCTGCTCGATTTCGAGTCGATAGTAGCCGGCCGTCGCCAGGAGTGGCAGGCGCAACTCGCCGCGCAGGAAACGAACACCGCCTACACGCCGCTCGCCGAGCGACGGCAGTTCGGCTGGCAGGAAGTCGTTGCTGGTCGTCGTGCCATCTTCGGCTGTCAGGATCCAGCGATGGGGGTGATCCGCCAGCACTGCCGGCAGCGAGAGCGGGACCGCGGGTACGGCGCCAACCCGCAAGACCAGAACCGGCGGCAGCGGCCGGCGCCACTCGCGCTGCTCAATTTCGTCGAGCAGCGTCGCGGGGTCGGCCTCGGCGGGGAAGTGCATGGCGGCCAGCAGTGCGCGCCGGGTTCGGTCCGAAGTGACATGGCGCTTGCCCCAGATATCCTTGTAATCCGTGGCAATGCCGCAATGGGCAGCGAGCCGCGCCAGTGCGTCAGGTCCGCTTGATGCGATGGAGTGGCTCATGGGTGATCCTGCGCTTGCAGGTGCCAAGCCGCCGACCAGGGCGGCCAATGACCGCCAGCAAGAAGGGCGGCGTCCAGCCGGCTGCTGGCGAATATCAAGTTTCCGCTGGCGGGCGTCGATTCGATGGCTTCATCGCCGAGATTGGCAATGAGTGACAGCCGGCTGCCATCGGCCAGTTTCCAGTTCACCGCCAGCGCGCGTTCGGACAAGAGGTCCAGGCGGGGGGCGCCGTTGTCCATGCCGGCGAGACGCGGGACGATCCATTCCTTGCGCAGCAACAGCAACCGACGATGGAGTTCGAGCGCGGCGTTGTGTGGAGCACGTTCGATGGAACTCCAGTCAAGCACGCAGGCGGCGAAGGTGGCTTCGTCGTTGGGATCCGGAATGCGCTCCCGTTCAGCGGGGTCGGCGAAGCGGGCGAAGCGGGCGAATTCGCGCCGTCGGCCGATCGTCACGGCGCGCGCCAGTTCAGACCCGAAGTCGCAGAAAAACAGGAAGGGCTGCGCGGCGGCAAATTCCTCGCCCATGAACAGCATGGGCGGTTGCGGCGCGAGCAGCAGCACCGCCGTGACGGCCTCCATCGCAGCAGGAGAGGCAAGATGGCACAGGCGCTCGCCGAAGGCGCGATTACCTATCTGGTCGTGGGTCTGCAGGAAGTCTACGAAGGCGGCGGGTGGCAGATGGCTGCTTGGTTCGCCGCGCGGCTCATTGTCGCGGAAGGGAGAGGCTTGTCCCTGGAAAGCAAAACCTTCAGTGAGACAGCGTCCGAGAAGCCGCGCCGGCTCGGCGGCATAGTCGGCGTAATAGCCATCGGCTTCGCCGCTGGCGAGCACATGCAGAACATGGTGAATGTCGTCGTTCCACTGCGCGGTGCCGTAGCGCCAGCGCCGACTTTCGTCGCGTGCCAGGTAGCGGGCTTCGTTGCGGTCGTTCTCCAGAACAAGGTGGACCTGGCGCTCGGCTCCCGGCCCGTCGCGCACGGCGGCGCCGAGTTCCTCGACGATGTCGGGCGAACCGTCGTCGCAGATGGCGTGGATGGCGTCCAGGCGCAAGCCGTCGAGGTGGTATTCCTCCAGCCAGTAGAGGGCGTTGTGTATGAAGAAGTCACGTACCGTGCGGCTGCCCTCGCCGTCGAAGTTGATGGCCGCCCCCCAGGGCGTGGCATGACGCGCGTTGAAGAAGGTCGGGGCGTAGTCATGCAGATAGTTGCCGTCAGGGCCGAAGTGGTTGTAGACCACGTCAAGCAGTACCATCAGGCCGCGTTCGTGAGCAGCCGCGACAAGGTGCTTGAAGTCTTCCGGACGACCGTAGGCGGAATCCGGCGCGAAGGGCAGAACGCCGTCATAACCCCAGTTGCGCCGTCCCGGGAAATCGGCAACCGGCATGAGTTCCAAGGCGGTTACGCCAAGTTCCGCGAGATAGTCCAGCCGTTCGATGGCGCCCGCAAAACTGCCTGCCGGGGTGAAACTGCCGACGTGGAGTTCATAGATCACCGCTTCCTCCCAGGGGCGGCCTTGCCATCCATTTTCGGGCCACTCGAAGGCGGCCGGGTCAATCACTTCGGAAGGACCATGTACGTCATCGGGATTAAAGCGCGAGACCGGGTCGGGAACCAGCAGCCCGTCGGGCAGCCGGAAC
>Ga0208566_1000069_pt1 | contig 72291 bp, 64 predicted proteins | sample PL_2010_150m_FD_184159 | JGI IMG/M metagenome (GOLD analysis project Ga0208566, IMG submission 184159) | Freshwater microbial communities from Powell Lake, British Columbia, Canada to study Microbial Dark Matter (Phase II) - PL_2010_150m... | ecosystem: Environmental > Aquatic > Freshwater >...
CCCCCGCCCCACCCACGCCGGCTGCGTCACCACCGCCATGCCCGGCACGATCGTCGAGGTCAAGGTCAAGGTCGGCGACCGCGTCCAGACCGGCGCCGGCGTCCTCGTCATCGAGGCGATGAAGATGGAGACCGAGATCCAATCCGCCGTCAACGGCACGGTCGTCGGCATCTATGTCGCCAAAGGCGAGGCCGTCACCCCCGGCGTGGTGCTAGTAGAGATCCAGCCGGACTAAGCAGTGCACCTCATCCTCGCCTCCACCTCGCCCTATCGGCGAGAATTGCTCACACGCCTTGCTATCCCCTTCGAAACCGCCGCCCCCGAGGTGGACGAAACACCGCTCGCCGGTGAGTCGCCCGATGCCACCGCCGAACGGCTGTCCTTGGCCAAGGCGCACGCCGTAGCTGGCGACCATCCCGACGCCCTCATCATCGGCTCCGATCAAGTCGCCCTGCTCGAAGGCCAGCAACTCGGCAAGCCCGGCAGCCACGAAAAAGCCGTCGCCCAGCTGCAGGCCATGCGCGGCAAGGCCCTAGCGTTTCACACCGCGCTGACCCTACTCAACGCCAAGACCGGCCACCACCAGACCGCGACCGTCCTGGTACGCCTCGTCATGCGCGACTACAGCGACGCGCAGATCGAGGCCTACCTCAAAAAAGACCAGCCCTACAACTGCTGCGGCAGCGCCAAGAGCGAATCCTTAGGCATCGCCCTCATCGCCCGTTTTGAGACCGAAGACCCCACCGCCCTGGTCGGCCTGCCGCTGATCAAACTAACCGAGATGCTGGCCGCCGAAGGCCTCGATGTACTGACCTGGCCGCACTAAGATGGCCGGCACCCTCTATCTCATCCCCACCCCGTTGGGCGACACCGCGTTAGACACCGCCCTCCCCACCGAGACGCAGACCATCACCCGTCGCCTCACGCACTTCATCGTCGAAAACGCCAAAACCGCGCGCGCCTTTTTGAAACAGATCGGCACCACCCTGCCGCTGCAACAACTCACCCTCAGCGAACTCAACGAACACACGCCCAGCGCCGCGCTGCTGGCCTTATTACAACCCCTGCGCGACGGGATCGATTGCGGCCTACTCTCCGAGGCCGGATGCCCCGCCATCGCCGACCCCGGCGCGCCCTTAGTACGGCTGGCACACCAACACGGCATCACGGTCAAACCCTTGGTCGGCCCATCGTCTATCGTCCTAGCCTTGATGGCGTCGGGCCTGATTGGGCAACGCTTCGCCTTTCACGGCTACCTGCCCGCCAAGGCTGATGCCCGCTTGCTCGCTCTCAAAGACCTCGAAAATCGTTCCGCCCGCGACGATGCCGCACAGGTGTTTATCGAAACGCCGTATCGCAATGCTGCCATGCTAGAGACGATCGCCGCCTTACAGCCCGACACCCTGTTCAGCGTCGCCTGTGACCTAACCCTAGCCAGCGAATACCTCTACAGTGACGCCATCGGCAAAGACGGCAAGGGCATCAAATCCCTGCCCGATCTCAACAAACGGCCCTGCGTGTTTATGCTCTACCGCCCGTCGCGCAGTCCATCGCGCTAAGCCGCAAACACCCCCGTCGAAAGGTAGCGATCACCCCGGTCACAAACGATGCTAACGATGACCGCGTTTTCCACCCGAGCCGACAGTTGCAAGGCGGCGAACAACGCACCGCCGGACGACACACCGGCGAAGATACCTTCTTCACGCGCCAATCGCCGCGTGGTTTCTTCGGCCGCCTGCTGGCCGACATAGATCATCTCATCGACACGCGAAAAATCGCAGATCGCGGGCAGATACGCCGCCGGCCATTTACGAATACCGGGGATCTGCGCGCCGTCCTCGGGCTGCACGCCGACGATCTGGATCGCCGGATTCTGCGCCTTCAGATAGCGCGAGCAACCCATGATCGTCCCCGTCGTCCCCATGCTGGAGACCAGATGCGTGATCGTCCCCGCCGTATCGCGCCAGATCTCCGGCGCGGTCGTCTCCTCATGCGCGCGCGGATTATCGGGGTTAGAAAATTGGTCGAGCAAACGCCCCCCACGCGCCACAGCGATCTGCGCCGCCCGGTCGCGCGCGCCCTCCATACCCTCCGCCTGCGTCACCAAGACCAGCTCCGCGCCGTAGGCGCTCATCGCCTGGCGCCGTTCTACGGACAGGTGATCGGGCATCACCAACACCATCTTGTAACCCATCATCGCCGCCGCCATCGCCAGTGCAATACCCGTATTCCCCGAAGTCGCCTCGACCAAGGTATCGCCGGGCGCGATCTCACCGCGCTGGGCGGCACGCTGGATCATCGACAAGGCGGCGCGATCCTTCACCGAACCGGCCGGGTTATTACCCTCCAGCTTCAACAACAGCGTATTCGTCGTCGCCCCCGCCATGCGTTTTATCCGCACCAAAGGGGTATTGCCAACGGTCTCTTCCAAGGTCAAAAAACGCATGCTGAGATCTCCGCGTGTATCGCCTGCAAGGCCGCCAAGGGGTCGTCCGCCTGCGTGATCGGCCGCCCAATGACGAGATAATCCGCACCCGCCGCCAAGGCCGCCGTCGGCGTCAAGATGCGCCGTTGATCGCCCGTCGCACTGCCGGCGGGACGAATCCCCGGCGTTACCTTGATAAACCCCGCGCCCAATTCGGCGGCCAGCACGGTCGCCTCCTGCGCCGAACAAACCACGCCATCTAACCCTGCCCCTTGGGCCAGACGCGCGAGGCGCAAGACCTGCGCCGGCGGCTCGACATCCAGCCCGATGCCAGCCAGGTCCTCGCGCCCCATGCTCGTCAACACCGTCACCGCGATCAACAACGGCGGCCGCTCATACGCCGCCAAGGCCGCACGCGCCGCCTGCATCATCAGCAGACCGCCGCTGGCATGGACATTCACCATCCACACCCCCAACCGCGCCGCCGCCGCACACGCCTGCGCCACCGTATGCGGGATATCGTGAAACTTCAGGTCCAAAAAGACGCTATGCCCCATCTGCTGCAAGGCCTCCACCACCGCCGGCCCGGCGCTGACAAACAACTCCTTGCCCACCTTCACACGGCACAACGACGGGTCCAACTGCCGCGCCAGACCCAAGGCCGACGCGGCATCGGCGTAATCCAACGCGACAACAATACGCGGGTTAGTCATCGTTGCATCGCCTTGATACGGGCCGCGCGCCGCTCTAGCTTTTCAGCATCGTTGATTCGGTTAGTCGCACGATACAAGGCCGCAAGGTTGTTGAGGCTCAGCGCCACATCGGGGTGATCCGCACCGAGGACCTTCTCCAAAATCGCCAGCGCGCGCTTCATCAACGGCTCGGCCGCTCCGTAGTGGCCTTGATCCCTATACAACTCCGCGAGGTTGTTGAGGCTGGTCGCCACGGCGGGGGGATTCTCACCAACATTCACCTCAGCAACGGCAAGGGCCTTTTTCGCCACCACCACCCCGCGCTCGTACTGACCCGCGCGCAATAGACTTAAGACCTCGTCGTTGAGGATGTCCCATTCAACCCCTGCGCCCTTGGCGAACGCGGGCGAAACCATCAGCGCGGCCACCAGCAGACCCACCCCCAGCAGATTCTTAATCAGCGTATTCATACCGTCACCACCAATCCAAAGGCATCAGGTTAGCACAACAACAGGGTAGAGTCCCCTATGTGGAGCCCTCGCCTCCGCCAAGGCAGGCGCAAGGACCGACGCTAATGACGAGGCAGGCACGGAATGCTAGTCACATATACATTCAGTAGACTCAAAAGCATCCTTAGTGGTATATTTCTCAGACAGTAGACTCTTTTGAATCCATCCATGGAAATATCCAAAACCGTTGCAGAGTGGGAATCCGACCTAGGATCGCAGGTACGCGCCCTGCGTCTGCGTGCCAACCTCGATCAGGTTTCGTTAGCGGAACGAGCGGGCATTGGATTGACTGCGCTCAAGAACCTTGAATCTGGCAAAGGGGCGACCGTTAAGACCTTGGTCAGGATGTTGCGCGCGCTAAACCGCGCGGAATGGCTCTTAACGCTGGCACCGTCCGTCAGCATCAGCCCATTGCAGATGCTCAAGGCCAAATCGATGCGCCAACGGGCGTCACCGAAAAACACTCGCCAAGGCAACGGAGACGAGCATGGACATTAAACCCGTGACAGCCGTAGAGGTCATGCTTTGGGGGCAGCGCGTGGGTGCACTGGCCTTTGATCCGCGCGTCAATTTCTATGTCTTTGAATATGAACCTGCCTTCGTGAAGAGCGGCATCGAGATCGCGCCATTGACCATGCCGCTTACACACGCGGGAGAGCCTTTTGTGTTTACCAATCTGCCTGCGGCGACATTCAAACGATTACCAGCGGCGATTGCAGATGCCTTGCCCGACGATTTTGGTAACGCGCTTATTGATGCCTGGATGATGGGCAAAGGTTTCAACAGAGAGGCCATAGGTTCATTAGATCGTCTGGCCTATATGGGGAAGCGAGGCATGGGCGCGCTAGAGTTTCGCCCCATGCGCGGCCCCCATGTTGCCAGCCATACGGCCATTCGGCTCAATCGCCTTGTAGAAGGGGCGCGTCACGCGGTGCGAGGGGACTTTGACACGGATGCGCACAGTAAGGCCGCGTTAGCCCAGATTATGCAGGTGGGGACTTCTGCGGGGGGCGCACGCGCAAAGGCCGTGATTGCTTGGAATCCAGATACCCATGAAATCCATGCGGGGCAGTTCGATGTCGCTCCTGGCTTTGAGCATTGGTTGCTCAAGTTTGATGGCATAGGCCCAGACACGGAATTGGGAGGCGGTGCTGACTATGGTCGTATCGAATATGCCTACCACTTAATGGCCGTGGCGGCGGGTATCCAGATGTCGCCGTGTCGTTTGCTAGAAGAAGGAGGTCGAGCACACTTTATGACCCGTCGCTTCGATCGGGCGATCACGGCCGAGGGTCAAACAGTCAAATATCATCTGCAAAGTCTGTGCGCCATGAGTCATCTGGATTATAAACAACGCGCCACGCATACCTACGCGCAACTTTTTATGACGATAGCCCAACTCAAATTGAGTGAGGATACCAAGGTTCAGGCCTTCCGCCGTATGGTGTTCAATATCATGGCGAGAAATTGTGACGATCACACCAAGAACTTTGCTTTCCGATTAAAACCAGGCGAGGCGTGGGAACTGGCCCCGGCGTATGACATAACCCACGCCTACAACCCGCAGGGCGAATGGACTTATCAGCACCTGATGAGCGTGAATGGAAGGTTCAAGCACATTAACCGCGACGACTTATTACGCGTAGCAGATCGTTTTTCTGTCGGACCTGCACACAAGGTCATCGACCAGGTCACACATGCCCTAGCCGATTGGCCGCAGTTTGCGCGTGAGGCTGGGTTGCATCAGACCCGCGCGGAGCAGCTTCGTGCCGATTTTCAACTGATGCATTAAGGTAAAACAACACCCCCGTCAACCCGCTAGTCCCGATGCATCCGTTCCGGCGCGAGGGTTTCCCAGCGGGCACAGGCTGGACATTGCCAAAAATGCTGGCGAGCCTTGAAGCCGCAGGCGCGGCATTGATAATGCGATTCTCGCGCAGCCTGGCGGTGGACAAGATCTTGTGCCACGCGCAGTTCTAGACTGGCCTGATCGGAGGCGGTCTCAGCCTGTAGCCAATCATCCAACACCAGTAGATCGGGCGTGTGACGCAGGGCCTCAGCCGCCATCGTCCGCGCCGCCGCCCAGCCTTGATGTGTGGCGATGAGTGTGAATAGGCTGTGGGCAAGGTCAGCGCTAGCGTGGCGCTCCAGACAGGCACGCAGATAGGCGATGCCCTCGGCCTGCTCGCCTCGGCGTTGATGGGCGGCAAAGATGCGCTCGGCGACCAAGGGGAGATAGGTCGGCTGCACCTGCTCGACGCGCCGCCACTGCGCCAGCGCCGCCGCGTCATCACCCGCCTTGGCTTCGAGATCGCCGAGCAGGATCAAGGCGCGGATCGGTTTCGCGCTCGATGCAATCGCCTCGGTCAGATGGACTCGCGCCACCTCCACTTGACCGGCCAACAAGGCATCCAGCGCCTGCTCACACCGGTAATGCGCAATCTCGCCCGCACGCCCATCCTCGCCTGCCGCCACGAGGGCTTGCAAGGTCTCCGTCGCGCGCGCCCACTCCTTTTCAAGAACAAATATCTGTTGCAAGTTTTGCAAGGCCTCGCGGGCGTAGGGGCCGTCCTTTAGGCGCATAAAGGTGTCTTCGGCGCGATCCAGCATCCCCGCCTTGTGGTAATCCTGACCCAATTCATAAAGGGCGCGCGTGCGTTGCTCCGCGTTAAGATCTATGCGATCGACAAGGTTCTGGTGCACCCGCAAGGCGCGATCAACCTCGCCACGACGACGGAATAAGGCGCCCAAGGCAAAGTGCAGGTCGAGGGTATCGGGGTCCAACTTGGCCAGTTCGAGAAAGGACTCAATCGCCTGATCGGGCTGTTCATTGAGCAGGTAAGAGAGGCCCTTGAAATAGGAGTCGGGAACCGCGCGCGACTCCTTGACCACATCGCGCATATCGACCCGTGCGGCCAGCCAGCCTAAGGCAAAGAAGAGCGGCAACAGCAGGAGATGCCAGGTTTCGAGTTCCATGCGAGCAGAGCCTAGACTAAAGACAAGGGGATCAATTGTAATATGGGGCATGCCCCAAAAAACCTAAAGAGCACAGCAAAAACGCAAAAACGGCACCCGAAGGTGCCGTTTTTGTTTATGAACTAGCGAACAGATGATTAAGCACTACGAAACCACAACATCAACGCAATCACGCAACTCCTTACCCGCCTTGAAATGCGGCACAAACTTGCCCGCAACCGAGACCTTCTCGCCATTCTTAGGGTTACGCCCCAGACGCGGCGGACGCCAACTTAACGAGAAACTACCAAAACCCCGAATCTCAATGCGACGCCCTAACATCAAGGTCCCCACCATCGTATCCAACAGGGTCTTGACCGCAAGTTCGCCATCTGCCGCTTGCAACTGCGGATGACGCGCAGACAAGCGGTCTATCAATTCAGATTTGGTCATAAACGGTCCAATTAGGCGTTAGTTTCGAGTTTGGCCTTCAGCAGCGCGCCCAAGTTGGTCGTGCCCGCATTGACTTGTTGCTCAGAGGAGATCTTCTTCATCGCCGTCGCTTGTTCAGCCATGTCACGCGCCTTGATCGACAGGTTGATCTGACGGTTCTTGCGATCGACATTGATGATGACGCACTCAACCGTCTCGCCCTCTTTGAGGTGGGTACGGATGTCTTCAACACGGTCACGCGACACTTCAGAAGCGCGTAGATACGCCTCAACGCCCTCAGCCAAGAGGATAACCGCGCCCTTGGCATCGGCCATCTCTTTGACCGTACCGGTGACGATAGCGCCCTTGTCGTTGATCGTCACAAAGGCCGTGAACGGATCGCTGTCAAGCTGCTTCACGCCCAGAGAGATGCGCTCCTTGTCAGTGTCGATCGCCAGCACCACGGCATGGACCTCGTCGCCCTTCTTGTAATCGCGCAGGGCCTCTTCGCCCGGCTTGTCCCAGGACAGGTCGGACAGGTGCACGAGGCCGTCGATGCTGCCATTCAAGCCGATGAAGATACCGAAATCGGTAATGGACTTGACTTGGCCAGAGACCTTGTCGCCCTTCTTGAAGGACATCGAGAACTCTTCCCACGGATTGGCCTTGCACTGCTTCATGCCCAGCGAGATACGGCGGCGTTCTTCGTCGATCTCCAACACCATGACCTCGACCTCGTCGCCCAAGGAAACCATCTTGCCCGGGTTGATGTTCTTGTTGGTCCAATCCATCTCGGAGACATGGACTAGGCCTTCGATGCCCGGCTCGATCTCGACGAAACAGCCGTAATCGGTGAGGTTCGCGACCTTACCGAAGAGACGGGTTTTGGCCGGATAACGACGCGCCAGGCCCACCCACGGGTCTTCGCCCAACTGCTTCATACCCAAGGAGACGCGACCGCGCTCTTGGTCAAACTTCAGCACCACCGCCGTCACCTCATCGCCCACGGCAATGACCTCGGACGGATGCTTGACGCGACGCCAGGCCAGATCGGTGATGTGCAACAGACCATCCATGCCGCCCAAATCGACGAAGGCACCGTATTCGGTGATGTTCTTGATGACGCCCTTGATGATGGCGCCTTCTTTGATGTTCTCCAGCAGAGCCTGACGATCAGCACCCATGCTGACTTCTAGCACGGCCTTACGCGACACGACCACATTGTTACGCTTACGGTCGAGCTTGATGACCTTAAGATCGGTCTCACGGTTCTCAAACGGCGTGGTGTCCTTGACCGGACGGTTGTCCAGCAACGAACCCGGCAAGAAGGCACGGATACCGTTGACCATGACGGCCAAACCGCCCTTGACCTTGCCCTGAACCTGACCTTGAATGACGCGCCCCTCTTCCATCGCGGCTTCTAGATCCAGCCAGGCCGACAGGCGCTTGGCGCGATCGCGCGACAGCTTGGTGGCACCGAAACCGTCTTCGATAGACTCGATGGCGACCTTGACGAAATCGCCGATAGCGACCTCAAGCACGCCCTTGTCGTTATGGAATTCTTCTAAGGGAATCAGGCTCTCAGACTTGAGGCCGGCGTTGACGGTAACAAAGTTATGATCGATCCCCACCACCTCGGCGGTGATGATCTCGCCAGAACGCATTTCTTGGCGGGAGATGCTCTCTTCAAAGAGGGCGGCAAAGGATTCAGCAAAAGATTCAGTGGCTTCGGTTGCGGTTTGGGTATCAGTAGACATGAGGACTCGTTAAAAAAACCGTTAGGCAAGACGCCCGGACGGGTTGCGTTTTAAGTTAATAAAGGTTAAGTTAAATTCGCACTAAAAAACCGCAAGTTACCTTGCGGGACGGTAAAGACTAGCGCGATCTTCATCGCGCCAGACCCAGGTTAAAGCCCATGGGTTAAAGCCTAGGGTTAAAGCATCAAAGCGCCGCTGCGTAGGCCTCTAGCACCCAGTTCACGGCATCATCTATGCCCATGGACGAGGTTTCCAAAAGCCGCGCATCCGCGGTTTTCTTTAAGGGAGCTGCCGCCCGAGCCGCGTCACGCGCGTCCCGTTCTTGCAGGTCCTGCAGAAGGGCGGAGAGATTAGCACCGAAACCTTTTTCGATCAACTGTTTATAACGGCGATTTGCGCGCTCGGTGGCGGTGGCGGTCAAAAAGATCTTAAGCGTTGCGTCCGGGAACACTACCGAACCCATATCGCGGCCATCGGTAACAAGGCCCGGTGCCTTGCGGAAGGCGTGTTGCAGGTCGAGTAAGGCGGCACGCACTTGGGGCTTTGCTGCAATCTGAGACGCCGCACGACCAGCCTCCTCGGTGCGGATCGCATCGCCCACCGCCACGCCGTTCAGCCACACCTCGACACCATCAAAACGCAGGTCCAGCCCGGCCGCCAGGGTCGCCAACGCGCCTTCGTCGTCCAAGGCCACGCCGCGTTGTTGCGCCGCATACGCGGTCACGCGATAGATCGCGCCCGAATCGAGATAATGAAAGCCCAAGGCCAGCGCCACCCGCGCCGCCACCGTGCCCTTACCGGAGGCCGAGGGGCCATCAATCGCAATCACCGGGATCGTCATACACATATCTTTGCAAACGCCTCAAAATAGGTTGGAAATGTCTTGGCCGTACAGCCCGGATCGTTGATGCGTACCGGCACACCACCCACCGCAAGCAAGGAAAAACACATCGCGACGCGGTGATCGTCATAGGTATCAATCGCCACATTCGGTGTCACCGTCTTAGGCGGGGTGATCTTGATGTAATCCGCGCCCTCCTCTACCGTAGCACCCAGTTTACGCAACTCGGTGGCCATCGCTTTGATGCGGTCGGTCTCCTTGACGCGCCACGAGGCGATATTGGTCAACAGCGTCTCGCCGCGCGCAAACAAGGCCACCACGCACAAGGTCATCGCCGCGTCGGGGATGTGGTTGCAATCGAGTTCTATGCCCTCCAGACGGTCGGCACAGTTGCGCCGGCACTCGATCCAGCTTTTACCCAAGCTCTTACCAAAACTCAGCTCGCAGCCCATGCGCGCCATCGCCTCGGTAAAGCGCACATCGCCTTGGATGCTATCGCGGCCCACGCCATCGACCCGCACCGGGCCGTGACCGATGGCCGCCGCAGCAAGGAAATACGAGGCCGACGAGGCATCACCCTCGACCTCGATCTCGCCCGGCGATTGATACGGCGCCGCCGGCACGGTGAACGCCTGCCAGCCCTCGCGCTTGACTGTCACGCCAAAGCGTTGCATCAGGTTCAAGGTGATCTCAACATAGGGTTTAGAGATCAACTCGCCCTCCACCCGTATCGTCACCTCGCGCCCCAACAGCGGTGCGGCCAGCAGAATACCGGTTAGATATTGGCTCGACACCGTGCCCTTGACCGTCACCTCCGCCTTGTCGTCTTTACCCTGCAAGACCACAGGCGCGATCTTCAGCGGCGGGAAGCCGTCGTTTTCTAGGTAGGTCACCTGTGCGCCCAACTGCCGCACGGCATCGACCAAGTCGCCGATCGGCCGCTCGTGCATACGCGGCACGCCCTTCAACACATAATCGCCCCCGGCCAGCGCACAGGCCGCCGTCAAAGAACGAAACGCCGTACCCGCATTGCCCAAAAAAAGTTCGGCCTGCTTAACCGGAAACACCCCGCCCACGCCCTCAACACGATAATCATCCGTGCCCGCATGGCGCTGCCAACGCACGCCCAAGGCCGTGAGTGCCTCCAGCATGACCTGCGTATCATCCGAGGCCAACAAGGCCTTGACCTCGGTCGTACCCGCCGCCAGCGCCGCCAACAACAAGACGCGGTTAGAGATACTTTTAGAACCGGGTAGGCGCACGCTACCCAAGGCCCCACGCGCGGCGGGCAGGTCGATAAAAGCGGAGGTCATGATTTATCCAGGGTTAAGGTCAATGATCGGCGGGCATGGCTGGCCCGCGCAAAGAGTTCAGAAAGTCGTTCGCGATCGTTCGTCGCCAAGAGCGTGCGCAGCGTGGCGAGTTGCGCCTGATACGCGTCCAATTCCGTCAACAGCGCATCGCGATTGGCCAGCGCAATGTCGCGCCACATCTCCGGATGACTGGCGGCGATGCGGGTAAAGTCGCGAAAGCCGCTGCCCGCATGGAGGAAAAAGGTCTCCGCCTCCGGGCGACTGGCCAACTCGGCCACCAAGGCAAAGGCGGCCAGATGCGGCAGATGACTGACCGCCGCAAAGATATGATCGTGGTGCACAGCCTCCATCTCGGTCACGCGCGCGCCGCAGGCCTGCCACAACGCGGTGACACGCGCCAAGGTCGCCGGCGCGTTTTCGGGCAAGGGTGTGATGATGACCGCCCGGCCATGAAACAACTCTGCCCGCGCCGCCGCCGCGCCGCTATCCTCCGCACCGGCGATGGGGTGACAGGGGACGAACTGGGCGATGCGCGTATGTGTATGTGTCTCCAAGGTCACCCGCGCCGCCGCGATGACTCCTTGCTTGGTACTGCCGACATCGACGAGGATCGCGTCGTCACGCAAGGCCGGTGCGGCCTCCGCCAACAACCCCGGCACCGCCCCCACCGGCGCGGCGATGCAGACCAGATCAGCACCCTGTACCGCCAGAGCCGCCGTTGTCGCCACGGCATCGAGGATGCCCATGCGCTGCGCGGTCGCTAGGTTCGCCGCGCTACGGCCATAGCCCACGACCGTTTCCACCACACCCGCACGGCGCAAGGCCAGCGCGAACGAGCCGCCGATCAGCCCCACGCCCAAGATCGCTAGGCGTTTAATCACAGCCGCGACGCCAAGGCCGTCAAGAAACGCGCGTTTTGTTCCGGCAGACCGACCGAGACGCGCAACCAGGCGGGCATCGCGTAGTTCGCCAGCGGCCGCACGATCACCCCTTTAGCCAACAAGGCCTGATGCACCGCCCCGCCATCACCCACCTGACAGCAGACAAAGTTTCCCGCCGAGGGGATAAACGCCAGCCCCAAGTCGGCGAAACCCGCCGTCAACTGCGCCATCCCCGCGTCATTGACCTGCTTCGACTGCGCCAAGAAATCGCCATCCGCCAAGGCCGCCTCCGCCGCCGCCAAGGCCAGACTGTTGACATTAAACGGCTGACGGATGCGGTTGATGAGATCAGCGATCTCGGTCGCGGCCAGCGCGTAGCCGACGCGCAAACCGGCCAGACCATAGGCCTTAGAAAAGGTGCGCGTGATGATGAGATTGGGATAACGGGCCAGCCACAGCAAGGCGTCCGACGGCTGCGCAAGAAACTCGGTATAGGCCTCGTCCAAGACCACGACCACCTCGGGCGGGACGCTGGCCAAAAACGCAGCCAGCTCGGCATTGCTCAGCAAGGTGCCGGTCGGGTTGTTTGGGTTGGCGATAAACACCAGACGCGTATCGGGACGAATGGCCGCGTGCATCGCGTCGAGATCGTGACCAAACGCCCGCGCCGGCACCGCTATCGGTTGCGCGTTGCAGGCCGCAATCGCCAAGGGATAGACCGCAAAGGCGTATTCAGCGAACACCGCCGAACGGCCCGGCGCGAGAAACACCCGCGCGATGAGTTCCAGCACATCGTTCGAGCCGTTGCCCAACACGATCTGCGCCCGACCCACGCCTAGCCGCTCGGAGATCGCCTGTTTCAGCGCATAGCCATTACCATCGGGATAGAGTGCGCCCTCGTCCAACGCGGCCAACACCGCTGTCCGCGCCAAGGGCGACATCCCCAGTGGGTTTTCGTTCGAGGCCAGTTTGACGATCGTCGTCGCGTCCAAGACAAATTCACGCGCCAGTTCGGCGATCGGTTTGCCCGGCACATAGGGCGCGATGGCGCGAATATGCGGCAAGGGGATCATGGCCGAACACGCACTCATTGCACCGCCACAGGGTAAGACCCCAGCACCTTCAGGAAGGCGACCGTTTTTTCGAGATCGATCAGCGCCGCCTTCAAGGCCGGATCATTGGCGTGACCCTCGGCATCGACGCAGAAGACATATTCCCACAACTCATTACGCGCGGGCCGCGTATTCCAACTAATCAGGTTGATGCCATGCGTGGCAAACGGGGCGAGGAGTTCCACCAAGGCCCCCGGACGGTTGCTGATCGACACCGCCAAGGAGGTGCGGTCGCGCCCCGACGGCGGCACTGCCTCGTGCGCCAAGACCACAAAGCGCGTCGTATTGCGCGTCGCGTCCTCGATGTCGCGGGCGATGAGTTGCAGACCGTGATAGTCCGCCGCCAACTCGCCGCCAATCGCCGCCGCATCATCGCGTTCTGCCGCCAGCCGTGCCGCCTCACTATTACTCGCCACCGAGACCTGCTCAGCCGCCGGCAGGTTCTGCCGCAACCAACCCTGACACTGCGCCAGCGACTGGGCGTGCGAATAGACCACGCGGATAGTCTCCAGATCGATCTCCAAATCGGAAACACGGCGCATCAGGTTCTGCCGCACGCGCACAAAAACCTCGCCGCAGATTACCAGATCGGCATCCAACAACAGGTCTAGCGTGCGCGTGATCACGCCCTCGGTCGAGTTCTCGATCGGCACTACGCCGTAATGCGCCTCACCGCGCTCGACGGCACGAAACACCTCATCGAGGGTCGCCACTGGCAAGCGCGTGGCTGACTGACCAAACTGTTTGATCGCCGCCTGCTCCGAGAAGGTCCCCTGCGGCCCCAGATAGGCCACCGACAAGGGCTGCTCCAACGAGCGACAGGCCGACATGATCTCGCGGAACAGGATACTCACGCTGCCCGCCGTCAACGGGCCAGCGTTCTGCTCGGTCAGACGACGCAAGACCTGCGCCTCGCGCTCTGGGCGATAGACCGGCGTCGCGCCCTTGCTATGGCCGACCGACTGCGCCAAGCGGCCCCGCGCATTAAGCAAGGTTAAGATCTGGTCATCCACCGCGTCGATCTGGGCACGCAGTTCCGTTAGGTTCACATCAGTCATAATCATTACCCATAACGACGCGAAAAATCATGCAAGAAGGCCACCAAGGCCTGCACGCCCGCCAGCGGCATGGCGTTATAGATCGAGGCGCGCATCCCGCCCACCGATTTATGCCCCTTCAACTGCATCAAACCCGCCGTCGCCGCCTCGCTGAGGAAGGTCGCGTTCAGACTGTCATCCTTCAAAAAGAACGGCACATTCATACGCGAACGACACGCCGGGACGACCTTAGTCGTATAAAAGGCATCGCGATCCAAGGCCTCGTAGAGCAAGGCCGCCTTCGCGATATTGACCTTCTCCATCGCCGCCACACCGCCCTGCGCCTGCAACCAGCGGAACACCAAGCCCGCAATATAAAGGCTATAAGTCGGCGGCGTGTTGTACATCGACTGATTATCCGCAACGATGCGGTAATCAAACGCACTCGGACACGGCTTCATGGCACGCCCTAACAGGTCATCACGCACGATGACAAAGGTCAGCCCGGCCGGGCCGATGTTCTTTTGCGCCCCACCAAAGATCAGGCCGTATTTCGCGATATCGACCGGCCGCGACAAGATGTGCGAGGACATATCCGCCACCACCGGCACCTCGGCGCGCCCGATCTGCGCCAAGTCAGGCTCAAACGGGAACTCCACCCCGCCGATGGTCTCGTTGGTACAGGTAAACAGGTACGCCGGATCGGCCGACAGCCGCCACTCGGCCATCGCTGGAACCGTGGTATGGCCTGTCGCTTCCGCCGTCGCGGCGATGTTGACCTGCGCGTACTTGCGTGCCTCTTTTTGCGATTTTTCCGACCAGATGCCGGTCACCACATAATCGACCGTCGCCTTGTCGCCGAGCAGATTCATCGGGATGATGGCGTTCTGCGCGATCGCCCCACCCTGCATAAAGAGGATGCGATAGTTGGCCGGCACCTGCATGAGGTCACGGAAATCCGCCTCAGCCGCCTGCGCGATAGCGGTAAACTCCTTGCCGCGATGACTCATCTCCATGACGGACATGCCGCAGCCCTGCCAGTTCACCAACTCATCGCGTGCCTGTTCCAAGACCTCACGCGGTAGCACGGCCGGGCCGGCACTAAAGTTGTAGATGCGGTGCATAATCGAACAGGCTCATGAGGACATTCAAGCGGGTAATTCTACCAGCTATTAATCATGGCGAAGGTTCTCACTACCGTAGTTTTCGCGGGCAAGCCCGCTCCTACGGCGGTTCGTAGCGGCCACCCGCGTAGGAGCGGGCTTGCCCGCGAACAGCACTTACTCCTTGCCCGATCGCCAAATCGACGACACGATCCAGGCGCTGTTGATCACCGCGAGGGTAAAGCCCAACGCCCCCAGCAAGGGCAGGCCAAAGAAATCCGGCCCGCCCTCCACGGTCAGCACGATAGACGAGCCGACCACCAAGGAGGCGGTCAAGATCCCCATCGTTAGACGATTCGCGGCACGATTAAGCTGACCACCAAAGCTATCCAACCGTTTGAGGTCAAGGTCAATGCGCAGCCGTCCACGCCGCGCCTGACGCAACAAACGCACCAGATCGCGGGGCAGACCGGTCACAATCCCGGCCAACTCCTTCAGGCTGCGTTGCGTGCGCGCCAACACCGCCGTCGGCGTATAGCGCGCCTCCATCAAGGCACGGATAAACGGCTCCAGATCATCGACCATGTGGAAATCTTGATCAATCTGATGACCCAGACCTTCCAGCGTAATAAAGGTCTTAAACAACAAGGTCAGGTCCGCTGGCAGGGCAAGATTATTACCGCGCAAGATGGCCGTGATGTCCGACAACAGGCCACCGAGACGAATGTTGCGTAGCGACAGGTTGTCATAGCTCATCACCAACTCGGTCAGGTCATAGGCCAAGCGTTCCTCGTCGACCTCGGCATCGCCTGCCCACATGACCAGCACATCCAACATGCCGATCTCGTCCTTATTGATCAAGGCAAAGAAGAACTGGATCAACTGCTCACGCCGCGCCATCGTGAGCTGACCGACCATGCCAAAGTCGAGCATGCCTATCCGGTTGCCCGGCAAAAATATAATATTCCCCGGATGCGGATCGGCGTGAAAATGGCCATGCACCAAGATCATCTGCAACACCGCATCGGCACCGCGCCTCGCCAACAACGGCATATCGTAGCCAGCCTGCTGCGCCTCGCCAAGATCGGTCGCAGCGATGCCCTCTAGACGCTCCTGCACATTGACATTCTCACGGCAAAACGCCCAGTACACCTTGGGGATACGCACCGTATCATCTTGCGCAAACATGGCCGCAAAGGTGTCCAGATTACGCGCCTCTTTGACCAGATCGGTCTCGCGCAACAGCGAACGACGCAACTGGGCGACGATCTGCACCGGCCGATAATTGCGCGTCTCCGGCCATTCCAATTCTACGATCTGCGCGAGGTGATCGAGGATACGCAGATCGGCCTCGATCTTGGGTAGGATATCCGGGCGGCGCACCTTAACCACCACCGGCGTGCCATCCGGCAACACCGCCGCATGCACCTGCGCAATCGAGGCCGCAGCAAAGGCCTCCCGTTCAAACGACTGAAACACCGCATCGATCGGCTGACCGTAGGCCATCGCCAGCATCTGCTCGACGATCTCAAAAGCCACCGGCGGCACTTGGTTGTGCAGTTTCTCTAACTCCTCGATCCACTGCGGCGCAAAGACATCGACGCGCGTCGCTAGGATTTGCCCCAGTTTCACAAAGGTCGGCCCCAGTTCCGTCAAGGCCAGACGCAGGCGCACGGCCTGATCGAGGTGTCCGACATCCTGCGAAGGTCGCCAATGCACCAACCGCCCCGCGCGCTCCAAGGTGCGCGCCAGCCCCGAATGCTTGACCAGATCGCCCCAGCCATAATGCACCATGACAGAGGCAATCTCCTGCAAGCGGTGTAGATCGCGCATCAGCGCCATGGTTTCACGCAACATAGGTCATCATCCGAGAGAGAGAACCCGCATACTAAAACAGGCCGCGACAAAATGTGTGCTAATAACCCGTGTGTCCCGTGTTCACCTTAGAAACCGCTGTTGAACACAGATCATCGCGTTATTCGCCAGCAAGCTGGCTCCTACAGCGGATAAACCCATGAAGTAGGGCGGGCTAAAGCCCGCCCTACAAGGGGATCAACCCTTGCAAAACCACATAGCCCCCTAAATAAGCCTCTATTCACCCCTACCGCACACTTGATAATCATTCTCAACGGTGTACAATACCCCTATGAAACACACGGCTAACCTTGATCCCCTGGATCCCGCACTAACGCTGCTTGCCCACTTGCCCGTCGGTGTCTTCGCGACGGTGTGTTACATCGACGCCCAACACGAACTCACCGCCCGTCTGCGCGCCTTGGGCATCAAGCCCGGCAGCCGCGTCAGCGTCGTGCGTAGCGCACCCTTGTCCGGCCCCTTGCAGGTCCGCTCGGGGCAGACCGACATCATCCTGCGCCGCGCCGAGGCCGCCGCCATCCATGTCAACCCAACCTTTTGATAGCCATACATGAGTAAAGCCCGCATCGCCCTCGTCGGCATGCCCAACACGGGCAAATCCACCCTCTTCAACCGCCTCTCCGGCGCCTCCGCACAGGTCGGAAACTGGCCGGGGATGACGGTCGAACTCGAAAGCGCGCGCCTCTTGGTCGGCGCCCGCATGGTCGAGTTGGTTGATCTACCCGGTCTCAACAACCTACACGGCTTTAGCGAAGATGAACGCATCGCCCGTCACTTCCTTGAGACGCAGGCCATCGACGCCCTGATCGTCGTCCTCAACGCCACCCAGATCGAACGCCAACTCGCCTTTGCGCTACAGATCAAACGCCTAGGCCTACCGATTATCCTCGTCCTCAACATGGCCGACGAGGCCATCCGCCGTAGCGTCATCATCGACCGCGACGCGCTCGAAAAGGCGCTCGGCTGCCCGGTCTGCCTCATCAGCGCAAAATACGGCCACGGCATCCAAGGCGTGCGACACGCCTTAGAGACCTTACTGCACCACAACACCACCACGCCGCGCACACCGCTCCATCAGGCCCTGCACGAAGACGACGCCATCGAGGCCGAAAGCGCTGCCCTACTGGCCCACGCGGTACGCAGCCCGCAGACACCGGCGGCCACCTGGACCGATCGCATCGACAACATCCTCCTCCACCCCTGGCTAGGCATCGTCGCCTTCTTCGTCATCTTGCTCGGCCTATTCCAGATTGTCTACAGCGTCGGCGCGCCCTTACAAGAACTCTTAGGCGAGGCCCTAGAAGCCGCAAAAACCCAATGGCTAATCCCCGCCGCAGCCCACCTCCCTGCGCCCATCGCCAGCTTCCTCCTCGACGGCCTCTTTGACGGGGTAGGCACGGTCGCCACCTTCCTACCCATCATCCTCACCTTTTATCTGGTCATGAGCGCGGTCGAGGACAGCGGCTACATGGCGCGCGCCGCCTTCTTGATGGACGCGCTGATGTCGCGCATGGGTCTCGACGGTCGCGCCTTCGTCATGCAGATCATGGGCTTTGGCTGCAATGTCCCCGCCATCATGGGCACCCGCATACTGCGCAATCCGTTACAACGACGATTGTCGATGCTCATCATCCCCTTCTCGCTCTGCTCCGCACGCCTGCAGGTCTTTCTCTTTTTTACCACCGCCATCTTCTCGCCGCAGGCCGCGCCTTGGGTCTTACTGTCCTTTTATGTCCTCTCCTTTCTGGTTGCCTTCGCCAGCGCGTGGGTCTGGCGTGGCCGGGTCGGCGAACAAGAACCGTTGATCATGGAATTACCACCCTACCGCAGCCCAACCTTCTCCTACCTTGCCCTGCAATCCCTGCGCGAGGCGGGCCAATTCCTGCGTGGCGCGGGCGGCTTCATCATCGCCGGGGTCGCCATCATCTGGCTGCTCACCCATCTACCGTGGGGCGTAGAACCTGCCAGCGCCGCATCATGGGCCGGGCAACTGGCTGCCATCACCACGCCGATCTTTGCGCCACTCGGCATCGACACCTTATTGTCCATCTCGCTCATGTTCGGCTTCGTCGCCAAAGAGATCGTCATCGGTGCGCTGGCCGTCATCTACGGCGCAGGCCCGAACGAGCTGACCGGCGTCTTAGCGCGGAGCATGGACTGGCGACAAGCCTACAGTTTCATGCTCTTCACCCTGCTCTACACGCCCTGTCTCGCCACCTTAGCCGCCATCCGCCGCGAATCGCGCAGCCTGCGCTTTACTGTGGCCTCAACGCTCTGGTCGCTCGCCATCGCGTGGTTAGCCAGTTTCGCGTTTTACCAAACAGCCCTCCTTTTCTAACCCGGCACGGCGTTTCCCTAAACGCCCCCCGGACGGGCTAAGATAGCCCCATGCCCAGCCCTCTATCGCCCACACTGCCGCGTCACCTGCTCTACACGGTTGGCAGTGGCTTTCTCCTCTCGCTACTGCTCATCATCGCCATGAGCCTCAGCGGGCTTTCCGCCCTCACCGACGCCAACCGTAACCTCGAACACATCGTCGGCAGCGTGACCCAAAAGACACGCGAGGTCAACGAGCTGCGCGATATCCTGCACGACCGCATCCTCACCATGCACACCATCGTCATCCTGCGCGACCCGTTCGCCCGCGAGCTCATGATGCAGCGCTTCTACCAAATCGGTGGCGACTACATCCGCACCCGTGCCAAGCTCAATGCCTACACCCACACCTCACGCGAACAGACCCTCCTCAACCATATCGATGCGCTCACCTTAGAGAATCAACCGATCATCACCAAGACCGTAGACCTCGCCATCGAAGACCACACCCTAGCGGCCTTCGACCATCTGCAAAAAGAAGGCCTACCGCGCCAACAACGGCTGATCGTCCTGCTTGATCAACTCGTCCTGATCCAACAACAGATCGCCCACCAAGCCACACAAAACGCCGAGCGGGCCTTCATCGAGACCCGCAACCTGATGTTCCTCTTAGGGGTCTTAGCGCTGGCCCTCTCCGGGGTCGTCGCCCTGTTCATCCTCAAACGCATCCGCCGCCTAGCCGGTGAGACCGAACAGGCCCGCACCCGTTATCAAACCCTCTTCGAGACCAACAGCGACGGCATCGTCATCGTCGGACAACGGGGGTTCATCGGCTGCAACCCGGCCGCCCTGACGATGTTCGGCTTTAATGACGAGGCACAATTTCTTGCCACCCGTCCCATGGACCTCGGCAGTGATCCACAACCCGATGGCCGTGCCGCACCCAAGGTCGCCCAAGACTTCATCGGCACCGCCTTCAGCACAGGCCACGCCAGCCTAAACTGGGAGGCCAAACGCACCGATGGCACGACCTTCCCCGCCGAGATCGCCCTGCACGCCATGCACTTTGAAGGCACCCCCACCCTGCAAGCCATCATTCGCGACATCACCCCCCAAAGAGAGGCCGAACAGGCCATACAGGCCGCGCACACCGCCGCACTCGCCACCGCCACCCTCAAGACACAATTCATCGCCAACATCAGCCATGAGATCCGCACCCCCATGAATGGCATCGTCGGCCTAACCGATCTACTACAACGACAGCCGCTCTCAGAGCCACAAGCCGCCTATGTCCGCGCCATCCACGACTCTGCAGGGTCATTAACCCATCTTCTAAACGACCTACTCGATTTTTCCAAACTCACTGCTGGGCGGATGCAGATAGAACACATCCCCTTCGATCTACCCGCACTGCTCTCCTCAGTCGCGCTACTCTCCCAGCACCGTGCTGAACACGCCGGTCTCCAGTTTCACCTCGACCTGCCTGACACCCTCCCGCACGGGGTCATCGGCGACCCGCAACGCCTACGCCAGATCCTCATCAATCTGCTCGACAACGCCCTCAAATTCACCGCACACGGTACGATCCGCCTCGTCATTACACAGTCCCACGCCAGCGACCCCGCCTACCTGCTTTTTTCTGTCCAAGATACGGGCATCGGCATCCCAGACGCCGCCAAGGTCCACATCTTTGACCCCTTTATCCAAGCCGATGGCTCGGTTAGCCGTCGTTTTGGCGGCACGGGACTCGGTCTCGCCATCTGCCGCGAACTGGCCGAAAAGATGGGCGGCCAACTATGGCACACCGCCCCGAGCGACACCCCAGGCAGCCACTTCAATCTAGAGCTTCGCCTTGAAGGCACAACTCTTCCCACTCCGACCAGTGCCACCGCCGCCCTGCAGCCCCCGTTCAGCGGCCTCCGCGTCCTCGTTGCCGAAGATCACCCCATCAATCAACTCCTGATCCGCGACATGCTTATTGCGCTAGGCGCACAGCCCACCCTAGCCGCCGACGGTCAAGCCGCCGTCGAGGTCTACCGTGACAACCCCTTTGACCTCATCCTCATGGATTACCAAATGCCGATCTTGGACGGCCTCAGCGCTGCCCGCCAGATCCGCCGCCTAGAGGCCGACACCCATCGCCCCCGTTGCCCCATCATCGCCCTCACCGCCAACGCCCAAGACGATTTTGCAGAGGCCTGCACAGCCGCCGGTCTAGACGCACAACTCGCCAAGCCCATCCACCTCGAACACCTACAGACCGCCCTAGTCCGCGCACTCGGCCAAACCCCAGCCCCAACGCCACCCTCGCCTGCGCGACCACATCCAGCCTCTGCTCACCTAGTCACGCTGTTTATCGAAACCACTCAAAGCGACCTCGCCGCGCTAAGCACCCATCTCACCGAACAAAACCCCCAGATCGCGGCGCAACTCGCGCACCGCATCCGAGGTGCAGCGGCCTTCATCGGCGACGCTACGGGTGCAGAATACGCCCACGCCTTGGAACGCGTCCTCACACAGGCCACCGACCCTGCACACTGGACAGACGCGCTAGAAAGACTACAAACACATATCTCTCAGCTCAAAAATACGCGCTAATCCCGCCGCCTCAGCCCGACTAAGGGCTAGAATAGTGCCCATTCTGACTGTCAATCTCCATCAACATGCTTGATATCCAACTTTTGCGTAAAGACCTTGCCACCGTTGTCGCTCGCCTCGCCACCCGTGGCTACCCCCTCGACGCCCCGCGTTTTGAGGCCCTAGAAAACGAGCGCAAGGACATCCAAACCCGCACCCAAGACCTGCAAGCACAACGCAACACCCTCTCCAAACAGATCGGCATGGCAAAAGGCAAAGGCATCGATGCCAGCGACTTAATGCAACAAGTCCCCGCCGTCAACACCGCACTCGTGGACCTAGAGGCCCGCCTCACCATCGTACAAGACGCGATGCAGGCCTTCTTAGAGGGCATCCCCAACCTCCCGCAGGCCGAGGTTCCGGTCGGCAAAAACGAGCATGACAATGTCGAACTGCGGCGTTGGGGCGAACCACGCGCGTTCGATTTCACCCCGCGCGACCATGTCGACCTCGGCGAGGGCCTAGACCTGCTCGACTTCCCCACGGCGGTCAAGATCGCCACCAGCCGCTTCGCCCTGATGCGCGGCGACCTCGCCCGTCTGCACCGCGCCCTAGCGCAATTCATGCTCGACATCCACAGCGGCGAACACGGCTACGAAGAAGTCTATGTCCCCTACCTCGTCAACGCCGAGGCCCTGCGCGGCACCGGCCAGTTGCCCAAATTTGAAGAAGACCTATTCAAGGTCGGCGACAACCTCTACCTCATCCCCACCGCCGAGGTCCCGGTCACCAACATCGTCGCCGGCGAGATCATCCCGGTTGAAAACCTACCCATCCGGCTCGTCGCCCACACCCCGTGTTTCCGCTCCGAGGCCGGCTCCTACGGCCGCGACACCCGCGGCATGATCCGCCAACACCAGTTCGACAAGGTCGAGATGGTGCAAATGGTGCATCCCGACGACTCCAGCGCCGCCCTCGAAGAACTCACCGGCCACGCCGAGACCATCCTGCAACGCCTCGGCCTCCCCTACCGCGTCATGGCCCTCTGCACCGGCGACACAGGGTTCTCCGCCGCCCGCACCTACGACCTTGAAGTCTGGCTACCGGGGCAAAACGCCTACCGCGAAATCTCCTCATGCTCCAACTTCGAGGCCTTCCAAGCCCGCCGTATGCAAGCCCGCTTCAAAAACGAGGCCGGCAAAAACGAATTCATCCACACCATCAACGGCTCCGGCCTCGCCGTCGGCCGCTGCCTCGTTGCTGTGCTAGAAAACTATCAAGAGGCCGACGGCAGCATCACCCTCCCCGAGGCCCTACGCCCCTACATGCGCGGCGTTGAACGCCTACACGCCGACGAGTCGTAACCCTACAATCGGGTAAGTGCCCGCGGGCGGGCGAATGGCGATAGCCGGATGGCGACTTATTTGTTCAGCAGCCGTTTCAACCACGAGCCCCCCGCGGGCGGTGCCGACTCATAGCGTTGCAAGATGTCGTAATAGATACGCACATTCTCCGTCAAAGCCCGCGCCTCACCGCCACGCGCATAACCATGCGCCAAACCCGCCGCCACCCGCGGATTAGCCAAGGCCGGCAACACCTGCTTCAGGTCCTTCCAAAGATGCGGATCTTTACCCTGCTGACGCGCCAGACGCATCGCGTCATCGAGATGCCCAGGGCCAATGTTATACGCCGCCAAGGCAAATAAGGTGCGATCCGGCTCCAGCACCGCCTCCGGCAAGGCGTCACGCAATTGCTGCAAATAGCGCGCCCCACCCAAGATACTCTCACGCGGATCGGTGCGATCAATCACGCCCAACTGATCGGCCGTCTGCTCGGTCAACATCATGATGCCACGCACACTGGTAAACGAACGCGCATTGCGATCCCATTGCGACTCCTGATAGGCCAAGGCCGCCAGCAGGCGCCAATCGATCCCCGTCTGCCGCTCCGCCAACAAAAAATGCGGCTTCAAGGCCGGCAGACGCTCACCCCGCAGACGCATGATGCTATCGACATCCACCTCGGCCAGGCGCGCCACATGCCCAAAATAACGCTCGCGGAGCTGTGCAAGCACCCCGCTCGCCTCCGCCTTCGCAAAGAAACGCTCCAGATCGCGCGCAAAACGACTCTCCATACGCGGCGACACCACCCACGACAAAGTCTGTGGCTGCGCCAGTTCAAAGGCCTGTTTCAGACCGGTCAGATAGTTTTGTTCTATCGCCAAGCTACGATTATCAGACACCGTGCAATCCGACAGGCCCTGAGCCACCCGCTCCAACAACTCCCCTTGCGTCGCCTCGCTGCGCCGTATCATCCGCCCCACACTCGTCGGCCTCAGCCCCTGCGCCCACAGATCCGCGCTGCCGCCAGCCACCACCTCGACCCGCAAGGACGCCTTACTCATAGTGAGACGCGCAACCAAAGCATCCAGCGTCCGCACCGGTTCAACCGCCTCACCACACACCAGCCATTGCTGCAAACGCTCATACACCGGCCCCGCCTTCACACCCCCCATACGGGTTCCCAAAGGCGTCAACGCCGCGGCCGCCAGATGCGCCTCGCTCCGCGCCATCCGCGTGTTCAGATCCGCCAGAGAATCGGCCACCACAAAACGCAAAGACCAGCCCTGTTGCCGCGCAAAGGCCTCCACCAAGTCGTATTCAAAGCCTGCAGGGGTATCTTCCGCATCTAAAAAATAGGTCGTCGGACCATTCAAGGTCAACACCACCAGCTCGCCCGTATCCCCGGGCGCAGGCGGCACCCGGCCACACCCAGCCAACAGCAACACCAAGATAAACGCAATTCGGGTCACAAAGGCATTCCACAAAACGCGTAAGGTCGCTAGAATAGCGCACCTAGCCGACCTTAGCGTCGGCTAGTTTGTTCGGACTAGGAGAGGTGGCAGAGTGGTCGAATGCACCGGATTCGAAATCCGGCACACGGTTTACCGTGTCGGGGGTTCGAATCCCCCCTTCTCCGCCACTTTTTTAAGTGCTCAGACTTCACTCTGACCTATGTCTTTTTACGCGCCGCGCCAGCACAAGAGCGCCTTTCGCGAGGCCTGCGAAGGGTTACACAACGGTGGCGTTGCGCGCCTCTCCGCGCCTGACAACCGCAGTCAAGCCTCTGTTTCGCGTCGATCGCCGCTACGCAACGATCAAAATCGCGACCCCGTATTTCTCGTGCTCTCGCGTTACATCCTTTACACTCGCGTCATGCAAATCTGGGTCGATGCCGATGCCTGTCCGGGTGTCATTAAAGAAATCCTCTACCGTGCCGCCACCCCGGTACGGCAGCGTTTCAACGGATGCGCTGTTGAACCGTGTCTTTGCCCAGCCGGATCAGGGGAGCATCGGGATTTGAGCGCTGCGCGTTTTCTGCTCCAGAGCATCGAAGCGCGTAATAAGCGCAGAACCGCCCTGCACACAAGGAAAAGATGGAGACTGGAATGAGCAAGAATAAGCAACCGCAAGTTCCCAAGAAAACCGAAGTCTCACTTATCCGTTCATCAGCGGCTGAATATCTGACCTTTGTCGCTGCAACGGGAAGCGCGCAAACCAGCGTGGAAATGCGCTATGAGGACGAAAATATCTGGCTTACGCAGAAGATGATGGCCACCGTCTACGATGTGTCGGTGCCCGCCATCAACCAGCATCTGAAACGTATTTTTGCTGACAACGAACTCGAAGAAGCGGCAGTTATTAAGCAGTACTTAACAACTGCTGCCGATGGCAAAAACTATCAGGTCAAGCACTACAGCCTGCAGGCCATTATCGCCGTAGGCTTCAAGATTGAAAACGAGCGCGCCGTGCAGTTTCGCAAGTGGGCCAACCAGATCGTCAAGGATTACACGATTCAGGGGTGGACGATGGATGTGGATCGCCTTAAAGGGGGCGGCAGCATCCTGACGAACGAGTTCTTTGAGCGCCAGCTCGAAAAAGTCCGGGAAATCCGCCTTTCCGAGCGCAAGTTCTACCAGAAGATCACCGACATCTACGCCACCTCGATGGACTACGATCCGAGCGCCACGGCGACCAAACGCTTTTTTGCGGCGGTTCAGAACAAGCTGCATTACGCCATTAACGGCCAGACAGCGGCATAGGTCATTGTGGATCGCGCCGATCACAAGAAGGAAAACATGGGCCTGACCAGTTGGGAGGGCGCGCCCCAAGGGAAGGTCCACAAATACGACGTCGCCATTGCCAAGAACTACCTGTCGGATTTCGAACTGGCACAGATGCAGCGGATTGTCTCTGCTTATCTCGATATGGCAGAACTTCAAGCCATGCGCCGCATACCCATGACCATGGCGGACTGGGAAGAGCGTCTGGGCGGCTTCTTGAAACTCTGGGACCGGGATGTGCTGCAGGACGCAGGCAAGGTGACGGCAGAAATCGCCAAGGCGCACGCCGAAAGCGAGTTCGAGAAATACCGCATCGTGCAAGACCGGCTATTTGAGAGTGACTTTGATCGGGTGATCAAGCAGATTGAGGCTGAACACAAGCCCGGTGGCGATGATGAATAATGCCTCCGACGTCCCACAGCCGGGCAAGGACTGGTGAGTTTATGAACACCCCTGCGCAAGATGTAGCACTGCATGTCTTGTGCGAGCAACTGCAAAAAATCCACCAACAAGCCGAAATCGCAGGGCTATTCATCGGCGACCGCGAATTGCTGGATTGCACGCACTGTGGCCTGCAGGAAGATGTGCTGATCGATGGCCGACTGGTCACCCATCAAGCCGATGCGGCAGACGCAACCGACTCCGGCCTACGCTTTGCCGTTGCGGACGATGGCAATTTTGTCTGCCCGCAATGTGGGGCGGTGATAGCGGGAGATTTCTTTGCCTGAGCGCAATGAGCTCACGGCACTGCAAGCCGAAAACGCCCGCCTGATTGCGCTGCTGGAAGATCACGGCATCGAATACGAGCATCTTGCCGGCAAACGCACCATTGGCGTCTATCCGCTGCTGGCTGATGACACCTGCCATTTTGGCTCTGGCCGCCGCTACGCGGCTTAACGCGCGCGACAGCTCCACGACCGCGCCAGTTCCTGCACTTTTTCAGCATCTCTCACTGCGTAAATAAAATTTGCGGGGGGCAAGGCGGGGGGCTTACTGAGCAGTGAATTCTACGCTATGTTCTGAAAAACTCGGCATCTCGGCCTCGGCATTTTTGCCGTTCTTTAGCTGTTTGCTGTCCCCTGCGGTAACTTCACTTCGCGCACTATTTAGCCGCCTGCGCGTTACATCCTTTACACTCGCGTCATGCAAATCTGGGTCGATGCCGATGCCTGTCCAGGCGTCATTAAAGAAATCCTCTACCGTGCCGCCACGCGACATGCGCTGATGCTCACCTTGGTGGCGAATCAATGGTTGCGCGTCCCGCCTTCGCCATGGATCCGTTCCATACAAGTCCCGCAGGGCTTTGATGTGGCCGACAAACATATCGTCGAGCAGGTTGTTGCCGGCGACCTCGTCATCACGGCGGACATCCCGCTCGCGGCCTTTGTTATCGAAAAACACGCCTTTGCGCTCAACCCTCGCGGCGAGTTTTACAGTGCCGAAAATATCCGTCAGGTTCTCGATATGCGTAACTTTATGGATGCCCTGCGCGGTAGCGGGGTCGAGACGGGCGGCCCACCCGCATTCAGCGCAACCGATCGGCAGAACTTTGCCAACCAGCTCGATCGTTTCATCGCGCGGCAACGCACGACAACGGTATAACCATGGCCAAAACTATCCCCTCCAGCGACAACCTCGATGCCACACACGGCCCCTTACAAGCCCAGCAACGCGAGATCGAGACCCTGCGCCAACTGGCCGCCGCGCTACCTGACACCTACACGATCTATCACGGCGTCCATTGGACACGCGTCAACGCTCAGAAACACGCCCTCGTCGGCGAGATCGACTTCGTCATCTTAAGTCCCACGGGCAAGCTCATCCTGATCGAACAAAAGGCCGGGTTTCTGCACGAGACGGCCGACGGCCTCGTCAAACAGTACGACAAGAAAGAGAAGCACATCGCCACCCAGATGGCGCGTGGGACCGAGGCACTCCGCGCACGCCTCTTGGCCTTTTGCAAAGCAGAGGTCCTCATCGAGACCCTGCTCTATTGCCCCGACTACCGTGTCCAGCAACCTGGCTCGGCCGGCATAGACCCGGCCCGCATCGTCGATACGACGCGCCGCGACCAGCTCGCCGCGATCATCCAAAGACTCGCCCCCGACACGCCCGAGAACACGCCGCTCACCGACAAGATGCATCGTTTTTTTCGCAACGAACTCAGCGTAGTGGCCGATGTCTCTGCCGTGACCGGACAAGTGGACGCGCTCTACACTCGGCTTTCGGGCGGGCTTGCCGAATGGGCCCGCGCCATCGAACACGCACCGTTCCGCCTGCGCGTCATCGGCACGGCCGGTTCGGGCAAGACGCAACTCGCCTTGCAACTCCTGCGCGACGCGGAGGAACACGGTCAGCGCGCGCTCTATGTCTGTTACAACCGCCCACTCGCCGACCATATCGGCCGCCTCATCAAGGACGAGGGCGGGACCGAGACGCGCGTAGCGACCTATCATCAACTCAGCGGTCAACATTACCGGCGCGAGGTCGGCGAACCCAACTTCGCCTCCGGACGCGCCTTCGCACAGATGGAGGCGTTTATGGACGGCTTCCAGCCCGCATCCGCCCAGCGTTTTGACGCCATCATCATCGACGAGGGGCAAGATTTTCAACCGCAATGGCGCGACAATCTGCTGCGCCTGCTCACGCCCGAGGGTCGCATCTGGTGGCTAGAAGACCCCATGCAAAGGCTCTACGACCGACCCGAGATGCCATGGGACGGCTGGGTCACGCTACGCTCACAGACCAACTACCGCTCGCCCAGCGATATCGTCGCCTATCTCAATCGCATGCTTGCCGAGGGCGACGCAATCACCACAGGCAGTCCGCTCACCGGCTCCGAGGTCGAGATCCTCACCTATGACAGCCCCGCCGAGCTGATGGATGCAACCAAGACCGCCATCGCCCGTGCCCTCGGCGCGGGTTTCAAAAAGAGCATGATGGCCGTCATCACCTATCGCGGCCGCGAACACTCCCTGTTCGCCCCGCTAGATCAACTCGGCACGCATCGCCTGCGCGCCTTTACCGGCCAATACGACCTCCTCAGCAACCCCGTGTACAGCGATGGCGACCTCCTCATCGACTCGGTCTATCGTTTCAAGGGACAATCGGCGCCCTGCATCATCTACACCGAGATCGACTTTGAACACCTCGATGTGGCCACGCTACGCAAGCTCTTCGTCGGCATGACCCGCGCCTCGATGAAGCTCTACCTCGTCCTCTCCAACCGCGCCGCTAAGGTGTTATTGGCGACAATCTAGCGCGTACTGATGGCTGTTCGCCAGCTACGCTGGCTCCTACAGCAATGTCCGCCGTACCCCCGTAGGAGCGGGCTTACCCGCGAAAACCACAAAAAACCGCCCTAGCGCGCCGCGTTCGTCAGCACCGCATCCACCGCCGCCGCGAGGTCGTCAACGACCTGCGTCCCTTCGGGCAGGCCACCCTTGGCGATCGTGCGCAGGCCCTTGCCGGTACGCACCAGATAAGGCCGACAGCCCACCGCCACACCGGCTTGCAGGTCGCGTAGGGAATCGCCGATGGTCGGCACCCCGCGCAGATCGCTATGACAACGGCGGGCGATCTCTTCAAACAGACCCGGTTTGGGTTTGCGGCAGTCGCAACCCGCATCCGCCCCGTGCGGGCAGAAGAACACCGCCTCGATGCGCCCACCGGCCTGTCCCACGAGTTTGTGCATCTTGCTATGGATGGCGTTCAGCGTATTCATGTCAAACAGACCGCGCCCCACGCCCGACTGGTTAGAGGCCACCACGACGCGATAGCCCGCTTGGTTTAGCCGCGCAATCGCCGCTAGGCTGCCGGGGATGGGCCGCCATTCGTCGGGGCTTTTAATATAGTGGTCGGAATCAAAATTGATCACCCCATCGCGGTCGAGGATGATGAGCTTCATGCGGCCAACTCGCTGATGTCGGCGACCGAATTCATCAAGCGACCAAGGTGCGCCAAGAGTGCCAGACGATTGCCCCGCACGAGGGGATCATCGGCCATCACCATCACCGCATCGAAGAAGGCATCGACCGGCTCTTTGAAGGCGGCCAACGCGGTCAACGCGCCGGCGTAATCGCCCTCGGCCAAGGCACCATTCACCACCGGTTCGATCGCGATCAACACGCTATGCAGATGGTGTTCAGCCGCGTCCTGCAGATGCGCCACCGTCACGCTGCCCACCGCGCCCTCGGTCTTTTTGAGGATATTGCGGATGCGTTTATTGGCGGCGGCCAGCGCAGCGGCCTCGGGCAGGGTACGAAAATCCTGCAAGGCAGCAAGGCGCGCCGGGATCTGGTCGATGCGCTCGGGCTTTTGTCCGACCACGGCCTCGACCGCGTCCGCCGCGTGACCTTGGTCTTTGAGATAGATGCGCAGCCTATCTTGCATGAAACGATAGACATCGACCGCCGTCGTCGCGCTAATCTGTTCCGCCGCAGAGTCCACGAATGCCGCCTGCGCCTGCTGCAAGACCTGCTTTAATGACAGCGCGAGACCCTGTTCGAGGAGGATACGCAACACGCCCAGCGCATGGCGACGCAAGGCAAACGGGTCTTTATCACCGGTCGGGATCTGGCCGATCCCAAACAGGCCTGTTAGGGTCTCTAACTTATCGGCCAAGGCGACCACCATGCCGACCGCGTTGCGCGGCAAGGCATCGCCCGCAAAACGCGGTTTGTAATGGTCTTCGATGGCCTCGGCCACTGTGGCGGACAGGCCATCGCTGAGGGCGTAATAACGGCCCATGATGCCTTGCAACTCGGGGAACTCGCCCACCATATCGGTGAGCAAATCGGTCTTGGCCAGTTGCGCGGCCTGATCGGCCTGATCGACCCGCGCCGCGTCATGCCCTAGCGCGTGGGCAATGGCGCGAGCGATGTGCCGCACCCGCTCGACCCGCGCCCCTAGGCTGCCGAGTTTGTTGTGATAGACCACCTTATCCAAGGCCGCGACGCGATCCATCAAGGGGCGTTTACGGTCTTGGTCAAAGAAAAACTTGGCATCGGCCAGGCGTGGCCGCACCACGCGCTCGTTGCCTTGGATCACCATTGAAGGGTCGGCTGGCGAGATATTGGAGACGATCAAAAACTGATTCGTCAGCGCGCCGCTAGCGTCCTGCAACGGAAAATACTTTTGGTTCGCCTTCATGGTCAGGATCAGACACTCCGGCGGCACCTGCAAGAAGGCCGCTTCAAACTGGCATAGCAACACATTCGGCCGTTCAACCAAGGCCGTCACCTCGTCCAACAAGGCGGCATCCGGGGTCGGTTTAACACCGTTACCGATCTGCGCGGCGGCGGCCTCTAACTGCCGCACGATCTCGGCACGGCGCTTGGCAAAACTCGCGATCACCGCGCCCTCCGTCGCCATCTGTGCCGCGTAGCCATCCGCATCCGCGAGGCTCAGCGTCGGCGTTGCCGCCTCAAAACGATGCCCTTGCGTGACCCGACCCGACACCAAGCCCAGCGCCGAGATCGGCACGATATCGCGACCATGCAAGGCCACTAGACCATGCGCGGGGCGGACAAAGTTGACCGAGGTCCAACCGTCCGCCAACTGATAACTCATCACCTTGGGGATGGGCAATTTAGCCAGCGTCTCGTCCAGCGCCTTTTGCAAGCCCTGCGCCAACGACGCACCCTGCGCCATGGCCTCAAAAAACAGCGTCTCGGCACGGCCCTCGCCCTCGCGTTTTAGTCCCGCTACCGCGCTGGCATCCACGCCCAACGCCGCCAGTTTTTTGAGCAAGGCCGGCGTCGCCTGACCGTCAGCACTCAAACCCACGGCGACCGGCATCAACTTTTGCGACACCGCTTTATCCGCCGCTTGCGCCGCCACCTGCGTGAGATGCACGGCTAAGCGACGCGGCGAGGCAAACGGCGTGGCCACGGCATCGTCAGCCAGCAAACCCTGCGCCTTTAACGACGCAAACACGCCATCGGCAAAGGCCTCGCCCAGTTTTTGCAAGGCCTTGGGCGGCAACTCCTCCAGCAATAGTTCCACTAATAGGCTGTTCATAGCGCCACCGCCTTCTTCTCGATCTGCGCCAACACCTCGTCTGCCCACGCCTTAGGCGCCATCGGGAAACCCAGCCGCGCCCGCGAGTCGAGATAACTCTGCGCCACGCTGCGCGCCAGATTGCGGATGCGGCCGATATACGCCGCCCGTTCCGTCACCGAGATCGCGCCGCGTGCGTCGAGCAGGTTAAAGGTATGTCCCGCCTTCAACACCTGCTCATAGGCGGGCAAGGCCAATTGCTCGGTCATCAGCAGCTTGGCCTGTTTCTCATGGGCGTTAAACGCGCTGAACAAAAAGGTCACATCGCTGTGCTCAAAATTATAAGCAGACTGCTCCACCTCGTTTTGATGGAACACCGCGCCATAGCTAATCCCCGGCGCGTATTCCAGATCGAAGACCGTGTCCACGCCTTGCAGATACATCGCCAGGCGTTCCAGACCGTAGGTAATCTCGCCGGTAATCGGCTTGCAGTTGATCCCGCCGACCTGCTGGAAATAGGTAAACTGCGTCACCTCCATGCCGTTCAGCCACACCTCCCAGCCTAAGCCCCACGCGCCCAGCGTCGGATTCTCCCAATCGTCTTCGACAAAACGGATGTCGTTCTGTTTGAGATCAAAGCCCAAGGCCGTGAGCGAACCGAGATAGAGATCAAGGATATTCTCTGGTGCGGGTTTCAACACCACCTGAAACTGATAATAGTGCTGCAAACGGTTGGGATTTTCCCCATAGCGACCATCCTTAGGGCGGCGCGAGGGTTGCACATAGGCCGCCTTCCACGGTTCTGGCCCTAAAGAACGCAAAAAGGTCGCGGTATGACTCGTCCCCGCTCCGACCTCTAGGTCATACGGTTGCAACAGGGCGCAGCCCTGCGCGCCCCAATAGCGTTGCAAGGTCAGGATAATGTCTTGGAAGGCCAGCATAGTTCGGCATAGTTCGTTACAAAGAGGTGCGATTCTACCGTGTTCTAGTGCACTAAGGCCGAGACCCACACGGTCGGGTAGACAAACACCCGCATTACATGGCTTAATCCGACCCCATGCGGCGTATTTTTCTTCTTCCCATGCTCTGTGTCTGCCTCGTAGGGCACGCACAGGTCGCCAACGCGAATGACAACAGCCTCAACGCGGACCTCATTGCCAAGACCGGCCCGCTCACCTACGCCTTAACGCTGATCGGCAGCCCCTACAAACGCGGCGGCATCGACCCCGACAAAGGCGTTGATTGCAGCGGTTTTGTACGCCATGTCTATGGTGATGCGAGTGGTGTCACCCTGCCGCACAACGCCCTACAAATGAGCAAAGAAGGCGCGGCCGTGGACAAGGCCGCGCTCGAACCCGGTGATTTAGTCTTCTTCAACACCCTAAGAAAACCGTTCTCCCATGTCGGCATCTACCTCGGCGACGGCCGCTTCGTCCATGCCGCGAGCAGCCGCACCAAGCGCGTCACCGTCGCACACCTCGCCGACCGCTACTGGACCAAACACTACAACGGCGCGCGCCGCATCGACCCAGCACGACTTAGTAGCCTCGCACACTAGCGCGCGTTTACAAACACCGTTGGCTAGGGTAATCCCCCCATTTTTAGGTGCTTTCAAAAGTAGTCTTACGCGGCCATGGCCAGCCGTTGTTTCGCTACGGGTGATGCCGTTGCGCCGATTTCGGGCGGAAGGCGGTAACGACCTCGACGCGCGTCTCCAGATACGGGCCGCCGATTAGATCGATGCCATAAGGCACCGCCGCGAACACCCCGTCCAGCGTCTCTTTGATCGCCTTGGGTTGCCCGGGCAGGTTGAGGATTAGGCACGCCCCTCGCACCACACCGACTTGGCGCGACAAGAGCGCGGTCGGGACATACTTTAATGACACCGCACGCATCGCCTCGCCAAACCCCGGCAAGACCTTATCGGCCACCGCCAAGGTCGCCTCCGGGGTGACATCGCGTGGCGCGGGGCCGGTGCCGCCGGTGGTCAACACGAGGCAACACTGCGCGGCCAGCTCGATCAGCGTCGCCTCTATCGTCGCCTGCTCATCGGGGATCAATCGCTCCACCCAGGTAATCGGGTTGTGCAACGCGCCGCTCAGCCAGTCGCGCAAGGCGGGCAGGCCTTTATCCTCATAAACGCCCGTCGCGGCGCGATCGCTAATCGAGACAATGCCGATAACGGCGGGTTCAAACGCGGACATAGCTACCTTCAAAAAATTACCCGCATGCGGCGAGGGGTCTTAAGCCGCGCAGAGGCGGATACAATAGCGCTTATTCTACCGCCTTTGCCCTGAGCATCTACCCATGAGAGCCGAACTCCTTAGCGCGTTTCATCGCCGCCACGCCTGCCACAGTTTTACTGCGCAACCGCTAGAGCGCGCCGATTTGGACTTTGTGTTAGAGGCCGGCCGCCTATCGCCCTCCGCCTTTGGCCTAGAGCCGTGGCACTTCATCGTCTGCCAAACGCGCGCGGATAAAACCGCCCTGCAAGCGGCCTGCTTTGACCAACCGCAAGTGGGCGAGGCCGCGGTCGTCGTCGTCATCCTCGCCCGCGTCGGCGAACTCGCCCCCGACCATGCCTACACCCAACGCCTGCTCGAACGCGAATATCCCGGCGAACGCTTTGCCGGCGGCCTCGCCATGTACCGCGCCTTTTACACCGCCACCGACATCCCCGCCTGGAGCGCGACCCAGTGTCACATCGCGGCGGCCAACATGATGACCGCCGCCGCCGTCATCGGGGTCGATTCCTGCCCCATCGGTGGCTATCTGCCCGATGCCGTCGCCGCCGTCCTCGACTACGACCACAGCCACTTCATCCCTGCCTTGGTGCTGGCCTTGGGCTATTGCTCTGATGCCATCCCCGAGAAACAACGCCTGCCCATGGCCGAGATCGTAACGCGCCGTTGATGATTCCTCGTTGCGTAGCACTCGTTGCGTAACGAGTGCTACGCAAGTAAGCGCTGTTCGCCAGCAAGCTGGCTCCTACGGTGTTGGCCGCCACGAACTGCCGTAGGAGCGGGCTTGCCCGCGAAAACCACGGCAACGAGAACCGCAAGAACATTCGCAATGATTAATAACTCCGATTTAAGTTACCATCCCGTCATGCGCACAAGACTTTTCATCCGACGCCTCATCCTCGGCCTGCTACTCTCCAATACTGCGGCCATCGCCTCACCCGAAACAGCCTTCATCAACGCGCACGAGGCCATCAGCAAGGGGCAATCGGCGCGCTTTGAAAAGGCGGCGCGACAGATCCCCGCCGATCACCTCTTAGCGCCCTATATTGCCTGGTGGCGTTTGGGTGACAATGGCAAAGACCCTGAGGTCCTGCGCGCATTTGCCCATAAATACCCCCACAGCCCCCTCGCCGACCGCGCCCATAAACGCCTCGTTGCCCAGCGCTACACGCAACAACACTGGTCTGCGCTGTTACACGAAATACGCGAGATTAAACTCGTCGATCGCGAAACCGAGTGCATCGGCCTGCACGCCCGGGTCGCACTACACGACGCCAACGCAACGCACGAGGCCCTGCAACGCTTTACAAAAATCAGCCCGCAAGCCGATGCCTGCGAACGACTCTATAGCCAGATGCGCGCCGCGGGCCAGATCAGCGATGAGGCCATCCTCACCCGTCTACGCCTCGCGCTCTCTGATCGGCAAGTCACCCTCGCCAGCCGGCTCAACGCCCAGCTCCCCCTCGAGCAGCAGATAGACGCCCAGACCTTGCGACAGGCCGAGGCGGGGGTCACCAGCCTCATTGAAACGCCCGGCATCACGCCCGCACAGCGCGAGGCCGCCCTCTTCGCCCTCTTCCAAAAGGCCAAGAAAGACCCCGCCAACGCCGCCGCGCTCTGGGAGGTCGTCGGCCCTAACTACAGCGAGGCCGAACGCCGTTATGGCTGGGGTCAGATCGCCGTCGAGGCGGCGCGCCGGCACGATCCCATGGCCAACACCTGGTTTCGCGCCATGGGCAGCGCCTTCACCGACCTGCAACACGAATGGCACGCGCGCAGCCTATTGCGCAGCAAACGCTGGAACGAACTCTATATCACGCTGTTAGCGATGCCCGCGCACCTGCAACACGAGCCGGTCTGGCGTTATTGGAAGGCGCGCAGCCTACAGGCGATGAACGCCCACGCCGCCGCGCAGCAGATCTTCGCCCCCTTATCGCAAGAATTTAACTACTACGGTCGCCTCGCCGAAGAGTCATTACCGCAACGGATGCATGAACGGCCCATCGCCGCCCCGCTATCGGACAGCGAACAGCGTTTTGCCGAAGACCACCATGGTCTCAAACGCGCCCTCGTGCTACGCAAATTAGACCTGAATGACGATGCCCTCGCCGAATGGAACTGGGCCCTCATCGGCATGAACGATAGACAACTCCTAGCCGCCGCCGAGATCGCTCGCCAAGCGCGTTGGTACGACCGCGCCATCAGCACCGCCGAGCGCACCCGTGAGGCACACAGCATAGACCTGCGCTACATCACCCCCTACCGCGACCTCGCCGATGCCTTCTCCCGCGAGCACAACCTCGATGTCGCCTGGGTCTACGGCCTGATGCGGCAAGAATCGCGTTTCGTCGAATACGCCCGCTCCCGCGTTGGCGCCGGTGGCCTGATGCAGATCATGCCCGGCACGGCACGCTGGATCGGCCAGAAGATGGGCGCCAGCCGGAAGGTCGTGAACAAGGTCGGCCAACCCGAAACCAATATCCGCTTTGGCACCTGGTACCTCAACAACCTCTACACCGGCCTCGACAAATCGGTCGTCCTCGCCACCGCATCCTACAACGCTGGGCCCACACGGGCGCGCAAATGGCAGTCCAACGCCGCGCTCGAAGGCGCGATCTATGTCGAGACCATCCCCTTTTTAGAGACTCGCCAATATGTCAAAAAGGTCCTTGCCAACGCCATGTTCTACGCCGAACGCCTAGGCGGACCGCAGACCTCGCTCAACGACCGCCTCGGCACCGTCCCGCCGCGCAGCAGCAAGCCCCTCCCCGAAGATGAGTACACCCCTGCCCTCGACTAGCCAACAAGCGTAAGATAGCGGCATCCGTTTATCTACAGGAAAAGCACCATGAACACGATCTGCATCCTCGGGGGCGGCGGCTTCGTCGGCTCCCACCTCGTCGCCAAACTCGCCAAAACCGGCGTGGCCATCCTTATCCCCGGTCGTCGCCGCATCGATCTACGCGCGCTCGATGTCCTGCCCACCATCACCACGGTCGAGGCCGACATCCACGACCCGGCCACGCTAGACTCCCTATTTAAAGGCGTCGATGTGGTCATCAACCTCGTCGGCATCTTGCACGGCACCCGCGCCGAGTTTGAACAGGCCCATTGCGAACTCCCCACCCAGGTCGTCGCCGCCTGTCGCGCCGCCGGGGTCAAACGCCTGCTACACATGAGCGCACTCGGCGCCAGCGTGGATTCGGCCAGCGTTTATCAACAGACCAAGGCGCGCGGCGAGGCTATCGTCTTAGCCGCTATTGACCTCAATGTCACCGTCTTTCGCCCCTCGGTCATCTTTGGCCCAGACGACCATTTCCTAAACCTCTTCGCCAAGATCCTAAAACTCACCAAGATCCTGCCCTTGGCCAACCCCAATGCCCGCCTACAGCCGGTGCATCTCGACGATGTCACGCGCGCCTTCGCCGTCGCCATCAACGATCCAACGACCTTTGGCCAGGTCTACACCCTCTGCGGTAACGATGTCTTTAGCCTCGAAGACCTCGTGCGCCTGACGGCCAAAAAACTCGGCCTCAAACGCGCCATCCTGCCGCTCGGTGAGGGCGCATCCTACGCCATGGCCATGGTCATGGAATGGCTACCCGGCCCCAAGATCATGACCCGCGACAACCATTACGCCTTGCAGACCGACAATGTCGCGCCGGAGGGGACGGTCATTAACCGCTTTGGCCCCCCGCTCTCCCTAGGCGCCAACCTGGACTACCTGCGCCACGAAGACAGCCGCAGCATCTACGCCCTCTACCGCTGCCACGCCCGTCGTTAACTCACGCCCACGCCCACACCGCATGTCTAACGCGCCCTCGCTCGCCCCGCCCATACAGGTTTACGAGGTCGGCGGCGCGGTGCGTGACGGCCTGCTCGGCCTGCCCATTCAAGACCGCGACTGGCTGGTCGTTGGCGCTACACCCGAGGCCATGGTCGCGGCCGGCTTTCTCCCCGTCGGACGCGATTTCCCGGTTTTTTTACACCCCAAGACGCACGCGGAATACGCCCTCGCCCGCACCGAACGCAAGAGCGCGCCCGGCTATCGCGGCTTTGTCATCCACGCCGAACCCAGCGTCACCCTAGAAGAAGACCTCGCCCGGCGTGACCTCACCATCAACGCCATGGCCCGCGCCGCCGATGGCACGCTCATCGACCTGCACCATGGACAACGCGACCTCAACGAACGCGTCCTGCGCCATATCTCGCCGGCGTTTGCAGAAGACCCCGTGCGCATCCTGCGTATCGCCCGTTTCGCCGCGCGCTTCCCCACCTTCAGCGTCGCGCCCGAGACCCTGACCCTGATGCAAGCCATGGTCGCCGCCGGCGAGGTCGATGCCTTAGTCCCCGAGCGCGTCTGGCAAGAGATCAGCAAAGGACTGATGGAGGCCGCGCCTGCGCGCATGATCGAGGTCCTGCGCGCATCACACGCCTTGGCGCGTCTGCTACCCGAGGTCGACGCCCTCTTTGGCATCCCGCAACGGGCCGAGTTTCACCCCGAGATCGACACCGGCGCTCACCTCCTGCTCTGCCTCACAGAGGCGGCACGCATCCATGCCAGCCTCCCCGTGCGTTTTGCCGTCTTGGGTCACGACCTCGGCAAAGGCACCACGCCGGCCGATCTTTTGCCCCGCCATCACGGTCACGAACAACGCAGCGCGGCCCTACTGGGGCCTTTATGCAACCGTCTAAAAGTCCCCAATGACTGTCGCGACCTCGCGCTCGCCGTCGCCCGGCAGCACGGCAACGCCGCCCGCGCCGCTGAACTACGCCCCGAAACAATGCTCGACCTGTTGCACACCATCGGCGCCTTGCGCAACGACGCACGCCTAGCCGCCTTCATCCAAGCCTGCGAATGCGACCATCGTGGCCGACTCGGTTTTGAGGACAGCGCCTACGCGCCACGCGTTTTTTTAGAGACCGCGTTGGCCGCCGTCCAAAGTGTCGATGCCGCCGCCATTTCCGACCACACACCGCCCAACAAAATGGCCGAGGCCCTGCGCACGGCACGCATAGCAGCCATCAAGCTAACCGCGTCCTTGTAGGAGCGAGCTTGCTCGCGAAAACGGCCGTTGTTCGCGGGCAAGCCCGCTCCTACAGTGCTGCGCGATAAAGGCCCTTAGTTAGGTGTAAACCGCTGCTCGACCGCGAACACCGCCGCCTCGACCCGCGAGCTCAGGTTGAGCTTGGCCAAGATGTGGCGCACATGCAGCTTCACCGTGTCGTAACTAATATCCAACGCGCGCGCGATCGCCTTATTGCTCTCGCCACGCGCGAGATGGGCCAAGATCTCCCGCTCCCGCTGCGTCAAGGTGGATAACACATCGTTGCGGTCCGCACCGCCATCACCGCGCTGATCGAGGAGGCGGACCAACTTGGCCGTCATGGTCGGCGCGACCACCGTCTCGCCGCGTGCCGCACGCAAGATGGCATCGATCACCTCGTCCGGCTCCATGCTTTTCAAGAGATAGCCCTTGGCCCCGTTACGCAATGCGCGTGCCAGATCACGATCGGCCTCCGACACGGTCAAGATCAACACCGGCAGCGAAAAACCCTGTGCGCGCAACTCTTGCATCAAGGTAATGCCATCGGTCGGCGGCAGGTTCAGATCGAGGATCAAGACATCGGGGGTGTGTGCGCGCAACAAAGCCGCCACCTCATTCGGATCCCCCGTCATGGCGGCAACCTCTAGGCTACCATCGCGTTCCAGCAACTCGGCCAAACCCTTACGAAACAAGGTATGGTCGTCCACCAATGCAATACGCACTCGACTCATTTTTTATGTCCCTTCGTGGCGCGTTGCGCCGGTTTATGGGTGGGTTTATGCGTCGTTGACCGGCTCGCAGGAAAGCGCAGGCGCACCGTCGTCCCTCCCGCTGGCCGACTTTCAATGGCCAAGCTACCGCCCAGTTTATCCGCCCGCTCGCGCATGATGGTCAGGCCAAAACTGCGGCCCATGCTGACCGAGGCATCGACCAGCCCCACGCCATCGTCTGCCACATTGACCACATATTCGTCCTCTTCCAGATCGAGTGTGACGATGACATGGCGCGCACGGGAGTGTTTGCTGATGTTGTACAAGGCCTCTTGGATGATATGAAAAACCAGTATCTCCTCTTCTGGCGAGAGGAGCACATCCTGCGTCAAATTAAGAAAATCAACATCGGCATTGGCCTTTTGCCGAAAACTCTGCACCATCTCCGTCAGTGCAGGAACCAGGCCACGCGGATCGATACGATCACGGAACTGCGTAATCAGATTGCGTAACTCGGCATAGGCGAGGTCCACCGCCTCCCCAACATCGCCTAGATAACGATGCGTGTCTTCGAGATTACCTTCGGCCAAGGCCTCGCCCAGCACCGACAGGCGCATCTTGGAATAGGCCAAGGTCTGCGCCAACGAATCGTGGATCTGGTTGGCCAACATGGTGCGCTCGTTGATCAGCGAGATGCGCATGTTCTCGCGCGTCAGACGCATGTTTTCGAGCGCCATGCCTAAGTGTTCGGCAATCGAGTTAAACAACAGACGCACATCGTCCGACAAGACCTGATTCTGCTCCAAGAACAGGTTATACACCCCCAAGACGCGCCCTTTATGCCGCAAAGGGATGGCCAAGACCCGCGCATAGCGTTTGTCGATATAGGCATGGCGTACCTGTTTTTGACAGACCGATAAGATATTGTCTTCTTCGCTCTGTTGCGAGTGCATGGCCTTCCCGCACACACCGCAATCTAAAGGCACAAATCGTTCGCGCTCGATCGCGCGGGGCGGCACATTTTGTGACCCCACCAAACGCAGATGCGCACCATCGGCCGTCAACACGCGCACTGCCCCCGCATGCGCCCCAGATAGGCGCATCATGATACCCAGAAAACGCGTCAACATTTGCTCGACATTGGCATCCGAACTCATGCTACTAGCGATCTCCGCCAACACCTCCGCCACCGGCAAGGGGCCGGTTATGGGCGGCGTCTCGACGCGCTGATCGACGCGCGTCTCCTCACGCACGATAGGGATGGTTTTATGCGGTGCGCGCATCATCAATCGCGCACTACACGCTGCGCGGTTTTATCTCGGCGGCTCAACGAGGGGTTTGTGGCCAGATAACGCGTCAAACCGGCCACGATCGCTGCGGCGATCTTGTCTTGATGCGCGTCATCGGTGAGCTTGCGTTCTTCTTCCGGGTTCGAGATAAAGGCCGTCTCAATCAAGATGGAGGGGAACTCTGGCGCCTTAAGGACGGCGAAGCTAGCCGACTCGACCGTGGCCTTGTGTAGATCGTTGATGCCGCCGACCTCCTCCAAGACACCCCGCGCCAACCTTAGGCTGTCGCGAATCTGGGCATCTTTAGACATATCCAGGATCGATTCACGCGCAAAGATGTACTTCACATCAACCCTCACCCCGCCGATCAGATCGGCATCGTTTTCTTTCTTTGCCAACCACCGTGCAGCGGCCGATGTCCCCCCTTTTTCGGACAGCACAAACACCGACGAGCCGCGGGCGCTGGCCTTATAAAAGGCATCGGCGTGGATAGAAACGAAGATATCGGCCTGCGCTTGGCGCGCCTTATTGACCCGCTCATGCAAGGGGATGAAATAATCGCCCTCGCGGATCATCACCGCGCGCATCGTATCCGTTTGCTCAATCTTGGCCCGCACCCGCCGCGCTATCGATAGCGTGACCGTCTTCTCCAGCGTACCGTGTGCGCCGCGTGCGCCCGGGTCCTCACCGCCGTGACCGGCGTCGATGGCAACGACCACCATGCGCTTGGTCTCCGCTGGCACCGGCAATGGTTCTACAGGCTGAGGCGTTCTATTAACGGACGAAGCAAGCTTAGGCGCCGCCGGTGCGCTAACAGAGGGCACCGGCTGGCCACGCCCTTTGAGATCGATGATCAGCCGATGCGCATAATCGGCCATCGGTTTGAGCGTAGAGATCTCTGGACGCACCGCCGTCTTTAACTCGATCACTAGACGCGTTACACCCGGTCGATTTATACCCACCCGCAACGAGGCGATGCAGGGGTCTTGCGGCGTAATCCGCGTGGCAATATCGGCCAAAGGGCCATCAGGCGCGACCCCTTCAAGGTCAAAGACCACGCGATCAGGGTCTTTTAAGGTCAGCGTTTTATACGCCGGCATCTCGGCAAGCTCCAACACCAGACGCGAACCCTCCGGCGACGGCTGAACACGCACCGCACGCACGGTTTGCAACGGCGTCCCGGCCACGGCGGGCAGGGCACAGCCCAAGAACCACGCCAACGGGGCCTTTAAACGCCAGAAACGGGGATCGCGAGACATGCCCTACCGCTCACAGTATGGGCACGGAGCGTCGCCTGTCGCCCCCTGCCGTCGTTGATCGAGGCCAGTGATAGGGTGAGATCGGGGGGCGGCAGACAGCCCTCGGCCTTTTCTGGCCACTCCACCAAACACACAGCATCGGCATTGAAATGCTCGCGAAAGCCCGCGTCCAACCATTCTTCAGGATCCTCGAAACGATATAAATCAAAATGATACAGGTTAAACCCCGAAATGGGGTAATGTTCAAGCAAGGTAAAGGTCGGGCTCTTTACCCGCCCTTGATAGCCCAAGGCACGCAACACCCCGCGCACCAAGGTCGTCTTCCCCGCACCCAGATCACCTATCAGCTCAATATAGAGACCGGGGGTCAAGGCCGCAGCGAGGCGCGCACCCAAGGCCAAGGTTGCCGACTCATCCGGTAAATTTACGACAACAGCATCCATCCGCTTTCATCCTGCGACTATCATAGGCGTTATGCCCTACACCGAACCCGAACTCAAGGCCAACATCCGCCGTTGGGGTGCCGAGCTAGGCTTCACCGCCGTCCACTTTGCGCCCACCAACCTCGGCCATGCCGAACCCGAACTCGTGGCATGGCTGGCCGCCGGTTTTCACGGCGAGATGGATTATATGGCGCGACACGGGGTTCTGCGCGCCCGTCCAACGGAATTAGTGCCCGGCACGCGCAGTATTATCAGCGTGCGCCTTGACTATCAACCCGACGCGGCCGATGCCGAGACCGTGTTGGCCGACCCCGAACGCGCCTATATCTCGCGCTACGCCCTAGGACGCGACTATCACAAGGTCATCCGTCATCGCCTCCAAAAACTCGCCGACCGCATCAGCGCCGAGATCGGGCCGTTTGCCTACCGCGCCTTCACCGACAGCGCGCCGCTCTTGGAGGTCGAACTTGCCGCCCGCGCGGGTAGCGGCTGGCGCGGCAAGCACAGTCTATTGCTCACCCGTGCCGGCTCGTGGTTCTTCCTCGGCGAGTTGCTAACCGATCTCGCCCTTAGCCCCGATCTACCCGAAGAGCCCGAACATTGCGGCACCTGCAGCGCCTGCATCACCGTCTGTCCCACCGCCGCCATCATCGCGCCCTACCAAGTCGATGCGCGGCGTTGCATCTCCTATCTCACCATTGAACACGCAGGCGTAATCCCCATCGCGCTGCGTCCGCTCATGGGCAACCGTATCTACGGCTGTGACGACTGCCAACTCGTCTGCCCCTGGAACCGTTACGCAACGCCCAGCCGTGAGACCGATTTTCAGCCGCGCCACGGCTTAGATCACGCGACATTGATCGACCTTTTTACTTGGACAGAGGCCGAGTTTGAACAACGCCTCGCCGGTTCCCCCATCCGCCGCATCGGCTGGGGGCGCTGGCTACGCAACATCGCGGTCGCCCTAGGCAACGGCCCGCGCACCGAACCGACCCTAGCCGCGCTCCACGCCAGACGCACACATCCCGATAACCTCGTGCGCGAACATGTAGAATGGGCGCTCGCTCAACATGCCTCACCCAACGATCATGCCTGACATCAACCCCTCCAGCCCCATCGGCGTATTCGACTCCGGCGTCGGCGGCCTCACCGTGGTACGCGCCCTCATGGAACGCATGCCGTTCGAGGACATCGTCTATTTTGGCGACACCGCGCGCGTCCCTTACGGCATAAAATCGGTCGAGACCATCACCCACTACACCACCCAAATCGCCCAATTCCTGCTCGAAAAACAGGTCAAACTCCTCGTCATCGGCTGCAACACCATGGCCGCCGTCGCCGCGCAACAGGTGCGCGACCTCTCGCCCACGCCCGTGCTCGATGTCATCGAGGCCGGAGCCAAGGCCGCCTTAGCCGCCACCCGCAACTACAAGATCGGCGTCATCGGCACGCCCACCACCATCAACAGCAACGCCTACACCCGCGCCATCCACAGCGGCCCGGGCCTGCCGCCGGTACGGCTGCACGCGCAGGCCTGCGCCCTCTTCGTCCCCTTGGTCGAAGAAGGCTGGCTCGACCACCCCGTCACCCGGCTCACCGCGCAAGAATACCTCAAGCCCCTGCTGGCCGAAGGCATCGACAGCCTCGTCCTCGGCTGCACCCACTACCCCCTCCTAAAACCCCTGTTGCACGAGGTCGCCGGACCCGGTGTCGCCCTCGTCGACTCTGCCGATGCCATCGCCGAACAGACCGCACGGCTTTTGTCTGAACGCGATCTAGTCAACCCTAAACGCACCCCCCCGCGTTACGATTTTTTCGTCACCGATGTCCCTTTACGCTTTCAAACCATAGGCGAGCGATTCCTAGGCCGCGCCCTGCCGCATATCCATCTCGTCAAATGGTGACAAAATATATTGACGCATTACACCAAGGCTAGTATGTTTATCGCCTGCGGCCTTGGTCGTAACACTAAACCTTAAAAAACCCTTATTTTGTTAATAGTCTGGAGACTCAAATGAAACTGTTCACCGCAATCCTAGCTACCGCCGCCATCGCCGCCTTTGCCGCCCCGGCCGCTGCCGACATCTTCGCTGAAAACGGCTGTATCGGTTGCCACGATGCGACTAAAAAGAAGATGGGCCCGACCTGGAAAGACATCGCAGCCAAGCGCGCTGGCGACAAGGCCGCCATCGTTCATGCCATCAAAGAAGGCTCCAAAGGCGTCTACGGCAAGATCCCGATGCCGGCGCAAGCCAAGGCCGCAGCCCATGCAGACGCACTGGCTGACGCCATCCTCGCTGTCAAGTAAGCATCAAGCGCTCACTAAAAAACGCGGCCTAGGCCGCGTTTTTTTATGGGCTAATCATCCGTCAGCCCAACCAGCGCCGCGCGTTGCGGAACAGGCGTAGCCACGGGCCATCTTCTTGCCAGTCGTCCGGCCGCCACGAATGCTGCACCGCACGGAAGACCCGCTCCGGATGCGGCATCATGATCGTGAAACGACCATCCGCCGTGGTCACGCCGGTGATCCCGCCCGGCGAACCGTTAGGGTTGGCGGGGAATTGCTCCGTCGCCCGGCCCCGGTTGTCGATATAGCGCAGACTGGTCAAGACGCGTCGTTGTTGCGCCGCCGTGTCGAACACCGCACGGCCCTCGCCATGCGAGACGACCACCGGCATCCGCGATCCGGCCATGCCATCAAACAGGATAGACGGTGTCTGCAGCGCCTCAACCATCACGAAGCGCGCCTCGAATTGCTCCGACAGGTTGCGTTCAAAACGCGGCCAGTTCTCTGCGCCGGGAATGATGCCTTTCAAACGGCTCATCATCTGACAGCCGTTACACACGCCCAAGGCGAAGCTGTCGTCACGGTTGAAGAAGGCCTCAAAACTATCGCGTGCCCGCGGGCTGTGCAAGATAGACGCGGCCCAACCGCCACCCGCCCCCAACACATCGCCATAGGAGAAGCCACCACACGCGGCCAAACCCTTCACGCTGGACAGATCAAAGCGCCCGGCTAAGATATCGCTCATGTGCACATCGACCGGCGTGAAACCGGCGCGCGCAAACGCCGCCGCCATTTCCACCTCGCCGTTAACGCCTTGCTCACGCAAGATCGCCACCCGTGGCTGCGCCTTGGCGCGTTTAACATAGGGTGCGGCCACATCCTCGTTGAGATCAAACGACAGATGCGCCGACAGACCCGGATCCTTCGCCTGTAGCGCAGCAAACGCTTGCCGCACGCAAGCCGGGTTATCGCGCAGGTTTTGCATCCGCAGACTGGTCGCGCTCCACGCCGTTTGCAGCTCGACGCGCGACTCATCCAACACCGCCACGCCCTCACGCAGGACACGCACACGATCCTTCGTATTCAACCCGCCGATCACGAAGACCTCATCACGCAGGCCGCCCGCGATAAAGGCCTCCAGCACGGCGGCGGTATCCTGCTGACGCACCTGCACCACCGCGCCGAGTTCTTCATTAAAGAGGATGTTAAAGAGGCGGCTGGTGTACGGTTCTTGCGGCACCGGCGCGTCCTCGATGTCGCTCATTACATCGTCATGCAGGCGTTTGTAGCGTAGCTCATCGACATCCATATCGACCCCGCAATGGCCGGCGAAGGCCATCTCGCAGAGCGTCGCAAACAGACCGCCGTCGGAACGGTCGTGATAGGCGAGGAGAATCCCCTCGCGGTTAAAGCGTTGGATCAACGCAAAAAACGCCTTAAAGCGTTCGGTCGAGACCACATCCGGGGCTTCGTCACCCAGCTCGCCATAGCACTGCGCCAAGATCGATCCGCCCATGCGGTTATGGCCTACGCCCAGATCGATCAAGAGCAGATCGGTCGCGCCGAGATCCGTACGCAATTGCGGCGTCAAGGTACGGCGCGCATCGGGCGTGGGCGCAAAGGCGGTGACGATAAGCGACAACGGTGAGGTCACCGCCTTGGCCTTTTTACCGTCCTGCCACGCCGAGCGCATCGACATCGAATCCTTGCCGACCGGGATGCTGATGCCTAAGTCAGGACAAAACGCCTTGGCCACCGCGCGCACCGTGTCAAACAAGGCCGCATCCTCGCCGGGCTGACCGGCCGGCGCCATCCAGTTGGCCGACAGACGAATATCGCCGATCGCGTTGATCGTCGCCGCCGCCGCGTTGGTAATCGCCTCGGCCACCGCCATACGCCCCGAGGCCGCCGGGTTGATGAGCGCCAACGGCGTGCGTTCACCGATCGCCATCACCTCGCCTTTTTCGGTGTCATAGGCCAGGGTCGTCACCGCGCAATCGGCCACCGGCACTTGCCACGGGCCCACGCACTGGTCACGCGCGGTATAGCCGCCCACGCTACGGTCGCCAATGGTGATCAAAAAGGTCTTGTCCGCCACCGTCGGATGGCCGATCACGCGATAAGCCGCCTCGGCCAAATCCAGACCCTCGGCGCTAAAGGGTTTAAGTTTCGGCGCGACATGGACGACGGTGCGCGTCATCTTGGGCGGCTTGCCGAGCAGGACATCCATCGTCATATCGACCGGATTGTTTTTGAAATGGGCATCCGTCACGCTCAAGTGGCCATCCGCCGTCGCCTCGCCAACCACCGCAAACGGACAGCGCTCGCGCTCACACAAGGCGGCAAAGCGCGCCAGATCCGCCGGCGCGATGGCCAACACATAGCGCTCTTGCGACTCGTTACACCAGATCTCCTTCGGCGCCATACCGGGTTCTTCGGACGGCACTTGGCGCAGTTCAAAACGCGCGCCCAGGCCCGCACCATGCGCGAGTTCCGGCATCGCGTTCGACAACCCGCCCGCGCCCACATCATGGATGGAACGGATCGGGTTCTGCGCGCCCAACTGCCAACAGCGGTCGATGACCTCTTGCGCGCGCCGTTGGATCTCTGGATTACCACGTTGTACCGAATCAAAATCCAAGGCCTCGGCATTGCTACCCGAGCCCATGCTCGACGCCGCACCGCCGCCCAAGCCGATCAACAGCCCCGGCCCGCCGATCTGCAGCAATAAGGTGCCGGCCGGGAACGCCTCTTTGAAGACATCCGCAGCGCGGACATTACCCACCCCGCCGGCCAACATGATGGGCTTGTGATAGCCGCGCACCTGACCGTCCGCTGTCTTTAACTCAAAGCTACGGAAATAGCCGGTCAGGTTAGGGCGACCAAACTCGTTGTTAAACGCCGCCGCGCCGAGCGGACCTTCGAGCATGATCGCCAGCGCCGAGACGATACGCTCCGGCTTGCCATACGGCTCATACAACCGTTCCCACGGCTGCTGCGCGTTGGGGATATTTAGGTTGGACACCGAGAAACCACACAGCCCCGCCTTGGGCTTAGAGCCGCGCCCCACTGCGCCCTCGTCACGGATCTCGCCACCCGAGCCGGTCGCCGCCCCCGGAAACGGCGCGATCGCGGTCGGATGATTATGCGTCTCCACCTTCATCAAGATGTGGATAGGCTCTTGATGGGCGCGATACACCCCATCCGCATCGGGATAAAACCGCCCCGCGGTGTAACCCTCGATGACCGAGGCGTTATCGGAATAGGCCGACAGCGTCCCCTGCGGACGCACCGCGTGCGTATGGCGCACCATACCAAACAAGGACTCCGTCTGCGCCACACCGTCGATCACCCAATCGGCATTAAAGATCTTGTGCCGACAATGTTCCGAATTGGCCTGCGCGAACATCATCAACTCGACATCGGTCGGGTTGCGCTTCACCCGCTTGAAATTCGCCAACAGATAGTCGATCTCGTCTTCCGACAAGGCCAAGCCCCAGGCCAGATTCGCCTTCACCAAGGCCGCCTTGCCACCCTTCAGGATGTCGACCGTCGCCAGCGGACGCGGGGCCTGATGCGTAAACACCTGCGCCGCCTCGCGTTCGTCCGTCAACACCTGCTCGGTCATGCGGTCATGCAGCAACGCTAGGCAACGCGCCCGCGTCTTCTTGTCCAGCGGGCCAGCGATCTGCCACGCCACGCCCTGTTCGATACGGCGCACCGCCGTCAGACCACAGTTACGGGCGATATCCGTCGCCTTCGATGACCACGGTGAGACCGTGCCCAGTCGTGGCACAACCACGAGGGTCTTAGGCACAGGTTTGTGCACCTCGGCCTGCAAAAGTTCACACACAAAGGCGAGATCGGCCGCGTCCAGCGGGGCATCCAACTCAACAAAATAACGCGCCTCCGCCGTCAAACCTGTCACCGGCGTATCCGCCAACGCGGCTAGCAATTGATTAAGACGAAACGCGGAACGCGCCGCACCCCCGCGCAAGAACAAAATCTCAGACATAAACTCATTCACCCACAGGACAATGAGCGCGATTTTACCCGAATTGACTGCCTCCTTACCTTGCACAACCCGATTGCAATGGATTTTATTAGCGCCTGTGTTACCGTGCATCACCCCGATATAAGCGTCCAACATGAATTTCTGTAGCCACTGCGCAGCCCCCCTCGTCCACACCATCCCGGCAGGTGACAACCGACATCGCTACATCTGCCCCGCCTGCGACACCATCCACTATGAAAACCCCAAGATAGTGGTTGGGTGCCTGGCCGAATGGGAAGACAAGATCCTCCTTTGCCGCCGCGCCATCGAACCGCGCCACGGCTTGTGGACGCTACCCGCCGGCTTCATGGAAAACGGTGAAAGTGCCGTCGAAGGCGCGTTACGCGAGACGCTGGAAGAGGCCGGTGCGCGCGTGCTAAACCCTCATCTTTACAGCCTCATCAGCCTGCCCGACATCAACCAAGTCTACCTCATGTTCCGCGCCCAACTGGCCGACCTCGCGTTTGCCCCCGGCGAAGAAAGCCTCGAGGTCGCGCTATTCACCGAGACCGAAATCCCGTGGGACGACCTCGCCTTCCGCACCATCCGCGCCACGCTAGAACGCTATTTTGACGACCGGCGACGCGGTGACTATCCCCTGCATATCGAAGACATCCGCCACCGCAATCACTGAGTGCTGTTCGCGGGCAAGCCCGCTCCTACAGTAAAACACCATCCCCGTAGGAGCCAGCTTGCTGGCGAACTAAAACCGCGCCGTCAGAGACCCTTAGGCAAACGCCAGCGCGTTGACCCGCCGCACGAAGGCGGCCGGATCGGCGAGTTCGCCGCCGTCTAGCAATACCGCCTGATCTAGCAACACCGCCGCGAGGTCGTCGAAGCGTACACCGCTCTCGCTCTTCATGCGCTGGATGATGGCGTGACCGGGGTTGATCTCCAACACCGGCAGGCTCTCAGGCGCATCTTGGCCCATCGACTTCAACATCCGCTTCAGGTGCTCGCCCATGTCGTTATCACCCGCGACCAGACAGGCCGGCGAATCGACCAAACGGCGCGAGGCACGCACCGCTGAGGCGCGTCCGGCCAAGGCGGTTTGCAGGCGCTCGATCAAATCAGCCTCAATCTCGGCCGGTTTTTCATCCGTCTTGGCGGCATCGGCATCGACATCGGCCACCTTATCCAGATCCAAATCGCCACGCGCCACGCTAGACAGGTTCTTGCCGTCAAACGCGTTCAGATGACCGACCAGCCACTCGTCGACGCGCTCGGTCAGCAACAAGACCTCGATGCCCTTCTTGCGGAAGATCTCCAGATGCGGGCTAGATTTGGCCGCCGCCAGAGTGTCCGCCGTGACATACCACACCGTGTCCTGACCGTCTTTCATGCGCGCGATGTAATCGGCCAAGGAGACCGTCTCGCCCTCGCCTGCGGTGCTGCGGAAACGCAACAGGGCCGCAATGCGTTCCTTGTTGGCCAAATCCTCACCCACGCCCTCTTTCAAGGCCTGTCCGAAGTGTGACCAGAACTTGGCGTAGTCTTCCTTGCGGTTCTCGGCCATGTCGTCAAGCAGGTCTAAGACCTTCTTCACGCAACCGCCACGAATCATCTCGACATCGCGCGTCTCTTGCAGGATCTCGCGCGAGACATTGAGCGGCAGGTCGGCCGCGTCGATCACGCCGCGCATGAAGCGCAGGTAAGACGGCAGCAACTTGCGCGCATCTTCCATGATGAAGACGCGTTTTACATACAACTTAACGCCACCTTTGGCCTCGCGATCCCACAGGTCAAACGGCGCGTGCGCCGGCACATAAAGCAAGGCGGTGTAATCTTGGCGACCCTCGACGCGGACATGCGTCCACGCCAACGGGTCTTCGTGGTCATGCGCCACATGCTGGAAGAAGGCCTTGTACTCTTCCTCGGTAATGTCGTTTTTGCTCCGCGTCCACAGGGCGTTGGCACGGTTCGCCGTCTCGGCCTCGCCCTTCTCGTCGGTAAACACCACCGGCAGCGGAACATGGTCAGAATATTGGCGAATCAGCGACTTAATTCGCCAATCGCCCAAGAAATCATCCTCGCCTTCTTTCAGATGCAGGACGATCTCGGTACCGCGCGCCGCGTTCTCGACCACCTCCAAGGTGTAATCGCCCGCGCCTTCGGACTCCCAACGCACACCATGCTCGGCCGTCAGACCGGCACGGCGTGTCGTCACCGTCACCTTGTCGGCGACCATAAAACAGGAATAAAAACCGACGCCAAACTGGCCGATCAACTGGCTGTCCTTGGCCTGATCGCCGGACAACTTGCTAAAAAATTCGCGCGTGCCCGACTTGGCAATCGTCCCCAAATGCTCCACCGCTTCTTGCCGATTCATGCCGATACCGTTGTCACGAATAGTCAGCGTGCGCGCCGTTTTATCGGCCTGAATCCAGATCTTCAGATCGGCGTCATCCTCAAACAAGGCCGCGTCCGACAAGGCCTCAAAACGCAGCTTGTCCGCCGCATCGGAGGCGTTAGAGATCAGCTCGCGCAAAAAAATCTCCTTGTGCGAATACAAGGAATGGATCATCAATTGCAGGAGTTGTTTGACTTCCGTCTGAAAGCCTAGGGTTTCTTTACCGCTCATCGTATCTTCCTAATCAAGGTTGGACCAAAACAGGGAGAGATGTAGGGACAAAGACGCGAAGTTCAAGCCCCCCGATAAAAAATCAGCGCAAACCGAGTACATCCTGCATGTCGTACAAACCTTCGGTCTTGCCTTGCAAAAAACGCGCCGCGCGCAAGGCGCCGTTGGCAAAGGTCAGGCGGCTGGAGGCCTTGTGCGTGATCTCAACCCGTTCGCCCAAGGCCGCAAACAGCGCGGTATGGTCGCCGACGATATCGCCGCCACGCACCGTGGCAAAGCCGATGGTCGACGGCGACCGCTCGCCGGTCACGCCCTCGCGACCATAAACCGCACACTCGCCGAGGTCGCGCCCCAAGGCGTTGGCGATCACCTCGCCCATGCGTAACGCCGTGCCCGACGGCGCATCGACCTTGTGGCGATGGTGCGCCTCGATGATCTCGATGTCGTAGCCTTCGTTCAAGACGCGGCTGGCCATGTCGAGCAGCTTGAAGACCAGATTCACCCCCACGCTCATATTGGGCGCAAAGCACACCGGGATGCGCTCTGCCGCCGCCGCGATGGCCGCCTTGCCGGCCGCGTCAAAGCCCGTCGTACCGATGACGATCGCGACCTCGTGTTCGATGCACAGCGGCAAATACGCCAAGGTCGCCTCGGGACGGGTAAAGTCGATCAACACCCGGCTCGCCTCCAAGGCCGCCGCGACATCATCGCTGATCAACACGCCCAACGCCGGGCCGAATAATTCGCCCGCATCGCGGCCGAGCAACGGGCTGCCGGCACGGTCTAATGCGGCGGTCAGATAGGCCTCGGCATCATTATTGACCGCCTCCAGCAAGGCACGCCCCATACGACCAGAGCACCCGGCAATCGCGACCGGCATCCTCATGGCTGCACCGCCGGCGTTGACGCAGCGGTTGGCGCCGGCGTAGCCACCACCACATCGCCCTCGACCGCACGCAAGACATCCCCATCAAAGACCACCGTAATACGGCGCGACTCAACGACCTGCCCCGATTTCTTCAGGCTATAGGCATAATCCCAACGATTGCTGCGAAACGGGTCAACCAGCAAGGGCGTGCCCAACACAAAGCGCACCTGCGCGCGCGTCATGCCCGGTTTTAGTTTATCAACCATCGCTTGATCGATCACATTGCCTTGCGGGATATCCAGCGTATAAGGCCGCACCTGCGCCAACGGGTTCTTGACCCCCTCTTTCACGCGATCCATCACGCCACAGCCCGCCAACGCCACCAAGGGAACAAAAAGTAATATACGCATAATCCATCACCCATCAAAAAGTCGCGCTATGATAGCGCACCCTATAAAGATACAGCACAGGAAATGACGACCGGCGATCAACTCAAGAAGTTAGGCCTCAAGGCTACCGCACCGCGCAAGCGTATCCTAGACCTGTTTGAGTCTAGCGAGCGGCATCACCTCAGCGCCGAGGATGTCTATCGCATCCTCATCGGCGAGAACTACGATGTCGGTCTCGCCACCGTATACCGCGTCCTCATGCAGTTTGAACAAGCCGGTCTCTTGCTACGGCACCGCTTCGACGACGATAAGGCCGTCTTCGAACTCAACCCCGGCGAACATCATGACCACCTCGTCTGCATCCAATGCGGGCGCGTAGAAGAATTTATCGACGCCGAAATCGAGGCCAGACAACACGCCATCGCCACCGAAAAAGGCTTCAAGATCCACGAACATCACCTAACGATGTATGTCGATTGCACCCGCGAGGCGTGCCCACACGCCAAGAAATAAGCTAGGCCGCCGGCCCTAATAGCTCCGCTGCGTGTGCCCGGGTTGCGGCCGTCATCTCTAGCCCACCCAACATCCGCGCGATCTCTTCGACGCGCTCGGCCGCGTTCAAGCGCCGTACCTCCGACACTGCCTGACCGTCCAGCACGCGCTTGGTCACCGCAAACTGCTGTGCCGCCGCCGCCGCCACCTGCGGCAGATGCGTCACACAGATAATCTGCCGCGTCCGTCCCAAGACCTCTAACTGTTGCCCGACCACGCCCGCCACACGGCCACCGATACCGGCATCGATCTCGTCAAAGATCAAGGTCTCCGCCCCCGATTGCGCCGACACGACCGTCTGCAAGGCCAGCCCAATGCGCGACAACTCGCCGCCCGAGGCCGTCTGCGCCAGAGGTTTCAGACCTTGGCCCGCGTGTGGCGCGACCATAAAGTTCACCGTATCCTGACCCTGTGCGCTAGGCGCGCTCGGCGTAATCTCGATCGCGAAAGCGCCTCCGGCCATGGCCAACGCCTGCATCGTCTCGGTGACGCGCTGCGCCAAGGGCAACGCCCCGGCCCGCCGCGCCGCTGACACGGCGTCAGCCTGCGTCTGCCACAACGCCCCGGCCGCCGTCGCCGCCGCCCGCAGGCCATCGATATCGGCCGAGCGCAAGGCCGCGTCCAGATGTCCACGCGCCGTATCCCAATACGCCGGCAGCGCATCGACCGACACCTGATGTCGCCGCGCCGCCGTGGTGATGTCCGCCAGTCGCGTCTCGGCCTGCGCCAAGGCCTGCGGGTCCAGCTCGGCCTGCGCGGCATAGCGCGTCAGGTAACGCGCCGCCTCGTCCAGCTCGGCCACGGCGCTATCGAACAGGGCCAACGGTTCTGCCAAGGCCGGGTCCAACTCAGACAGCGCGGCCAGCCGCTGACGCGCGTTCACCACCTGCGACAACACGGCGGCGTCCTCACCCGACACCTCTGCCGCAATCGTCCCCGTCCCAGAAGCCAACTCGGCCGCATGGGCGAGACGACCATGTTCTGTGTTCAAGGTCGCCCATTCACCCACCTGCAAGGCCAGCCGCCCCAGATCGTCCGCCACCCATTGCCATTGCGCCAACGCCTGCGCCAAGGCCGCGCCCTGCGTCTCCGCCTCCAGCAAGGTCTGCTCAGCCGCTCGCCAACCGCGCCACGCCATCGCCAGCGCCACCATTTGTCCCATTTGTCCCAGCGCATCATCCAGCAAGGCCAGTTGTCGCGCCGGTTTCAGCAACGAATAATGCGCGTGCTGGCCGTGGATATCGATCAGGCACTCACCCAAGGCCTTCAGTTGCGCCAAGGTCACCGTTACCCCGTTGATCTGCGCCCGTGAACGCCCGCCCGCCTCCACCGTCCGGCGCAGCAGACACACGCCCGGATCGCCCGGCAGATCGTGTTCCAGCAACCACGCCGCCGCCGCGCTGTCCTCGGCAAAGCCAAACTCCACCGCGATCTCAGACCGTTCCGCCCCCGTGCGCACCGAATCGCCCTCGGCACGGCCACCCAAGGCCAGACCTAACGCGCCCAAAAGGATGGATTTTCCCGCCCCCGTCTCACCGGTCAAGACACTAAAACCCGGCGCAAAGCTCAGCTCTAGCTGACGCACCAGGACAAAATCGCGGATCGCTAACGACAACAGCATAACGCGTTAGAGCTTCTCGCCCCAATGCAGTTTTTGCCGCAAGGTGTCGTAGTAATTGTGGTCCACGGGATGCAATAAACGCACGCTCTTCGGCGCACGGCGGATGATGACGCGCTGGCCGACGGCTAGGTCACCGTGATCTTGGCCATCAAAATGCACCCGCGCATCGGCGGCGTGGATAAGGTTGATCTCGATCTCAAACTGACTGCCCACCGCGATTGGCCGCGCCGACAGCGTATGCGGGCAGATCGGCGCCAAAACCACCGCCGCCAAGGTCGGATGCAAGATGGGCCCGCCCGCAGACAAGGCATAGGCGGTCGAACCGGTGGGTGTCGCCACCACCAACCCATCGGCGCGTTGGCTATAAACAAACTGGCCGTCGATATAGACCTCAAACTCGATCAACCGCCCCTGCGCCCCCTTGCTGACCACCACATCGTTGAAGGCATGCGTCTGTAACACCACCGCGTCATGATCCTCCACCCGACAATCGAGCAAGATACGCTCCTCGATCTGCGCCTCACCGGCCAACATCTTCGCTAAGGTTGGCAACATCGTATCGATGGGAACATCGGCCAAAAACCCCAAACGGCCTTGGTTGACACCGATCATCGGCACCTCAAACCCGGCCAGATGCCGCGCCACATGAAGCATCGTGCCATCGCCGCCCAAGACAATCACCAGATCGGCCTGCTCGCCCATCTCGGCGATGGTCGCCAACTGCGCCTCGCCTGCACCGCACAGGCCAACCGTCTCTGGCGTGACCAAAACCCGATAGCCCGCACGCGTCAACCACGCATTCAAACGGGACAACGAACCACAGGCCACCGCACTTTCGTACTTGCCCACTAACGCAATCGTCTTAAAAAGGGTATCCATAGCGTAAGATTATAGGGGTGAACGACTGAAACCACGCAAAACCTACAAAATGATCCCGACAGACCTGCTGTGACAGACCCCACCACCGACCTAAACCCCCGCGCCCGCGTCCTCTTAAAGACGCTGGTCGAGCGCTATATCGAAGGCGGCCAGCCGGTCGGTTCGCGCACCCTCGCGCACCACGCCGGCCTCGACCTCTCGCCCGCCTCGATCCGCAACATCATGTCCGACCTTGAAGACGGCGGCTTCATCACCAGCCCACACGCCTCGGCCGGCCGCATCCCTACGCCGCGCGGCTATCGTCTCTTCGTCGACAGCCTGCTCACCGTCAAACCCTTGAGCACGCTCGACCGTCACCACATCGAGGCCGCCTTAGGGTCTCACCACGATCCACAACGCCTCATCAGCACCGCCGCCAACCTACTCTCGGAATTAAGCCAGTTTGCCAGCGTCATCGCCGTCTCACGCAAACGCGAGCCGTGTTTCCGGCAGATCGAATTCTTACGCCTCTCGGACAGCCGCGTCTTACTCATCATCATCACCGAAGACAGCGAGGTGCAAAACCGCATCCTCTTCACCGACAAACCCTACACCCAAGATCAACTTAGCCGCGCCGCCGCGCATTTCAACGAGCACTATGTCGGCCTCACCTTCGATGCCGTCCGGCCGCGTCTGCAACACGAACTCACCACCCTACGCAGCGACATCAGCGCCCTCATGGCGATGGCGGTCGAACTCGGCAGCGAGGCACTGGGCGACACCCGTCACCACTATGTCGTCAGCGGCGAGGCCAACCTGCTGCACACACCCGACCTATCGCACAACATGACGCGGATGCGCGAACTTTTTCACCTCTTTGAACACCGCACCGAGTTGATGCAACTCTTAAATCTGGGCCAGCGCGCCAACGGCATCCAGATGTTCATCGGCGCAGAGGCGGGCGTCGCCCCCCTAGACGAATGCAGCGTCATCGCCGCGCCCTACGCCGTCAACGGCGAGGTCGTCGGCACGCTCGGCGTCATCGGCCCCACCCGCATGGCGTACGAACGCATCATCCCCATCGTCGACATCACTTCACGGCTCTTATCGAGCGCCCTCAGCCACCCCTAAATCTATGTCTACCTTCCTCCCCGAACCGACCCCGCACGCGACACTCCCCGCGCATAAAAACGGGGTCTTGCTCGTTAACCTCGGCACCCCCGAGGCACCCACCGCCCCCGCCGTGCGCCGCTACCTCAAAGAATTCCTCTCCGACCCGCGCGTCGTTGAACTGCCCGCGCTGCTCTGGCAACCCATCCTGCGCGGCCTCATCCTCACCACCCGCCCGGCCAAATCAGCGCACAAATACGCCAGCATCTGGACACCCGACGGCTCGCCGCTTCTAGTTCACAGCCAACGCCTCGCCGCCCGGCTCGAAGCCGCGTTAGGCGACACCCGCGTCGTAGCCGCCATGCGCTACGGCCAGCCCAGCATCGCCGCCGGCCTCGACGCCCTGCGCGCCGCCGGTTGCGACCGCATCACCGTCCTGCCGCTCTACCCACAATACGCCGCCAGCACCGTCGGCAGCACCTACGACGCGGTCTTCGCCGTCTTACGCCGCTGGCGCAACCAACCCGAGTTACGCATGGTGCGCCACTATTTTGACCACCCTGCCCACATCGACGCCCTGCGCGACAGCGTCCTAGCCTACTGGCAACAACACGGTCGCCCCGACTGCCTGTTGCTAAGTTTCCACGGCCTGCCACAAAAAAGCGCCGACCTCGGCGACCCCTACGCGCAAGAGTGCCTGGCCACCGGACGCGCCTTAGCCGACGCCTTGCGCCTACCCGAGAACGCCTACCGGATCAGCTTTCAATCGCGCTTTGGCCTCCAAAAATGGCTACAACCCTACACCGATGCGACTCTGCGCGATCTAGCCGGCAAGGGATACAAACGCGTCGACACCCTCTGCCCCGGCTTCGCCGCCGACTGCCTAGAGACGCTAGAAGAGATCGCCATCGAAGCCCGCGCCACCTTTCTAACCGCCGGCGGCGCCGAGTTTCACTACATCCCCGCCCTCAACGCCAGCGACGGCGGGGTCGAAAGCCTGCGCCAAATCCTCATGTCACACGGGACAGGCTCATCGAGTGAGGGGTTCTAACCATGACCGAAATCCATTTCATCGTCGAGGAAGCGCCTGAAGGCGGTTTCACTGCTCGCGCCGTCGGCGCGGACATCTTCACCGAAGCTGACGACCTACCCGGTTTGCACACCCAAGTGCGCGACGCCGTACATTGCCACTTTGACGAAGACAAGAAACCGGGCGTTATCCGCTTGCACATCACACGGGAAGAGGCGCTGGCCGCATGACTCCACTTATCGCGTTGGCTGCGAATCCCGACTGGACGCCCGACCCGCAAGGGCCGGGCGAGGATTGAAACCGCCGTTACAGCATGACGGCGCACCACGACCAGGAACCTTGGTGCGGGGATAATGAATGGCGATTACCGCCGTTTTCCGCTACGGCGTTAGGTGTGCGCGATTTCCGGGTGTAGCTTGAGGCCCAGCGCGTGCATGACCTTGAGGATTGTTGCAAAACTCGGGTTGCCCTCGCCGGAGAGCGCCTTGTAGAGGCTTTCGCGCCCCAAGCCAGTTTCGCGGGCAAGTTGCGTCATGCCTTTGGCGCGGGCAATGTCCCCCAGTGCCGCGGCAATAAAGGCCGCATCGTCCCCAGCCTCTTCCATGCAGGCCTCGAGGTACATCACCATGTCTTCCTCGGTTTTGAGGTGTTCAACGGTGTCCCATTTGCGCAGTTTGATAGATCCCATGTGTGCCTCCTACAGTTGCCGCGCAATTTCCAGCGCGGTTTTGATGTCCGTCGATTGGGTGGATTTGTCGCCACCCGCCAGCAAAATCACGATTTCCATGCCGCGCTGCGTGAAATACACACGATACCCCGGCCCGTAGTGAATCCGCATTTCCGAAACGCCCTCGCCTACTGACTTGCAGTCGCCGAAGTTGCCAAGTTCGGCCCGACGAATCCGCGCCTGAACCCGCTTCTCGGCCTGTTTATCACACAGACTAGCAAACCAATCGTCGAACGCTTCGGTGGTGTGAATAGTCTTCATGCGCCTGATTGTATCAAATAGGATACGAAATGTCCAGAAAAACGGACACACCGAATTCGGGCTCTATGTGATTCATAGTGGGTAAGCCGTAAAAGCACAACCTTCCTCGACAAACCAGCGACAAAGCCAGTGACACGCCACATAGCGCGGTAACATGGCCCGCTTTCCCATCGCAGCGGGGTGGCGTGGCCTTCCCCGTTCGTTGAAAAAACAGTTTCTACGCGGCCGCCAACCGTTCTAGCATCGCCAACCCCCACGCAACGCCGAAACCGGTCACTTCGCTGGTGACCGCGCCGAGGCCGTCTTTGCAACGACTGGCCGACAGATCCATGTGTAGCCACGGCCTGTCCGCCACAAAGCGTTGCAAGAACAAGGCGGCCAAGATGTGGTCTGCCTCACCCTCCAGCGTACATTGTTTGACATCCGCGACCTCCGAATCCAAGGCCGGGGCGTAATCGGCCGCCAGCGGAAAGGCACACACCCGCTCGCCCGTCGCCTCGCCCGCCGCCAGCGCATCGGTCAACAAGGCCTCGCGATTGGCGAACACGCCCGAATAGCGCGTCCCCAAGGCCGTGTGCATAGATCCCGTCAGGGTCGCAAAGTCGAGGATGGCATCGGGCGTATCGCGTGCCGCCAAGGTCAGCGTATCGGCCAAGACCATGCGCCCCTCGGCATCGGTGTGCACGATCTCTATCGTCTGTCCGTTCAACGCCGTCACCACCGCGTTTTGCGTATACGCCTGCGGGCTGAGGTGATTCTCGGCAATCGCCAACCACGCGGTCAGGCGAATCGGCAGTTTCAACGCCGTCGCCGCAAACACGATACCCAAGGCCACCGCCGAGCCGTTCATGTCCTCGTGCATGCCCTGCATATAACGCGCCGGTTTGAGGTTATGACCGCCGGTATCAAAACAGATGCCCTTGCCCACCAAGGCAATGTCCGCCGCCCCTTTTTTGGTTTTGCGCCCGTCGTAGACCAGTTTCACAATCGCCGCCTCGGCGGGCGCGGAGCCTTGCGCCACGGCGACAAAGGCTCCGGCGCCCATCTTGCGCAATTTATCAAGACCATAGGTCGTCATACGCCATTCCTGCTGCGCGGCCAACGCTGCCACCTCGCGTCGATAACGCCCCGCGTTCAACACATTCGGCGGCATCATGGTCAGATGACGCGCCACGCTATTGGCCTCAGCCAAGGCCTTAACCCGCGCCAAACCGGGCAAGGCCGGTGCGCCCTGCAAGGTCAGGCGCCGCAAGACAACGGGCTTAGCGCCCGATTTCAGCGTCGGCAACGGGGCCGTATTTAACAAAACAACATAGGCGGCCGCCTCCAAGGCCCGCACGCGGAACGCCTCCGGCCCATACGCCGCGACCAGCACCGTATCCGGATGCTCGGCCAACAACGGCTGTAACGCCGCCCGCAAACGACTCTGCACGCCAAAGGCATCGCCCTCCGCCGGGATGCGCACCCAGGTCACCACCCCGCCGGATGGCGTCGCCACGGACACCGGTTTATCGGCCAATCCCGGGCTCCGTTGCCGTGCCAGCACCGCCTGCAGCGCCGCAGGATCCGGCGCGTCATGCCAATCATCGCCCTCTGGCAAGATCACACAACAATGCCGCGCGGCATCAGGGATGTCTCGCAAAAGGGGTTTAACAAGACGCACTTGCGCCAGAGAAGGACGATGGATTAAGTTCATAACACGCTTCCATAACGAAGATTAAATTGACGCGAAGGGCGATGGCGGCGAAAATCTCCGCAGTTTTTGGACGATTCCGTTTAGCCCTTTCATCGTAAGCATCCTATCGTAACAAAGTGCGCTCAATTTGTGCAATCAGCACCACACGCACCTTTCGGAGATCCACCATGGCAGCAAGCACCCCCGACATCGACCCGCAAGAGACCCAAGAATGGCTCGATGCCCTCAAGTCCGTCCTCGAAAACGAAGGCGCTGAACGCGCTCACTATCTCCTCGAACGGCTGATCGAAAAGGCGCGTCGTTCCGGCGCGTATCTGCCCTATACCGCGACCACGGCCTATGTGAACACCCTCCCCGCCCACCTACAGGACAAACACAGCGGCGACCCGGCCATGGAACGGCGCATCCGCGCCCTCATCCGCTGGAACGCCATCGCCTGCGTGATGCGCGCCAACGACAAGGCCCCCGGCGTCGGCGGCCACATCGCCAGCTTCCAGTCCGCCGCCACCCTCTACGATGTCGGCTTCAACCATTTTTTCAAGGGCAGCGATCACCCCAGCGGCGGCGACTTGGTATTCTTCCAAGGCCACTCCTCGCCCGGCATCTACGCCCGCGCCTTCATCGAAGGCCGCATCAGCGAAGAGCAACTATCCAACTTCCGCCAAGAGACCGGCGGCAACGGCATCTCCTCCTACCCGCACCCGTGGCTGATGCCCGACTTCTGGCAGTTCCCCACCGTGTCGATGGGCCTCGGCCCCATCCAGGCCATCTATCAAGCGCGTTATCTCAAATACCTCGAACACCGGGGCCTAGCCAAGACCGCCGACCGCAAGGTCTGGGCCTTCTTGGGCGACGGCGAGACCGACGAACCCGAATCCTTAGGCGCCATCAACCTCGCCTCGCGCGAAGGGCTGGACAACCTCATCTTTGTCGTCAACTGCAACCTGCAACGCCTCGACGGCCCGGTGCGCGGCAACGGCAAGATCATCCAAGAACTCGAGGCCGCCTTCAGGGGCGCAGGCTGGAATGTCCTCAAGGTCATCTGGGGTTCCTACTGGGATCCGCTCCTCGCCATGGACAAAGACGGCCTCTTAAAGCAACGCATGGAAGAGTGCGTCGACGGCGAATATCAAAACTTCAAGGCCAAGGGCGGCGCCTACACCCGCGAACACTTCTTCGGCAAATACCCCGAACTCAAAGACATGGTCGCGGCGATGTCCGACAGCGACATCTGGCGACTCAACCGAGGCGGTCACGACCCCCACAAGGTCTTTGCCGCCTACTCCGCTGCGGTCAAACACACAGGCCAACCCACCGTCATCCTCGCCAAGACGGTCAAGGGCTACGGCATGGGCGCGTCGGGCGAGGCACAAAACCCCAGCCACTCGCAAAAGAAGATGGACAAGGCCGACCTGCACGCCTTCCGCGACCGCTTCGACATCCCCATCGCCGACGACGAGATCGAAGCCCTGCCCTTCTATCGTCCGGCCGAAGACAGCCCCGAGATGATCTATATGCGCGCCCAACGCAAAGAACTCGGCGGTTGCCTGCCGCTGCGCCGGCGTCGCTCCATGGACTCCTTGGCCGTCCCGCCGCTATCCGCCTTCGCGCCGCAACTCGAATCCACCGGCGAGCGCGAGATCTCCACCACCATGACCTTTGTGCGCATCCTCACCACCTTGTTGCGCGACAAGGTCATCGGCCGCCACATCGTCCCCATCGTCCCCGACGAGGCGCGCACCTTCGGTATGGAAGGCCTGTTCCGGCAAGTTGGCATCTACGCCGCTGAGGGACAGCTCTACAAGCCGGTCGATGCGGATCAACTGATGTATTACCGCGAAGACACCAACGGCCAAATCTTGGAAGAAGGCATCACCGAGGCCGGCGCGTTCTCTAGTTGGCTGGCCGCTGCCACCTCGTACAGCGTTAGCAATGTGCAGACCATCCCGTTCTACATTTTCTATTCCATGTTCGGCCTGCAACGCATCGGCGACCTCGCCTGGGCGGCGGGCGATTCGCGCGCCCGTGGCTTCTTGATGGGCGCAACCGCCGGACGCACCACGCTCAACGGCGAAGGTCTGCAACACGAAGACGGGCACAGCCACATCTTGGCCTCGACCATCCCCAACTGCGTCGCCTACGACCCGACCTTCGGCTACGAACTCGCCGTCATCATCCAAGACGGCCTGCGCCGCATGGTGGCCGAGCAAGAAGATGTGTTCTACTACCTCACGGTGATGAACGAAAACTACACCCAACCGGCCATGCCCGAGGGTGCAGAGGCCGGCATCAAGAAGGGGATGTACGCCTTTGCCAAAGGTAAAAAAACCACCAGCAAGAAGAAGGTGCAGTTGCTCGGTTCCGGCACCATCTTGCGCGAGGTCATCGCTGCCGCCGACCTATTGCAGGCCGATTGGGGCGTCAGCGCCGATGTCTGGAGCGCGACCAGTTTCAACGAACTGTGCCGCGAAGGACAGGCCGCCGAGCGCTGGAACCTACTCCATCCGACCGAAAAACCACGGCAAAGCTATGTCGCGCACTGCCTGCAAAAGACCGCCGGCCCGGTCATCGCCGCGACCGACTACATGAAGGCGCACGCCGAACAGGTCCGCCCCTTCATCGACCGCCGCTTCGTCACCTTGGGCACCGATGGCTTTGGCCGCTCCGACTCGCGTGAGGCCTTGCGCTACTTCTTCGAGGTCGATCGCCACTTCGTCGTCGTCGCTGCCTTGAAGGCCTTGGCCGACGACGGCGTCATCCCAGCCGCCACCGTCGCCGAGGCCATTGCCCAATACGGCATCGACCCCGCCAAGCCCAACCCGCTCACGGTCTAAGGAAAACACACAATGAGCCAAGAGATCAAAGTTCCAGACATCGGCGGTTTCGACTCGGTCGAGATCATCGAGATCCTCGTCAAGGTTGGCGACCGTGTCGCCGCCGAGGCCTCCCTCATCACCTTAGAGTCCGACAAGGCCTCGATGGACATCCCCTGCCCCGTGGCCGGCGTAGTGAAGGAGCTCAAGGTCAAGGTCGGCGACAAGGTCAGCGAAGGCAGCCTGATTTTATTACTCGACGCAGGTGAGGCCGCGAATAAGGTCGCTGATAAGGCCGTCATAGCCCCCGCCGTGCCGGTCATCCCACCGCCCTCACGCCCCGTCCCTGAAGTCCCCGCACCCATCGCCCCCAAGGCGCAACCCGCCCCGATCGCCGCGCGCGCCGAATTCGCCCCCGAAAAACAGGCCCACGCCAGCCCCTCGGTGCGGCGTTTTGCCCGCGAACTCGGTGTAGACCTCAGCCGAGTCAAGGGCAGCGGCCCGCGTGGCCGTATCCGCACCGACGATGTACAGACCTGGGTCAAGGGTGAACTAGGCAAACCGCGCAGCGCAGCGCCGGGCTTTGCCTTACCCACCGCCCCCAGCATCGACTTCAGCCAGTTTGGCGGCATCGAGACGAAGGCCTTATCGCGCATCAAAAAGCTCTCCGGCGCCAACCTGCATCGCAACTGGATCACCGCCCCGCATGTCACCCAGTTCGACGCCGCCGACATCACCGATCTCGAGGCCTTCCGCAAGGAGATGCAGGACGATGCCGCCAAGAAGGGCGCCAAACTCACCATGCTCGCCTTCCTGATGAAGGCCGTCGTCAACGCCCTGCGCACCTACCCCAGCTTCAACGCCTCACTCTCAGCCGATGGCGAGACGCTGATCCTGAAAAACTACTACCACATCGGTTTTGCCTGCGAGACCCCCGACGGCCTCGTCGTCCCGGTGATCCGCGATGTCGACAAAAAAGATGTGCTCGAGATCGCGCGCAACCTCGCCGACCTCTCCAACCGCGCCCGTGAGCGCAAGCTCAAGGTCGAAGAGATGCAAGGCGGCAGCTTCACCGTCTCCAGCTTGGGCGGCATCGGCGGCACGGCCTTCACGCCCATCATCAACTGCCCCGAGGTCGCCATCCTCGGCGTCTCACGCAGCAGCTTCGAGCCGATCTACGACGCTGCCACCAAGGCCTTCGTCCCGCGTCTGATGTTGCCGCTGTCGCTGTCCTACGACCACCGCGTCATCGACGGCGCCGAAGGGGCGCGCTTCACCAGCCATCTGCGGCAGATGCTGTCGGATGTCCGCCGCTTATTACTCTAAAACCGCTTGTCACTCTAAAGCCCACACACGCTCTAAAACCCACCTATAGGTAACGCAAATGAGTCGCGTAGAAATCACATGCCCGGATATCGGCAACTTTGACGCCGTCGAGATCATCGAGATCCTCGTCCAAGCTGGCGACACGGTCAGCGCCGAGCAATCGCTCATCACCTTAGAGTCCGACAAGGCCTCGATGGACATCCCCTGCCCGCAAGCCGGTGTCGTCGAAAAACTGCTAGTCAAGGTGGGCGACAAGATCAGCCAAGGCACACCCATCCTCACCCTCAAGGCCGCCGCTGCCCATGCCGTAGAAGCCGTAGAGACCCCAGCCGCAACACCGCAGCCGCCGGCGCAAGCCCCCGCCGCCGCGCCCATCCCCGCCCCTGCGGACGGTGAGTTACACGCCGAGGTCGTGGTTCTAGGTGCTGGCCCCGGCGGCTACACCGCCGCCTTCCGCGCCGCCGATCTAGGTAAAAAGGTCATCTTGATCGAACGCTATCCCGACCTCGGCGGCGTCTGTCTCAATGTCGGCTGCATCCCCTCCAAGGCCCTGTTACACACCGCCAAGGTCATCACCGAGGCCGCAGAGATGGCGCAGCACGGCGTCACCTTTGCCCAGCCTAGCGTTGACCTTGCCGCTCTACGGCACTGGAAAGAACACGCCGTCGTCGCCAAACTCACCGGCGGTCTCGCTGCCTTAGCGAAGCAACGCAAGATCACCGTCGTCCACGGCGTCGCCGCGTTCACCAGCCCCCACACCCTCGCCGTCCAATCTGCGGATGGCAGCACACGCACGATCCGTTTCGACAACGCCATCATCGCCGCCGGCTCACACGCCACGCCGTTGCCCGGCGCACCGGACGACCCGCGCATCATGGATTCCACCGGCGCCCTGGCCTTAGAAGATATCCCCGCCCGTATGCTCGTCATCGGCGGCGGCATCATCGGTCTCGAGATGGGCACGGTCTATGACGCCCTCGGCAGCCGCGTCACCGTCTTTGAACGCGGCGACGGCCTCATCCCCGGCTGCGACCGCGACCTCGTCAAACCCCTGCAAAAACGCATGGAAGGCCGCTTCGAAAAGATCATCTTAGGCGGCAACATTGACAAAATAGAGGCCAAGAAAGACGGCATCCATTGCCATTTCGCCGGCGAGATGGGCGAACAGGTCTATGACCGCGTCTTAGTCTCCATCGGCCGTCGTCCCAATGGCAAGCTCATCGCGGCTGACCAAGCCGGCGTGCAGGTGGACGACTACGGCTTCATCGCGGTCGACAAACAGATGCGTACCAATGTGCCCCACATCTTCGCCATCGGCGACATCGTCGGTCAGCCCATGCTGGCGCACAAGGCTGTCCACGAAGGCAAGGTCGCCGCTGAGGTTATCGCTGGCCACAAGGTCGAGTTCCAAGCCTTGGTCATCCCCTCCGTCGCCTACACCGACCCCGAGATCGCTTGGGTCGGCCTCAACGAGACCGAGGCCAAGGCCAAAGGCATCGCCATCGAAAAGCAAAGTTTCCCGTGGGCGGCCAGCGGTCGCGCCTTATCCATCGCCCGCACCGAAGGCAGCACCAAGATGATCATCGACCCCGAGACGCACCGCATCCTAGGCGTCGGCATCGTCGGCATCAACGCCGGCGAACTCCTCGCCGAGGCCTGCCTCGCCATCGAGATGGGCGCCGTCCCCGAAGACATCGGCCTCACCATCCACGCCCACCCCACCCTCTCCGAGACGATAGGCTTCGCCGCCGAGATGCTAGACGGCACCATCACCGACCTGATTCCACCGAAAACTCCGCCGAAGAAAAAATAAGCCACGCGTCACCCCCCAGGCCCGCTTCGGCGGGCCTCATTCTTTAAACCCCATACCCCATGATCCGCCTCCAACAACTCAGCCTCATCCGTGGCACCAAGGTCTTGCTCGACAAGACCGATCTCGTCATCAACCCCGGCGAGCGCATCGGCCTCATCGGTGCCAACGGCTCCGGCAAGACCAGCCTATTCAATCTCTTGCGCGGGGTCCTGCACGCCGACGGCGGCGATGCCTTTATCCCCGCCCGTTGGCGCATCGCCCATGTCGCGCAAGAAACGCCCGCCATCGACCGCAGCGCGCTCGACTACACGCTGGACGGCGACACCACCTTGCGCACACTCGAAACCGCCCTCAGCGAGGCCGAGGCCCAACACGACGGCCACCGCATCGCCGAGATCCATGTCGCCCTGCACGATGCCGATGCCTACACCGCCGCCAGCCGCGCCCAACAACTGTTGACCGGCCTAGGCTTCACGCAGACACAAATGGCACAGCCCGTTGCCGCGTTTTCGGGCGGCTGGCGCATGCGTCTCAACCTCGCGCAGGCCCTGATGTGCCCGTCCGACCTCCTGCTCCTCGACGAACCGACCAACCACCTCGACCTCGACGCCATCCTCTGGCTAGAAGACTGGCTCAAACGCTATCCCGGCACCCTCATCATCATCTCCCACGACCGCGACTTCCTTGACGGCGTGGTCACCGCCATCGCCCATCTCGACGGCGCAGGCCTCAAACGCTACGGCGGCAACTATTCCGAATTCGAACGACAACGCGTCATCCACCTCGCCCTCTCGCAGGCCACCTATGTCAAACAGGCGCGCGAACGCGACCACCTGCAATCCTTCATCGACCGCTTCAAGGCCAAGGCCAGCAAGGCAAAACAGGCGCAATCGCGGATGAAGATGTTGGCGCGCATGGAAGACCTCGCCCCCATCCACGCCAGCGCCGCCTTCCAGTTTGAGTTTCGCGACCCCGAACGCGCACCCAATCCGCTCTTGGTTTTAGAGGCGGTCGACGCTGGTTATCACGCCAGCACCCCCATCCTGCGCCACATCGATCTCAACCTACAAAGCGGCAGTCGCATCGGCCTATTGGGCGTCAACGGCGCGGGAAAATCCACCTTCATCAAGACCTTAGTCGGCGAACTCACCCCGCTCTCCGGTCAGATGACCAGCGGACAAGGCCTCAGCATCGGCTATTTCGCCCAACATCAAGTCGATAGCCTACGCCACGATCAAAGCGCCATCTGGCACCTGCTCCAGATCGCCCCCACGGTCCGCGAACAAGACCTGCGTAGTTTCCTCGGCGGCTTCAACTTCGCCGGCGAGATGGCCACCACGCCCATCAAACCCTTCTCCGGCGGCGAAAAGGCCCGACTCGCCTTGGCCCTCATCGTCTGGCAACGGCCCAACTTGCTACTCCTCGACGAACCCACCAACCACCTCGACCTCGAAACGCGCGAGGCCCTCACCGTCGCCTTGGCGCAATTTGAAGGCACGCTCATCCTCGTCTCGCACGACCGCCACCTCCTCCGCGCCAGTACCGACGAATTCCTCATCGTCGCCGACGGCCGCCTCACCCCCTTTGATGGCGACCTCGACGACTACCGCGACTGGCTGTTCAAGACCAAACTCGCCAAGGGCAACGCCGCGCCCGCCGCCACGGTTGCCGCCGCCACTACAGCAACGCCCGCCACCATCGCACCCACCGTCGCACCCGCTGTCGATCGCAAAGAACAAAAACGCCTAGAGGCCGAAACGCGGCAACGCCTCGCCGTACAAAAAAAACCCATCGAGACACGCATCAAACGCCTCGACGACCTCATCCATCGCCACACCACACGCAAGGCCGAGGTCGACGCCCAACTCGCCGACCCCGCGCTCTATAGCGAGGCCAACAAAGAACAGGTCAAACACCACCTCTTCGAACAAGCCAACCTCGCCCGCGAACTCGCCCAACTAGAAAACGAATGGCTGGACGAACACGAAAAGCTCGAGGCTATCGAATAAGCTTCTATGTGGCTCAGAACAGGTCGGTCGGTTTTACGCTAGGAACACATTTTTGAACGCGGGCATCTTGCCTGCCAGCGGGCTGGAAGCCCGCGCTCCTATTGAGCTAGAGATGCCCCGCCACACCCATAACCCGTCATTGCGAGCGCAGCGTGGCAATCTGCTGAGACCCGATCCCGTGGCTGCCACGGCACAAAATTAAGCCTTGGCAAGACTCTAGATCGCCCGTATAATGCACGGCTTCAAGGCGCTCGTAGCTCAGCTGGATAGAGTACCTGGCTACGAACCAGGGGGTCAGGAGTTCGAATCTCTTCGGGCGCACCAATAAATCAATGGCTTGCAGGTTAATCCCGGCAAGCCATTTTTCTTTTTACGCTTCATGGGTAAACCCATGGGTAAACCAGAAATTTGCTAGGCGATTGAACCGGCTTCAGCAATTCCCGCAGCCGCAGTCTCTCAAACTCTTCCGTTGACCGCTCAGTCACGGCGCTTGCAATAAACCCCGCAAGCCCCGCGCCTTCGCTATCGCAGTGGTGTCGGACAGAGCGCAGAAGGCGATGAACCTGCCCTCTGCTTTAGCTCCGTAGCAAGTGTGCCCGCTCCGTTACCGCCGCCAGTTCACCACTGCGCCCTTCGCGAAAAGAACCTCGCCAAGGGCTTGCGGTTCGCTGTCGGCTAGTGCAGTGGTATCGGACAGAGCGCCGAAGGCAAAAAAACCGCCATCGGCTTCCACGCTGTTACACGCTGGTTTCCCTCCGTTGCCGCAGCCGCTTCACGCCGTCGCGCTTCATGGCTTCGCATGAGGCCGCTACGCCATCAAGCGCTCGCCGTTCGCAGGCTGCTGGTGCAGTGGTAGCCTGAACGTGCAGCGCCCCCGCGCAGTGCCGTAAAGGCGTTGTCGGCTGCGCCGGTTATGTGTGTGGCGGTGTTTAACATAAAGGCGTCTTATGCAAAGCACATGTGCCGGTAAAAGCTCCCGCCCTTCGGGTTCGCATAAGAGGCCTTTATGTCTTGCGCTCTGCGAGTAAATCCCGGCACACAGGTCAATGTCAACGTCCATCACCTGCGGTGAGGGGCAGCAAAACGGGGCTGATGTTGCGTCGCCCCTTCGCTTTTTGCAGCGTGGTCGTGCCGGTCTATGTCTTGTCTTGTTGTGGTCGCTTCGCGGCTTATGTTGGGGCGCTTTCCCGCTAACGTCCCCCCGTCCCCCCAGCGGCCAAGTGAAGCAAAGGCATGGCCGCACCCGTCCGCACTGCCACCCCTTGCCTTGGGTAAACCTGCATCCCCGCGCACCGTCCACTGGCTTGCGCCCTGCATCGCCCGCTGGTTTGCGCAGAGACGGGCAAGGCGAGGCAATGCTTATTCGGTCGGCTACGCCGATTTATTTTTTTGTGAGGCATGGTCGCTTACAGCGGAAGTGCATTTTGTTTATCGCGGTAACGTCACGGCGCAGGCATGAACCAAGTGCGCCTTCGCCGTCACGCCACCGCTGCCGAGTGCGGGTCGTGTGCGACAACAAAAAATCCATGCCGGACAAAACCCCCGGCACTGGGTTTTTCATTGCCACACACCACCCTGAGAATCAGGCTTGGTCGCTGCGCGTTCTGTTTGATTGCCCCCGCCCTCCCAGCCTGTCAGGCTGCGCGGGGTCGCGCTGCGCTGCTCCTTTCCCGCTCACCCTGCCAAGCTTCCCATCCGCCCCAGTGTGGCTCCACAAATTCGCTACACCTCGATATTGCGAAACAGATTCATGTCCTCGTCGATACCCCCAGCCTCGCCCCAATCATCCGCAGCCGCTGCTGCATTATGTTCAGCGATATGCCGACATGCGCATCATGCTGGATGGTCAGCCGCTGATAGGTGCGCGAGTGCATTCCCTTTGGCTTGATGCCATGCCCGTTCAAGATGCCCGGCTCCCATTCGAGCCGATCCCGGATTTTGTCTGCCCGTCGCGTTGCGCGGTCATCCAAATTTTCCCGCTGGCTGGAATAGGCCAGGCGGTAGCAGTGCCGACAGGCGAATATAGTGCCGCCGTAGAGAATCGCCACGCGCCGCCCACAGCCAACGGCAGGGCAGCGGAACCATGCCCGTGATCCGCCGTAGTTGCATGGCGTCCATTCAACTCGAACTGGGTAGTTCTCGCTTTTCCATTCGCCACCACCGCTCCGGTGCTTGTAGTCGAGAATCACCCGGTCGGTTTCCGTCCTCACGTTGATAGATGCAACTTTTTCGCCGTTGCGCGTCCAGCTCCAGCCGAAGGATTTTCCCGCTGTCAGCAAGCCATCCCGTTGCAACCGCCGCACATCCAGCGCACGGTAATCGCCCGTTGTGCTCTTCCCGCTTTGATCCCGCCGCCCGCTATTCATGCCGCCCATTTTTTCTCTCCCGGATTTTGCCTAAATCATTAGCAAGATTTAGCATTTTACTCATCACTGTTACCGTGTTAAAACCATGAAACCTATATATCACCTGCGTTTCAGGCTGGTTTGCATAATGCGATTTATGTTCTGATTTAATGGCATCAACGCCCGATGCGAAGCTGTTTCAGCTTCAAAAGCATTGCCAAAGTGCGCTCGAACTTGCGGTCGAGGTGCGTTTCGTAGCGATTCAACTTCTCCAGTCGATGCGCCTGCAACCCTTCGCCCAAGGCTTGCGCTTTGATCGCTTCATGGTGCCGTGCTGTCTTCTCCATCCCCATGCACAACGGCTCCAGATGCTCGCTGATGAAATCACCCAGACCTTCCGCAGTCGCTTGATATTCCTCTTCCTCGACATACTGTTCCCACCATTCGCGGGAATCAGGCAGCAGTGCCCGCAGTGCTTTGTCGTAGGCATTCGCGCCGCCACGCCGCAGGATTGCCGATGCCTTCCGGGTTGCTTCCAGATCGTGCTGCGTATCCCGTTGTTGCTCGGCGATGTCTTCCGGTGTCATATCCATCAAATCGCGCAGGTCGGTGCCTTTGCCGGATAACCCAAACTCGAAAGGTGCCGCCGCCGGTATCACGTCTTCAGCATTCCGTGCCGAACCTTTCAACCCCTGATTGATATTCGCGCCCTCTGCCAGCAGCACCCGCCGCTTGCGCCAGATAATTGCCGCCAGCTCTTCAACAAGGTGCATCTCGGTTGCGCCTGCCGGTTGGTGTTCCTCCACCAGCGCCGCCAGCAAGTCGCCGAACTCGCCCGCATCTTCATGGGCCAGCACCGCCAGCCTGGACAGGATGCCGTGCTTCATGGCGTTGTACCGCACGGGTTCGTAGTTGTTCTGCGGCGTTTCATCAGCAGCCGTTGCCGGTAATGGAATCACGGCAGAATCGTTTTCAATTGTTTGCATAATTTTCACCATAATGTTTTTCAAT
>Ga0208566_1000070_pt1 | contig 71978 bp, 79 predicted proteins | sample PL_2010_150m_FD_184159 | JGI IMG/M metagenome (GOLD analysis project Ga0208566, IMG submission 184159) | Freshwater microbial communities from Powell Lake, British Columbia, Canada to study Microbial Dark Matter (Phase II) - PL_2010_150m... | ecosystem: Environmental > Aquatic > Freshwater >...
CAATAAATGTACTTGAGCCGACTGGCAGGATAGCAATGCAGCTACCGGATCGCATTCATGAATCAACATAACACGTTGATAAAACACCATATTCGTATAATTCTTGAGGATAGGCACGACGATTGCTTAAGAAAGGGCGAGCACAGAGAGATAAGAGGTGGGCAAAATGATCGAGAAAACCACAGTCCTGGTCGTAGATGATGAAGAAGTCGTCCGGCGCAGTTATGTCAGGGCCTTGTCGGGAGAGCACTGCAGCGTGGCTGCGGTATGGAATGGCACGGATGCGCTGCAGGTAATGGGACAACATCCGTTCGATATCGTGCTGCTTGATCTGCGTATGCCGGGAATGGACGGCTTGTCCGTTCTCAAGGCGATCAAGGAGAAATGGCCGGAGAGCGAAGTGATCATCATTACCGGCTACCCGGGGGTTGAATCTGCCAAGAAAGCGGTATCGCTGGGCGCCTATGACTACCTCGCCAAGCCGGTCGGACCTGACGAAGTCATCAATGCGGCAAACGGTGCCATGTTGCATAAGAGATGGGCTCTGCGTCGCGACCAGCAGGCACAGCACGGGGGCCTCAACTAAGAGGCCGGAACAGCAAGGAATCAAGTCGGGGCTGGTAGCCGACAAGGCGGACCGAGCCCGGTTCATCAAGGAGAAATATCATGAGTGCGTTACAACATAAAGTGCTGGTCGTAGATGACGACCCCGTGGTTGGAAAGAGTTTCAACCGCGTTCTTTCGCAAAAGGGTTATGTGGTGGTCACCGCCGGAAACGCCCAGGAAGCTCTGAGCAAGGTACAAGAGGGTGAGTACGACGTCGTCTTTACCGATATCAAGATGCCCGGCATGAGCGGTATCGAACTTGCCGAGCGGCTCAAGGTCGAGCGCCCCTGGACGCCGGTGGTTATCGTCACTGGGTTTGGCACCACGGCGAATCAGGATCGGGCGAAGGCAGCGGGCGTTTCCTCCTTCCTGCAAAAGCCCCTGTCTCCGGAAATGATTGAAGACAGCATGACAAAGGCCTTGCTTGATGCCGTCCCCGCAGTCCTTCCGGGGCTTGCGGACGCAGTAAAGCCGGAGCCGGAGCCTGTTGTGCAGGAAAGCCACCTGAAGAAGGTCGCCCTCTTCGTCGCAGCCCCCTTCATCGGCTTGTTCTATGCAGCAATGCTTCCTTTCGTCGGGCTGGGTATGCTGGCGTACTTTGGCATCAAGGCGCTCAAGAAGAATGCCGCAGCGATGAAGGTCGTTTCGCTGATCGCCGCTCCCTTCATCGGCCTCGCCTTCATAGTCACCCTTCCCTTCGTCGGAACGGCAATGCTGGCGTGGTTTGGCGTGAGGGCGCTGATCAAGAAGGCTCAAACGGAATGACGCAAGCCGCAACATCACGAAAGGCGCAGTCAGTAAATGCATCTTGCTAGAATGACCATGACACCATCAGGGTTGACCGTATCCCCCTGATGGTGTTGGCTTGCGCGCCGCCGACAGCCCCCGACTTGAGGCAAGGCGCGTTACTTAAGGGAAACTCCGATGAAAAGCTCCTGGATTGCGGACAAACTGATTCCTTCGTCATCGCAAAGGAGTTTGATCCTGGCAGGCATGGTCGCGCTCTGCCTTTCCATTCCCGGAACGGCAGTTCGCGCCGAGGATGGAGACCTGTCCAAGGAGACCGCAGCCTGTCTGAAGTGCCACGACAAGGCCGGCCTGGAGAAAAAACTCGAGAACCAGGAAACGCTTTCCCTGCAGGTCTCCACCAAAGCCTTTGTGGAGTCAATGCACAGCAAGAACGATTGCGAGGACTGCCACTCGAATATTGAATCCAAGACCCATGGCAAGGAAAAAGCCGCCATCAAGAGCAAGCGGGAATATTCCTTGAGCATGCAGGGAAGTTGCCGCGAGTGCCACAAGAAGAATTTTGCAAAATACGAAGACAGCCTCCACGCGGCATTGGTGAAGCAAGGCAGCCAGGAAGGCCGCAAGGACGCTCCGCTGTGCGCGGACTGTCACGCGGTGCATACGCTGCGCTCCGTAAAGATTATCGGACCGATTGCCGAGACGCCCTGCGCAAAGTGCCACGAGGACATATTCAAGGCCTATTCCAAAGATGTGCATGGCCTCGAGCGCGTGGCCAAAGGCAAAACCGCCCCCATTTGCGCCGATTGCCACAAGACCCACGACATCAAGGCGGCTTCGCTGGGTGACGGCATCAAGGACAGCTGCCTTTCATGCCACAAGAATGCGGTAGCACAGCACAAGGACTGGCTGCCCAACGCGGCGCTGCACTTTGAGGCAATCTCTTGTCCGGTCTGCCATGCGCCGGCAGCGAAGCGTCGGGTAAACCTGAGGCTCTATGACAATGCGGCCAAGCGCCAGGTATCGGAAAAGACCGGTGTCCCACTGTTTGACAGCCGCACCGATGCGGCCGACCTGCAAAATGTGGGGCTGGATGAGCGGGCGCTATTGAGCCTGCTTAGGGAGTTCAACCAGGGTGGCATTCCGGGGAACACCGTCCTGCGCGGTCGGCTGGAGGTTAGTTCCGGCATCGAGGCCCACCAACTGGCTGAGAAATCCAAGGCGATCAAGGATTGCGACACGTGCCACAAGGTAGGCGCCGAGGCGTTTCAAAGCGTGAGCCTGACCATAGCCGGCCCGGATGGAAGACCCTTGCGCCATGGTGTGCAGAAGGAGGTGTTGAGTTCCCTGCAAGCAACTGAGTCGGTGCGCGGGTTTTACGCCATCGGCAGCACGCGGATCAAACTGCTGGATTACGCGCTGATCCTGGTTTTTCTGGCCGGCGTCGGCGGACCCCTGGCACACATGACGATCAAGTGGCTGTTCAGAAGAGTTCGCGAGAAGCATGTGGCCGAGATCAGGGCCGAACTCGCGCAAGCCCGAACTCAAGCTTTGCCCGGTGATCGTCCCGCTGATGACGATGCCTCAAGATAGCAGGAGCCAACCATGCACAAGCTATATATCAATCCGCTGCCGGTAAGGATCTGGCACTGGACCAATGCCTTCGGTTTTATCTTGTTGATCGCCACCGGCCTGCAAATCCGGTATCTCGACCTGATCCAGGTGGTGTCATTCAGGACCGCGGTGGTCGCTCACAACTGGGTCGGGTTTGTCCTCATAGCCAACTTTTTTCTGTGGCTGGGTTTCTATCTATTCACGGACAAGATCAAGGTCTATCACCCCGAGCTAAGCCCGACCAAATATTTCCGTGCGAGCTTCCGTCAGTTGAAGTTCTACGGGTACGGGGTCTTCCGCGGCGAGCCCAATCCCCATCATGCGAGTGTCTATAGCAAATTCAATCCTTTGCAGAGCATGACCTACCAGATCATCATGATGCTGGTCGTGCCGGTGCAGTTCTTTACAGGCTTTCTGCTGTGGGACGTCGCGCGGTTTTCGTCCGTGGTCGAGATGTTGGGCGGCGTGCGCGTACTGGATACGGTGCACGTGTTGTTTTTCATCTTCTTCACCGGATTTATCTTCATACATCCTTACCTGGCCAGCCTGAGCGAGACTCCATGGGCGCACTTCAAGGCCATGATTACCGGGTATGAGGAAGTCGAAGACGAAGCGGAGACAGCCCGATCTGCTTGAGAGTTCATGGCGACCTGTTGCGGCCCTCGCCATGCGGCATCAGGTCAGGTGGACTCTGATTCGTCGGGATCGTATTCGGTATCCCGCACCCGGATGTTGTACTTCTTCATCAGCGCCTGGAAATTGGAGCGCTGCATGCCGGTTTCTTCGGCGCTGCGGGTGACGTTCGAGTCATTTCGCTTGAGCGTCTCCTGAATAAACAGCTTCTCGACTTCTTCGACCGATTTTTCCCTGGCAATCTTCTTGATGCGCTTGAGATCCTCGCTGGTCCTTGGAACTTCAAATTCCATTCGCTGCGAGTTATCGATGATGCTTGCCAGGTGGGCCTGACGGATGATGTTGTCGGACGCGAGAATCGTGGCCCGATGCATGGTGTTTTCTAGCTCGCGCACGTTGCCCGGCCAGTCGTGATTCATCAGCAGGCTCATCGCCCCGGCCGAAATTCCAGACACCGGCTTTTCCAGTTCATTGCAAAAAATCTTGAGAAAGTGGAAGGCCAGCGCCGGAATATCGTCGCGGCGCTCTCTCAGGGCCGGGGAGTGAATCGGAAAAACGTTGATCCGGTAATACAGGTCCTCACGGAACAATCCTTCGGCGACCATCGCCTTGAGGTCCTTGTTGGTCGCGGTAACGAGCCTGACATTGGTCTTCTGCGTGCTGGTACTCCCGACCGCCCTGAATTCGTGCTCCTGGATGACACGGAGCAACTTGGCCTGCGTCGAGAGCGGGATATTGCCGAATTCGTCGAGGAACAGTGTGCCGTTGTTGGCGACCTCGAACATGCCGCGCTTGTTGGCTACCGCGCCGGTAAATGATCCCTTGACGTGGCCGAACAGTTCGCTTTCCAGCAGGTGCTCGCTCAGCGTATTGCAGTCTACGGTGACGAATGGCGCGTCTTTGCGCAGGCTGTTGTAGTGGATGGCGCGGGCGATCATTTCCTTGCCGGTGCCACTTTCGCCCGTGATCAGGACCGTGCTGTTGGTGGGGGCGCACTTCGCAATCAGGCCATAAACGCTCTGCATCGGCGGGCTGGAGCCGATGATGTTCTCGAAATGATACTTGGAGCTGACCTCGCTCTTGAGGTTGCGATTCTCTTGCAGCAGGTGCCTGCGCTCCAGTGCTCGATCCACCACATGCTTTAGTTCATCAGGATCGAAAGGCTTGGACAGGTAGTCAAAAGCGCCCAGCTTCATTGCCTTTACCGCCGTCTGAATCTGCGACAGGCCGGTCACCATGATGACATCCACGTCAGGATGTCGCTCCTTCACCTGCTGCAATACCTCGAGCCCGTCAATCCCGGGCATCATGATGTCGAGAATAATGACATCGTAATCAGTCTCGTCGACTTTTCTCAAGGCCTCCGGGCCGTTCTGCGCGGAATCAACCGCATAGCTGCTATCGCTGAGTATGCGCAGGCAACTCCGGATGACAATTTCCTCGTCGTCAACAATCAGTATCCTTGCACTCATTGGGCACTCTCAGTTGCATCGTGTTCGGTTTCGCCAAACGGGGACGTTATCGGCAGCAGGACGCGAAAAGTGCTTCCTTTGCCGACGACGCTCTCGACATCAATGCGTCCGCCATGGGCTCTTACTATGCCATAACTGACAGACAAGCCCAGCCCTGTTCCTTTGCCGACTTCTTTCGACGTAAAAAACGGGTCGAAAATCCGTTGAAGGTTGGCTTCCGGAATGCCGCAACCGTTGTCCTTGACTACAATTTCAATCATCGGCAAGGCTTCGACACCAGGTTTGACGGGGGTTCTCCCAAGGTAAGGGCGGGTTTCCACAATGATCTTTCCCTGATCCTCGATGGCTTGCTGGGCGTTAACGAGAATGTTCAAAATGACTTGCTTGATCAGGTCGGCGTCGCACCACACCAGAGGCAACTCCGGATCGAGAAAAGTCGTGATCTCGATCTGCCGCAAGGCCGCCGGTCGATCTGTAAACCGCACCGTATCTTCAATGACCTGATTGAGGTCGGACCATCCCTTGGTCGGCACTTTCTCCCGTGCGAAATCGAGCAGTCGCTTGATGATGCTGGCGCAGCGCCTGGTCTCACTGATGACCAGGTCGAGATCCTCCGCGTCTTCGCTGCCATCGTGCATTTTCTTGCGCAACAGCGAGGTAAAGGTTAACACGCCGGTCAGCGGATTGTTCAATTCATGGGCTATGCCGGCTGCCAGAACACCGACCGACGCCAGTTTTTCTCCCTGCGCAATCTCGGCCTCGGCGACGAGAAGTTCCTGGGTTCTCTCCTCGACCTTTAGTTCCAGAGTTTGTACCAGTTCCTGCAACTCCAGCCTGGACTTCCTCAGAGCCTCGGTCATATGGTTGAAAGATCCGGTGACGCGGCCCAGTTCGTCGTCATTGCGCACCGGAATATTGAGGTCGAGTTGTCCGGAGGCGATCTTTTCGGCGCCGGACTCGAGATCTTTCAGTGGAAGGTAGATGAGGCGCCGCAGGAGAACACCGATGCTGATGGAAAACAGGAGAATGAATCCGGCGGAAATACCGATGATGTGAAGGGCATGCTCCTTCAATGACTGGTCCATCTCGTCAAGGGAATAGGCGATATCCACGATGCCCAGCACCGACTGGCTTGCAGGATGTTCGTGGCACGCCGCAGATGAACACGACCGCTCATTGCGTATCGCGCGCATGGTGCCAAGGACCCGGTGCCCGCCCGCCGTCTCTTGAATCTTCCATCTCTTTTCGTCGGGCACCTGCTTCAGGGGTTTGCCGGACTGGTGGCAATTGACGCAGGGCTCCTCGTCTTGCTGAACCGAATAGCCGATTTCCTTCGGGTGGTTCGAATGAATGATCGTGCCGTCCGCGCTGATCACCCGGACCCGCTCGATGCCCTTTTGTCTGCCAATGTCCTCGATTATCTTTTCGGAGATATCGCGCTTGTTCACCATCATCGTATAGCGGGTGCTGGCGACAACCACGTCCGAAAGTTGCGTGACATGGCGGGAAACCACGTTCTGCATCTCGTCCCGCTGGTGCTTCACGATCAGCAGGGCAAACAGAACCATCGCTACCGAAAGCGCGACGAACAGATACAGGCTGACTCTGACCCTGAGATTCATCGGACGCATTTATCGGGGTGGACCGACACGCATCTAAATACCTGGAAAACGACTCTCGCCGGCGACGATAGGCCGTGCCGATCCTTTCAGGGCAATGAAATTTTCACTGCCATGACGTACTACATGTGCAACAAGGGGTTCATCACGCCGCCTATGATGGTCCAGGCGGTATAAATGACTATGACGGCAGGGACCGCGGCAAACGAGAGTTTGATCAGGAACCAGAACATCGTGGAGAACTGCATGTCCGCGTCCGAAATTTCAACCGGCAAGGAACGTGGCGGGTCGAGGGGTATGGCTCCGCACTGGGGGCAGCTGGCCGCCGAGTCGCTTACCTTGGCTTTGCATTCGTAGCAGTCAATTAGCACGACGATTCCTTTCGTTTCGATCATCCACTTCGGTCGCCGGGAGAGCGGGGACGAATTGCTGCCCCCGCGACAATCCCGATGCTTGCCACAAACTCACTTTTTCTCCGCCGGTGCCGGGGGTGTCGTGGGCGCCGCCGGCGCCGCCGGTGTCGTGGGCGCCGCGGCTGCCGCGTTCGCCGCGTTCAGTTCCTGCGGTCCGGGACCATCAGGTTCCTTGTGCGAAATGGCGAAATGGCAGTCGATGCAGGTCAGGCCCTCGTTGCGACCCTTTTCATGGCGCTTCTGGGCCTTCTCGCTTTGCCTTTCGGGATCCATCTTGGTGGTGGTATGGCAATGCCGGCATTCGCGCGAATCGTTCGCCTTCATGTCCACCCATACCCGTTTCGCCAACTCGTAGCGCTTGGCCTCGAATTTTTCCTTGGTATTTATCGATCCCGTGACGAAGTGGCCCCAATAGTCATTAAAGAGCCCCAGCTTGGCGATGTAGTTGGGTATGTAGCCGTGGGGCACATGGCAATCGTTGCAGGTCGCGCGCACACCGCTGCGATTGGTGTCGTGAATACTGCCCTTGTACTCCACCGCCACGGTACTGGTCATCTCGTGGCAGGCATTGGAGCAGAAGTTCTCGGAGTTGGCATAGACCATGAATGTCCCGGTGGACGCCAAAACGATCATGCCTGCGACGAGCCCCGCTACCAGCACGCCTAGCGATCCGTTGCCGAAAGCCCAGCTACGGATTTTCTCAAGAACTTTGGACATCTGGCCCTTCTCCTCTGACACACACAACGCCGATGAAAAACGCGGAAACCACTGAAATCAGGCGTGAATTAAAAAATCGCCCCTTTCGAAATCAGGCTCTTGTCGACTTCCAGTTCCTGCGGCCCCACGCCGCCTTCAGGCTCGGTGTGGGCAATGCCGAAGTGGCAGTCGATGCAGGTCAGTCGCTCCCTCTTGGCCTTGGCATGTCGCGCCTGGGCCTTTTCGGACTGTCGTTCGGGATCCATTTTTGCGGCGTTGTGACAACCACGGCACTCACGGGAATCATTCTCTTTCATGTAGATCCAGACCCGCTCGGCCATCAACTGGCGCTTGGCCAGGAATTTTTCGCGGGTATCGATCGAGTGCGAAACGAAGTGCCCCCAGAGGTCGTGAACCGCGCCCATCTTGCGGAAATACAGCGGTATCTGGGAGTGCGGAATATGGCAGTCGGGACAGGTGGCGCGAACGCCGGTCCGGTTCTTGTCGTGGACCGTGCCCTTGTACTCCATCGCCACATTGGTGGTCATTTCATGGCAGGAAGAGTTACAAAACTCCTCCGTGCTGGTATATATGATCGTCGTGGCGGTTAGGGTAATCACCACTATGCTGATGCCAAGTCCCGCCAGAAGCACTATCGGGGCTTTATGCCCCTCGCTCCACTTGCGCACCCTTTCAAGAACTATACGGACCTTGCGAGGCAGCATTTGCCCTTCCTCCACAGAAACATGCATCGGCGCACCGATTTGCCCGCGCCAGGCACCCAACAACTGCAACCAGACCAGCGCCCCGGGCGCTGGCCCGATCAACCTTCGTCAAACAGTCAAACGATTACAGGGACAGGATCCAGTCCACAGCGTTCTTGATCTCGGCGGCATCCTTGCTCTTGATCGCCTTGTGCTTTTCCTTCTTGCCGTCGATCTCGACCATCGGCTCGAGGGTGATGTGATCGGTCAGCTTCTTCTCCGCATCCGCCTTGCCCTTGTACTTCTTCGCCACTTCCTTGTAGGGCGTGCCGTCCTTCTTCTTGTCGATGGCGTGGCATTTGAAGCAATCACTCTTTTTCATCAGCGCCTGCGCTGCGTCGGCATCCACTGCCGCGTAGGCAAACGAGGCGGTCATCAAACCACCGGCCACCATCAAGCTCGCAAGAATCTTCATTCTGGTCCTACTCCTCAAAAGAGAAAACAAAATAAGGTGACCGCAAACCGCCCCTGCGGCTTCGCGCTCCAGTCCGTTCCGGGTCCAACCGCAAAAACTACGCCGTGCATTCTAGACCAAAGTCTGCACCGGCATGCAGGCATATAAGGCCGGGCAGTTGCCCGACCTTATATGTCAGAAGTGCGCGCCAAAGAACCCGATTGCGACCAGAACCAGAATTACCAGGCCGATGGCGAGCAGTGTCAGACCAAGAATCTTCGAGCCGCGAGTAAAGGGTGCTGACGGCGCATCCACCAGGTATTTCTCCAGTTCTCCCGCCTTCACCAGGCGCACGTACTGCTCGGTGTGTTCGTGCTTGAACTCTTCCAGTGATTGCACACCGGTGAACATCACCACGTCCGGCGGCGGCAGTTTGTCGGGACGAAAGTGGTTGTTGAAGAAATGCACGGTAAAGAGGAAGACTGCCGCGAGGAAGGCTTCTTCGCCATGAACCACCATTGCCACGTTGAACACCCAGCCGGGGAGGACTATGGCAACGAGATGCGGGAAGGCGAGGGTCATGCCGCTGCCGCCAATGATGGCCATACCCCAGAACACCGCCCAGTAATCGAACTTCTCCCAATAGGTCCAGCGCTCGAAAGTCGGCCGCGGCCCAACGCCGAAAAACCACTTGAACATGCCGATCATGTCCTTGCCGTCCTTCAAGTTCGGCACCAGCGAATTCGGGCCGAAAAACTCGAAGGTCTTCCAGTTCCGCCCGATGTTGATGACTACCACGACCAGGTGGATGAAGAAAATTCCCAGCATGGTGAATGCGGCGGCGCGGTGGATCCACCCGGCCGCCTTGGGGCTGCCGATCACGCCGACAACAGCCTTGGCCCACAAGGTTTCGGCGTAGAACGGCACCATCCCGGTAAGTACCAGCGTCATCACGCTGATGGCGAAGAGCAGGTGGGCGACTCGCCACATCGGGCCGAAGCGACGCACGTACTTGGCGGCAAATTCAGCCGGCAATGCGTCGGTGCGGATATGCGGACGGGTCTTGCCCTGCTTGCGATCCGCGTACTCCCGGTACCACCAGAACACGGAATGCGCCCAGAAGAATGCAAACACGCCTATCAGCAGGGCCACCATGAACTTCGTGGTGAGCCAGATTTCAGGATATTTGCCAAAATCGTGGCTGTTGGCGTGCGGACTGAACGTGACGAAGCCCGGCGTGGCATCGAACATCCCCGGCTTCTTGTCGTTGTGGCACTGCTTGCAGGTCTTCAGCCGGTTCTTGGGGTTAACTTTCGAATTCGGATCGTCAACGTTGAGGATGCCGTGGCTGCCATGACAGTCGTAGCACTTGGCGGTTGTGACGTAGCCCAGGGAATTGACCTGGCCATGGTAGGTGTCGCGGTAGGTTGCCATCTTGTCTTCATGGCAACCGCCGCACTTTTCGGTGAGCCCCAGCTTGATCGGGCTGGCCGAAGTATTGCCGATGGCGTGCGAGGTATGGCAGTCGATGCACACCGCCGCCTTGAGATTGTTCTTGTCGTTCATGGCCTTGCCATGCACTGAGCCGTTGTACTCCTCCAGTTCGTCGCTGTGGCACTTGTCGCCGCAGACGTTGGGCACGGTCCGGCGCCATTCGTCGGCGCGCTTCGACGTGCCGCGCGGCGGCACATTGAAGGTATGCACGTTATGGCAATTGTTGCAGGTGGCATTAACGCGTGTCTTGTCTTCCTTGTTGGGTCGGGCATGGAAGGAATTCTTGTAAGCATCGATGTTCTGTACCACGATTCCCAACCGGGCTTTTTCCTCGGTCAGTTTGTCCTTCTTGGCGGTTTCCCACAAAGCGGTATGGCACTGGACACAATCCGGCTTTTGCGCAGCGTCCAGCTTGTGCGGACTTGTCGCGTCGGTGATGTCCTTGTGGCAGAAGACGCACTGCAACGACCCATGCACCGCCTTTCCGTACTTGTCCTCGGGGATGGCGTGCAACGACAGTTTCGCGCCATCGGCGCCGGTGGTCTCCAGTTTGCCTTTCTTGCCATCGTGGCAGGACTGACAAGTGGCGTTGTCGAGTTTGGCCGCAACAGGCGGCGCCGCGCCCTTGCTGTTGGCGGCCGCTACCGATCCGCTGATCCAGGTTCCGGCCAGGCAGACCGTCGCCGCCACAACCCAAGCTGCAAACTTTTTGGTGCGCATTGTATTGATTTCCCGATGACTCATGATTTCAGATTGTTGCTATGTGCTTCCGCCGCGAAGACTCCTGCACAAACGTCGGCTCAAAACGACACACTGCCGGGACCTGGCAAGCAGGTCCCGGCAGTGTTTTGTGCTATATCAGTGCGACAAAATCCATTGAGCCAGGTTGCTCAGCTCCTTCGGATCCTTGGTGTCGATGATCTTGTGATCTTCCTCGGTGCCGTCTTCCAGCTTGACCTTGGGTCCGCTGGTCATCTGCTTGATAGCGTCCTTCTCGCCAAGTTTCTTTTCCTTGTACTTGGCGGCGATCTTTTTCAGGGACGGGCCCTTCTTGTTCTTGTCGACCGCATGGCACTTGAAGCAGTCATTCTTCTTGGACAGGGCCTGGGCGGCCGCTTCATCGACTGCCGCGTGCACCGGAGTCAGTCCGGCCAGGGCGAAGAATAATGATCCGGTCAGCAAAAGGGTGGTTTTGGTTTTCATCTTGAGACTCCGATAAGAGTTGTACAAAAGTTTGGCCCCGTAGCTTGCTACGAAAAAGCTCCTCTATCTTGATTCAAATCAATAAGCACGCAAAGAGTTTCATCAAACGGACTTATCCGGGCATTACTCCGTATTGCCTGATCAGGCCTCGGCCGGCTTGACCGCGCGGTGGAAACCGAGCATGCCGTAGAACACCGTATCCACGGTGACATCGACGTAGCCCAGCTCGCGCAGCACGATCGACAGTTCTTCGGCGGTATAGAACAGGTCCAGCGCGTCGATGAAATACTGCTTGAATTTGGTTGCCGCCGGACTGCTGCCGACGATCAGGCTGGTGAAATTCAGGCAGGCCTTCAGATAGGTGTAATAGAGGTTCTTCACGATCACGTTGCGCGGACGCAGCATGTCGGAATGGTGAAAGTGGCCGCCGGGCTTGAGCACGCGCAGGATCTCGGTGAACACCTCACGCACCTTCAGGTGGCGCGAGGCAAATTGCAGTGTAACGACGTCGAAATGATTGTCGGGGAAGGGCAGGATGTGCACGTCGCCGATGGTGCTCTTGATATGGAAGCCCTGGGCCGCGGCGCGCTGCTGGCCGACAGTCTGCATCTCCGCGCTGCGATCCATGGCGTGCACGTCCAGCGTCGGCTCGCGCTTGAGCAGGGCGATGCCGATGGCGTTGGTGCCGGCACAAACATCCAGCACCTTCTGCTGCGGCTTGATGTCCACCGACTGCATGAAGCGCTTGAGAAACGTGCTCCACAAGCCGAGTGCGGCAATTTCATTGCCACGGTCGTAGTAGGGGGCGATGTCGGCAAACGCGTCGTTCAGTTCGTTGCTCCAGACATCGCTGAAACGCTGTTCGCGTAGCGCCTCGCGAGAGGCTAGTGGGGGTGGCGTCATTGTTGCTTTCTCCTGCGGTGGAATTGAATCGCTTCAGTCTGAGGCCGGCAAGTTAGCGCTTGCGGCAACAGGCTGTCAAGTATTCTGCTTCTCCAGGGGACGCTTTCAGCCACGCTCGTACCACCCTTTGCTGGCGTTGACCACCTTGACCACCAGCAGCATCACCGGAACCTCGATCAGCACGCCGACCACAGTGGCCAGCGCCGCGCCTGACTCAAAGCCGAACAGGCTGATGGCGGCAGCAACCGCCAGTTCGAAGAAGTTGCTGGCGCCGATCAGGGCGGACGGGCAGGCGACGCTGTGCTTCTCGCCCACCGCGCGATTGAGCCAGTAGGCCAGCGCGGAATTGAAAAAGACCTGGATCAGGATCGGCACCGCCAGCAAGGCAATGATCAGCGGCTTGTCGATGATGGCCTTGCCCTGAAAGGCGAACAGCAACACCAGGGTTGCCAGCAGCGCCGCGATCGACCAGGGGCCGATCTTTGCCATCATGGCGTCGAAGTGGCCCTGCCCCTTGCTCAACAGCGACTTGCGCCAGATTTGCGCGAGGATGACCGGAATTACGATGTAGAGCAGCACCGAAGTGAACAGCGTGTCCCACGGCACGGTGATGGCCGAAATGCCGAGCAGAAAGGCCACCAGCGGCGCGAAAGCGACCACCATGATGCTGTCGTTCAAGGCCACCTGCGATAGAGTGAATAGCGGATCGCCGTTGGTCAGCCGGCTCCAGACGAAGACCATCGCCGTGCAGGGCGCGGCCGCGAGCAGGATCAGGCCGGCAATGTAGCTGTCGATCTGGTCGGCGGGCAGCATCGGCGCAAAGATGTTGCGGATGAACAGCCATGCAAGGAAGGCCATCGAGAACGGCTTCACCAGCCAGTTGATGAACAGCGTGACGCCGATGCCTTTGACATGGTTTCTGACTTCATGCAGCGCGCCGAAATCGACCTTGACCAGCATCGGGATGATCATGATCCAGATCAGCAGGCCGACCGGCAGGTTGACGCGGGCGATTTCCATGCGGCCGACGGCCTGAAAGACACCGGGCAGAAACTGACCGAGGCCGATGCCAAACAGGATGCAGAGAAAAACCCAGACCGTCAGGTAACGCTCGAAGGTCGACATCGGCGCCGCAGCGGCACGCTTGGCAATGACTTCGCGTTGTGCAGACATGATTCAGTCTCCGGTGTGAATTCGCCGTGCCGCCAGCACCGACTCTTGCGCAGTCATGGTTTCGAGCGACAGGGCGAGGAATGCGCGGATGCGCTTTTCGAGCGAGCGGTAGGCATTTTCGAAAGCCTCGCGGCGCGCCTCGATCGGCTCTACATGTGCCGGGTCGAGAATGCCCCAGTGCACCGTGGCCGGATGTCCGGGCCAGACCGGGCAGATCTCTTCGGCCGCATTGCCGCAGACGGTGAAAATGAAGTCAAGAGTTATACAAAGCGGTATCCCCTGGCGGGACGGCGCCGACGGAACTGCGAATTCGTCCCAGGATTTGCTGCGTGCGCCCACGCAGGGAACGCCGTGCTTCGCCAGCGTCTCCAGCGCCACCGGATTCACCACGCCATCAGGCCTGCTGCCGGCGGAATACGCCTTGACGCGGCCCGCCCCGAGGTGATTGAAGAGCGCCTCGCCGAGAATACTGCGAGCCGAGTTGCCGGTGCACAGCACCAGCACGTTGAATGCCTTGCTCATTTCGACTCCATCTTCATGGACTACGGGTGGGGTGTGCACTTCGCGCCAGCGGTTGGGCACAACCGTGATCGATCCCGTCGAATTCGATCTGGATGGTGGGATGCGTTATGTGAAAAGTTTCGTGCAACTCATGGGCGATCCGCTCCAGAAAAGCGTCGCCCGGATGTCCGCCGGGCATCACCAGATGTGCGGTCAATGCGATGTCGGTGGTGCTCATGGCCCAGACATGCAGATCATGCACGTCCTCGACTCCCGGCAGGGCACGCAGCAAGGCATCCACTTCGGCGAGGACGACGCTTTCCGGCACGCCGTCGAACAGCAGGTGCAGTGACTGGCGGAACAGACCCCAGGTGCCGGCGATGATCACCAGTGCGATCGCCATGCTGGTCACCGGGTCGAGCCAGGCCCAACCGGTCCGCAGGTAGAGTGCGCCGGAGCCTACCACGCCGAGAGACACCAGCGCGTCGCCGGCCATGTGCAGGAAAGCACCGCGAATGTTCATGTCGGCCTTGCTGCCGGACATGAACAGCGCGGCCGTCGCGCCATTTACCAGAACACCAATGGCCGCGACGACCATGATGGTGGAACCATCGGTCGGCGCCGGGGACTGCAGGCGATGGCCCGCCTCCCAAAGCAGCGAACCCATTGCCACCAGGAGCAATACCGCATTCGCGAAGGCGGCGAGGATCGAGGCGCGCTGCCAGCCGTAGGTGTGGCGGTGATCCGGCAGCCGACTCGCGGCGAGCGCCGCGCCCCAGGCCAGCACCAGGCCGGCGACATCCGACAGGTTGTGACCGGCATCGGCCAGCAATGCCAGGGAACCGACGCGCCAGCCAAAGAACGCCTCGACCACAACGAAGCCGATGTTGAGCGCGATGCCGATAGCGAAGGCGCGGCTGAAGTTCGCCGCGCCCTGGTGCTGGCCGTGACTGTGCTGCGAGGGCGTCGGCATGCCGGGCGCCGTCAGAACCAGCTTTCGACCTTGGCCCGCGCCGGTACGCCACCGGCATGGACCACCTTGCCGTCGATCACCACTCCGGGTGTGGACATCACGCCGTAGCTCATGATCTGCTGCAGGTCTTCGATCTTTTGCAACTGGATTTCGGCACCTCTGCCCTGCGCGACTTCAGCGATCAGTTGCAGGGTGTTCTTGCAGTTGGCGCAGCCGGTACCGAGAACCTTGACGACCTTCATGACGACCTCACAAGGCAAAATTGAAGATATAGCCGACCATCAGAATACCGAGGGCGACCACGCCGGCGAAGGTGGCGATCAAAGGCGGCTTGAGCACCTTACGCAGGATGATTATTTCCGGCAGCGACAGGGCGATCACGCTCATCATGAAAGCCAGCACGGTGCCCAGCGCCGCGCCCTTGCCGATCAGCGCCTCGACGATCGGGATGATGCCGGCGGCATTGCTGTACATCGGCACACCGATCAGCACCGCAGCCGGCACCGACCACCAGGGTGCTTCCTTGCCCATGATCGAGGCCATGAAATCCTCCGGCACGTAGCCGTGGATGGCGGCCCCCACGCCTATGCCGGCGACTATGTACGGCCACACCTTGCCGACAATATTCTTGACATGAGCGACACCGGCATCGATGCGCTCCGCCCAGTGCAGGGTGTCGCCAGCGTAGTCGGCCGACTGCGTGGCTTGCATGGTGCGCACCCAATCCTCCAGATAGCGCTCCATGCCCAGCCTGCCGATCACCATGCCGGCCAAAATCGCGACAGTCAGACCTAGCCCCAGATACAGCCCGGCGACTTTCCAGCCGAACATGGCGAACAGCAGCGCCAGCGCCACTTCATTCACCATCGGCGCCGAAATCAGGAAGGAGAACGTCACGCCCAGCGGCACGCCCGCCGACAGGAAACCGATGAACAGCGGCACCGCAGAGCAGGAACAGAACGGCGTGACGATACCCAGGCTCGCCGCCAGTACATTGCCGACGCCGAGCCGCTTGCCGGAGAGCATCGCCCGCGTGCGCTCGGGCGAGACGAAGGTATGCACTACGCCCATCAGGAAGACGATGCCGGTAAGCAGCAACAGCACCTTGGGCGTATCGTAGAAGAAAAAATGCACGGCCTCGCCAAGATGGGTTTGGCGCACCAGGCCCAGCGCAGCGCTAGCACTGTCGGCAAAGGGGATCAGGCTGGCATAGGCGGCGACCCACGCGGCAATACCGAGCATCAGCCATCCCCAGGGCGGACGACGCGAACCGCGCTCGGTATCAGTGAATGTGGTCATGCCAAACTTACGCGGCGCAGCGCTCAGGGCGACCGGTCATGGCTTTCAGTCGCTTGAGGTCGGCATTGAGTTCCGGCACAGCGCCGGCGGGCAGCGTTTTCAGCAACGCGCACGCCCATGCCGGCAGGGGGGCGGCAAGCCGGTAGAACATCCAGGTGCCTTCCCGCCGCGACACCACTACGCCGGCATCCTTGAGCACGCTCAGGTGGCGCGAGATCTTGGGCTGGATGTCGTCCAGCGCGGCTGTGAGTTCGCAGACACACAACTCGCCCTGCTCCACCAGCAGGGCAAGAATGCGGCGGCGCGTGGCATCGGCGACAGCGTCGAATATCAGCTGAGTATCCATGCTTTTGAATATACGCGTGGCGCCATATATGCGTCAAGGAATATTTGAACAGCGGTACTCCGTGACTGAAATCGGCGCGAGCCGGCGCGCCCTACGAACCGAGCACGGCAACCGCGACCGTGACGAAGCCGAGCACCAGATTCGTCAGCACCAGTTGGCGGATTACGTTCATTGCCGCCCCGGCCGCCGGCCAGTCCATGGCTGCCACGGCGGCAAGCATTCGGTCGTGATAGCGCAGCACGATCACGCCGAAGAGGATCGTCATGACGGCAGCGATGCCGGCCATCGCATACCAGTTCCCGGGAATCGCGGCGCCGGCCTGGGAGATTCGGGCCATGCCGCTGCCCCACAGCAGCAGCAGCGCCCAGCCGACCACGTCAAAGAAGCGCCCGAGAATGGCAGCCAGCAGGGGCAGGCGTTGCGGTGGCGGCAACTGGGCGGCGGCAGCGGGCCGCAGGCAGACATGGGCGAAGAACATGCCGCCGATCCAGACGATCACGGCCGCAAGATGGATCAGGACAAGAACACGGTCCACGCTCGGATCTCCGGTGGCAGATGAGTGGGTGCGAACCCCGCTACCAAGGATCGGCGACCGATACCGGAGCAGAACGCTGTGACGGTGATTATAGAGGCTGCGCTGCAAGAGCCCGGCACGGCTTGCCGGCGACCGGGTACGGTACGTTTGTCCTGATCGTCAAGCCCGGAAAACAATCTGGCAAGGACGGCGTGGCACAGGCAGAATCGCGTCATGAGTCGAACCAGATACTGAGCATGGTCAGCCGCCGACAATTCCTGCAGGGCAGTTACAAGGCCCGCCCCGAACCACAGCGCCCGCCCTGGGCCCTGGCAGAAGAGTTGTTCGCCGCCGCGTGCTCACGCTGCGGCGATTGCGTTCCCGTCTGCGCAACGCGGATCATCGTCATCGTGCGAGGTATTCCGCAGGTGGATTTCAAGCGCGGCAAATGCACCTTCTGCGGCAACTGCGCCACTGCGTGCAAAGACGGCGCCCTGCTGCGTACCGCAGACCAGGCCGCTCCCTGGGCAATCAAGGCGCAGATCGCCGCGAGTTGTCTGGCTCGTCGCGGAGTGGAGTGCCGGATCTGCGGCGATCACTGCCCGGTGACGGCGATCCGCTTCAGCCCGCGCCTCGGTGGTCCGCCCGTAGCGGAAGTGGATCCCGCTTCATGCACCGGCTGCGGCGCCTGCGTGGCGCCCTGTCCGGTGGCCGCGATCGGTCTGGCCTGACGCTTATTTGATGTCGCCAATGAACCGGTTCTCGACCAGCGCCGGCGCGTTGACCTGCGGCACATGGCAGCCCAGGCACTGCCAGCGGGCCATATCCACCGCCAGCGAGCCATCTGCCTCCTTGCGCGTCTTGGAAAAATGGCTGTCGCCCATTTTCGGCATTTTCCTGCCCTTGAATTCATCCGAGACATGGCAGTCCAGACAATCGTTCGCCTTCAGCGTAATCGGCTCGTATTTTTCGACTGCATGCGGAATCAGCGGCGGCTGTTCGGCAAAGGTCCGGCGGATCAGTTCCGGCGATCCGGCCCCGGGCGACCTTTCAGAATACTGTTTCTGGTCGGGCGCCTTGTCTGCGGCGCTGACCTCCGTGCCGCGCATCGAAACCAGGGGCTCGTAGCCGGCGCAACCAACCATGACGGTCAGCAACGATGCCAGAAGAATGGTGACGGTTTTGTTCATGATGGACTCCCCAGACGAGATTGAACGTTGATTACTTCGGCGCCGCTTGCGGGACGCCGGCTACTCTTGCGGCGGTAGTGTTGAAACGTGTGCCGAAGGCAAAGACATCCTTCGAGCAGACATCGATGCAGCGACCGCAGTTGGTGCAATTGGATTCCAGAATCAATGGCGGGGCGCCGCGAATGGCCTTCAGCGCCGGGCGGATGACCTGCGGTTCCGGGCAGACCGCGAAACAGTCCATGCAGTCGTTGCAGGCGGCGCGCGCCGGCAACAAAACTCGCGTCAGGGAGAGCGTCCCGATCAGGCTGTAGAGCGCGCCGACCGGACAGAGATGCCCGCACCAGCCGTGGCGCATGACGAACAGGTCGAAGAGAAACACGCCGAGCAACACCGCCCAGGCCAGGCCGAAACCGAAGATCAGCCCGCGATGCGTCATGGACACCGGACTGACCATCTCCCAGGCAATGCTGCCGGTCGTGGCGGCCGCCACCAGCGTCATGCCGAGCACCCAGTAGCGCGTCGGCCGTCTGATATGCGCGCTGCCCTTGACGCCGAGTCGCACGCGCAGCCAATAAGCGGCATCGGTCAGCAGATTGACCGGGCAGACCCAGGAACAATAGCTGCGGCCTCCAACCAGAAGATAGAGCAACGCGACGATGGCAGCGCCAGTCAGCGCCAGTTTCTCCGGCAGGTGTCCCGCAACCATCGACTGAAGAACTATATAGGGATCGGTCAGCGGCAGAAAGTCGAGGGTGTAACTGAAATTGAGATTGCCCTTGACGATCCAGATGCCGAACCAGGGGCCAACGAGGAACAACAAGAGAATACCGATCTGACTGCTGCGACGCAGTAGCAGCCACTTGTGTGCGGCCAGCCAGCCCTTCGCGGCAATCGCTTCGGCACCGGGACACACGGGAACCTTGCTCACAGTTTGTTTCCCTGCAAGGCCCTGGGCAAAGTCGGCGCTGGCGGGACGGCGTCAGGAGGCGTGGCGGACAGGCCCTTGCCGTGTTCATACTTCATGCCTTCGGGCATGTTGTACTGGTGTTCGACTTCGGGCGCCACCAGGCTGCCGCCGGCCTTTTCCTTTTCCACCCAGCCCAGACGATAGTGTGAACTCAAAGCCCCTTTGGCCATGTGGAACGGGAGCACCTTGATCGAGGCGACTTCGGTGGGGCAGGCCTTCTCGCACTTGCCGCAACCGGTGCAGTGATCGGAATGCACGACAGGGATGAATAGCGTGTGCCTGCCGGTGCGAGCATTGTTCTGGGGATCGAGCGTGATGGCCTTGTCGATCACCGGGCAAACGCGGTAACAGATGTCGCAGCGCAGCCCCAGAAAATTGAGGCAAGTCTCGTGGTCGACCAGCACTGCCAGTCCCATCTTCGACTTCCTGATGTCCTTCAGCGAGTGGTCGAGCGCACCGGTCGGGCAAGCTTTCACACACGGAATGTCCTCGCACATCTCGCAGGGCAGTTGGCGCGCGACGAAGCAAGGCGTGCCGGTCGACATCGGTTCTTCGGGTTGGGCCAGATGCAGGATGTTGAACGGGCAGTCGCGTACGCACATCCCGCAACGTATGCAGGCAGCGGAGAAGTCCGTTTCCGGCAGCGCGCCCGGCGGACGAATGGCGGCAGGCGGCAGCGCTTCGGCATGCCGCGCATAGAGCCCGACCCCGAGCCCCAGCAGGCCGACGCCGCAGGCCATGCGTGCGGTGTCGGCGAGAAACTGGCGGCGGGCCGCAGCGCTGGGCTTGTTCTCGTTGTCCATGATTCGCGGATGGGGAGCGCAGTTCTCTCACGACCCCCATATTCCGTTCCTCCCCGGTCAGGCCTTGACGACTTTGGCGGCGCACTTCTTGAAGTCCGTTTCCTTTGAAATCGGACAGGTGGCGTCCAAGGTGAGCTTGTTCACCAGGCGGCTCTCGTCGAAGAACGGAATGAAGATCAGGCCCTCCGGCGGCTTGTTGCGGCCCTGGGTGTCAACCCGCAATTCGATCTCCCCGCGCCGCGTCGATACCTTGACCACGTCGTTGCGCTTCAACCCGCGCTTCTCGGCGTCCTTCGGATGCATCCACACCACCGCGTCCGGGAAAGCCTTGTACAACTCGGGAGCGCGGCGCGTCATCGAACCGGTATGCCAGTGCTCCAGCACGCGGCCGGTGCACAGCCACAAGTCGTAGTCTTTGTCGGGCATTTCCGCAGCGTGCTGGTAGGGCAGCGCAAAAATGACCGCCTTGCCGTCGGGCTTGCCATAAAACCTGACGCCTTCGCCCTTCTTCACGTATGGATCGTAGCCCTCGCGGAAGCGCCACAGCGTTTCCTTGCCTTCGACCACCGGCCAGCGCAGGCCGCGCGCCTTGTGATAGGTGTCGAACGGGGCCAGATCGTGGGCATGGCCACGACCGAATCCGGCATATTCCTCGAACAGGCCTTTCTGCACGTAATAACCAAAGTGCTCGCTCTCGTCATTGGTGTAACCGGCCCAGGCGTGGGCGTTCACTTTCGCCGTGTCCTCCTTGGGAAACTTGTTCACCTGACCGTTGGCATAGAGCACGTCGTACATGGTCTTGCCCTTGTATTCCGGCGCCTTGTCGAGCAACTCGGCCGGCCATACCTCTTCGACCTTGAAGCGTTTGGCGAACTCGAGGTATTGCCAAAGGTCGGACTTCGACTCACCGGGCGCCTTGACCTGCTGACGCCAGAACTGGCTGCGGCGTTCGGCGTTGCCGTAAGCCCCTTCCTTTTCCATCCACATCGCGCACGGCAGGATCAGGTCGGCGGACATCGCCGACACGGTCGGATAGACATCGGAAACCACCACGAAGGCTTTCGGATTGCGCCAGCCGGGGTATATCTCTCCATTGACGTTGGGGCCGGCCTGCATGTTATTGGTGGTCGATGTCCAGTAGAAGCCGATCTTGCCGTCTTTCAGCATGCGACTTTGCAGGACCGCGTGATAGCCGGGCTTGCCGGGAATGGTCCCGGCCGGAAGCTTCCACGCTTTCTCCGCCGTCTCACGATGCTTGGGATTCATTACCACCATGTCGGCCGGCAGGCGATGGGCGAACGTCCCGACTTCGCGCGCGGTGCCGCAGGCGGAAGGCTGTCCCGTCAAGGAGAAGGGGCCGTTGCCCGGCTCGGAAATCTTGCCCACCAGCAGATGCACGTTGTAGATCATGTTATTGACCCAGGTGCCCCGCGTATGCTGGTTGAAGCCCATGGTCCAGTAGGAACAGACCTTGGTCTTCGGATCGGCATAGACCTTGGCCAGGGCTTCCAGCTTGTCCTTCGGCACGCCGGAAATCTCGTGAGCCTTGTCGAGCGTGTATTCGGCAACAAACCTGGCGAAGTCATCGAACTTGATCGGCGTCGCCTTGTTGGGATCACCCTTGGGCTTGCCGTCTGCCCCCGGATAGCCGTTGTTGCCGGCCGCCTGTTCGCGCGGGTCGTTGGGACGCAGGCCGTAGCCGATGTCGGTGACACCCTGGGCGAAATTAACGTGCTTCTCGACGAAGTCCTTGTTGACCGCGCCGCTCTGAATGATGTAGTTGCAGATGTAGTTGAGGATCGCCAGGTCGGACTGTGGCTTGAAGATCAGTTCGGCGTCGGCCAGTTCGCAGGAACGATGTGAAAAGGTCGACAACACGCTGATCCTGCAATGGCTGGCGGTCAGGCGACGGCTGGTGATGCGCGACCAGAGTATGGGGTGCATCTCGGCCATGTTGGAACCCCACAGCACGAAGGCATCGGCATGTTCCATGTCGTCGTAGCAGCCCATCGGTTCGTCGATGCCGAAGGTGCGAATGAAGCCGGCGACGGCCGAGGCCATGCAGTGCCGCGCATTCGGGTCAATGTTGTTGGTGCGAAAGCCCGCCTTCATCAGTTTGGCGGCGGCATAGCCTTCCCAGATGGTCCACTGGCCGGAACCGAACATGCACAGGCCATCGGGGCCCATGGTCTTCAGCGTTTCCTTCGCTTTCTGCGCCATTATGTCGAACGCCGTATCCCATGAGATCGGCGCGAACTCGCCGTTCTTGTCGAACTTGCCGTCTTTCATGCGCAACAAGGGCTTGGTCAGGCGATCCTTGCCGTACTGGATGCTGGACAGGAAATAGCCCTTGACGCAGTTGAGCCCCTTGTTCACGGGCGCGTCCGGATCGCCCTGGGTGGCCACCACGCGACCGTCCTTGACGCCGACCAGCACGCCGCAACCGGTGCCGCAGTAGCGGCACACGCCCTTGTCCCAGCGCACGCCGTCCTGAGCCTGTGGTGCCGCGGCCAAGGCCACACCGGGAATGCTCATGCCGGCCGTGGTGGCCGCGGCGGCGATGGCGTTGGTCTTGATGAACTCACGTCGCGTCAATTTCATTTCAGATCTCCTTGTATGGCTCGGATTCGGTCTGGTGGTAAACCATGGCAGCTGACATCACGCCGTCGAGCTGACCAATGCGTTCGTAGATGGCAACGGCGCTGCCGTCGTCCTCGGTTTCTATGGTGACGATCAGTTTGCCTTCGGGCGAGATGGCATGCACCTCGACGCCGGCCAACGCGGTCAGCCCCGTCTGAACGACCGCCACCAAGCCCGGTCGGGCATGGATGACGGCGCTTGATATGTTCATTGCGTGGCTCCCGGTATTCGGCACGGGTCGGCGCCTCCGCTGGGGGCACCGCGTTTCGATCCCGCTGAAGAAATCAGGGGATTGTGCACATGCAACATCCTAGGCCTGCAGTGTGCTGCCGCCTTGACGCCGATCAATCAGGCAAGGAGTTGCGGGCAAACCACCATAGATGTTTCGCATATGGCGATTCGATGCGCTTATTTCAGCGCGGCCCGATGCCCGCTGATACGGGCATCGGGCCGAACGAAGATCTCAGGGCTCGACCTGGTCGATCACTATCTTCAGCCCCTTGGCCCCGGGCTTCACCGCGGCACTCTTGCCGGTAAGATCACCCTTGCCCGCCTGCGCCATTCCCGATTTCGAGACGCGCACTTCGATGCGTACCTGCGGCACCGATGAAATGGTGGCCCCCGGCATCACCGCCTGCGAGTCGTCGAGCATGAAGTCCAGCGGCAGATCGGCGGCCCGCACGCGTTTCGCAGCGAGCGGCATGCGCGGGCCCTCGATGGCGCGGGCAAAGATGAAGACGACGTCATCCGGACTGGCCTTGCCCTTCAATGCCGGTGAGAGTTCAACGCGGCCACTGACCGATGTTGCGGTCGGGGCTGCCGCCGGAGGCGCGACCACGTTCGCCGCGCCTTGCGCCGCCTTGGCAGCGGCAGCCCGATGTACTTCGTCCTGCGGCGCCACGGCTCCCGCCAGGGGCGCACCGCCGCTGCGCTCGCGTGCCTTGGCAATGCTGGATTCGACCATGCGCGCATCTTCTCCGCCCGGCTCGAGTTGGGGCAACAGTTTCTCCCAACGCGCTGCCGCCTCACCGTAGCGCCCGCTGTCAAAGGAGTCGCCGCCACCCATGAACAAGGCGAGCATGTTGTTGGGCTCGAGAGTAAGCGCCTGTTTAATCAGCGCCCGCGAACGATCATCGAAACCATTGTTCTTCTGTACCAGCGTTTCGGCAAGTTCGGCCAGCAACTCGGCACTGTTGTTGAGCGCCGGCCCGATGCGCCCGAAAGCGCGTTCGGCATCACCCCAGCGGCCCAAGGACTTGTAGGAGCGCGCCAGCATCGCCCAGCCTTCCGGATTGCCCGGGTTCTCCTCCATTTTCTTCGCCAGTTTGGTGACGAGTTGCTCCATGTCGGCCGTGGCACGCTGCGTCTGCACCTCGACCGGGAGCACCGCCTTGGGACTGCCCAGCAGCACATACATGGCAACGGCGATCAGCGGCAAGAGAACGGCGATCGCGATACCGCTGCCGCGACTGAAATTGCCTGCAACCACAACTTCGACGGCGGCGGTGTCCTCGAGCAGTTGCCGCTGCAACTCTTCGCGCGCTTCGGCCAGGTCGGCAGCCGACAGCGTGCCATTGCTGCAATCGCGCTCCAGTTCGCCGAGGCGGTCGCGATGGATGGCGGCGTTGAGTGCCGGCAAGGAGTCGGCGCTGGCGATACGGCGACTGGCTCGCCACCACGGACGCAATAGAAGCGCCAGAGCGACGACGACCAGCGTCGCCGCTGCAAGATAAAAGTAGGTCATGAGTTGGATTGGTCCAGCAAGGCCGCGGCGCGGCGGTGTTCTTCCTCGGAAAGTACGGGTGCGGCGTCTTCTTTGGCGCGTCGCCGCAGGAATGAAATAAGCGCGGCGATGCCGCCGACCATCAACAGAAAGGGGCCGCCCCAAAGCAGCCAGGTGGTCGGTTTCAACGGTGGCCGGTAGCGTACAAAATCGCCGTAGCGCGCCTCCATGAAGTCGAGAATTTCCTTGTCCGTCTTGCCTTCGCCGATCATCTTGCGAATCTCGCGGCGCAGATCTTGCGCCAGTTCGGCATGCGAGCCGGCCAACGACTCATTCTGGCAAACCAGGCAGCGCAATTCTTCGCTGATCGCGACCATGCGCTTTTCCACTGCTTCGTCGGCGGCCAGCGGCGCGGCTTCCTTGGCCATCGCCGCACCGGTGAAGATCAGGGCGAAACAGACCAGCAAGGTACGCAACTTCATTTCGACAACTCCGCAACTAGTGGCAAGATCTGCTTCTGTAACGATTCCGGCGTGATCGGACCGGTGTGCTTCATGCGGATCATGCCAGCCTTGTCGATCACATAGGTTTCTGGCACGCCATAAACGCCGTAGTCGATGCCGACGCGGCCATCGGCATCGACTACGGAAAACACATAGGGATCACCCAGGGCTGCCAGCCATTTTTTTGCGTCGGCCCGCTGATCTTTGTAATTCAGGCCGACGATCGGCAAGTTCCCCTGTTTGGAATAAGCCACCAGCAAAGGATGCTCCTGGCGGCAGGAGACGCACCAGGAGGCCCATACGTTGAGCAACCAGACCTTGCCTTTCATGTCCGCCGGCGAAAAATTCTTGTCGGCTTCAGCCAACTGCGGCAGCGTGAATGCCGGAGCCGGTTTGTCCTTCAGCGGCGACGGCACATCGCGCGGGTCGCGAGTAAGTCCGATGGCAAGGAAAATCACCAGGACGAAGAACGCCGCCAGCGGAATCAGAAAGCGCTTCACGCCGGAACTCCTGCCGGGATGCTGGCGCCCGCCTTGGCGCGCAGTCGGTAGCGGCGATCGAGCATCGCAATGAAGCCGCCCATGCCCATCAATAGCGCGCCGCCCCAGATCCAGTCGACGAAGGGCTTGTAGTAGACCCGCACGCTCCACGCGCCCATTTTGTCGAGAGGCTCGCCGAGCGAGACATACACGTCCCGCGTAAATCCGGCATCGATTGCGGCTTCCGTCATGGGCATCTGCGACGAAAAATAGTTGCGCTTTTCGGGATGCAAAGTCATCAGCATGCGACCGTCCTTCGAGACCTCGACGCTGCCGACCGAAGCACGATAGTTGGGCCCGGGAGCCTCTGTCACCCCCATCAGGCGAAAACCGTAACCGCCGACATGTACTGTATCGCCGGGCTCCATGCGCACGTCTTTCTCCTCCTGATAGCCGCCGACCATCGACACGCCGACGACGAATACGGCAATTCCGAAGTGGGCAAGCTGCATGCCCCAGAACGCCGCAGAGGGCTTCCCCGTCCTGGCGCGGTCAATGATCTGGAAGACGCCGCTGGCGGTGATCCACACGGCCAGCAACGAACTCATCGCGGTGAGCGGCGTCCAGGCGCCCATCAACAGCGGCAGGGCGATACCGGCGGCGACAGCCAGCCCCATGCCCACCCGTAAGCGGCGCGCAATGGCTTTGAGGTCGGCGTGCTTCCAGTTCGCCCAGGGACCTACCGCCATCAGCAACAGCAGCGGCACCATGACCGGGACGAAGACGGCATTGAAATAGGGTGGCCCTACCGACAGCTTGCCCAGACCCAGCGCGTCAATGATCAGCGGGTAGAGGGTTCCCAGCAGCACGCTGCCGCAGGCGACCACCAGCAGCACATTGTTCATCAGCAACATGGTTTCGCGTGAAATCAAGGCAAAGGTTCCGCCGGCACTGACCTTGGGCGCACGCCAGGCAAACAGCGTCAGCGAACTGCCGACCACTACGGCGAGCAGCACCAGGATGAAGATGCCGCGCCGCGGATCCGAGGCAAAGGCATGCACCGACGTCAACACGCCGGAACGAACCAGGAAGGTACCCAGCAGCGACAGCGAAAATGCCGCGATGGCCAGCAGTACGGTCCAGTTCTTGAAAGCGCCGCGCTTCTCGGTCACGGCCAGCGAATGAATCAGCGCCGTACCCACCAGCCAGGGCATGAACGACGCATTTTCCACCGGATCCCAGAACCACCAGCCGCCCCAACCCAGTTCGTAATACGCCCACCAACTGCCGAGCGCGATGCCGAGCGTGAGGAAAACCCATGCCGCCGTGGTCCACGGCCGCGACCAGCGCGCCCAGGCCGCATCGAGCCGGCCGGAAATCAGCGCCGCGATGGCGAAGGAAAACGCCACCGAGAAGCCTACGTAGCCCATGTAGAGCATCGGCGGATGGAAAACCAGGCCGGGATCCTGCAGCAGCGGGTTGAGGTCACGCCCTTCCGCGGCGGCGGGCAACAAGCGGTCGAAAGGGTTGGAAGTAAAAAGGATGAAGGCCAGCAGGCCGATGCCTACCAGGCCCAGCACCGCGAGCACGCGCGCCACCATGACTTCCGGCAACTGGCGCGAGGCCAGTGACACGGCGGCACCCCAGCCGGACAGCATCAGTACCCACAGCAGTAGGGAGCCCTCGTGACCGCCCCATACCGCTGCAAACCGGTAGATCGCGGGCAACTGCGTATTCGAATGCTGGGCGACGTAACTGACCGAGAAATCGTTGGCGAGAAAACTCTGCGCCAGACAAATGAAGGCGACCGCAATCAGCAGGAATTGGGTTTGTGCCGCCGGCCGCGCCAGTGCGATCCATTGCTCGTTCCCGCGCTGCGCCCCTATCAGCGGCATTACTCCCTGGAGCAGAGCAACGACAAAGGAGAGGATGAGGGCAAAGTGTCCGAGTTCTGGAGTCATGGTTTTTTCGGTGTCTGGTCTGTTGCGGGCTTGGCTTCTGCCGCGCCCTGGTTCATCTGGGCCTGTTTGAGGGCCGCGGCAGCCTCGGGGGGCATGTAATTCTCGTCGTGCTTGGCCAGCACTTCACTTGCCACAAAAATACCGTCGCCGCCCAGCCGGCCCTGTACCACCGCGCCCTTGCCGTCACGGAACAGGTCGGGAAGAATGCCTGTATAGGCAACAGGGATGTCCTTGGCCATGTCCGTCACAATGAAACGCACCGTCATGTCCTGGCGTTTGACCGAGCCTTCCTTGACCAGTCCGCCGATGCGGAAAGCTTTCCCTTGCGGCGATTTGCCGGCAGCCACTTCTGAAGGAGTTACGTACATTGCGATGTTGCTGTCGAGCGCGTTCAGCGCCAGTCCGGCGGCAATCGCCAACGAGGCAAGCCCGCCGACGATCAGGGCGATGCGTTTGTGTCTGAGTTTCATGAATTTTTCTGTTGGAGTTCGAGTTCGTCGGCGAGGCGTTCGCGGATCAGGCTCTGGCGAACCTCGCTAAGACGCCGCCCGGCCAGAAAAGGTTCCGCTAACATGAGCAACGCGCAAGCACCGAAGCTGCCCCAGACGTAGAAGGCGTAGCCGCCCATGGCAAAAAATTCACCCGCGCTATGCCACTGCATGCTTCACCCAATCCGTGTGTCGTTCGCGCTCAAGGATGATGGCCCGTACTCTGGTCAGCGCCACCGCGATGGAATACATCCAGAAGCAGAGTGCCATCAGCAGCATGCCCCAGAGCATGGTGTGCGCCATCGACGGCGCCTTGGTGAGATTGATCGTGGAGCCCTGATGCAGGGTGTTCCACCACTTCACCGAAAAATAGATGATGGGAATATTCACGACGCCGACCAATGCCAGGATGGCCCCGGCCTTGTCGGCGCGGCGCGGGTCATCGATGGCCGCCTGCAGCGCCATGAAGCCCAGATACAGGAAAAACAGGATCAGTTCGGAAGTCAGCCGGGCATCCCAGACCCACCACGCGCCCCACATCGGCTTGCCCCACAGGGCTCCAGTCCACAGGGACAAGGCGGCCATCAAGGCGCCGGTAGGTGCCAGCGACTGAGCCATCATTCCCGAGAGCCGCGTATTGAGCGCCAGCCCGAGACCGGCCCAGAAGGCCATCACAAGATAGATGAACATCGACATCCACGACGCCGGAACATGCACGAAGATGATGCGATAGCCTTCACCCTGTTGGGCATCGGTCGGCGCGACGAAAAAGGAAATCCACAACCCGGCAAGGCCAAAGGCTGCGGTGGCGGCCCAGAACCATGGAATCAGGCGCCCGGCGAGCGGATAGAAGGCCTGCGGACTGCCAAACCTGAACCACTGAATAATCGACTGTCTCACTCCAATGCAATCCTCAAAGCGGCCGTAGTTGCCCACGGCGCAAAAAAAACGGCCAAAGCCAGCATCGCTGCCAGCAATGACAAGTGGCCCCCTGCACCAAGACCGGCGATGTGGGCTTCGACCGCTCCGGCACCGAAAATCAGCGCCGGAATGTAAAGCGGCAATACCAGCAGCGCCAGCAACACGCCGCCGCCACGCACGCCCAGCGTCAGCGCCGCACCGATCGCCCCGATCAGGGACAGCAATGGCGTACCCAACAACAACGCCAGTGTCAGGACGCCCAATGCAGATGCGTCGAGATCGAACTGCAGGCCGAGTACCGGCGCCAGCAACACGAGCGGCAATCCGCACAACAACCAGTGGGCCAGTATTTTACCTGCAACCAGCAGTCCCAATGAAGATGGCGACAATGCCATCTGTTCCAGGGTGCCATCCACGTGATCGGCTGCAAACAGGCGTGGCAAGCCGAGCAGGGTCGCCAGCAGCGCCGCGACCCACAGGATGCCGGGGGCGATCTTCTTCAGCAGCACGGGTTCCGGCCCGATTCCCAGCGGAAACAGGCTGGTGACGATTACAAAGAAGAACACCGCGGTCAGCACTTCGCTCTTGCGTCGCAGCGCCAGCAGCAGATCGCGCCGTACAGTAGCGAAGAAGGCGTTCATAGCACGAGCGCCTTACCACCCGGCACCGGCAGCGGCTGGTGGCTGGTCAGCACCGCCATCCCGCCCGCGGACAGATGCTCGGCGATCAGTTCTCCCAGCAGCTTGACCGCGGCGACATCGAGTGCATTGAAAGCTTCATCAAGTACCCAAAGAACCGCCGGGCGCGTCAGCAGGCGGGCCAAAAGCACGCGCCGCTTCTGTCCGGCCGAAAGCACGCGCACCGGAAGTTCCTCGCGACCGCGCAGGCCGAGCCTGATCAACGCCACCAGCGCGGCACGTTCATCGAGCGCAATCCCGTCCAGCGCGGCGGCAAGGCGCAGATTTTCCAGGGGCGTCAGGTCTTCCTTGACCGCAGCATGGTGCCCGAGATAAATCAGGTCGCGGCGGAACTCGGTCGATGGCGTCGGCTCGTCGCGCCAGCGTATCTGTCCCGCATCGGCAGGCGAGAGGCCGACCAGCAGGCGCATCAGGCTCGTCTTGCCGGAACCGTTTTCACCTTGCACATGCAGCCATTCGCCTGCGGCGAGCGAGAAGCCGACGTCGGAAAAAAGGCGGCGTTCACCGCGCGAACAGGCGAGACCTGAAACATTGAGCATGAGGCAATTGTGCCCGAATCTGGGTCGCTGCGGCTTGCGCAGGGTCAAGTCGCACTGTCACCACCAAAACCCTTGGCCTAATAGGGGCGAAAAAGCCTACTTGCCGAGTCGATCGACTGGTGCGACCCTTACAATCGACACATGCCACCCCTCACCCTGCTGCCCGTGCTGGCCATCGCCGCCTTGCTGTCGCTGGCGACAGCGGGCGTACTGCTCATTACGGCACCAGGCGCACCACAACTGTCCGCCCACCTTGGTTTTGCGCTGGGAGTACTGCCGCTGATTCTGGCAGCCATGATTTATTTCGTACCGGTGTTGACGCGCAGTGGCGCAACTGGTTTTGCTGCCTGGTGGCCCCCTGTAATGGCATGGGCTGGCGGAGCGCTGACTGTCTTCTCGTTCGCCACCAATTTTTCACCGATCACGTTGAGTCTGGCGGCGACACTCGGCGGGCTTGCCGCGCTGGGTCTTGGTGCCTGGGCGACAAATCGGGTGCGCCACATGTTCGGTCCGCGTCACCGGGGACTGGACTGGTATCTGGCCGCGCTCGGCTTTCTGCTACTGGCACTGCTGGCGGTTCTGCTGATGCCACTGTTCCCAGACCAGCGCAACGCCCTGCGCCTGTTTCACCTGCATGCGAATCTGCTTGGCTTTGTCGGGCTCACGGCACTGGGCACCCTGCAGGTGTTGCTGCCAACCTGCCTGGGAAAGGCCGACCCCGATGCGGCGATGCGTCTGCGGCGCGACCTCAAATGGGCAGTCGTCGGTACGCTGCTCATCGCCTTCGGCGCCTCATCACTTCTGCCGGCAGCTATTGCCAAGGCCGGACCAGTGCTTGCGATGGCGGGCACCGTGTTCTACGGCTGGGTCATCCTGCGCATGCTGCGAGCCTGGCAATCGTGGTTTGGCAAGGCCCTGTTGCAACTACACGGTGCGGCCCCCTCCTTGACAGCAGCCACTTTGGGTTTACTCGGCCTGCTGGCTTTGGGCGTTGCGCACGGGTTCGGCTGGTTGCCGGCACGTCCCGCAGTCGCCGGTTTTGCCGTGGCTTTTCTACTCCCGCTGGTGAGCGGAGCCGCAGCTCATCTATTGCCGGTCTGGCTGCGACCTGGTGTACAAGGTCCGTGGCATAGGATCTTGCGCGCCAGACTCTGCCGTTGGGGCGGAGTACGCGGCCTGCTGCTGCTGCTGCTCGGATTGGCGATCACCCTAGCCTGATCAAAGCAGGGGAACCGATCCGGGATCAGGCATGGCTCAAGGCACCAACTCAGCAAAGAATATGCCGCTGATGCGAACGGTCGTAGCCCAGATGCAGGGTTTGAAAAAAAACGATAGCATAGCGGCTTGACCACCCACAGCAGGAGAACGTCATGGCACGCAAGAAGAAACTGGATTTCAGTGACATCGCGACAGATCGCAAAAAGGAAAACCTCAATCAGAAGGATTTCTGGGCAAGGTATGGCGTCACGCAATCGGGCGGCTCAAGGTATGAATCCGGCCGCAATATTCCCAAGCCGCTGGCAATTCTTCTGTGGTTGCATCGATCCGGGAAGATCGGCGACAAGGATCTCATCGATGCCCTGAAATAACCGTTGCGGCGAGGATTGGCGATGAGACCTGTCGCTTGACGAGGTAGTGGGTGACTTCCTGGCAGCTAGTTGTGCCTGATGGCAGGGCTATGCCGGCACCTGAGCGGAACAGCAAGGCAGTTGCGTTATTCACCAGCAATAAATATGGAAATGCCGAATCAACCGGTTAAGTTGATTCGGCATGGATATTGGTGGGCTGTGAGTGGCTCGAACACTCGACCTACGGATTAAGAGTCCGCTGCTCTACCAACTGAGCTAACAACCCGACCTGCACTTTGATTATATATTACGGTGGTGGGTCGGCCGAGATTCGAACTCGGGACCAACGGATTAAAAGTCCGCTGCTCTACCGACTGAGCTACCAACCCACTTTTTAAGAGGGGCGAATGTTAGCGGCTACCCCTCCCCCTGTCAAACCGGAGCCGACCGGAATTTCACATGGCAAAGACACGTACTTCGGCACTGTGACGCGCGTCTCGAAGCGTAGTATTGTTCCGATACGCGACGGCCGATCACGAAGCCAAATCGCCAGGAGACCGCATGTCCCCCACAGTACAAGCAATCACAGGTTCCGCCGGCCAAGCAGTTCCGCTTCTGCGAAAGGAGTCTTGCCGGGATTCGGGGGTTTGAACAGAACCGCGCCCACTGTCGCGCTCGCGGCAATCATATGTGCCGTCGTCGCCATGATGTAGTCGGGCGCAATTGCAAAATAATGCCCGTACGCAACATCGCGCGCGGTTTCACAGTATGGCCATCAGGACAAGACAGTGACACTTCAACTCATCCGTAACCAGTTGTGGCGATTCTGCCTGACAGTGTTCTGCTTCGTCGGCACGGCGTGGGGCATCGAGCCGGTGAGCGGTGATTTCGCCACCATCAACGATGCGCGCTCAAGCCAGTTGGTGATTTGGCGTACCGTGGTCAATCCAGAGATATACATATTCGACTTCCCGAATCTGACCATGCAGGGGCGTACCTTCAATCGCATCACGCACTTTGCGGAGCAACAGTCAGGGGCTGCTGCATTACGCGTGTTTAATGACGCAGACATGGCGCAGCACATTGCAGCAGCCAAGCGAACGACTGCCGATTTTGCCTTTGGTCACGATGTCATGGTGTGGGATCTGGCCCGGTTCTTCACCATGGCGGACCGCGACAAGGTTGAGCTCCATTCCGAAGAAACCGCCTTGCGTGACTTCCTTGTGGAGCAAGGGCTACTCCGCTTCTGGCGCGCAATATGGCTGCCGTTGAAACCCCTCGGCGTCATCCTTTCCGTACCGCAGGTGCAGGACAAGCGTGACGACGAACCTGGCATTACAAAGCTTGCTCGCTACACCGTGCTACTGCACGAAATGGCCCACGGTGAGTATTTCAGCAACCCGCCATACGCGGCCTACTGCCAGCATTTCTGGAACGAATCGCTCAACGACGAACAACGCGAAAAATTTCGTTCCTTTTTGACAAAATACAATTATTCGATCAAAGACAGCGACCTGCTCGTCAACGAAGTGCAGGCCTACTTGATGTTTACGCCGGATCCGGCCTCCTTCAACGCCAAGAAACTGGATGTTCTGTCGCAGGAGCTGGACGCGATGAGAAACACCTTCCGCAGCGGGAATCCACCAACCAGGCTGCCACTGAAGCAGGAAGAGTAACGAGTACCTTGCTTCTCCAGACGACAGCGCCCTGCCTGGCGCGCTCGAAAAAAAACGCAACCCGGATGGGGCTGCGCTTAATCCACACCAAAGGAGGAGGGTGGAGGAGACAGGGGTCAAACACGGCCTGACTTGATCTCTTGCTGCGTCAGCCAGCGTTCAGTCGGATAAATTCTTGCATAGCCTTTGCTGCGATGCAAGGCTTTCTTGTGCATTGCGTCATCACTCGTTTCCAGATACAGGATATTGACCGAAAACTAATTGATTAATTGGATAATTACAAAATAAATTTTACATCTTAAGCTAATAAAATTATCTATATGGCGATGAAAGGTGACATCAGCTAGAGATGAACGGGCTCTGTTTGGTGCGATGCCGTACCCGCTTTTGGACACCATCGCTAGAATGCCGGCTATCGCTTGAAGGAGTGAACGGCATGGAATGCACGGTACGCTGGCATAAGGGGATGAGCTTTGTTGCCGAAACCGGCAGCGGCCACTTGGTATGCATGGACGGGGCGCCCGAAGCGGGCGGCTGCAATCTGGCGCCACGGCCTATGGAACTACTGCTGGCAGGAACCGGGGGTTGCGCGGCCTTCGATATTGTCCTGATCCTGAAACGAGGCCGCCATGAGGTCAGCGGATGCGAAGTGAAGCTTCAGGCCGAGCGCGCAGGAACAGACCCCAAGGTATTCACGAGCATCAACATGCACTTCGTGGTGACCGGGAAAAATCTGAAATCCGAGGTTGTCGACCGCGCCGTCAAACTGTCCGCAGAAAAATACTGCTCGGCCACGATCATGCTAGGCAAGACCGCGAAAATCAGCCACAGCTTCGAGGTGATTGAGATCTAGTCAGGCGATGTAGGAAAGCCTGGTCATCACTTTCGATGAAAGCTTCATGGCCAGTTTGACTGGCGACGGCAACTCGCGGGCACCGAAATGACTCGCCGTTTCAGCGTGGCGAACCTCGTCGACTTTCATTTGCTCCAGCACTTCCCATGACTTACGGTCCTGTGCCGGCAGGCTGGCTTTGTGGCTCTCAAGATGACCCTCCACCTGACGCTCGGTCTCGGCCAGAAAGCCGAGACTCCATGCATCGCCGCATTTCCCGGCGAACAAGCCTATCGCCAGCGATCCCGCATACCAGAGGGGGTTGAGCAGGCTCTTGCGGCCACCCAGTTCGGCGATGCGCCGTTCGGTCCAGTTGAGATGCTCTGTTTCTTCCCACGCCGCCTGCTCCAGTTCGCGCTTGACCGCAGGATCGCGCGAGCTCAGTGCCTGGCCCTGATACAAAGCCTGGGCGCAGATTTCACCGCAGTGGTTAACCCGCATCAGCGCAGCGACATGGCGCTTGTCCGCCTCGCTCATTTCGGCCTCGGGCAGATCCTGGCCGGGCATCGGGCGCCGGGTCGGGGCCGCTGCAAACACGGCGCGAAGCGCCTTGTCCAACTCCGGGATGAGGGTGTCGATCAAGGCCATATCTTCGCAGTCAATTGGAATTGGGATGCCTGCCCAGACGCAAGGCATTGCGTCCTTCGTCAGCCGAGCCGATGGCATTTCCGACCGGGCAGAAGAAGTCCCGAACCAGTGCAGAGTGATGACGGTTGACGGGCTTGTTCTCAATCGGATGCCACTCGATGCGCGTCGCGCGCGATTTCATCCAGGTGCCGTCGCTACTGCCCGTTGCGTAATGCTTCCAGGTGAGTTCCCTGCAGTTGATGCCCTCGAAACTGACGTTGGTCGCGCCGCCGGAAGTCCGGACCACCAACACGTAGCGCACCACACCATCGTCGGCGCCGACGGCCAGAGTACTGGCGTCGATGAAATACTTGTTGGTGGCCACGGCGCTGACGTAGAACTCACGCAGGTTTTCCTGCCTGGGGAAGGCCGGTGGCTCGACATCCCGCTGCTCCTGCCATGGCTCGTCCTCTCGATAGCTGGTGTTATAGCCAGAGGAATTCGGCATCTGCGCGGCCGCGCTCCCCAACGCCCCGACCAGAACGCAAACAGCCCAGAGCTTCATCATTTTGCGTCGTCCACGGCGTCTGTCTCCCAGCGCGGTATGCGCTCGTCGGGATGAACGAACAAAAGGCGCGCCAGTTCCAGCAACGCCGTCTCGTACACGCCGCGCTTGAACTCGATCACGCTGGCCAGCGGCACCCAGTAGCTGCTCCAGCGCCAGGCGTCGAATTCCGGATGTTCGCTGGCGCGCAGGCAGACGTCACTGTCGCGGCCGACCAGGCGCAGCAGAAACCAGATCTGTTTCTGCCCCTTGTAGGTGCTGCGCCATTCGCGGCGAATCCAGTGCTTCGGCACTTCATAGCGCAACCAGTCGCGGGTGCGGCCGATTATCCGCACATGTTCGGGCTTGAGGCCGGTTTCCTCCTCCAGTTCACGGAGCATCGCCTGTTCGGGCGTTTCGCCCTTCTTGATGCCCCCTTGCGGGAACTGCCAGGAATGTTCGCGGATTCGCTTGCCCCAAAACACCTCGTTGCGACTGTTGACCAGAACGATGCCGACGTTCGGGCGAAAGCCTTCACGATCGAGCATGATGCATATTCCAATGATTGATTGGGGTCCATTCTTTCACAATCGCGCGCCGCTGGAAAGCCGCATCTGCCTCATCTGCAAATTACCGGCCGCGGGTAAAATGCGCACTTTCCGCTTTTCGGCCTACCGCCATGCTCGCCAGCCAGTTCTTCATCGCCACCCTCAAGGAAGCCCCCTCCGACGCCGAAATCATCAGCCACAAGCTGATGCTGCGCGCCGGCCTGATCCGTCGCCTCGCCGGGGGGATCTATACCTGGATGCCGATGGGACTGCGCGTGTTGCGCAAGGTCGAGAACATCGTGCGCGAGGAAATGGATCGCGCCGGCGCCATCGAACTGCTCATGCCGGCGGTGCAACCGTTTGAATTATGGGAAGAATCCGGGCGGGGGCCGAAATACGGTCCGGAACTGTTGCGTTTCAAGGATCGCCACCAGCGCGAGTTCGTCATCGGCCCGACGCACGAAGAGGTCATTACCGACGTGGTGCGCCGCGACGTAAAGAGCTATCGCCAGTTGCCGCGACACTTCTACCAGATCCAGACCAAGTTCCGCGACGAAATCCGGCCGCGCTTCGGCGTCATGCGCGGGCGCGAGTTTCTTATGAAGGATGGCTATTCATTCCACACCTCGTATCCAGATCTGGAACGCGAATACCGCAACATGTACGACACCTACAGCCGCATCTTCACCAGTCTGGGCCTCAAGTTTCGCGCCGTCGCGGCGGATACCGGGGCGATCGGCGGCACCGGGTCGCACGAGTTTCACGTACTGGCGGATTCGGGCGAGGACGCGATCGCCTTCTGCCCGGCGTCGGACTATGCGGCCAACGTGGAACTGGCGGAGGCGCTTGCGCCGGCAAAAGTCGGCGCTGGCGATACGGCGAAACTCGCGGCGCCCATGGAAAAGAAAGCCACTCCGAACCGCACCAAGTGCGAAGACGTGGCAGCTTTCCTTGGCCTGCCGCTCACGCAGACGGTCAAGGCCATCGCGGTGATGGCAGAGAAGGAAGGTGGTAGCGAGTTTGTCCTGCTGCTCCTGCGCGGCGATCACGACCTGAACGAGATCAAGGCGCAGAAGGTGATCGGTGAATTCTGCTTCGCCCGCGAAGACGAAATCATTGCCGCGCTCGGCTGCAAGCCGGGCTACATCGGCGCGGTGGGATTTGCCGGAAGAGTCGTGGCGGATCGCAGCGTCGCCGCGATGAGCGACTGCATTTGCGGCGCCAACGAGGAAGGCTATCACCTCACCGGAGTCAATTTCGGCCGCGACCTGCCGCAACCGGGAACCGTTGCCGACATCCGCAACGTAGTCGAGGGCGACCCATCCCCCGACGGCAGGGGCACCCTTGAGCTGTGTCGCGGCATCGAGGTCGGCCACATCTTCCAGTTGCGCACCAAATATGCCGAGGCACTGAAATGCACCTTCCTCGACGAGCAGGGCAAGGACCAGGTGATGGAAATGGGCTGCTATGGCATCGGCGTTTCGCGCATCGTCGGCGCCGCCATCGAGCAGGGCCACGACGAGCGCGGAATTGTTTTCCCCGCCAGTATCGCGCCCTTTGCGGTAGTCGTGGTGCCGATGAATTACGCCAAGTCGGAAGCCGTCCGCACCGCAGCCAACGCACTCCATGCCGAACTGCTTGCCGCCGGCATCGACGTGATTCTCGATGACCGCGACGAGCGGCCCGGTTCCATGTTCGCCGACTGGGAACTGATCGGCATACCGCATCGCGTGGTGGTCGGCGAGCGCGGCCTCAAGGAAGGCAAGCTGGAGTACAAGGGCCGCTGCGACACTGAAGCCACCATGGTTGCCGCGAGCGAGATGACCGCATTCCTCAAAATGAAGTTGTGCGACTGATAGTCGGTCTTGCGCTGAGTCTTGCCGCGCTTTTGCCTACGGCAGTTCAGGCCGGGGCACAGCAATACGAGCCGCTGGCCGCAAGTGTGCAGGCTGGCCTGCACGCTGCGATTGCCGACCGCGCCTCACCCGACCCGCAGTTCCCCTCGATTCAGGAAAAGGTCAGCTGGCTGACCGAGATGTCATCGCGCCTGACCCGGCGCATGCCGGACCGCGAGGCGCGACTGGAATTCCTCAAGACCGTGTATTACGAAGCCAAACGCGCCGGCCTGGATCCACAAATGGTGCTCGGCCTTATCCAGGTCGAAAGCGGCTTCAAGAAGTACGCGGTATCTTCAGAGGGTGCCCGCGGCTACATGCAGGTGATGCCCTTCTGGGCGCGCCTGATCGGCAGCAGGGACAGCAACCTGTTCCACATGCGCACCAATCTGCGCTTCGGCTGCACCATTCTGCGCCATTATCTCGATGTCGAAAACGGCGACCTCTACCGCGCACTCGGCCGCTACAACGGCAGCCTTGGCAAGCCCGAGTATCCGAACATGGTGCGCGGCGCATGGGAAAAGCAGTGGGGCTGGGGGCCGCTCGTGATCGAGCCACGCTAACTTGCTGCATAACTTCGTCGCCGTATCGTCAGCGCATCCCCGGCAGCATCCCCTTCATCCCCCGCATCATCTTCTGCATCCCCCCCCTGGAGAACTGCTTCATCATCTTCTGCGTCTGCTCGAACTGATTCAGCAGCCGATTGACTTCCTGCACCGATACCCCGGCACCGGTGGCGATGCGGCGCTTGCGGTTGGCCTTGATGATTTCAGGTTTGGTGCGCTCTCCTGGCGTCATCGAGTTGATGATGCCTTCGAGGCGTCGAACCGTCTTGTCCTCCATGCCGCCACCGGCCTTTTGCGCCATGGCACCTAGCTGCGCAGGCAGTTTGTCGAGCATGGCGGCCATGCCGCCCATCTTTTTCATCTGGCCGATCTGGTCCTTGAAGTCGTTGAGATCGAAGCCCTTGCCCGACTTCATTTTCTTGACGAATTCCTGCGCCTTGTCCTGATCGACTCCGCGCTGAGCATCCTCGACCAGGCCGAGGATGTCGCCCATGCCGAGGATGCGCGAGGCCATGCGCTCGGGATGAAACTCCTCGAGACCGGTGAGCTTTTCGCCGACGCCGGCGAACTTGATCGGCTTGCCGGTGACGTGGCGTACCGACAGCGCCGCGCCGCCGCGCGAATCGCCGTCTAGTTTGGTCAGGATCACGCCGGTCAGCGGCAATGCTTCGTTGAACGCCTTCGCCGTATTCACCGCATCCTGGCCGAGCATGGCATCGACCACGAACAGGGTTTCGACGGGTGTCAGCAGCGCATGCAGATCCTTGATCTCGGCCATCATCGCTTCGTCGATGGCGAGACGCCCGGCAGTGTCTACGAAGATCACGTCGTAGTAATGCCGCTTGGCATAATCCAGCGCGGCCGTCGCGATGTCAGCCGGCTTTTGCCCACCCGATGAGGGAAAGAAGTCGATCCCGGCCTGGGCCGAAACGGCCTTCAGCTGCTCAATCGCGGCGGGACGATAAACGTCGCAGCTCACCGTCAGCACCTTCTTCTTCTGCCGTTCCCTGAGCCACTTGCCGAGCTTGGCGGTGGTGGTGGTCTTGCCGGCACCCTGCAGGCCGGACATCAGGATCACGGCCGGAGGCTGCGTGGCCAAGTTCAGGCCGACGCTGGCGCCGCCCATCAGTTCGGTGAGTTCGCGGTGTACGACGCCGACCAGCGCCTGTCCCGGAGTCAGCGACCCGATAACGTCCTGTCCGAGCGCCTTTTCCCTGACGCGAGCGATGAAATCCTTGACCACCGGCAGCGCCACGTCGGCTTCCAGCAGTGCCATCCGCACTTCGCGCAGCATGTCTGAAATATTCTCGTCGGTCAGACGGGCCTGTCCGCGCAGGTTCTTTACGACACGGCCGAGACGCTGGGTGAGATTGTCTAGCATGACTTGGAAGAGGAAAAGAAGTAGAGGGCTTGGTGTAGACTTCGCAGATGTCCGCAATCTTAATGCATTCGCTGGCCGCGGCTCTCTATGCCGGCCTGGCGGTACATCTCTGGCGCACCCGCTGGCGCGGACCGGTACTCGGCCAACCGGCGGGTGGACTCAAACTCGGCGAGCGCGGCCTCCTGCTGGCTGCACTGGCGGCGCATGCCGTCAGTCTGCGCGTGGCGATATTCGATGGCAACGGCATGTACTTCAGTTTTGCCATTGCCCTGTCCGTGATGCTTTGGCTGGCGATTGCGCTGTACTGGATCGAGAGTTTCTACGCCCGAATGGATGGTTTGCAGGTGATCGGTCTGCCGGCGGCAGCCGTGGCCGCCATGCTGCCGGCAATATTTTCCGAGGCCCATGTGCTGACCAACGCAGGCTCGATGGCGTTTCGCCTGCATTTCCTGACGGCCATGCTGGCCTACAGCCTGTTTACCCTGGCGGCCTTGCATGCCCTGCTGATGGCGACCGCCGAAAAGGGCCTGCATCGCGGCCGCATTTCGCCTCTCCTTGCGGGCTTGCCGCCGTTGCTGACCATGGAGGCGCTGCTGTTCCGCCTGATCCATGTCGCCTTCGTCTTGCTCACCTTCACGCTGATTTCGGGCGTGTTCTTCTCCGAAGCCCTGTTTGGAAAGGCGCTGGCCTTCAATCACAAGACGGTGTTTGCGATTCTGTCCTGGCTTATTTTCGCAGCGCTGCTGACCGGCCGGCACTTGCGCGGCTGGCGTGGTCGCGTTGCGCTGCGCTGGACCCTGACCGGGTTCGCCGCTCTGCTGCTGGCCTATGTCGGCAGCCGCTTCGTGCTCGAGGTAATCCTCGGCCGCTGATGGACGAAATTTCCCTTTCGGCGCAATTCGCAGCGCTCGTGCTGCTGTTGGTCTGTTCGGGCTTCTTCTCCATGGCGGAAACGGCCATGATGGCCTCCAATCGAATCCGCTTGCGTCACATGGCGCAGGAAGGCCATCGCGGCGCCCGGCTGACCGTTACCCTGCTGGGAAAGACCGATCAACTGCTTGGCGTGATCCTGCTCGGGAATACGCTGATCAATTCGATTGCCGCCATGCTGACCGGCAGTATCGCACTACGAGTCTTCGGTCACGAGAAATGGGCTCTTGAAGCAGGCGCCTTGTTCGTTACCTTCTGCCTGCTGGTATTTTCGGAGATCACGCCCAAGGTAGCGGGAGCGACCTACCCGGACTGGCTGGCGCTGCGCATCGGTTTCATATTGACGCCGCTGCTGCGTGTCGCCTATCCCGTCGTCTGGCTGGTCAATTTGTTCGTTCAACCACTGCTGACCCTGCTCCATCTGCAACCCAAGGCGGGGCACGAGTCGTCCCGCCTGTCGCCGCAGGAATTGCGCGCCGTGGTGCTGGAATCCGGCCAGTTCATTCCCCAGCAGCACCGCTCCATCCTGCTCAACCTGTTCGAACTGGAACAGTTGACCGTGGCCGACATCATGACGCCGCGTGGCGAGATCGAGGCTATCGACATTGCTGCGCCGATAGAGGACATTAAGGCCCAGTTGGCGACCAGCCTTCACATGCGGGTTGCCGTGTTCGAGAACGACCCGGCCAATGTCGTCGGCGTCCTGCTGAGGCGGCGACTGCTGGCCAGGGCCTTCGGCGGCGAAATCGACCATGCGACACTGCGCGAGTGCATGTCAGAACCCTATTTCATTCCTGCCGCAACCCCGATCTATACGCAGCTTCAGTTTTTCCGCGAAAACCGCCAACGCATGGGCCTCGTAGTGGACGAATACGGCGAGATCGAGGGTCTGGTGACACTGGAGGACATCATCGAGGAACTGGTGGGAAAATTCACGACTCGCCAGTCGGATTTTGGCGGCTCGCTTTCCTGGAACGATCACGGAATGGCTCTGGCGGATGGCGCTGCGAGCCTCAGGGAGCTCAACCGACTGCTCGGCCTGCAGTTTCCCCTGGATGGACCGCGCACACTGAACGGACTGATAGTCGAACACTTGCAGGATATTCCGGAGGCGGGCGTTGGCTTGCGGATAGCCGGCGTGCCGATGGAGATCGTGCAAACACAGGATCGAAAGATCAAGATGGTACGTCTTCACCGCCCCGCCGGAGAGTGATACTCTCGGCATAGTCAGGGCGTAGAATGCCCACAATTCACGCGGGAGAAGCCGATGGCCACAGCAGGCAAGGCAGAGAAAAAGGACGGTCCGAAGGAGCTCAATTTTGCCTGGGAAGGCAAGAACAAGACGGGCAAGGTGCTTCGCGGCGAGATCAAGGCAGCCAGCGAGGCTGCTGCCAACGCCGCACTGAGGCGGCAAGGCATTAACGTCTCCAAGCTCAAGAAACAGAAGGTCAGTTCTGCTGGCAAGGTTTCTGAAAAGGACATTACGCTTTTTTCCCGCCAACTGGCCACCATGGTCAAGTCCGGCGTGCCGCTGCTGCAATCTTTCGACATCGTCGGCAAGGGCACCAACAATCCGGCCTTGGCCAAACTGCTGTTCGACATCAAGTCCGATGTCGAGACCGGTTCCAACCTCGCGTCAGCCTTTCGCAAGTATCCGATGTATTTCGATGCCCTGTTCTGCAACCTGGTCGAGGCCGGGGAGCAGGCGGGTATTCTCGATACGCTGCTGGATCGGCTGGCGACCTACAAAGAGAAAATCCAGGCCATCAAGGCAAAGATCAAGAGCGCCCTGACCTATCCGATCGCGATCCTCGTCATCGCCTTTATCATCACCGCGGTGATCATGATCTTCGTTGTGCCCGCGTTCAAGAACGTATTTGCCAGTTTCGGTGGCGAACTGCCGGCCCCGACGCAAATCGTGATCGCGATTTCGGATTATTTCACAGCCAACTGGCACCTGATCTTCGGTGGGATATATGCGGTGATCTATGGCATCGGTCAAGCATTCAAACGTTCCCGGGCGCTACAGATCGCAAAGGACAAGTTTTCGCTGAAGGTTCCGGTCTTCGGCGACATGCTTACCAAATCGGCCATCGCCCGCTGGACGCGGACTTTGTCCACCATGTTTGCCGCCGGCGTACCTTTGGTCGACGCTCTTGATTCGGTGGGTGGCGCAGCCGGCAACTATGTCTACACCATGGGGACCAAGAAGATCCAGGACGAGGTCAGCACGGGGTCGAGTCTGACGTTGGCCATGGAAAATTCGGGGTTGTTCCCGCCCATGGTCACCCAGATGGTTGCCATCGGCGAAGAATCAGGGCAGCTTGATTCGATGCTGGGCAAGACCGCCGACTTCTTTGAAGCCGAGGTTGACGAAGCGGTCGAGGCTCTTTCGAGTTTGATGGAGCCGATGATCATGGTGTTCCTGGGTATTCTCATCGGCGGTCTGGTGGTAGCCATGTACCTGCCAATCTTCAAACTCGGCTCGGTTGTCAATTAGTTTGGCAACCTGCGTTGCAACCTCGGTGGCAAGCGAGCGCCACGGATGATAGCGCTGTTCGCCGATCCGGCGGTGTTTGCCCTCGCCGCCGGATTGCTTGGCCTGGCGGTTGGCAGTTTTCTAAATGTGGTCATCCACCGACTACCGATAATGATGGAGCGCGAGTGGGCGACACAGTGCGCCGAACTGCGAAACGAAGCTCCACCCGTCTTCGATCCGCTTTCGCTAGCTCGGCCGCGTTCGCGCTGCCCGCAGTGCGGCCATCCGATCACCGCACTGGAGAACATTCCCCTCATCAGCTGGCTTCTGTTGCGCGGAAGGTGCAAGGGTTGCGCCGCCCCGATTTCAGTCCGCTATCCGCTGGTCGAAGCGCTGACCGGATTGCTGTTCGCCTTCTCCACCTGGCATTTTGGTTTCACCGCGGCAGGACTGGGTGCCATGATATTTGTCGCGGCCCTGATTGCGTTGACCTTTATCGATTTCGATACCCAGCTTTTGCCCGATGACATCACCCTGCCTTTGCTCTGGCTTGGGCTGGCGCTGAACGCTTTCAGTGTTTACACGGACCTGAAGAGCGCCGTGATCGGTGCCATCGCGGGTTATCTGTCGCTGTGGTGCGTCTATTGGGGGTTCAAGCTCGCCACCGGCAAGGAAGGCATGGGCTACGGCGATTTCAAGCTGCTGGCGGCTTTAGGCGCCTGGCTGGGCTGGCAGATGCTGCCGCTGGCCATTCTGCTTTCCTCGTTTGTTGGTGCCGTGGTCGGCATAGCTCTGATGGCGTTTGCGCGTCACGGCCGCAATGTGCCGATTCCTTTCGGCCCATATCTTGCCGTAGCGGGCGCCATCGCCATGGTCTGGGGCAAGCCCATGAGCCGCGCCTATCTTGGGACTGTCCTGTAGCCCCTTGCAAATAGGGCTTCAGGCCCCATACCCATAGCTTGGAATGGTGCAGCCGTCGCTGGCGCACCAAGGGCTTCAGCTATAATCTCTTTCTTTGCCAGAATGCCGGAGAATGTCATGCCGATCTATGCTTATCGCTGCACCAGTTGCGGCTTTGAGAAAGATGTCATGCGGAAGGTCAGTGACCCGCTGTTGACCAACTGCCCCGAATGCAAGACCGAAAACTTTGCCAAGCAACTGACTGCACCGGGCTTTCAGCTCAAGGGCAGCGGCTGGTACGCCACTGACTTCAAAGCCGGCGGCAGCAAGCCGGCAGAAGCCAAGAGCACCAACCCGCCACCCTGTCAGGGCGGAACGGGAACCTGCGCTGCCAACAGCTGACCGCATCTGCCTTGAAAAAATACTTCATTACCGGGCTCCTGATCTGGATTCCGCTGGCGATCACCGCATGGGTGTTATCCCTGATCGTCCGCTCGATGGATCAGTCCCTGCTGCTGCTGCCTCAGGCCATTCAACCGGAACACCTGTTGGGGATCTATATTCCCGGCCTGGGCGCGCTACTCACCCTGCTGATAGTGTTTTTCACCGGCCTGGTGACGACCAACATCGTCGGCCAGAAGCTGGTGCGTTTCTGGGAACGGGTGCTTGCTCGCATTCCGGTGGTGAAATCGATTTACTACAGCGTCAAGCAGGTCAGCGATACGCTTTTCTCGGGCAGCGGAGTCGCATTCCGCAAGGTTCTGCTGGTACGCTACCCGCATCCCGAAGCGTGGTCGGTCGCGTTTCAGACAGGGCATCCGGCGCGGGATGTCGCCGACATGCTGCCGGAAGAACACGTCGGCGTCTTCATCCCGACCACGCCCAGCCCGGTCAATGGCTTCTTTTTCTTCGTCAGAAAAAGGGATGTCATCGAACTCGACATGAACGTCGACGAGGCCCTCAAGTACATCGTCTCCATGGGTGTTGTCGCCCCGCCCATGCGGAATCCCAATGGGCGCGCCCTGAATCAGTAACCGCCCCAAGGGCATCACACCAGTCCGGAAAACCTATGCGCACCCACTACTGCGGCGAGGTCAATGCCTCCCACGTCGATCAGATCGTCACTCTTTGCGGCTGGAACCATCGCCGTCGCGACCATGGCGGCGTGATCTTCATCGACCTGCGCGATCGCGAAGGATTGGCGCAGATTGTTTGCGATCCGGATCGCCCCGAAATGTTCAAAATTGCCGAGGATGTACGCAACGAATTCGTGCTCAAGGTTACCGGCAAGGTGCGTCGTCGGCCCAAGGGCACCGAGAACCCCAACCTGGCCTCGGGCGAAATCGAAATTCTCTGTCATGAACTGGAAGTGCTGAATACCGCCGTCACGCCACCCTTCCAGCTCGATGAAGAAAACCTCTCGGAGAACGTGCGGCTCACCCATCGCGTGATCGATCTGCGCCGCCCGCAGATGCAGAAGAACCTGATGCTGCGCTACAAGGTGGCAATGGCCTTTCGCCGCTTCCTCGACGACAACGGCTTCATCGACATCGAAACGCCGATGCTGACCAAATCGACGCCCGAGGGCGCGCGCGACTATCTGGTGCCTTCGCGCGTGCACCCCGGCAAGTTCTTCGCCCTGCCGCAGTCGCCGCAGTTGTTCAAGCAACTGCTGATGGTGGCCGGCTACGACCGCTACTACCAGATCACCAAGTGCTTCCGCGATGAAGACTTGCGCGCCGACCGCCAGCCGGAATTCACCCAGGTCGATATCGAGACATCCTTCCTTCGCGAGGAACAGATCACCGCTCTGATGGAGGAAATGATTCGCAGCGTGTTCAAACAGTCGCTGGCCGTCGATCTGCCCAAGCCCTTCCCGCGGATCAGTTACGCCGAAGCCATGAATCGCTACGGGTCCGACAAGCCGGATTTGCGCGTCACGCTGGAACTCACCGACGTCACCGATGCGGTGACCGATGTCGCCTTCAAGGTATTCAGCGGCCCGGCAACTTCAGGCGGCCGCGTCGCCGCGCTGCGCGTTCCCGGCGGTGCGAGCGGGGCAACGGCACTGACCCGGGGCGAGATCGACAACTACGCCGAATTCGTCAAGATCTATGGTGCCAGGGGACTGGCCTACATCAAGGTCAACGATGCATCGAAGCTGAACGAAGAAGGCCTGCAGTCGCCCATCGTCAAGAATCTTCACGCAGCTGCACTGAAAGCCATCATCGAGCGCACCGGGGCGCAATCCGGCGACCTGATTTTCTTTGGCTCGGACAAGACCAAAATCGTCAATGACGCGCTGGGTGCGTTGCGCACCAAGCTCGGCCACGACAAGGGCTACGTCGATGGCTCCGCATGGAGGCCGCTATGGGTGGTCGATTTCCCGATGTTCGAATACGACGAGGACAACCAGCGCTGGGCGGCCTGCCACCATCCCTTCACCAGTCCCAAGGACGGTCACGAAGCCTTGCTCGCCACCGATCCCGGGGCTTGCCTGGCCAAGGCCTATGACCTTGCATTGAACGGTTGGGAAATGGGCGGCGGCTCGGTGCGTATCCATCGTTCCGATGTCCAGGAGCGGGTGTTCGAAGCGCTCGGCATCGGCCCGGAGGAGCAGCAGACCAAGTTCGGATTCCTGCTCGACGCGCTGAAGTACGGGGCGCCACCTCACGGCGGGCTGGCTTTCGGTCTCGACCGAATCGTCACCATGATGGCCGGCGCCGAGTCGATCCGCGACGTGATCGCCTTCCCCAAGACGCAGCGCGCCCAGTGCCTGCTGACCGATGCGCCGTCCGATGTGGATGAAAAGCAGTTGCGCGAGTTGCACATCCGTCTACGCCAGAAGGTCGAAACCCAGGTTGAGGTTGGCAAGTCCTGAGCATGCTGCGCCGCCTCGTCGGCCTGCTGTGCGTCAGCTTGGCGCTGTCGGCAGCGGCACGGGAGAACTTGCACGAAATCTCGCGCGACACCGTCGTTGCGGAAGCAGGCCTGCCAGCGGAAGCACGCGAAACCCTGCGCCTGATCGACCGGGGCGGCCCCTATCCTTACCGACGCGACGGAGTCGTTTTCAAGAACCTTGAAAAGCGCCTGCCGCTGAAACAGCGCGGCTACTATCACGAATACACGGTCCCGACACCGGGTAGCCGCGATCGCGGCGCGAGGCGCATCATCGCTGGCGAGAAACCGGCCACGGTGTTCTACTACACCGACGATCACTACCGCAGTTTCAGCAGGATCAAGCGCCAGGACAAAAAACAATGAACGCCGTCGACCACTATCAGGCCCTGTTTTCCGATGCCGGAAAGGCAGGAGTCCATCATTTGCCGCATGGCGACCGGGAGCCGCTGATGATCGGCGCCGGCAAGGCAGGCTGCCTGGTGCAGCACGTCGATCTGGCGCGCACACAAGACAAGAACCAGATGCTGACCGCGGTTGGCAAAGCGCTCGGTTTCCCCGAATGGTTCGGCCACAGCTGGGATGCGCTGAATGATTGCCTGCTCGACATGGGCTGGCGCCCGGCCGAAGGCTACGTGACCCTGCTTGACCATTGCGACGGCATTCACGGTCGAGCCGAGGCCGATTTCGTCATCCTGATGCAGGCCTTCCAATCCGCTGCAGACGAGTGGCGCGAACAGGGCGTGCCCTTCTGGTGCCTGGTCGACATGCAGGCGGATGGAATTGCCTGGCTGCCGACGGTGGCCCAGCCCGGTTGATGGAATACAAGAAACCGGTCTCCGTTCTGGTGGTTATCCACACCCCGGCGCTGGACGTCTTGCTGCTGGAACGCGCCCGTCACCCCGGCTTCTGGCAATCGGTCACCGGCAGCCAAGAAGACGATGAGCCACTGATCGAAACTGCCCGCCGCGAAGTACGCGAGGAGACCGGCATCGTTGCCGTCGCAGACAGTTTCATCGACTGGCAGTTGACCAACCGTTACCAGATCTTCGCCGCGTGGCGGTACCGCTACGCACCCGGCATCACGCACAATACAGAGCACGTCTTCAGTCTTTGCCTGCCTGAACCAGGTAGCGTGACGGTAGCGCCCGACGAACATCTGGGCTATCGCTGGCTGCCATGGCGTGAAGCCGCAGAGGCCTGCTTTTCGTGGAGCAACCACGATGCAATCCTCGAGTTGCCGCAACGTCTTGGCCTGGAGGCTGCGCCGCCGTAATAGCCCGATGAAATATCACCGAGCTGCCCTGATTTGCGTACCGGCCGGTAGAATGGGCGGAGTTACCACTCGCTCTCGCTGACACAATGACTGAAAACCTCACTCCCGTCGTCAAGGCAGGCGTTCTGGCCGAAGCCCTGCCCTATATCAAGCGTTTTCATGGCAAAACCATTGTCGTCAAGTACGGCGGCAACGCCATGACCGACGAACACCTGAAGCAGTGCTTCGCCCGCGACGTGGTGCTGCTCAAACTGGTCGGCATGAATCCGGTGGTGGTGCATGGCGGCGGCCCGCAGATCGAGAGCCTGCTGGCGCGAGTCGGCAAAAAGGGCGAGTTCATCCAGGGCATGCGCGTCACCGATGCCGAAACCATGGAACTGGTAGAGATGGTGCTCGGCGGCCAGGTCAACAAGGACATCGTCAACCTGATCAATCAGCATGGAGGCAAGGCCGTCGGCCTGACCGGCAAGGACGGCAACTTCATTCGCGCCAAAAAGCTGATGATGGCAAACAAGGACACACCTGGCGATCTGATCGACATCGGTCAGGTCGGCGACATCGTGTCCATCGACCCCAGTCTGATCGCCCTGCTCGACAGCGGTGCCTTCATCCCGGTGATCGCGCCGATCGGGGTCGGCATCGAGGGGGAAACCTACAACATCAACGCCGACGTTGTCGCTGGCAAGATCGCCGAGGTACTGAAGGCGGAGAAACTGGTGATGCTGACCAACACCCCGGGAGTGCTGGACAAGGCCGGCCAACTGATCACCGGCATCACGCCCAAGCAGATCGACGATATGGTGGCTGACGGCACGCTATCCGGAGGCATGCTCCCCAAAATAGGCTCGGCGCTCGATGCGGCGAGGAGCGGAGTAAAGGCCGTGCACATAATCGATGGTCGCGTCGAACATGCGCTGTTGCTGGAAATTCTGACCGATGAAGGCGTCGGTACGCTGATCAAGTCAAAGTGAGTCCGCCATGAACGAAGCCCGCGCCGCGAAGGTTGGCGAAAAGAAGCTCCTGATCCTGCACACCATTGCCGAGATGCTGGAACGCCCGGCAGTGGAAAAGGTCACGACTGCCCTCCTGGCCAAGCAGCTCCAGGTTTCGGAAGCGGCCCTCTACCGCCACTTCGCCAGCAAAGCCCAGATGTACGAAGGGCTGATCGAGTTCATCGAAAGCGGCGTTTTTTCAGTGGTCACCCAGATCGAAGCGGCCGAGGAATCCGGCCTGAAACAGGCTGAGGCCATAATCGCTTCGCTGCTGCGCTTTGCGCAGAAGAACCGGGGTCTGACGCGGGTCCTGGTGGGTGATGCGCTGGTACACGAAAACCCGCGTCTGCAGGCCCGCATCAACCAGTTGCTGCACCGCATCGAAGCCGCGCTCAAGCAGTGTCTGAAAGTCGCCTCGGCGCAGGGAGCGCTGACTGCAGGGCATGATTTCGGCGCGCACGCCGACCTGCTGGTTTGCTATACCGTCGGCCGCTGGCAACGCTTTGTCAAAAGCGGTTTCAAGCAAGATCCGCTGGCGAACTGGCCGGCGCAGTGGATGATCCTGGCGCGTTAGTCACCGTCCCGCCAGCGCCGACTTTTGCTCAACCCTTCAGCAGCGTCGCCGCCTCCAGCGCAAAGTAAGTCAGGATCCCGTCGCAACCGGCGCGCTTGAAGCACAGAAGTGCTTCCACCATCACCGCATCGTGGGCCAGCCAGCCGTTCTGAGCCGCTGCCTTGAGCATCGCGTATTCGCCGCTGACCTGATAGGCGTAGGTCGGCACGCCGAACTCGTCCTTCACCCTGCGCACGATGTCGAGGTATGGCATACCGGGCTTGACCATCACCATGTCGGCGCCTTCGTCCAGATCGAGCGCCACCTCGCGCAGCGCCTCGTCGGTGTTGCCCGGGTCCATCTGGTAGGTGGTTTTGTTGCCCTTGCCCAGGTTGCCGGCCGACCCGACGGCGTCGCGGAAGGGACCGTAGAACGCTGAAGCGTATTTCGCCGAATAGGCCAGGATACGGGTGTGGATCAGGTTCTCGGCGTCCAGCGTCGCCCGAATGCGGCCGATACGACCGTCCATCATGTCGGACGGAGCAACCACATCGGCGCCCGCGCGGGCATGGCACAGCGCCTGTTTCGCCAGGGCTTCCAGCGTCTCATCGTTCATCACATAGCCGCGCGGATCGGTCGGGTCGATCAGGCCGTCCTGACCATGGCTGGTGTAGGGATCGAGCGCCACGTCGGTGATGACACCGAGTTCGGGAAACTCCCTCTTCAGGCGCGCCACCACGGTGGGCACCAGGCCCGCCGGGTTCCACGCTTCTTCGGCGCCGGGCGTTTTGCCGTCGACACCCACCACCGGGAACAGCGCCAATGCCGGGACGCCCAAGTTCAACGCCTTTTCAGCAACCGGCAACAGACGATCCAGGGACATGCGCTCGACGCCGGGCATCGAAGCCACCGCTTCGGTGCGGCCGACGCCTTCAAGGACGAAGACCGGATAGATAAGATCGTCGGCGGTGAGTGTGTGCTCACGCATCAAACGACGCGAAAAATCGTCACGGCGCATGCGACGCATCCGCGATCCTGGAAATACACCTTTTGTAATCATTGGCTTAGTCCTGAGAATATTTCAAAAAATTACTTGAACTTTAACGCATATGGCCTATCATAATAAACAGACGGTGGCGGACTTTCGTTCGCGCTGTCTCCCGCTTACCTCCCTGAGCGGGTACCTTGAAGATTTCAAGGTGTTTCGCCCTCGACCTCCCCCTTTGGTCGAGGGCTTTTATTTTGGTGAAGCCGAAATAAAAGCCCTTCGGGCGAATTGTGTGGGCTATCCCCCCGGCCCCCTTTCCGGGAAAGGGGACGACTGATTTGCTGACTGCGTCAGCCTGCCGGCAAGACCTGACTGTCGCTCGCCAGCCACGTTCCGACTACCTTTTCAGCCTCTTCCATGCCGGCTTTCTTCAGACTGGAAAACATCTGCACGGTGACTTGTTCGCCGAAGTTGGCGAGCGCTACCCTGGTTTCACGCAAGGTCTTGGTCTGTTCCTGCCGCGTCAGTTTGTCCGACTTGGTCAACAGGCAGTGTATCGGCCGCCCTGTCGAACCGAACCAGCCGATCATCTTCCAGTCGAGTTCTGTCAGCGGACGGCGCGAATCCATGATCAGCACCAGGCCGACCAGATTGGACCGGCACGTCAGGTAATGTTCCAGCAAGCCTTGCCACTGCAGGCGAACCGCCAGAGGCACCTGCGCAAACCCGTAGCCGGGCAGATCGACCAGAGCCGCGCCATTTTTCATGCGAAACAGGTTGATCAACTGAGTCCGGCCCGGTGTCTTGGAAACGAAGGCGAGCCGGGTGTGCCCTACCAGAGTATTGATGGCGCTCGACTTTCCTGAGTTTGAACGGCCGGCAAAGGCGATCTCCGCCCCCTCCGGCGGCGGCAGGCCGCTCGGCTTGGCTACGGAAATTTCGAAGGTGGCGTGGCGGAATAAGGACATGGGCGGATACGTCTGGGACACGTCACCTCAGGGGCGAACGTGGAGAAATCTGGCGGGCTAAGATAGAATATCAGGTTTACAATTTCCGAATCCTGCAGTTTCAGAGGAGTTTTTGTTCATGAAGCGTTCCCTGCTTGTTCTGCTGTGCGCGATGACTGCATTAGGGGCTCAGGCGTCCGATGCCGCCAAGGCCGCCGCCAAAGGCGATGCCGCACGCGGCCAAGCCATCGTTTCTAACGTCTGCGTGGCCTGCCACGGACCGGACGGCAACAGTCCGCTTCCCGTCAACCCGAAACTGGCGGGGCAACATCCCGAATATCTGCTCAAGCAAATGAAGAACTTCAAGGCCGTCGGCGGCAAGTCGCCCGAACGGATGAATCCGATCATGAACGGCATGATCGCGGCCTATGATGAAGGTCAGATGCGCGACCTGGCAGCTTATTTTTCGGCGCAAACCCAAAAGGGCGAAACAGCGAAGAATCGCGAAACCATTGAACGGGGCCAGAAGTTGTATCGCGGTGGTGATCAGGCCAAGGGACTGCCGGCCTGCGCCGGGTGTCATGGCCCGACCGGCGCCGGCATTCCGGCCCAATATCCGCGCATCGCGGGCCAGTTCGCGGAATACATGGAGGCACAGCTGAAAAGCTTCCGCGAGGGTACCCGCACCAACGACCCGAACAAGATGATGCGGACCATTGCGCTGAAGATGACCGACGCCGAAATCAAGGCGGTGGCCGACTACATCGCCGGCCTGCGCTAGAAAAAGAAGTTTTAGCTGGGGCTATCCCGCCAGGGAATACCGTATCCGGCCAAGGCCGGAAACATAACGTCGGCTCTATCGAAGTTAAATGCAACGGTCGGAACTGAATAGTCGCTGCAAGGAAACGCGACCCCCAAGACCACGCCCGAAACAAGCTAGGTCGGGCGCCGGCCCGAGAGCGCCGGAAACTCCTGTTTGACATAGGCCGCGAATTTCCGGTCACCACTCAGCACGTGGCCGACAAACCAGTTCTCGAAAAAACGCACCAGGTTCTCACCCGCTGGCTTCTTCTGCAACTGCTGCTCCAGTTCAGCTATCTGGTCAAGAAGTTTTGCGTGCGCAGCGCAATGGTCGCCGCGATCCGGGTACCTGACGATTTCCTGAAGAGCCTGCTCCACGGCAAAGTGAAACTTCATGTACTCCGTCAGTTGCGCCAGGTGGAAACGCAGGATATGCCAAGGGTCCCGTTTGGCCATCGCATTTTCTATGGCAAGCAGATATTCGAAGATCTTCTGGTGTTGATCGTCGATGGCTTCAATGCCAATTGCGAAACTGCTATCCCACTTCATCGTGCCTTCCTTGTCGCGGCCAGGCGCATTGCTTGACCATGTTTGCTCATAAGTCAAATTGTAATCGGAATGATCGGCCAATCTGTTGCATCCCCCGGTTGAATCCAAGGCAGCCGGCCGCCGCTGACGCGTACGATGCCCGCAATATCACGGTGTTGCTGGATGCCAACCAGCCCCGCCACCGCAAACAGCTCACGCACCGCCTCGGCCTGATCGTAGCCATGCTCCAGCCAGAGTTGCCCACCCGGCGCCAGATGCGCCGGCGTCGCGGCGATGATGTGGCGAATCGCCTCCAGTCCGTCGTTGCCACCGGACAGCGCCGCAGGCGGTTCGTGGCGCAAATCGCCGGCAACAAGGTGCGGATCGGATGCGGCGATGTAGGGCGGATTGGCCACAATCAGATCAAAGCGTTCGCCGGCCAGCGCCGCGTACCAGTCGCTTTGCAGGAAGCGCACATGCCCGCCGAGTTGCGCAGCATTGCGACGCGCCACGGCCAGCGCGGCTTCTGACCTATCCACTGCGCTCACTTGCGCCTGCGGGCATTCGCGTGCGAGCGTGATGGCAATGCATCCGCTGCCGGTGCCCAGATCGAGAATTCCGGGTGCATCAGCGGCGGCGATGTTCGCCAGCGCCACCTCGACCAGCAGTTCGGTCTCCGGGCGCGGAATCAACACGGCGGGCGAAACAGCGAATTTGCGCCCGAACCATTCGCGGAATCCAATAAGGTAGGCCATCGGTTCGCCGCCGGCGCACCGCGCCACCAGCGAAGCGAAGTTCAGTAGCGCATCTTCGTCCAGCGCCTCGTCGTCGTGGGCAATCAGCCAGGCCGCTTGCCGGCCCAGCACATGCCCCAACAGCTGTCGCGCCTCGCTCGCCGGCAGCTTCACCCGCGCCGCGGCCAATGCCGCGCCCAGCGTGGTCATTCGGCCAGCGCCTCCAGCAGTTCTGCCTGGTGCTCCGCCGTCAAGGCGCCCACCAGTTCGTCCAGGTCGCCGTCCATGATGGCGTCGATCTTGTACAGCGTCAGGTTGATGCGATGGTCCGAAATGCGGCCCTGCGGAAAATTGTAGGTGCGGATGCGCTCGGAACGGTCGCCGGAACCGATCAGGGACTTGCGCTCGGACGCTATCTTCTGCTGTTGTTCCCGCTGCTTGGCATCGTTGATCCGCGCTGCCAATACCGACATAGCCTGGGCCTTGTTGCGGTGTTGTGAGCGGTCGTCCTGGCATTCGACGACGATGCCGGTCGGGATGTGGGTAATGCGTACCGCGGAGTCGGTCTTGTTGATGTGCTGGCCGCCGGCACCCGAGGCGCGGAAAGTATCGATGCGCAGGTCGGCCGGATTGATGTCGATGTCGACCAGTTCATCCGCCTCCGGCATTACCGCCACCGTGCATGCCGAGGTGTGGATGCGGCCCTGGGTCTCGGTCACCGGTACGCGCTGCACGCGATGCCCGCCGGATTCGAACTTGAGCTTGGAATAGGCGCCTTTGCCGTCGATGCGGGCGATGATTTCGCGGAAACCGCCGAGATCGGATTCGCTGCGCGAGACGACCTCGACTTTCCAGCGCTGGCGTTCGGCGTAGCGGCTGTACATGCGAAACAGATCGGCGGCAAACAGCGCGGATTCGTCACCGCCCGTTCCGGCGCGGATTTCCAGGAACAGGTTCCTGTCGTCGTTGGGATCCTTAGGCAGCAACGCGCGTTGCAGCTCGACGTCGAGCCGGGCCATTTCGGCGCTGGCTGACTCCTGCTCGGCAAGCGCAAGCTCTTTCATTTCGGGATCGCCCAGCATATCCGCCGCACTTGAAAAGTCGGCGCTGGCGCTACGGTAAGCGTGGAACAGTTCGACTACCGGCGTAATGTCGGCGCGCTCGCGGGTGAGCTTGCGATAGCTGTCCATGTCCCGGGCGGCATGCTCGCCGCCGAGCAGTCCGTCTATTTCCGCCAGACGCTCGCTCAGGCGCTCGAGTTTTTCGAGAATGCGTATTTTCATTGAACGATGTGCAAGTTCGACAACCGGTGGATCATTGGCTCGCGGGCGCCGCGGCGCGGGCAATACGTTGAATGCTGTGCCGCACATCCGCCGCCAGCAGAAGCTCGGTCTGCGCCGCCGCGAGGGTTATCCGCTCGTCGAAGCGCAGAAGTCCGGCATCGTCGGCCCGCAGAATGTCCGCGTCGATCAGATTGCGAATCACATTCGCGAACAGCAACTTTTCCGAGAACTCCGCCGAGTTGATTTCATAGAGCATGGCCAGCCTCTGCGCCAGCAGATGGGTGGCTTCTTCGAGCGCGGCGCGGGTCAATTGACCGCTGCCGTGATGCTGCAGCAGCGCCAGGGTGAGGAACTGCCGCTCCAGCGTGGGACGGATGATTTCGCCCAACTGGTGCAGTTCCGGACTGGCCTCGCTGTTGGGCGGCGGCGCACGCAGAATGCCGGCTTGGCCATCGATAAGTATCAGCCCGCGCCGGCACAGTGCGTCTTGCGTGAGGTCAATCACCGTATCAAGTTCCTCCGGCTCCCAGCGTAGAAACAGATCGGCTCGCAGCAGCCCGTAGATGCCCTTGATGGCCTCCCTGGCACGCCGTCCCGCGAGAACCTGATTGTGGCTGACCAGGCAGGCCAGCAGCGCGGGCAGCGCCAACAGATGCAGCACGTTGTTGCGGAAATAGGCCAACAGCGCCGCCTGCTGCTCGGCTGCCCGGATCATGTCGCCCAAAGGATGCGGATAGCATTCCACCAGATCAAGCCGGCGCGCGTAATCGATTACCTCGCCGGCCGCCAGATTGCACGGAATAACCGACTCGGCATAGGGCGTCTCGGTCAGCAGGTACTGAACATGCTCGATCTGTCTTTGCAACAGATGGACATCGGCGGCGTGCTTGGGAGTCGACAGCAGCGTCACGGCAACCAGATTCACCGGATTGACCACGGCCAGTGCATTTATGCGGCGTGCCAACGTGGCGGCCGTGGCATCGACCGCGCTGCGCAGCCACGGCGCCTGCGCGTCAGCACTTTCCCCGCGCCACTCCGGATGATGCGCATCGAGGAATTCGGCGAGCGCCAGCGGCGGACCGAAATTCACATGCACCTTGCCGAAGTTGCTCTTCAGCAACCGCACCGCACCCAGCAGTCCGATCAGAGATTCCTTTTTCTTGGGGCGGCCGTGAAGTTCCGCAATATAGGTGCTGCCCTCCATCAACTTCTCGTAGCCGATGTACACCGGAATGAATACCAGCGGCCTTGAGTGGCTGCGCACGAAACTATGCACCGTCATGGCCAGAATGCCTGCCTTGGGCGCCAGCGTGCGCCCGCTGCGGCTACGCCCGCCTTCAATGAAGTACTCAAGCGGAAAGCCCCGGTCAATCATCAGGTGCAGGTATTCCAGAAACACCGCCGCATAGAGTGGCTCACCCTTGACCTTGCGCCGCAGAAAGAAGGCTCCGGAACGCCGCAGCACGGAACCGACCAGCGGCATGTTCAGGTTGGCGCCGGCGGCGATGTGCGGCACCATCAGGCCCCGGTTGAAGATGAGGTAGGAGAGCAGCAGATAGTCCACGTGACTGCGGTGGCAGGGCACATAGACGATGCCGTGTCCCGGCGCCACGGCAGTGACGCGATCGAAGTTGTGCACCTCGACGCCGTTGTAGACCTTGTCCCAGACCCAGGTCAGGAACAGGGCAAACGCCCGCACCATCGAATAGGTGTAGTCCGACGCGATTTCAAACGCGAACTCCCGGGCCGATCGCTGTGCCACAGCCAGGGAAATCGATTTGGCTTCCGCTTCGACAGCAATCGCCTTGCGTACCGACGGCATATTCAGCAATGCACGCAGTTGGGTGCGGCGATGGGATAAATCCGGACCGATCGCCATTTCTCGCTGACGGCGAAAGTGCACCCGCAGAATCCTTCCCAGCATGCGCACCGCGTGAGCCTCGTCGATGCCGTCGCTCAGCAGCGCGCGCAGGGAAATCGGCGCATTGAAGCGCACCACGGTATGACGGCCATGGATCAGCATGGCAAGCATGTGCCGCAAGGTACTGACCGATTGCCAGGTCTCGGCGAACAGCGCTTTCAGTATCGAGTCCTGCTTGTCGGGCTCACGTCCCCAAAGTATGGTTACCGGCACCAGTTGCACATCGAACTGCGGATCGGCGAATGCGGTTCTGACCAGCGATTTGAGCAGCTGCGATTGATAGTTGCGCGGATTCGGCACCAGTCGTCCGCGCTCGTTGCGGGAGAGAAAAAAGAAAGATCGCGGCGAGGTGAACGCAGCGTCCCTCATGGGCCCCAATGCCGGCGGCAGTCCCAGCTGGCGACATTCGTGATCGAGCACCAGCAGGTTCGAAAGATGGTGCTCGTGGAGCACATAGCAAACCGCCAGATCGGGATGCAGCCCGAGCATCTCGGGAGTTTCCGGGAACACCCGGGTTCGCGTGCCCAGATACAGGATCCGGCGCATGACGTCCAGCGTCCATCCGGTCAAATCGAAGAAGGGCAGCATTCTCACTGGCGGCCGGACCCAAGCCCAGGCAATCGACGCGAATCCAAACAGCTACTCCCCGGAATTGAGGCGATAGATGCGGGAGATCAGCGAAGAAACCTCGGCGCGCTCCGTGCCTTCGGCCTGATTCAGGGCGTGTGTCGGTGCGTGCAGAAGTTTGTTGGTAATGCCGTGCGACAGCGCGTCGAGCACCTTGGCCGGATCGTCGCCGCGCGCCAGCAGTTTCAGGGCGTGTTCCAGTTCGTGACGGCGGGCGCGTTCCGCGGCATCCCGCAGGGCACGGATGGTGGGGACCGTCTCGCGCGACTCCAGCCAGTGCAGAAAACCGGAAACGCGATCGGTGATGATCGCCTCGGCCTCGACCACGGCGGCCTGCCGCGACTCAAGGCCGGATTCGACAATCTGCCCGAGGTCGTCGAGGGTGTAGAGGAAGACATCGTCCAGCCTGGCCACTTCCTCTTCAATATCGCGCGGCACGGCAAGATCGACCATCACCATCGGCCGGTGACGGCGCGCTTTCAGAGCGCGCTCGACCATGCCCAGGCCTATGATGGGCAGCGAACTGGCAGTGCAGGACACCACAATGTCGTAATCCGCCAGACGCTCGCCGAGCTGATCGAGGCGCATGCCGTCTCCGCCGAAGCGCACCGCCAGATCGGCGCCGCGCTCCAGCGTGCGATTGGCGATGGTAAGCCGCTTCGGATTCTGCGCGGCGAAATGCGCGGCGCACAGCTCGACCATCTCGCCGGCGCCGATGAACAGCACCTGTTGCGCCGCGATGCTGTCGAAAATGCGCGCCGAAAGATGCACGGCCGCCGCCGCCATGGAAACCGTGTTGGCGCCGATCGCCGTGGTCGACCGCACCTCCTTGGCCACGGCAAAGGTGCGCTGGAACAGCTTGCCGAGCAACGTCCCCAGCGTCCCGGCCTCTTCGGCGGCACGCGCCGCCTGCTTCATCTGTCCGAGGATCTGCGGCTCGCCCAGCACCATCGAATCCAGTCCGGCGGCGACGCGGAACATGTGGCGCACGGCATCCTGCTGCGGATGCTGGTAGAGATAGGGCGTAATCTTCTGCGGCGAAAGCGAGTGATATTCCGCCAGCCAGTCTGCCGCGGCTTGCGGATGTTCGGCCGCGCAATACAGTTCGGTGCGATTGCAGGTCGACAGAATCGCCGCCTCGCGCACATTCTTCGCCCGCAACAGGTCGTGCAGCGCCTGTCCCATATGTGACGGGTCGAACGCCACCTGCTCGCGCACTGCCAGCGGGGCCGTATGATGGTTGATACCCAGAGCGAACAACTGCACGGCGATAGGACCTTTGGACGACGCGAACCGCGACTTTCGGGATTATAGGTAAAATCTCGCACTTTCGCGGCTGCTGGCCCATTCGCGGGGCGCGCCGTCGGCGCCGACTCCTGGAGAATTTAAGTGCAACTCGTCTGTCTCGACCTCGAAGGTGTACTCGTTCCCGAAATCTGGATCGAGTTTTCCAAGCGCACCGGCATCCCGGAGCTGTCCCGCACCACGCGCGACGAACCGGACTACGACACGCTCATGAAGTATCGGCTGGCCTTGCTGAAAACACACAAGCTGGGCCTGCCGGACATCCGGAAAGTGATCTCCGACATGGGGCCGATGGCCGGCGCCAGAGATTTTCTCGATGCGCTGCGGCGCGACTATCAGGTCATCATCCTGTCCGACACGTTTTACGAATTCGCGATGCCGCTGATGGCACAACTGAACATGCCGGTGCTTTTCTGCCACCAGCTGGAAACCGATGCCGCCGGGTTTGTGGTGAATTACCACCTGCGCATGCCGAGCCAGAAAAGAGAGTCGGTCAAGCGCTTCAAGGAACTCAACTTCAAGGTGATTGCCGGGGGCGACTCCTACAACGACACGGCGATGCTGGCCGAGGCCCACGCCGGGATCCTGTTCCGTCCGCCGCAGAGCGTGATCGATGCCTTCCCGCAATATCCGGTAACCATGAACTACACCGAACTGCGCAGCGAAATCGACAAGGCGTCGGCCCGAATCTGATGCACGCATCCGATGCATAAAGAGCGCTTCTACACGCTGACCGCCTCCTGCCCTGACCAGGTGGGCATCATTGCGCGCGTCACCGGCTTCATCGCCGAGCACAAGGGCTGGATTCTCGAATCAAGTTTTCATGCCGACGACCTTGATGGCCGCTATTTCATGCGCATCGAGGTCAAGGCCGATTCGCTGCCCTTTCAGCTCGCCGAGTTCCGCAGCCGCTTCCAGCCCCTCGCCGATGCTCTGCATATGGACTGGCGCATCAACGATTCGGCGGTGAAGAAGCGGGTCGTGGTGCTCGTCTCGCAACAGGAACATTGCCTCTACGACCTGCTGGCGCGCTGGCAGTCGAAGGAACTCGACATCGAGATCGCCTGCGTGATCTCGAATCACGACACCTTCAGGGGCTTTGTCGAGTGGCACGGCATTCCCTTTCATCATGTGCCGGTGCCGTCCGACAACAAGGCAGCCGCCTATGCCGAAGTACGCCGCCTGTTCGAGGAAGTGCGAGGCGACACCATGGTGCTGGCGCGCTACATGCAGATCCTGTCGCCGGAACTGTGCGCCGCCTATCCGGGGCGGATCCTCAACATCCACCACAGCTTCCTGCCTTCATTCGTCGGCGCCAGACCCTACCATCAGGCCTACACGCGCGGCGTCAAGCTGATCGGCGCCACATGCCACTACGTGACCGAGGCGCTCGACCAGGGTCCGATCATCGAGCAGGACGTGATCCGCATCGACCACTCGGATTCGGTCGAGGACATGGTGCGCTACGGCAAGGACATCGAAAAGACAGTGCTGGCGCGCGGCCTGCGTTATCACCTCGAAGATCGCGTGCTGCTTCACGGCAGCAAGACCGTGGTGTTTCGCTGAGGTTTTCAGCACTGCCGTCAGCCAGCGTTGCGCCGACTATTACCGGAGGATGCGAAAGAGCGCCACACCCATGACCGTACTTCACGACATTCCGTTGTCCATGCTTGACCTCGTTGCCGTGCGCGAAGGCGGCACTGTGGCCGATGCGCTTGCGATCGCCCTGCGCACGGCGCGGCACGCGGAGTCGCTCGGCTTCACCCGCTACTGGCTGGCCGAACACCACAACCTTCAGGGCATCGCCAGCTCGGCCACGGCCGTTCTGGTGGGTTTTATCGCGGGCGGCACAAGCCGTATCCGCGTCGGTTCGGGTGGCGTCATGCTGCCCAATCACGCGCCGCTGGTGGTCGCCGAGGCCTTTGGTACGCTGGCTGAGCTTTACCCGAACCGCATCGATCTGGGTCTGGGACGCGCTCCCGGCACCGACCAGATCACCATGCGCGCCTTGCGCCGCGACCGGGTGGAAACCGAAGCGGACTTTCCGCGCGACGTTGCCGATCTGCAGCAACTGCTCGCGCCGGCCAAGCCAGGCCAGCGAGTTATCGCCATGCCCGGCGCGGGTACCGAAGTGCCGATCTGGCTGCTTGGATCCAGCCTGTTCTCTGCACAATTGGCGGCAGAGCGCGGCCTGCCCTATGCCTTTGCCTCACACTTTGCACCACGCCTGCTGCTTCAGGCGCTCGACCTGTACCGGGCCCGGTTTCGTCCCTCGGCAACGCTTGCGAAACCCTACGTGATTATCGGCGTCCCGTTGATCGCCGCACCTACCGACGACGAAGCCCAATTCCTCGCCAGCAGTACCTATCAACGCGTGCTCGGAATCCTGCGTGGCGACCGTGGACTGCTGCAGCCGCCGGTGGCGGATTTCATGTCGCAGTTGCATCCGCAGGAAAGGACCGCAATAGACGATTTTCTGGCTGCCGCCGTGATCGGCGGACCGCGCACGGTAAGCGAAGGCCTTGCTGCACTGCTGCAGGCAACGGACGCCGACGAATTGATGCTGGTCTGCGACATCTTCGATCCGTCCCTGCGGCTGCGCTCGCTTGACATCGTTGCTGCAGCTTGCGCGGCCTGACATCCGCGCCGGTCCTGATTTCTTCGACAGTTACCGGGTCAGGATCCACTGCACGGCGTTCTTGATCTCCGCAGCATCGCTGCTCTTGATCGCCTTGTGCTCTTCCTTCTTGCCGTCAATCTCGATCATGGGCTTGAGGGTGATGTGCTTGACCAGCTTGGTTTCCGCGTCCGCCTTGCCCATGTATTTCTTGGCGACTTCCTTGTAGGACGGACCGTCCTTCTTCTTGTCGATGGCGTGGCACTTGAAGCAGTCGCTTTTCTTCAGCAGCGCCTGAGCGGCTTCCTCGTCGACAGCCGCCTGCGCCGGCACCAGACCGGTCAGAGCAAACAGCAGGGAGCCCGCAATCAAAAGTGAGGTCTTGCTTTTCATGATTTCGTTTCCGGTTAGTCGGCGTGATGCCGTACAAGCCGAATAACGCTGGCCATGATCTTTTGCTGACGATCAATTGTTTCAGGGTGTTTCAAAGCAAAGGAAAAACACCGCGATGACGCACTTCACCGGCTATTGCGAAAGAATCCACTGGGCCACGTTTTTCAGCACCTTTGGATCTTTTGTGTCGAGAATCTTGTGGTCTTCTTCCTTGCCATCGTCAAGTTTGATCCGCGGACCCTGAGTCATATGTCGAACAACTTTCTGCTCGCCGTCAGTCTTGCCCTTGTACTTTTCCGCAATTTTTTTGAGGGAAGGACCGCCTTTGGCTTTAACCGGATCGTGACATTTGCGGCAGTCGTTCTCCTTGAATACGGCCTTGGCCGCCTCAACGTCGACCGAAACCGTGGCAGCTAGCGAGGAAGAAGCGGCGGCAACAAGTGCAGTCGCCACAAATAGTGAAAACCTTGGAGATGAAGAGTTCATGGTCTATTTCTGAAAGGGTTATGGATGTCTTGCGATTCGTGAGTTCCTGATCGCGCGGTACTACGGGTCGGCATTTTACTGCCAGACGTCGCTTCGTCAGTTTTTGAGTGCCGACCTGCGCATCAGCAGCCAGAATCCGAAAACAATCATCGGCAGGCTCAGCCACTGTCCCATGCTGACCACGTAGGACAGGCCGAAGATGCCGTGATCCGGCTCGCGGAAATACTCGGCGACGAAACGCAGTACGCCGTAGCCGATCATGAACATCCCGGAGACCTGGCCCAGCCCGCGCTGCCGCGCGGAGAACCACCAGAGAATCACGAACAGCAGCAGCCCCTCGCCAGCCGCCTGGTACAGCGGCGACGGGTGGCGCGGCAACTGGTCGACCTGCGGGAAAACCATCGCCCAGGGCAGCGTGGCATCGGCCACACGGCCCCACAACTCGCCGTTGATGAAATTGCCGATGCGCCCGGCCAGCAGGCCCAGCGGCACCAGCGGAGCGATGAAGTCGGTCACCTGGAAAAACGTCTTGCCGGCCTTGCGGCCCCACAGCGCCATCGCCACGAACACGCCGAGCATGCCGCCGTGAAAGGCCATGCCCCCCTTCCACACCGCAAGGATCTCCAGCGGATGCGCCAGGTAGTAGCCCGGCTCGTAGAACAGCACCTGCCCCAGGCGGCCGCCGAGGACCACGCCGAGCACGCCGTAGAACAGCAGATCGTCGATGTCCTGCGCGTTCATGCCGTGCCACGGCTGCGCCGCCGCACGCCGCCTGCCGAGCCAGAGAAAGGCGACGAAGCCGGTCAGATACATGAGGCCGTACCAGCGCACGGCCAGCGGACCGACTTGCAGGGCGATGGGGTCGAACTGGGGATGGATCAGCATGGTGGGCGGATTCTAACCGCCCGTCAGGAGTCGGCGCTGGTGCCACGGCGAAGCGGGTACGAAGCAAGGCGATACAATCATGCATTCGTTTTAACCAAAACGCGTTGGAGACTCCCATGCCCGTCTATCGTTCCCGCACTTCCACCCACGGCCGCAACATGGCCGGCGCGCGCTCGCTGTGGCGCGCCACCGGCATGAAGGATGGCGATTTCGGCAAGCCGATCATCGCCGTGGTCAATTCCTTTACCCAGTTCGTGCCGGGCCACGTGCATCTGAAGGACATGGGTCAGTTGGTCGCTCGCGAGATCGAAGCCGCGGGCGGCGTGGCCAAGGAATTCAATACCATTGCGATTGATGACGGCATCGCCATGGGCCACGGCGGCATGCTCTACAGCCTGCCTTCGCGCGAGCTGATCGCCGACTCGGTCGAATATATGGTCAACGGCCACTGTGCCGATGCAATGGTGTGCATATCCAACTGCGACAAGATCACTCCGGGCATGCTGATGGCAGCACTGAGGCTCAACATTCCCGCCGTGTTCGTGTCCGGCGGACCGATGGAGGCCGGCAAAGTCAAATGGCATGGCGAGTACCGCATGGTGGACCTGATCGACGCCATGATCGAGTCCGCCGACAGCAAGAACAGCGATGCCGAAGTGGCCAGCATGGAGCGTTCCGCCTGCCCGACCTGCGGCTCCTGTTCAGGGATGTTCACCGCCAATTCGATGAACTGCCTGACCGAAGCGCTCGGTCTCTCGCTGCCAGGCAACGGCTCCTTGCTGGCGACCCACGCCGACCGCGAGAAGCTGTTCCTCAAGGCCGGCCGGGTCGCCGTCGAACTCTGCAAACGCTGGTACGAAGGAGACGACGCCTCGGTCCTGCCGCGCAGCATCGCCAGCTTCGCCGCTTTCGAGAACGCGATTGCGCTGGACATCGCCATGGGCGGCTCGACCAATACCGTGCTGCACCTGTTGGCCGCGGCGCAGGAAGCCGGTGTCGATTTCAACCTGGCCGACATCGACCGCATGTCGCGCAAGGTACCCTGCCTGGCCAAGGTGGCGCCGTCGACGCAGAAGTACCACATGGAAGACGTGCATCGTGCCGGCGGCATCATGGCCATCCTGGGCGAACTGGACCGCGCCGGCCTGATCAACCGCGACTGCCCGACCGTGCTCTACCCGACCCTCGGCGAAGCACTCGACTGCTGCGATGTAAAGCGCAACAGCGACCCGGCGGTGCACGAGTTCTATCGCGCCGCCCCCGGCGGCGTACCGACGCAGACAGCTTTTTCGCAAAATCGCCGCTATCCCAAACTCGATCTCGATCGCGCCAACGGCTGCGTCCACGACCTGGCTCACGCTTTCTCGCTGGACGGAGGACTGGCCGTGCTGTACGGCAACATTGCCGAGAAAGGCTGTGTCGTCAAGACTGCCGGCGTTGATGACTCGAATCTCAACTTCACCGGCCGAGCCCGCGTCTGCCAATCACAGGAAGAAGCTGTCGAGAAAATCCTCGCCGACCAGATCGTCGCCGGCGACATCGTAATCGTGGTCTACGAAGGCCCGAAAGGCGGGCCCGGCATGCAGGAGATGCTCTATCCGACCTCGTACCTCAAGTCGAAGGGCATGGGCAAGGTCTGCGCGCTGCTCACCGACGGCCGCTTTTCCGGCGGTACCTCGGGACTATCCATCGGCCACGCCTCGCCCGAAGCCGCGGCTGGCGGCGCCATCGGCCTGGTTGAAGAAGGCGACACGATCGAGATCGACATTCCCAATCGCCGCATTCACCTCGCGGTGCAGGAGTCGGTGCTGGCGGCACGGCGTGCCGCCATGGAAGCCCGTGGTGCCAATGCCTGGAAGCCGGTCAACCGCCAGCGCGAAGTTTCTGCCGCGCTCAAAGCCTACGCCGCAATGACGACGTCGGCCGACACTGGTGCAGTGCGGGATATTTCGCAACTTTGTTGACCTAAGTCAAAACCCCATCAATATATCAGCAGATACTTATTTACAGATTAGCTGAGATTATGTCTTGCATGGGGAATGATCATGAAGTTCGCGTTCACACGGGTTGCGCTCGTGATGTGCTGCGCCGGCTGGCTGGCCGTCGCAGGGCCGGTTCTGGCGGATGAAGCAAAGCCGCTAAAACTCAACACCACCGCCGATCACACCAAATTCAAGGAGTTAAAGAAGCAATTCAACTCCGGCCCGGAGGTGACCAGGGCCTGCCTCGCGTGCCACACCGAGGCTGCCGGCCAGATTCACCGCACCAAGCACTGGAAATGGGAATACCTGAACCCGGCCACCAATCAGCTGCTCGGCAAGAAGCACGTTGTCAACAACTACTGCATTTCAATCGCATCCAATCAGGCCGCTTGCACCACCTGTCACGTCGGCTACGGCTGGAAGGACAACAACTTCGATTTCACCTCCGAAGAGAATGTTGATTGCCTGGTCTGCCACGACACCACCGGCAACTACAAAAAGCCGCCCGGAATGGCGGGCAATGTTGTCGGAAAAGATACAGAGTTCCCGCCGGGATCGGGCAAGATCGTCAAGGGCATCGATCTGAGCAATATCGCGCAGAAGATCGGCAAGACCAGTCGGGATACCTGCGGCGGCTGCCACTTCAACGGCGGCGGCGGTGACGGCGTCAAGCATGGCGATCTGGATAGCTCGATGGCCACGCCCGACAGAGAACTCGACGTGCATATGGATGCCGTCGGCCTGGACTTCACCTGCGCCACCTGCCACAAGACGTCCAGTCACGACGTCGCCGGCAGCCGCTATTCGCCGACCGCCAAGGACGATGCGGGTGCGCGAATCAGGGGCAAGGCCGGTAGCGGCAATCCGGCCACCTGTGTGGCCTGCCATGGTAATGGCCCGCACAAGCAGAAAAAGGATGAACGACTGAATCAGCATGCGGGCAAGATTGCCTGCCAGACCTGCCACATTCCAAAGTTCGCCCGCGGCGGCATCCCGACCAAGATGGAATGGGACTGGTCCACCTCCGGCAAAGTCGATGCCGATGGCAAGCAATTTACCAAGAAGGACGCCAAGGGCCACAACATCTACGAATCGCGCAAGGGCGATTTCAAGCTCGGGGAAAACGTCACGCCGGAATATGCATGGTTCAACGGGCACGTCGAGTACACCCTGCTGACCAGCAAGATCGAGAAGAGCGAGCAGCGCACGCCGATCAACAAACTCGACGGAAGTCCGACCGACGGCAAGTCGATGATCTGGCCGATGAAGGTGTTTCGCGGCACGCAGCCTTACGACCCGGTGAACAAGACACTGGTCACGCCCCACACGACCGGCCCGGACGGCTACTGGACCACGCTGATCTGGGACAAGGCTATCGAAACCGGCATGAAGGACTCCGGCCAGCCCTTCTCGGGCAAGGTGGATTTCATCAAGACCGAGATGTCGTGGCCTATCACGCACATGGTGGCGCCCAAGGAAAAGGCGCTGGCTTGTGTCGAATGCCACAGCAAGCAAAGCCGCCTGGCCGGCATCCAGGGCATCTACATCCCGGTTCGCGACAACAACAAGTTGCTGGACACCGCCGGCTGGGCAATCGTTTTCCTGACCCTGCTCGGCGTGTTCGGCCACGGTGCCCTGCGCATCGTATCCAGCCGCAAGCACTAAGGAGCACTGAAATGGCTGAACGCATCTACGTCTTCAAACTCTTCGAGCGTTTCTGGCACTGGTCGCAGGCCGGTCTGATCATGTTCCTTATGCTCACCGCCTTCGACATCCACGGCACCTACACCATCTTCGGCTTTGAAAAGGCGGTGGCCTACCACACAATCGCCGCCTGGTCGCTGATCGGACTTTGGATCTTCGCCATCTTCTGGCACTTCACCACCGGCGAATGGAAACAGTACATTCCGACCACGGAGAAGGTCATGGCGATGGCGAACTACTACCTGTTCGGCATTTTCCGGAATGCGCCGCATCCGTTCAAGCTGACGCAGCTGCGCAAGCACAATCCGCTGCAGCGGCTGGCCTATCTCGGCATCATGCTGTTCGTCGGGCCGCTGATCTGGATCACCGGCGCGCTCTATCTGTTCTATGACAAATGGCCTGCCTGGGGCTTCGGCAACCTGTCGCTGGAATGGGTCGCCAACGGACACATCCTCGGCGCCTTCATGATGCTGGCCTTCCTCATTGCCCACGTTTACCTGACCACTGCCGGTCATACGCCGCTTGCCCACATCAAGGCGATGATCACCGGCTGGGAAGAAGTCGATTGATTACCTGATATTTTAAGGAGTCTGACCATGAAACTCACCAAAACCCTGACCACCGGCGTAGCGCTTTCCCTTCTTGCGGCTTCTGCCTTCGCCTATGACGGCGACTGGAAACGCGGTCGCATCTACTACCGCAGCGTATGCACTTCATGCCACGTGGCCTCGCCCATCGGCTCGATCAATCCAAGCACCAAGACCAAGGCCGACTGGATCGCCTATCTGCTGGCCGACAAGCACGCCAAGGGCAAGGATACGGTCAAGCAGTATGTGAGCAAGGCCTATCGCGCCAGCATCAAGGCTAGCAACAAGGCGGCCGAGAAGTTTGCCGACACACCCGACCAGGAACTGGCCACCGACATCAAAGCGTTCCTGATCAAGGGCGCCAAGGACGGCGACGCGCCGGCAACCTGCAGCTGACAAGAGCACAGCCGAAGGCGCGCGCCTCACGGGGCGACGCACCGGCTTTTTTGCGCCTGATCGACAATGAGACTGGCGCTCCGCGGCGACAGCGATTCGGTCATTGAAAGGAAAACATCATGAATGCATCAGAAAAGCACGACAATCCGGAAATCAAACCCTTCTGGTCACCGTTGGGTGCGGGCGTCGCGCTCGGCCTGGTCCTGTTGCTGACCTTTGTTTTGTCCGGTCACGGTCTGGGGGCCAGCGGGGCAGCTACTGACATGGTCGCCGGCGTCGGGCTGAAGCTGGTGCCGGAGGCAACCCAGGCGAACGGCTACCTCGGACCAATGGTGGCGGACGGCAGCCCGATGGGCTCATGGATGACCTGGGAAATCCTCGGTGTTGCCATCGGCGCGCTGGTGGCAGCATTCATGGCGGGACGTTTTCGCGTGCAATTCGATGGCTCGCGCAGTGTCGGCACCCCGGCGCGCTTGATCAGCACCTTGGCCGGCGGTTTCATGGCCGGCCTTGGCGCACGCATCGCCGGAGGTTGCACCAGTGGTCTGGGGCTTTCGGGCGCGGCGGCACTGGGTATTTCGGCCTTTGTCTTCCTGGCTTTGTTCTTTGCAACCGGGCTGATCGTCAGCCGCCTGGTCAAAGGAGTCTGACATGTTCCCCTTCAATGATAATGGCATGCTGTCGGGTCTGCTCTGCGGCATCCTGTTCGGCTTTGTGCTGGAGAACGCCGGATTCGGCAGCCCGGTCAAATTGAGCGCCCAGTTCAAGCTGAACGACTGGGCGGTATTCAAGGTCATGTTCACCGCCATCGTGGTGGCGGCGGTCGGCCTGTGGCTTCTACGGCTCGTCGGGTTGATGAAGCCCGACACGATTGCCGTACCGCAGGCGGCGCTGATGGCGTCGGCCGCAGGCGGTGCGCTGGTGGGCGCGGGGTTTGCTGTGGGTGGCTATTGCCCGGGTACTTCGGTGGCGGGCCTGTTCTCCGGTCGCCTCGACGCCCTGGTATTCATCGTCGGCGTTGTGCTCGGTACGGCCGGGTTCGCGGTCTTTTACGGGACAGCGCTCAAGTCCCTGAAGGCCGCCTGGCTGATCGCGGAAGGGGACACTTTTACCGACGTTTACGCTGTTCCGGAACTCGTCGTGCTGGCCATTCTCGGGCTTGCCCTGGTTGCCGTATTCCATTTCGGCTCAAGGTTCGAGCGCCGCGGCACCGGCACGGTCACCGCACAGCAAGCCGTGGAGGGTGCCCGATAGTCGGCAGATGGCGAACTGTAATGAGTACCGATAGCGGCTCCGCTTGGCGCGCCGGCTTCAAAGCGGATTACCAGACCATCTTCGTCGAAGAATGGTCGCCTTTTGTCGGCGCGATGCTGCTGGTTTTCGTCATCATCGGCCTGATGACCAGCGGCATGGTCTGGGGCGTATTCGGCGGCGTCAAGTTCTGGGGCGACTGGATCAATAACGCCATCGGCCTCGGTCCGCTGCTCGGGGTTCCGCACGAGCTGGACAGCTTCACCATGCACCGCATGTCGCTGATGAACATCATGCTGGTTCTCGGTGCCTTCGCCGCCGCCCTGCTCTCGCGCCAATTCAGCCCCAATCGTCCGCCGCCTCTCGAATACGTATGGGCAGCCATGGGCGGCAGCCTGCTGGGCATCGGCGCCGCGCTTGCCGGCGGCTGCACCACGGGTGGCTTTTTCAATCCCGTGCTGCATTCTTCTCCGGCAGGCTGGGCCATGTGGGCCGGCCTGCTGGCGGGTGCCGCGATCGGCCTCAAGCTGCTGTTGTGGACGTTTGAACACGTCGAATGGGGCATGCAGGCCCCGCCCGTACTCGATATTCCTGGCAGCCTAAGGCAGAAATATCCGCTGCTGGGGCTGGCGGTGGTCGCTGGCGTGCTGATCTGGGCCACCGAATGGTATGGCTCGGGTGACGAAAAGCGGGTCGCACGCGCCGTGATCGTTGTAGCCGGCTTCGCCATCGGCTTCATCATGCACCGTTCGCGCCTGTGCTTTGCCCGCGCCTTCCGCGAACCTTTCATGACGGCAGAAGGTGACATGACCAAGGCCGTGATCCTGGCGCTGGCTATCGGCATTCCGCTCGCCGCACTGCTTTTCCAGAAGAAGGTGATCGATCCCTACGTCGCCATCCCGGCCACCTTCTGGATCGGCTCGCTGACGGGCGGGTTGGTCTTCGGCATCGGCATGGTGTTTGCCGGAGGCTGTGCATCCGGATCCTTGTGGCGCATGGGCGAAGGACAGGCCAAGCTGTGGGTGACGATGTTCTTTTTCTCGTGGATGGGCTCGACATCCAGCGCCTTGCTCAAGAAGGCCGGCCTGACGTCAATCGACGAAACCAATGTCGAAATGTATGAAATGACCAAGGTCGGCTTCCAGGCCTACCTTCCCGAAATGCTCGGCAGCTGGGGCTGGACGCTGCTGATAGGCGGCGGCCTGCTGCTGGCCTGGTACGCCTTGGTGCGCTATAACGAAAGTACCGAGAAATTCACTTTGCTTTAGGAGATAATCATGAACAGTAGTGTCCCAACGTTAATCGAACAAGATCAACTGGTTGGGATTTTCCAGTAGATCTGATGAAGGTGGAATGCGAGCAAGTAGCTGATCCAATGGATTTCTCTCAAACATGGTGAGACTCAGGATTTGTAGGATTTCGTAGAGCGAGGCAGAGAGCTTCAGTCGCTTCTTCAAGATAGCGACAAGCACATAAACGGAGACGGCGATCCAGATCTGGGACTTCACCGCATTCTCCGAAGTACCGAAGAAGGACTTGATACGCAGATGCTGTTTGATCCACTTGAAGAACAACTCGACCTGCCACCGGCAGCGATACAGCTCGGCGATGGTTCGCGCCGGCAGGTCGATGTTGTTCGTCAGGAAAACCAGTGTCTTGCCCTCGTCGTCCTTGATGCGAACCCGGCGCAGCGGTGTTGGGTAGTCCTGGGTCGAGTAGAAGCCGGTCAGCGTGCCGATCTGATCGCAGATAATGCCGGCAGCGCGATCCGATTCCAGCGAATAGCGTCGCTTGAAGCGCAGGTTCGACCTGGCGCGAATGACATAGAAGCTCCCGGCCTGATGCAGGCGATGCAGCTGCTCGAAGTCGATGTAGCCGCGATCCATGATGTAGAAAGCGCCAGCCTCCGGCACCAGCATGTCGAAGACATTGACCTCGTGCCACTTGCCGTCGCTGATGTGAATGAAGCTGGGAATGTTGCCGCGCAGGTCGAGCAAGGTATGCATCTTCACCGCCGCCTTGGTGGAACGGAACGGCGCCCACGGGAACACCGACAGACACAGGTCGATGGTCGTGGCATCCAGGGCATACACGGTGTTGGACAGATCGACACCAAAGGGCTCTTCGGCGTAAAGCTTGCGCGCAATGCTGATCAGGCTTTGCGCGAAGTCGGCATAAATACGCCAGTCGCGAACCGCATTGGCATTGGCCAGCGTGTTCCTCGCTACCTTGCTTCGGAAACCCATGTGGTAAAGCTTGGCCACCTGACTGCGCAGGCAGGCTTCGATGTCGCGCAGACTTTCCCGATAGGTCAGCTGCGCAAACGCCATGCACAGATACTGGTCGAGACAGGTGAAGTGCTTGACCTTGTGTTCCCCGTCGTAGCGAGCGACACAACGGCGAAAAGTGGTCAGCGGCAGGTGCGCCATGACCTGCGCAAAAACGAGTTTGCCCGTGTTCATTGGCGATGCCCGCAGTCCGGTTGGAAGAACCCGGAATGCTACGAGCGACGTTCAAATCGAGACCAGCCTCGAACACGGAATATTCTCAATCCTTCAACTTGTTATACGACCCCAGCGCGATAACGTTGGGACACTACTGA
>Ga0208566_1000071_pt1 | contig 70960 bp, 53 predicted proteins | sample PL_2010_150m_FD_184159 | JGI IMG/M metagenome (GOLD analysis project Ga0208566, IMG submission 184159) | Freshwater microbial communities from Powell Lake, British Columbia, Canada to study Microbial Dark Matter (Phase II) - PL_2010_150m... | ecosystem: Environmental > Aquatic > Freshwater >...
AGATGGGTTCGTTGGAGCGCTTCATGGATGCATCCCCTTGACGATAAACAGGACCGCGAGGCTCGCCACCACCGCCGCCGCGATACCGGTGCTGGTGATCAATCCGGGCTGCACGCGCTTGCCGCCGACGAACATGATCGGCATGGTCTTGGGCATGATGCTGAACCAGCTCCAGGTGTGGTAACAGAACACCGCCAGCACGATCAGGTGGAACGCCTTCATCCACGGGGTCGTCAGGTACTGCAGCCAGCCGTTGAATGCGGCCTCGCCCTGGGCAAGACGCACCACGCCGAACAGCAGGACAATCGCGTAAAGGGCGACGAATATCGCCGTGACTTCGCGCGCCATGTAGCGGATGAAATACGCATCGCGCTTCCACCAGCCATCCATGGAACGGACATAGGGACGCCGGGCGCTCATTTGTCTGCCCCCCCTGGGGTAACGAATCGGGTGAAATAGTTGATCGCGCTCGCCATCTTGTTCTGGTTGATGGCATTGGCCGGATCCACCCCCTTCGGGCAGACCTCGGAACAGTAGGCGACCGCGGTGCAGCCCCAGTAGCCTTCATCCTTGTGGCCGAGGCTGTTCAGGCGCTCCGCCTGCCCGCCATCGCGCGAATCGGCGTTGTAACGGTGCATCAGCGCGAGAATGCCGGGGCCGGTGAAATCCGGATTGAGCCCGTATTGCGGGCACGCCGCATAGCACAGCATGCAGTTGATGCACGAACTGAACTGCTCGTACATGTCGCGCTGCTGCGGCGTCTGCAGGTACTCGCCCTGCGCAAGAGTGCGCGGCTCCTTGGGGATGATATACGGCTTGATGCTTTCAAGTTTGGCGACGAAGTCTTCGACGCCGACCACGAGGTCGCGTTCGATCGGCATGTGCGCCAATGCCTCGACACGCAGACCCTGCGGGTAGTACTCGCGCAGGAAGGTCTTGCACGAAAGCTTGGGTTTGCCGTCGACCATCATGCCGCAGCTGCCGCAAATCGCCATGCGGCAGGACCAGCGGAAGCTCACCGTGCCGTCGAGGTAATCCTTGATGTACTGCAGCCCCTGCAGCACGGACATGTCGTCTGTGAACGGCACCTTGTAGCTCTGCAGCACAGGTTCCTTGTCCTGCTCCGGACGGTAGCGCAGCACCTGTATCTCGATGATTTTCTCGGCGTCAGCCATTGGCCGCTCCCTTCTTCTTGCGCTCTTCATCGGCCTTCACGCCGGCGGCGCCGTAGGCGCGCGTGCCGGGCTGCGACTTGGTGATTTTTACGTCCCCGTATTCGATGCGCGGCGCACCGTCGCCGGCATAGAAGGCCAGGGAGTGCTTGAGGTATTTGGCGTCATCGCGCTCCTCGAATCCGTCCAGACGCTGATGCGAGCCGCGCGACTCCTTGCGATTGATCGCCGAATAGACCATCGACTGGGCCACGTCGAGCAGATAGCCGAGTTCGATGCCGAGCAGCCACTCGGTATTGAACACCTTCGACTTGTCCTCCAGTCTCAGGTTCTTGTAGCGCTGCTTGAGCTCGTCAATCTTGTCGCATGTAGCCTGCATCGTCTTGCCGAGGCGGTAGATACCGCAGCCGTCCTCCATGCTCTGCGCCATTTCTGTGCGCAGCACCGCCATGCGTTCGGTGCCATCGGATTTGTTTACCAGGCCAAGTGCGCGCGCCTGCGCGGCCTCCGCCTGCTTCTTGATCGCGTCCGGATTGCTGATAGACACCGACTTCGCGAACTTGACCGCCTCGATGCCTGCCACCTTGCCAAAAACGATCAGCTCGGTCAGCGAGTTCGAACCCAGACGGTTGGCACCGTGAATACCGACGCTTGAGCATTCACCGACCGAATACAGACCGGGCAGCGGCGAAGCCGTCTTGCCGTCGGCCAGGATTCCGCCCATGGTGTAATGCACCCCGGGCACGACCGGAATCGGCGTGTGCGCCGGATCGATGCCCATGAATTCTTCCGCCAGTTCGTAAATCTGCGGCAGGCGTTCGCGCAGGTAGGCCTCGCCTAGGTGGCGCAGATCCAGGTTCACCACCGAACCGAACGGCCCCTCTATGGTCCTGCCTTTCTGGTGCTCGTGCCAGAAAGCCTGGCTCAGGCGGTCGCGCGGACCCAGTTCCATGAATTTGTTGCGCGGCTTGTCCTCGGGCGGTCCCAGGCCATAGTCCTGCAAATAGCGGTAGCCGTCTTTATTGAGCAGCAGCCCGCCTTCGCCGCGGCAGGCCTCGGTAAACAGCAGCCCGGTGCGCGGCATGCAGGTCGGGTGGTACTGCACGAACTCCATGTCGCGCAGCGGCACGCCATGGCGGTAGGCAAGCGCCATGCCGTCGCCGGTAACGATGCCGCCGTTGGTATTCTCGCGGAACACGCGCCCGGCGCCGCCGGTGGCGATGATCACGGCCTTCGCCTCGATCAGCGTGAACTCGCCGGTGGCGATTTCGATCGCCAGCACGCCCTGGCAACGACCGTCCTCGACCATCAGGTCGCAGCAGAAATACTCGTCGAAACGTTTGATCGACGGATACTTGATCGAAGTCTGGAACAGCGTGTGAAGCATGTGGAAGCCGGTCTTGTCCGCGGCAAACCAGGTGCGCTCGATCTTCATACCGCCGAACGCGCGCGTGTTTGCGTGGCCATCTTCCTTGCGGCTCCACGGGCAGCCCCAGTGCTCCATCTGCACCATCTCTTCGTGCGCTTGGCTAACGAAGTACTCGACCACGTCCTGTTCGCACAGCCAGTCGCCGCCGCCTACGGTATCGTTGAAATGATGGTCCAGGCTGTCTTCCGGCCGTGTCACCGCGGCGGCCCCGCCCTCGGCGGCCACGGTGTGGCTGCGCATCGGGAGCACTTTGGAAATCAGCGCGATTTTCAGCCTGGGATCGGCTTCCGCAATAGCGATCGCCGCCCGTAAACCGCCGCCGCCCGCGCCTACAATCGCTATATCAGCCTTGAATACTTCCACTGCTTACCTCCGTCTGCGCAAAACCAGCGGGATTTTAACTCGGAATCCGGATCGGCGCTTCCGCCGCAGGACAAATTAACGCCCGCACTGCATTGCATTGTTGATCCAAATCAAAGACGAAGCTGAAAGCCACCACCGGTTGATCCAAATCAACGGCAACAGGCAAAGTATCGAACAACATATGGCGTTGAGGGGCCATTGCGCGCCGCCTAGCTAACAGGCAGCGGGACAAGAACGAAACCAACCGTCGATGCCATCACTAGCGGGAAATACAGTCACAGGAGCTGATCATCATGTATGAAAAACCCAATGCCAACGGCACACAATCCAATCCGTCCGGACTCGCGCTGCTGCGCGACCCGGCCCTCAATCGCGGCACCGGTTTTACCGAAGCGGAGCGCGACAAGTACAATCTGCGCGGCTTCCTGCCGCCGCACGTACACACGCAGAAAGAGCAGGCTGAGCGCGTTCTGACGCGTCTGCGCAGAATGACCGATCCCCTGGAGAAGTTCGTCGCCCTGACTGCCCTGCACGACCGCAACGAATCGCTGTTCTTTCGCGTCTTGTGCGACAACATCGACGAAATGCAGCCCCTGGTTTACACGCCGACAGTCGGGCTCGCATGCCAGAAATTCGGCCACATCTTTCAGCGCTCGCGCGGCCTGTTCATCGGCGCCAACGACCGCGGGCGCATCGCGCAATTGCTGCGCAACTGGCCCTACCAGGCCGGAATTATAGTGGTCACGGACGGCGAGCGCATCCTCGGCCTGGGCGACCTGGGCGCCAACGGCATGGGCATCCCGATAGGAAAGCTGTCGCTGTACACCGCCTGCGCCGGTGTCCATCCGCAATTGTGTCTGCCCATCACCCTGGATGTCGGCATCAACAATTCGACGCTGATCGAGGACCCGTTCTACGTCGGGCTTCGCCAGCGGCGCCTCACCGGTACGGCCTACGACGAATTGGTGGAGGAATTCATCACCGCCGCGACCGAGGTATTCCCGGGCGTGGTGATTCAGTTCGAGGACTTCGCCAATCACAATGCGTTCCGCCTGCTGAAGAAATACCGTGACCGCATCTGCACCTTCAACGACGACATTCAGGGCACGGCCGCAGTCGCGCTCGCAGGCATCTTCTCGGCGCTGCGCATAACCGGGGGCAAGTTGACCGAGCAAAAGCTGCTATTCCTCGGCGCCGGGGAAGCCGCCACCGGCATCGCCGACCTGGTGGTTACGGCGATGGTTGCCCAGGGTCTGAGCGAATCGGCGGCACGGCAGCGCTGCTGGGCGGTCGATTCGCGCGGCTTGGTGGTGAAAAGCCGCACCGATCTGGTCGAGCACAAGCGGCCCTACGCGCACGATCACGCGCCGGTCGGCAATTTCCTCAACGCGATTCAGGCACTGAAACCTACCGCGATCATCGGCGTCGCCGCGGTGGGCGGCACTTTCACTCAGGAGGTGCTGGAGGAAATGGCGCGCATCAACAAGCAGCCTATCGTGTTCGCCCTGTCCAATCCGACATCCAAAGCCGAATGCACCGCCGAAGAAGCATATCGCTGGACCCAGGGGCGTGCGCTGTTCGCCTGCGGCAGCCCGTTCGACCCGGTAACTCTGAACGGCAAGACCTATGTCGCGCGACAGGGAAATAACTCCTACATTTTCCCCGGAGTCGGTCTAGGCGCGATTGTCAGCCGCACACGACGCATCACCGACGAAATGTTCATGGCCGCGGCGCAGACGCTGGCGCAGCTTGTAACGGAAGACGATCTCAAACAGGGCAGCCTGTACCCTGCCCTGCCGCGCATCCGCGAGGTCTCCGCGCATATCGCCACGGCGGTCGCGCAAACCGCGTACCGGAGCGGGCTTGCGGGCAAGCCGAAGCCCGAGGACGTGATGGCAGACGTGCGCTCGCAGATGTTCGATCCGCACTACTAGAACGACGCAAGCCGGCGCGGCTCGTGCGCAGTTTTCGCGGGTCGTGCCAACTCGTTTGATCTACGTCAAAGCATAAATCGCCGCGCGTACTATCCTTGTTTTATTGTCGCAGGAGGATGCGGCGTTACCGGTACCGATTCCCGGCGGCAGCAGGCCAGTCCGTTGGGACACGATCGAATTGCGGCGAAAGTTGGCGCGAGACCAGCGATGCCCTGCGCAATGTCCGAGAAACGACTCTCCTTCATTTGAACAACCCATTGAACGGGGCCACAAGGCTATTCTATGTACACGATCGTCCGTCGCGAAAAATTCTCCGACACAACGTTCCTTTGGGAGGTCCAGGTTCCCGACGTGGCCCAGTCCGCGGAACCCGGCCATTTCGTCATGGTGCGCCTGCGCGAAGGCGGCGAACGCATTCCGCTGACGGTCGCTGATTTCGATCGCGACAAGGGCACCATCACCATGGTGATTCAGTCGCTCGGCAAGACCACGCTGGAGATGCGGGATCACTACAAGGAGGGTGACAGCTTCGCCGATTTCGTCGGCCCGCTGGGTCTGCCGCAACACATTGGCAAGGTCGGGCACGTGGTGCTGGTGGGCGGCGGACTCGGCGTGGCGCCGATTTATCCGCAGCTGCGGGCGTTCAAGAATGCCGGCAACCGCACCACCGGCATCATCGGTTTTCGCAATAAGGACCTGGTGTTCTGGGAAGACCGCTTCAGCAAATTCTCCGACAACCTGGTGGTCTGCACCGACGACGGAAGTTACGGCACGCCGGGCTTTGTCACCGCTGCACTGAAGGAGGTGCTCGAACGCGACAAGCCAGATCTGGTCGTCGCCATCGGGCCGCTGCCGATGATGAACGCCTGCGTCGAAACAACGCGGCCCTTTGGCGTGAAGACCATGGTTTCGCTCAATGCCATCATGGTCGACGGCACCGGCATGTGCGGCTCCTGCCGCGTAAGCGTTGGCGGTGAGGTCAAATTCGCCTGCGTCGAGGGCCCGGATTTCGACGGACATTTGGTCGACTTCAAGGAACTCATGCTGCGGCAGCGGCGCTTCAAGGGTGAAGAGTCGAAGGCGAGCGATGATTACGCGCACATCTGCGAAGTGGAGAAGAAGCTGTTCGAGCAGAACAAACGCAATTACAAGAAGTTCAAGGACCTCGCGCCGCACGCGGTGAAAATGCCGGAGCGCGACGCCCTGGAGCGTTCGCGCAATTTCAAGGAAGTGAACCTGGGCTACAGCATGCACGACGCGTTGGAAGAAGCCGAACGCTGCATCCAGTGCGTCAAACCCGATTGCATCGCCGGCTGCCCGGTATCGATCGACATCCCGCGCTTCATCCGCCATCTGCTGGTACGCGATGTGGATGGCGCGCTGGGCGTGATCAACGAATCCAACCTGTTCCCCTCGGTTTGTGGCCGCGTCTGCCCGCAGGAATCGCAGTGTGAGGCGCAGTGTATCGTCAGCAAGAACAAGAAAATCAAAATGGAGGCGGTGGCGATCGGCCGGCTTGAGCGCTTCATCGGCGACAACGCCCGCGCGCCGAAAACCGAAAAGTCGCGCTTCGAACGCACGCTGGGTCGTGTCGCCATTGTCGGATCCGGTCCGTCGGGGCTCGCAGTCGCCGCGGACCTCGCTCGTTACGGCTGCGATGTCACGGTATACGAGGCGCTGCACGTGATCGGCGGCGTGCTCCAGTACGGCATTCCGCCGTTCCGCCTGCCGCGCGACATCATCAGCCGCGAAGTCGAAACGCTGAAGAACATGGGCGTGAAATTCGAAGTCAACAAAGTGATCGGAAAAACTTTTTCCATCCCCAAACTCATGGGCGAGATGGCGTTCGATGCGGTCTTCGTCGGCGCTGGCGCCGGCGCGCCGTCGTTTCTCGGCATCCCGGGTGAATTTGCCGGCCAGGTCTATTCGGCGAACGAATTCCTCACCCGCGTCAATCTGATGGGCGGAGACAAATTTCCCTATCTCGATACGCCGATCACGCTGGGCAAGAGCGTGGTCGTCATCGGCGCCGGCAACACTGCAATGGATTGCCTGCGCGTGGCCAAGAGGCTGGGCGCGCCGACCGTACGCTGCGTCTATCGTCGCTCCGAGGCCGAAGCGCCGGCCCGCATTGAGGAGATCCGCCATGCCAAGGAGGAAGGTATCGAGTTCTTCTTCCTGCATACGCCGGTCGAGATATTTACCGGCGAGGAGGGCATCGTCAGTGGCATGAAGGTACAGAAGATGATGCTGGGCGAACCCGACGAGAAGGGTCGGCGCAAGCCCGTGCCGCTGGACGAGTTCGTCGAACTCGAGTGCGATACCGTGATCTACGCGCTTGGCACCAAGGCCAATCCGATCGTGACGCAATCCACACCGGGGCTGGGGCTCAACAAATGGGGATACATCGTCGCCGATCCGCAGACACAGGCGACCAGCCTTCCCGGCGTGTTTGCCGGCGGCGATATCGTCACCGGGGCGGCAACCGTCATCCTGGCCATGGGTGCCGGCCGTCGCGCAGCCAGAGCTATCGGTGCGTATATGCAGAGCGGCAAGCAGAAATGGCCGATTACGCAGGAAGATGCAGACGCTTTCATCCCGCCGATTGCCGTGGGCGGGTCCGCGAAACCCGCCGCTGCCCCTTTCATCAATCAAAGCGAGGGCCAAGCATGAACTCATGTCCGAAATGCCACCGCCCGATCGAAGGCGAAGAATCGTATATCTGCTGCGCCAACCTCGAACTCAGTTGGCGCTGCAGCGCCTGCGGCAAAGTGAGCGAGGGATTCGCATTTCCCTACGGTATGTGCCCGCACTGCAAAGGCAAGCTCGAGATTCTCGAGCGCGGACCGATCGACGACGCCAAGGGTCTGGACGCGATTCGAGCCGCGTTCGAAATCGAACTCGGCGGCCACGCGTTCTATCAACGTGCCGCCAACGACGTGCGCGACCCGGCGCTGCGCGATTTGTTTGGCCGTTTCGCCGTGATGGAACAAGAGCACATGGAGACGCTGTCCAAGCGCTACCACGCGGATTTGCCGCAACCGGCGGCGGATTTCCAGATCGATCGCGCGGCGATTTTTGCCGGCGTCGAGCGCAAACCCGAGGATCCGGCAAACCTGTTCCGCATCGCCATCGCGTTCGAAGAGCGGGCGGTGACCTTTTTCAGCGAGCAGGGCGCGCACGCGCCTGAGGGCTCGGTCGAACGCGATCTGTACAAGGAGCTTGCCGCCGAGGAGCGCGAGCACGTTGCGCTACTGACCACGGAGTATGCGCGCTGGAAAGCCGGCAAGTCGGGCATCCTATAGAGCGACCGGAGCAACCGCTCCAAACGAATGAGCGAAAGGAAATCATGAGCACACGTCAGGTCGTCCTCGAGGGCAACGAGGCTGCCGCACGCATCGCCCATCTCACCAGCGAAGTGATCGCGATCTACCCGATCACGCCGTCGTCGGCGATGGGCGAATTCGCCGACGCCTGGTCGGCGGCCGGTCAGAAGAACATCTGGGGTGCGGTGCCGGAGGTGATCGAGATGCAGAGTGAAGCCGGTGCCGCAGGAGCCGTGCACGGCTCGCTGCAGGCGGGCGCGCTTACCACCACCTTCACTGCATCGCAGGGCCTGCTGTTGATGCTGCCCAATATGTTCAAGATCGCCGGCGAACTCACGCCGGCGGTATTTCATATCGCGGCACGCACGCTGGCAACGCACGCGCTGTCCATTTTCGGCGACCATAGCGACGTCATGGCCGCGCGCACCACCGGATGGGCCATGCTCGCCTCGGCCAGCGTGCAGGAAGCACAGGACATGGCCATGATCGCGCAGATGGCGACCCTGCGCTCGCGCGTGCCGTTCATGCATTTTTTCGACGGCTTTCGCACCAGCCACGAGGTGAACAAGCTCGATCTGCTGTTCGAGGACGAGGTGCGCCAGTTGATCGACGAAGAACTGGTCACCGCGCATCGCGCGCGCGCCCTCAACCCGGATAAGCCGGTGCTGCGCGGTTCGGCACAAAATCCGGACGTGTTTTTCCAGGCGCGCGAAGCGTGCAATTCTTTTTACATGGCGGTGCCCGGCATCGTTCAGGCGAGCATGGACCGCTTTGCCGCACTCACGCAACGGCGCTACAAACTGTTCGACTATCAGGGCGACCCCGGCGCGGAGCGGGTGCTGGTGCAGATGGGGTCGGGCGTCGGCGCCTCGAGCGAGGCGGTAGAGGCCCTGGTCGCACGCGGCGAGAAAGTCGGCCTGCTCACGGTACGGCTGTACCGGCCGTTCGATACGCAAGCCTTCGTCGCGGCGCTGCCGCGCAGCGTGCGCGCGATCGCCGTGCTCGACCGCACCAAGGAGCCCGGCGCGGTCGGCGAACCCATGTACCAGGATATTGTCACTGCCCTGGCGGAGGCATGGCCGCAGGACATGGCGACACCGCAGGTAATCGGCGGGCGTTACGGGCTGTCCTCCAAGGAGTACACGCCGGCCATGGCCAAAGCAGCCCTGGACGAACTCAAGCTGGCGCAGCCCAAGCGTCATTTCACCGTGGGCATCGTCGACGACGTTACACGCCTGTCGCTCGCCGTCGACGAAAGTTTCAGCACCGAGACCGAAGGCGTGACTTGCGCGGTGTTCTACGGCCTGGGCGCCGACGGCACCGTGGGAGCCACCAAGAACTCGGTGAAGATAATCGGCGAGAATACGCAGCTGCACGCGCAGGGCTACTTCGTCTATGACAGCAAGAAGTCGGGCGCGGTGACCATCTCGCACCTGCGCTTCGGACCCAGGCCGATAGCATCCACCTACCTGATACAGCGCGCCGACTTTGTCGCCTGCCATCAATTCGAATTCATGCAGAAACTCGACGTGCTGGCACTGGCGCGCCCGGGCGCCACGTTCCTGTTAAACAGCCCCTACGGTCCGGCCGAGGTTTGGGCGAAGCTCCCGCGTGAAGCGCAGGAGCAGATACTCGGGAAGAAACTCAAGATGTACGTGGTCGATGCGCTGGCGGTGGCTAAAGAAGCCGGACTTGCGGGACGCATCAACACCGTCACCCAGGCCTGCTTCTTCGCGATATCCGGCATCCTGCCGCGCGACGAAGCGATCGAAAAGATCAAATATTCGATACGCAAGACCTACGGCAAGCGCGGGGAATCCGTGTTGAACCGCAATTTCGCCGCAGTGGACCAGTCGCTCGCCGCGCTTTGCGAGGTGCAGGTGCCCGGCCAGGCTGATTCGGCATTGCGCCGGCGGCCGGTCGTGCCGCAGGCGGCGCCGGATTTCGTTCAGCGCGTCACGGCGATGATGCTCGGCGGCAAGGGCGACCTGCTGCCGGTGTCGGCGCTGCCGGTCGACGGCACCTTCCCCACCGCGACATCGCAGTGGGAAAAGCACAGCATCGCCCACGAAATTCCGATCTGGGATGAAACCATTTGCACGCAATGCGCGTTGTGCCCGCTGATGTGCCCGCATGCGGCAATACGCATGAATGTGTATTCGCCCGAACAGCTGAAACAAGCCCCGGCGGGATTCAAGAGCGTCCCCTGGAGGAGCAAGGACGGCGACGGGCTTGCAGGGTGGGCCTACACCCTGCAAGTGGCGCCGGACGACTGCACCGGCTGCGGCATTTGCGTGGACATCTGTCCGACGCGCAGCAAGGAGGAACTCAAGCGCAAGGCGATCAATATGGCGCCCAAGCTCGAGCATCTGCAGCAGGAACGAAGCAGCTACGAATTCTTCCTCGGACTGCCTGAGACGCGTCCGCCGTGGGGCAGCATGGACTTGCTCAAGGGTTCGCAATTGCGCATGCCGCTGTTCGAATATTCCGGCGCCTGCGCCGGCTGCGGCGAAACCCCCTATCTGAAGCTGTTGTCGCAGTTGTACGGCGATCACCTGCTGGTGGCCAACGCCACCGGCTGCTCGTCGATCTACGGCGGCAACCTGCCGTCGACGCCGTGGGCGCAGAATAGCGACGGCCAAGGCCCTGCGTGGGCGAACAGCCTGTTCGAGGACAACGCCGAATTCGGCCTGGGCATGCGCCTTGCGCTGGACGCGCAGCGCCACCTGGCGCAATCGCTGGTACGCGAACTGAGCGCGGAGATCGGCGGTGACCTGTCAACGGCGCTGCTCGAAACGGCGCAGGAATCCGACCAGCAGATTCGCGAGCAGCGAGCGCGTGTAAGGCAGCTCAAGACAAGCCTGGCGCGCTCGGGATCACAGCGCGCGAAGCAGCTGCAGGCGGTCGCGGACAGTCTGATCACGCGCAGCGTATGGATCGTCGGCGGCGACGGCTGGGCCTACGACATCGGCTACGGCGGCCTCGACCACGTGCTCGCCTCGGGGCGCAACGTCAACATCCTGGTGCTGGACACCGAGGTCTACAGCAACACCGGGGGACAGGCATCGAAGTCGACGCAGCGCGGCGCGGTGGCGAAGTTCGCCGCTGCCGGCAAGTCCTCGGGCAAGAAGGATCTGGGCATGATCGCCATGGCCTATGGCAACGTCTACGTCGCGCAGGTGGCGATGGGCGCAAATCCGGTGCACACGGCGCGCACCTTCCAGGAAGCGGCATCGTGGCCGGGGCCGTCGCTGATCATTGCCTACAGCCATTGCATCGCGCACGGCATCGACATGGCGACCGGAATGAGCCACCAGCGTGACGCAGTCAAGAGCGGCTATCTGACGCTGTACCACTACGACCCGCGACTGGGCATGGGCGGAGCGGATCAGCCGCTTAAGCTCGATTCTCGCAAACCTACCATCCCAGTGGAGCGCTTCACCATGAAAGAAGGCCGCTACGCCATGCTCGCCCAGGCGGATCCGGCGCGGGCGAAACAGTTGATGCAGACGGCGCAGCTTGCCGCCGACGCACGCTGGCAGCTGTACGAGCAAATGGCCGGCGTGCATAGAATTGTGTCCGAGGACGGCGAATACGAACCAGGCAGCGGCAACACCGCTGCCGCAGTGACTGCACCGACTCCGAAGGAGATTCAATAATGAGCGCCGATCTGAGTAGCAAGTACCTGGGCCTCGAACTCAGGAATCCCATCGTCGCCGCAGCGTCGCCCATGACCAGTTCGATCGACAGCCTCAAGCGGCTGGAGGACGCCGGGGTGGCAGCCGTTGTCCTGCCGTCGCTGTTCGAGGAACAGATCGAGCACGAGGAAATGGCCACCCACAACCTGATGCTGTCCGGCGCGGAACTGTCGCCCGAGGCGCGCGGTTTCTTTCCCGAAATGCAGAACTACAACACCGGTTCGGATAATTACCTGAAATTGATCGGCGATGCGAAGCGCGCGCTTTCGGTGCCGGTGATTCCCAGCCTGAACGGCTATACGCCGGGCGGCTGGACGCACATTGCCAAACAGTTCCAGGAAGCCGGCGCCGACGCGATCGAGCTGAACATCTATTTTCTCGCCACCGATCCAGCGGACACCGGTGCCGAGGTAGAACGGCGCTACATCGACCTGGTGGCATCGGTCAGCAGCATGGTTTCAATCCCGGTTGCGGTAAAGGTGTCGCCCTACTTCAGCGCCATGGCAAATATGGCCTCACGCATGTCGCAGGCCGGCGCGTCGGGACTGGTGCTGTTCAACCGCTTCGTGCAGCCCGACATCCTCCTCGACGAACTCGAAGTGGCGCCGCATCTGGTGCTGTCCACATCCGACGAACTGCGCCTCGCATTGCGCTGGATCGCCATTTTGCGCGGGCGCGTCAAGGCAAGCCTCGCCGCCACCGGCGGCGCACACAGCGCGGACGACGTGCTCAAACTGCTGCTGGCGGGCGCCGACTGCGTGATGATCGCCAGCAGCCTGTTGCGCCAGGGGCCGGCGCATGTCGGAACCCTGGTCAGCGGCATCGAAAAATGGATGACCGAGCGCGAATACGCATCGGTAAAACAAATGAAGGGTTCGCTTAGCCAACAGTCCTGTCCCGACCCGGCCGCGTTCGAGCGCGGCAATTACATGAAAGCCCTGACTTCGTTTTCCGGCCGCCACGCCTAGGCGCGGGGCACCCAACGCAGCGCTAGGGGCTGGTTCAGAACAGCAGGTTCGGCAGCCAGAGGGTGATGATCGGCACGTAGGTGATGATCACGAGGAAGACGAGCAGCACCGACAGCCACGGCAGCGCCGCGCGTACGACTTCGCTCATCGACATCTTGGTGATGCCCGCCGTGACGAACAGGTTGAGGCCGATAGGCGGCGTCACCATGCCGATCTCGAGATTTACCACCATGATGATCCCCAGGTGCACCGGATCGATGCCCAGGCGCGTGGCGATCGGAAACAGAATCGGCGCCAGGATCAGGATAATCCCGGTCGGCTCCATGAAGCAGCCGGCGATCAGCAGCAGGATATTGACCACTATCAAAAACTGCCATCCCGGCATGCCCCAGGCGACGATCTGCTCAGCAATCACCTGCGGGATGCGTTCGGTGGTAAGTACGTGGGCGAACAGCAGCGCGTTGGCGATGATGAACATCAGCATCACCGTCACTTTGGCCGCATCCACCAGTACGTCGGGCACCTTGCTGAAACCGATGTCCTTATAGACAAATACCGCGACGAAGAACGCGTACACCGCCGAGACCGCGGCCGCCTCGGTCGGCGTGAACACGCCGCCGTAGATGCCGCCGAGGATGATCACGATCAGCATCAGTCCCCAGATCGAGTCGCGTCCCGCGGTCAGGATCTCATCGAGCGATGCACGCGGCTGGCGCGGCAGGTTCTTCGCCCGCGCCAGAACCCAGATCGCCGCCATCAGCATGGTCCCGAGCAGGATTCCAGGGATGACGCCGGCCATGAACAGCTTGCCCACCGAGGTTTCGGTGGCTGCGCCGTACACCACCATCACGATCGAGGGCGGGATAAGGATGCCGAGCGTGCCGGCGTTGCACACCACGCCCGCTGCAAACTCCTTGGGGTAGCCCGAGCGCACCATGCCGGCGATCACGATCGAGCCGACTGCGACCACGGTTGCAGGCGAGGAGCCCGACACCGCGGCGAACAGCATGCAGGCCAGCACCGAGGCGATCGCCAGGCCACCGCGCAGATGCCCGACGCAGGCAACGGCGAAGCGGATCATCCGTTTGGCCACGCCACCGGTGGTCATGAACGCGCCGCCGAGGATAAAGTACGGAATCGCCAGCAGCGTGAAGTGCTCTGAAGTTTCGAACAGCTTCAGCGCTAACGAGGCAAGCGAATCGTTGCCGAACACAAGGATGGTCAGCAGCGACGACAGGCCGAGCGCAACCGCCACAGGCATGCCGAGCAGCATGAAGGCGAACAGCATGACGAACAGCGCCGCGGTGGTCATGACTGTCCCTGCCGCGGCGGTTCAGCGTCATCCGTACGAAGTTTGAGCGCTTCCTTTACCTCGTCTCCGAGCAGATGTACTTCCTTGCCGGCGATCAGCCGGTAGAGCACCTGCGCGAAACGCAGGAACAGCAGGCCGTAACCGATCGGCAGTATCAACCGCGGCACCCACTGCGGGATGGGAATGTCCTGCGCCATGATGCCGATTTCCATCATCTTTGCGACGTAGATCCAGCCGCCGTAGAACACGATCACCGCGTAGACCATGCACAGCACCGTTGCGACGATGCCGACGGCGCGCGCGGCCGCCGGTGAGAGACTTTTCACCAGCGCATCGACGCCGATATGTCCGCCGACACGTACGCCGTAGGACATGCCGAGGAAAATCAGCCAGGCGAATAGATAGGTGACCAGTTCCAGCGCCCAGACGAAGCTGTAGTTGAAGACGTAGCGCGCCACCACCTGGGTGAAACTTATGAGCGTCATCACCGTGAGAAGGAGGGCGATCAGCCGCTCCTCCGCCCGGTCGACGACGTTGTTAAAGCTCATGGCACCCCTCCCCTCTGCCATTGCCGTTCGCGGCCGGCGTTTATTTATTGGCTTTGAGCGCCGCCTGGATCAGATCGCTGCCGATTTCGCCTTCGAATTTCTTCCATACCGGCGCCATCGCCTTGCGCCAGGCGGCGACGTCGTCTTTGGACAGGTCTTGCACCTTGGCCTTGCCGGCTTCGAGTATGCGCTTGCGGTCGCGTTCGTTGAATTCGTTCGCGACACCATTGCCGTAGGCGGTGGCTTCATCCATCGCCTGCGCCAGACCCTTGCGCACGTCTGCCGGCAGTCCGTTCCACCACTTGGCGTTGGTGATCACCATATAGTCGATCACGCCGTGATTGGTCTTGGCGATGGTTTTTTGCACCTCGTAGAATTTCTGCGAGTAGATATTCGACCAGGTATTCTCCTGGCCGTCCACGACGCCGGTCTGCAGCGCCTGATAGACCTCGCTGAAGTTCATTTTCTGCGGGTTGGCGCCGAGCGCGCGGAATTGCGCTTCGAGCACGTCCGACGCCTGAATGCGGAACTTGAGGCCTTTCACATCCTCGGGACGCTTGAGCTGATCCTTGTCGCTGGACAGTTGCTTCATGCCGTTGTGCCAGTAACCGAGGCCCTTGATGCCCTTGCTCACCATCGAATCGAGCAACTCCTTGCCCTGCGCGCTGTGCTGGAACCGGTCCACCGCCTCGATGTCGTCGAACAGAAACGGCAAATCGAACAACTGTACTTTCTTGGTGTAGCGGTCAAACTTCGACAGCGAGGGCGCGATGAACTGCACGTCGCCGAGCAGCACCGCCTCCATTTCCTTGGCGTCGCCGAACAGCTGCGAACTCGGAAATACCTGCACCGTGACCTTGCCCGGCAGGAGTTTCTCCGCGAGTTCCTTGAACTTGAGTGCCGCCTGCCCTTTAGGCGTGGCCTCGGCGACGACGTGGCTGAACTTGATTACCATCGGTTGTTGCGCGTACGCTGCGCCCACCGACAGCGCGGCGACTACAGCCGCGAATACGAATTTGCTTTTCAGATTCATGGGGTTCTCCTCACAATTGACAATATAGCTACCTAAGGTGCCACAGTGCATGCTTTCGTTGTTTGCGCTAGATCAAAGAAGTTTTGATCAAAACGACACTAGCCTGCTTTTTAGTGGCCTTTCTTGCGGACCGTCGCGTCAGTGCATAAACGGAACACCAACTCGGTGCAAATAATCTTGCGATTACCGATCGCCGCATTTTCTTTGAATATACCCCAAATCTGCTCCTGGCGGGTCTCTGCGGACCCCTCGCCTTATCGCTCTAACGGGAGAAATTTGGTAGGCGCGATTGGACTCGAACCAACGACCCCCACCATGTCAAGGTGGTGCTCTAACCAGCTGAGCTACGCGCCTAAATGCACGCGCATTCTAGTCCAAACCAGGTACCGAGACAAACTGCGCGCGAAGTGCAGACGCGAATACGCCGGCAAATCGCGGCTCGCAGCGGCTACGCGGTCCGGAAACGGAAACGCGATGCTTCAGCCGCTCCAAACCCGGGATTTCGAATCGTACTGGTATGGCTTCGACTTGAACAAGACTTCCTGACAGGTGAGCGTGTATTCCGCGCCTGCCGGCTTGTATCCATAGGGCTGTCCGTTGGGACATTTGCCCAGTGCCGGCAGGTATTTGGGCACGAGTTTGTCCAGCGTTTCCGGCAGAGCACCGGCTTCGCGTTTGTGGCTCGACAACGCGCCTATGATCGCTCCGCCGCGTCCCTCCGCCATGCTTGCGGCCTGCTGCCCCCCGGTATAGAAATCCAGCGCAACATAGGCGCAGACGAGTATCACGACGAGCACCACCATGCCTATTACCCGCGCCGAGCCGGTTACAGATTTGAACGATTTCATTGGCCGCATCACTCCCTCCCTGTTATTGAAGCAGACTATTTTCGTAAGCTTAGCGCAGACTCAGCATTTCCGCAGCATGTTTGCGCGTCGTGGCGGTGATCTCGGTTCCACCCAGCATGCGCGCGACCTCTTCGATGCGCCCTTTCCGATCGAGCACCGAGACCAGGGTCTTTACTTTGCCCTCGATGCCGAATTTGCTTACCGACCACTGCCCGTCTGCCTGGGCGGCCACCTGTGGCAGGTGCGTCACGCACAGTACCTGGCGCTCCTGCCCCAGGCTCTTGAGCTGTCGACCGACAATTTCGGCAACCCCGCCGCCAATGCCGGCGTCCACTTCGTCGAAAATCATCGTCGGCACCAGCGCCGCCTTGCTGGTAATTACCTGAATGGCGAGACTGATGCGCGACAGTTCACCGCCTGAGGCCACTTTGGCCAGCGCTCGCGCCTCCACGCCGGGATTGGCGGCGACCAGAAACTCAATCTGTTCCGAACCGTGCAGGCTGCCATCAGGCGGGCAGGGGTTCAGCGCCACCTCAAACCTGCCATCCGGCATGGCGAGTCGCTGCATTGCCTGCGTGACCTCCTTGCCGAGCTTTGCAGCCGCTTTCTTTCTGCCCGTGCCCAGCCTGCCTGCGAGTTCAAAGTAGCGCGTGCGCGCCTGCTGCTCCTGTATCACCAGCGTCTCCAGATTGGACGCTACCTCGAGCTCCGCCAGCCGCGCCTGCAACTGCCGAAGATGTCCGGGCAGTTCCTTTGGCGCAAGACGAAACTTGCGTGCGCTTCCGTGAATCGCCTCCATGCGCGCCTCCACTGCGGCGAGTCGTTGTGGATCCAGCTCAACCCGATCCGCGTAATGGCGCAGCGCATATACCGCCTCCTGCACCTGGGCCTCGCCTGAGCGCAGCAGTTCGCTCGCCTCGCGCAGGCGCGCGTCGTAACCCAGAAGCGCCTCCAGTCGCGTGCCTGCGCCCGCCAGCAGCGGCAGACAAGCTGCGTCGGCTTCGGACAGCGTTTCGAGCGCGGCCCGAACGCCCTCGATCAGTCCGGCCGCATGCGCAAGGCGCGTGTGTTCGGACTGCACCGCCTCCCACTCCTCCGGCAGCAACGCCAGCTGCTCCAGTTCCCGCGCCTGCCATTGCAGCTGTTCGCATTCTGCATTGCGCTGCGCCGCATGCGTCTCATATTCGGCACGCGCCCGACCAAGCTTCTGCCACTGCCGATAGGCTTCGGCGACCTCGGCCGCGAGTGGCGCCAGGCCGGCATGTGCATCGAGCAGAACGCGCTGCGCATCGGCTTTGAGCAGGGACTGGTGCGCGTGCTGACCGTGAATGTCCACCAGCCACTCCCCCGCCTCGCGCAGCTGGCCCAGCGTCGCCGGCCGGCCGTTGACAAAAGCGCGCGAACGCCCGTTCTTGTCGATTATGCGCCGAAGCAGAATCGTGCCCGGATCGCCTTCCAGCGCGGATGCGCGCAGCCACAGTGCGAGCTCGGGCAGCGACTGAATGTCGAATTCGGCGCTGATGTCGGCGCGCTCGCACGCCGCGCGCACCACCGCCGCATCGCCGCGTCCGCCCAGCGTCAGCGCCAGCGCGTCGATGAGTATGGATTTGCCGGCGCCGGTTTCGCCGGTGAGCACGGTAAAACCGGGATGGAATTCGAGTTCGAGCGAATCGACGATGACGAAATCGCGGATGCTGAGCGTCCTCAACATATCTACATTTCGCTCCAATGCAGCTTCTCGCGCAACATGGCGTAATAGCTGTACCCGGGCGGATGCACGAAACGGATGGAATGCGCCGCACGGCGCACGATTACCTTGTCGTCCGCCGCCAGTTCTGAATGCGGCTGGCCGTCAAAATGCAGGCGCGCGCCAGCGGCCCGATGTTTGATCGTGATTTCAATTACGCAGCGGTCGCTCACGGCGATGGGTCGATTGGACAGGGTGTGCGGGCAGACCGGGACCAGCGCGAATCCCGGCACATTCGGCTGGAGAATCGGTCCATTCGAGGAAAGTGCGTACGCCGTCGATCCGGTCGGTGTGGCGACGATGATACCGTCGGCGCGAAGGTCGTATACAAACTGACCGTCTATGTGCACCAGAAACTCGATCATGCGGCCGGTGCCGCCTTTATTGACGACAACGTCGTTGAGTGCCTGGGTGCAGAATAATTCCTTCTCTCCGCGCAGCACCCTGGTCTCGAGCATGGTGCGTTCGCCGATCGTGTACTTACCAGAAATCAGCAGCTCGATGGTTTCGCGCATGTGCGAAAACGCGATGTCGGTCATGAACCCGAGCCGCCCCTGGTTGACGCCGACCAGCGGCACACCATATTGAGCCAGATTGCGCGCAGCCGAGAGCATGCTGCCGTCGCCCCCCAGCACCACGGCAAGATTCGCCCGCGCACCGATTTCGGCATAATCTGCGGTGTCAAACTCATTCTTGCCAATATTGGTCGCGGTCTCTTTTTCAATCAGTACGTGACAGCTTCGCTGCCGCAGCAGGCTCGCCAAACCAAGCAATGACTCGGCAATTTCGGCAGTGTTGTAGCGGCCGATCAGAGCAATTGTTTTGAACGCAATAGGCATCATGTTGAAATTAAACCACATCGTCCCCATTTCGTGTTGATGGCGACAAGCAATTTATGGTTAGAATACGATCATGCTTGACCGCCGCGCACAGATACTGCTCAAGACCCTGGTGGAACGCTATATTGCCGAGGGCCAGCCGGTCGGCTCGCGCGCATTGTCGCGCTATTCCGGCCTCGACCTGTCTCCGGCGACGATCCGGAATATCATGTCCGATCTGGAGGAACTCGGATTCATCTCCAGTCCCCACACCTCAGCCGGCCGCGTCCCGACACCTCGCGGCTACCGCATTTTTGTCGACACCCTGCTTACCATAAGGCCGCTCGAGCAGGTCGAATTGCGCGAGATCGAAGGTAATCTGAATCCGGACAACCCGCAGCGCCTGATCAATTCGGCCTCGCAACTGCTGTCGCAGCTTTCGCATTTTGCCGGCGTGGTGGCGTCGCCACGGCGCAGTAGCGCCGCCTTCCGTCACATCGAATTTCTGGCGCTTTCTGAAAAACGCATTCTGCTCATCATCGTCACCCCGGACGGGGATGTGCAGAACCGGATCTTGTTTACCGAAAAGAACTACTCGCCGTCGCAACTTACCATGGCAGCGAATTTCCTCAACCAGAATTACGCCGGGTTCACTTTCGACGAAATCCGCCGACGGGTGCACGCAGAGTTGAAGCAGTTACATCAGGACATGACAACGCTCATGACCGCGGCGCTTGAAGCGGGCAACCAGGCGTTGAACGAAAATACCGAGAACTACGTCATTTCGGGCGAGAGAAACCTGCTCGACTCGACCGATCTGTCCTCCAATATGGCACGGCTGCGCGAACTGTTCGATCTGTTCGACAAGAAAACATTGTTCGTGCAGATCCTCGACATGAGCACGCGCGCACAGGGCGTGCAAATTTTTATCGGCGGCGAATCCGGCGCGTCCGTTCTGGACGAATGCAGCGTAGTCACGGCGCCCTACACCGTGGATGGCCAGGTGGTCGGCACCGTCGGGGTGATCGGTCCGACGCGCATGGCCTACGAACGCGTGATTCCCATCGTCGACATTACGGCAAAGCTGCTCTCCAGCGCGCTTTCCAGCAGTTGATCGCGCCGCGGCTGCATTCCATGCGCTTCCTGGATGAACCCGACTTTGCGCACGGCGCACCCGCGCGCACCGCGATTCTACTGATCAATCTGGGCACGCCCGATGCGCCGACGCGCGCGGCGGTGCGCCGCTATTTGAAGGAATTCCTCTCGGATCCGCGTGTGGTCGAAATTCCGCGGATACCCTGGTGGCTGATTCTGAACGGGATCATTCTCAACCTGCGGCCAGCGAAATCGGCGGCAAAGTACGCACAAATTTGGGGAACAGACGGATCGCCCCTGCGCGCGCATACCGAGCGTCAGGCCAAGCTGCTGCGCGCTTATCTTGGCACACAGGGACACGCTGCGCTGATCGTCGATTTCGCAATGCGCTACGGCGAACCTTCGATCGAGTCGGTACTCGCACGCCTTAAACAGCAACGCTGCGAGCGCATACTGCTCCTTCCTCTGTATCCCCAATACGCCGCCAGCACGACGGCGACTGCGTTCGACGCGGTGTCCGCCTACCTGCGGCGCACGCGCAACATGCCCGAACTTCGCACGCTCAAGCACTTTCACGACCACCCCGCCTATATCGAGGCACTGGCTGAGGGCGTGCGCAGGCACTGGGCGCAACATGGCAAACCGGAAAAACTGCTGATGAGTTTTCACGGCCTGCCGCGCTATACGCTGGAACGCGGTGACCCCTACCACTGTGAGTGTCACAAGACCGCGCGCTTGCTGGCCGACGCTCTGGTACTGGCGCCGGAGCAGTATCAAATCAGCTTTCAGTCGCGCTTTGGGCGCGCGCAGTGGCTGCAGCCCTACACGTCGGCGACGCTGGACGCATGGGGCAGACTGGAACTGCGCCGGGTCGACGTGATTTGTCCGGGTTTTGTCGCAGACTGCCTGGAGACGCTGGAGGAAATCGGCATCGAAGCTAAAGCCGGATTCCTGAAAGCGGGCGGCAAGGAATTCCACCTGATCTCCTGCCTCAACGAAAGCGATGTCTGGATCAGGGCACTGGCGCAAATTGCTCTTGAGCAAATTCAGGGCTGGGGCGAGCCCGACCAGGATGCGGCCGTGCTCGAACGCTCGCGGGTGCGCGCCATAGCGCTGGGCGCATCGACCTAGGGTAGGCGCTGCCTGCCGCGCTTGACTCCAGTACGCCTGCGCGCCACTCCAGACTGACGCCAGTTCGCGCATTTGTGCGAACAATCGACCGGTGCCGATTTCTGGTGTCTCCTCTTGAAACACGCGCGCATGCCCCCATATGGCTAAAGGTTATTGATACGCAAGAGGCAAGCGATGACGGAAAACGGACCGGATACCCCCGCGGATGAACATGCCGGAAACGCGGCCGCGCCTGCGGGCAATGCCGATAGCGGAATAACAGTAGAAGTAAAGCCCAGCGTGGAAGAGCAGCTGGTCCTGGCCACGCAAAAAGCGCAGGAACACCTGGAATCCTGGCTGCGCGCCAAAGCCGAAACCGAAAATCTGCGCAAGCGCGCGCAGGCCGATATCGCCAGCGCGCACAAATACGGCGTGGAAAATCTGGCAGAAGCACTGCTGCCGGTGCGCGACAGCCTGGAGGCGGCGCTGGCAGTAGAAAACACCACCCTGGAGAGCCTGAGAAGCGGTGTCGAACTGACCTTGAAGCAACTCAAGGCGGTGTTCGAAAAGGCAAACTTGAAAGAAATCAATCCGGTCAACGAGAAATTCGACCCGCATCGGCACCAGGCGATGACCATGGTGACGCGGCCGGGCGAGCCCAATCAGGTGGTGGAGGTAATGCAGAAGGGCTATCTGCTGCATGATCGCGTGGTCCGTCCGGCACTGGTGACGGTTTCTAAGGCGCCCGACGCTTGAAGCACAGGTATTCAGCCCCACATTCCTGACAAGTTCATTAAATTCACCGAGGAACACGCAATGGCTAAAATCATCGGCATCGACCTGGGAACCACAAATTCCTGCGTCGCCATCATGGAAGGCGGGCAGACCAAGATCATCGAAAATTCCGAGGGCGCGCGCACCACGCCGTCCATCGTTGCCTATCAGGAAGACGGCGAAGTCCTGTGTGGCGCCTCGGCCAAGCGCCAGGCGGTCACTAACGCCAAGAACACTCTGTACGCGGTAAAGCGCCTGATCGGCCGCCGCTTCGAAGAAAAAGAGGTGCAGAAGGACATCAACCTGATGCCCTACGCGATCGTCAAACACGACAACGGCGACGCTTGGGTGGAAGTCCGGGGCAAGAAAATCGCCCCGCAGGAAGTATCCGCCCAGGTGCTGCTGAAAATGAAAAAGACCGCCGAGGATTACCTTGGCGAACCGGTGACCGAAGCGGTGATCACCGTCCCGGCCTACTTCAACGACAGCCAGCGCCAGGCGACCAAGGACGCCGGCCGCATCGCCGGTCTGGAAGTAAAGCGCATCATCAACGAGCCGACCGCGGCAGCGCTTGCCTTCGGCGTGGACAAACAGGGCGGAGACCGTAAGATTGCGGTGTATGACCTCGGCGGCGGCACCTTCGATATTTCCATCATCGAAATCGCCGATGTCGAGGGCGAAAAGCAGTTCGAGGTGCTTTCAACCAACGGCGACACCTTCCTTGGCGGCGAGGACTTCGACCAGCGCATCATGGATTACCTGTGCGACGAGTTCAAGCGTGACCAGGCTCTAGACCTGCGCAAAGACGTGCTCGCGCTGCAGCGCCTGAAGGAAGCCGCGGAAAAGGCGAAAATTGAACTTTCGTCGTCGCAGCAGACCGAGATCAATCTGGCTTATATCACCGCCGACGCGAGTGGCCCCAAGCACCTGTCGATCAAGCTCACGCGGGCCAAGCTGGAGAGCCTGGTCGATGAACTGATCACCCAGACAGTGGCGCCCTGCATGACCGCAATAAAGGACTCCGGCGTCAAGCTCAGTGACATCAGCGACGTGATCCTGGTGGGCGGGATGACGCGTATGCCCAAGGTACAGGACAAGGTGAAGGAGATCTTCGGCAAGGAGCCGCGCAAGGACGTCAATCCGGACGAGGCGGTTGCGGCGGGCGCAGCCATCCAGGCGTCGGTGCTTTCGGGCGAACGAAAAGACGTTTTGCTGCTCGACGTCACGCCGCTGTCGCTCGGAATCGAAACGCTGGGCGGCGTGATGACCAAGCTGATTCAGAAAAACACCACCATTCCGACCAAAGCACAGCAGGTATTTTCCACCGCGGACGACAACCAGACGGCGGTGACCATACACGTGCTTCAGGGCGAGCGCGACATTGCCAGCGGCAACAAGAGCCTGGGCCAGTTCAATCTTGCCGATATTCCTCCATCGCCGCGCGGCTTGCCGCAGATCGAGGTTGCCTTCGATATCGACGCCAACGGCATTCTGCACGTGTCGGCGAAGGACAAGGCCACGGGCAAGGAGAACAAGATCAAGATCCAGGCCTCGAGCGGATTGAGCGAGGACGAAATCCAGAAAATGGTCAAGGACGCCGAAGCCCATGCCGAAGAGGACAGGAAGGCGTTGGAACTGGTGAACGCGCGCAATCAGTGCGAGGCGCTGGTGCACTCGGTCAAGAAATCGCTTGCCGAATACGGCGACAAACTGGAAACGGGCGAAAAGGAAAAGATCGAGGCTGCTATCAAGGAAGCCGAGGCTGTGCTCAAGTCCGAGGACAAAGCGATTATCGACGCCAAGTCGCAGGAGCTGGCCCAGGTGGCGCAAAAACTGGGCGAGAAGATGTATGCCGACGCGCAGGCTGCAGCGGCAAAGGCGGCGCCTGAGGGCAAGAGCGAAGCCAAGGCTGAAGATGCCGAGGTGGTCGATGCCGAATACACCGAGGTCAAGGACGGCAAGAAATAAGGCGTGAGGCTTACGGCGAAATGGGGTGGGGAGTGATACCCTCGCCCCTTTTTGCCGTTGCCTGAGCACTCCTAATCCCTCACTTTCGACCAAATTTATGGCTAAGCGCGACTTCTACGAAATACTGGGTGTAAATCGCGACGCGGACGACGAAGCGATAAAGAAAGCCTATCGCAAGCTCGCGATGAAACACCATCCGGATCGCAATCCCGAGGACAAGGGCAAAGGCGCCGAGGAGAAATTCAAGGAGGCGAAGGAAGCCTACGAAATTCTCTCCAGCGCCGAAAAGCGCGCCGCCTACGACCGTTATGGCCACGCGGGTGTCGATCCGTCGGTGGGGGGCGGCGGGCAAGGTGCCGGTTTCTCAAATTTCACCGACGCCTTCGGCGACATTTTCGGCGACATCTTCGGCCAGGCCCGCGGTGGCCGCTCCAACGTCTATCGCGGCGCCGATCTCCGCTACAACCTTGAGATCTCGCTGGAAGCTGCGGCGCATGGCACCGAGACCAAGATCCGCATTCCCACCATGGACCAGTGCACGGCCTGCCACGGCTCCGGTGCGAAGCCCGGCACCCAGCCCAAGACCTGTCCGACCTGCGCCGGCCAGGGCCAGGTGCGCATGCAGCAGGGATTTTTCTCCATCCAGCAGGCCTGTCCCAAATGTCACGGCACCGGCAAAGTCATCACCGACCCGTGCAACACCTGCCAGGGCGCAGGACGGGTCAAGCAGCACAAGACCCTATCGGTCAAGATTCCGGCAGGCGTGGACGAGGGCGACCGCATACGCCTGAGCGGTGAAGGCGAGGCCGGCGTCAACGGCGGGCCGCCGGGTGATCTGTACGTTCAGCTGCACCTGAAGCCGCACGCGGTATTCCAGCGCGACCATGACGACCTGCATTGTGAAATGCCGATAAGCTTCACCATTGCCGCGCTGGGCGGGGAGATCGAGATTCCGACGCTTTCGGGTTCCGCCAGAATCAAGATTCCGGCCGAAACGCAGAGCGGCAAGATATTCCGCCTGCGCGGCAAGGGAATCAAGGGCGTACGCAGCCACGCCCATGGCGATCTGCTGTGCCATATGGTGGTCGAGACGCCGGTGCACCTCACCGAGAGGCAAAAAGAACTCCTGCGCGAGCTGGAGGTGATCAATGCCAACGATTCCGACCGGCACAATCCGCGCGCCAAGTCCTGGATGGACAAAGTAAAGGAATTCTTCGCCGAGTAGCCTGATCCCTCGCGGATCAGGCGGCCACTAATGCCAGCTTATATTCACGCGCGACGCCAGGTCGTGCCCTGCGGCGTATCCTCGAGCGCGACGCCGGCGTGGAGCAGTTCCTTGCGAATGCGGTCTGCCTCGGCGAAATTTCTCGCCTTCTTCGCGGTCGCACGCTCCTGAATCAGGGTGGCGATCCGTCCGGGCGTAAGGACGCCTGCGTCCGCAGCGGCTGCGCCTGATGGGCGGATACCTGCTTCCAGGGACCGCTGCAGGAATTCGGTGGCATCCCGCTGCAGGAAGCCCAATACGCCGCCCAGGGATCGCAGCAGGCCGGCCTTGCCCGGATCCGCAGACTTGTTGACATCGTTTGCCAGTTCAAACAATACGGCGACGGCTTCCGGAGTATTGAAATCGTCGTTCATTGCCGCGCGAAAGCGCGCGGCGTAGGCATCGTTCCAGTCGATCGGTCCCTCAAGGCGCGCAGCCCCCTTCAACGCCGTATACAGGCGCGTCAGCGCGCCCTTTGCGTCGTCCAGATTCCGGTCGGAATAGCTGATCTGGCTACGATAATGCGCGCGCAGGACGAAGAACCGCACCACTTCAGCATCGTACTGCTTCAGCACCTCGCGGATGGTGAAGAAATTGCCGAGGGACTTGGACATCTTTTCATCATCGAGGCGCATGAAGCCGTTGTGCATCCAGTAGTTCGCGAAAACATCGCCGTGCGCGCCCTCCGACTGGGCGATCTCGTTCTCGTGATGCGGAAACTGCAGGTCCTGACCGCCGCCGTGAATATCGAAATGACTGCCCAGCAATTCACCCGCCATGGCCGAGCACTCGATATGCCAGCCCGGGCGCCCGCCACCCCAGGGAGACTCCCAGGCGGGCTCTCCCTCCTTGGCCCGCTTCCACAGGACGAAGTCGAGCGGGTCATGCTTGCTCGGATCGGTCTCGACGCGCTCGCCCGAGCGCAACTCGTCCAGCGTCTTGCCGGAAAGCTTGCCGTAGCCCGGAAACTTGCGCACGGCGAAATTGACGTCACCGCTGGACGCCTGATACGCCAACCCGTTTTTCTCCAGAATCCGGATCATGTCCAGCATGTCGCCGATGAACTCGGTTGCGCGGGGTTCATGGTCCGGCTTCTGGATTCCGAGCGCGGCTGCGTCCTCGTCCATGTAATCGATGAATCGCTGCGTCAGCTCCCCTATGGGTTCGCCGTTTTCGAGCGCGCGGCGGATGATCTTGTCATCGACGTCGGTGATGTTGCGCACATAGGTCATTTCGAACCCCGAGGCGCGCAACCAGCGCTGCACCATGTCGAACACCAGCATGAAGCGGGCATGTCCCAGGTGGCAGTAGTCGTAGACGGTTATGCCGCAAACGTACATGCGCACCTTCCCCGGCTCGATCGGGACGAATTCCTGTTTGCTGCGGGCCAGGGTGTTGTATATTTTAAGCATGAGCGAATTGCGGCCGGAAAGCCGTCGGGGGCGCCGCGCTTACCGCGTGGGAGCGGCGCCACCGCCGAACCTTAGACAGCAGCCACTATTGTGGAGCTTCGGGTGTTCTTGTTAGAATGCAGAGCTAATTCAACAGGCGCGAGAAAGTATAACATAATGCACCCTCTCCTTCGTCGCACCGCCCTTATCCTAGGCCTCGCGTTTGCCGCCGCGGCCGTCCACGCCGACGAGCTGCAGGACATCAGCCGCATGATGCGGCAGGGCCAGTTGCCGCAATCCCTGGAACGAGTGGACAAGTACCTCTCCGGCAAGCCGCGTGATGCCCAAGGGCGATTTCTGAAAGGGCTGATCCTGACGGAGATGAACCGCGCGAGCGAGGCAATTCAGGTGTTCCAGAAACTTTCGGAGGATTATCCCGAACTGCCGGAGCCCTACAACAATCTGGCGGTACTGTACGCGTCGCAGGGTCAGTACGAAAAAGCCAGGACGGCGCTGGAAAGCTCGATACGCACGCATCCGAGCTACGCCACCGCACATGAAAATCTGGGCGACATCTATGCCAAGCTGGCGAGCCAGGCCTATGACAAGGCGCTGCAGCTTGACTCGTCCAATACCGGGGCCAAGACCAAACTGGCGATGATAGGCGACCTGATCGGCGGTGGAGCACGCACTGCCCGCGCCCCGGCGCGGACCGAACCGGTCAAGACGGGCGAGGCAGCGCCGGCCAAAGCGCCGGAAGCTGCTCCGCCAAAAGCGGCCGACACAGTCAAGGCAACCACGGTAGCGGAAGCCAAACCGGGTGCGGAACCGAGCGCGACCGCTGCCGCAAAGGTTGCAGCGCCAAAAGCCGGCGCGGGCACCGAATCCGATGCATTGCTGAAAACCGTGCGCGCCTGGGCCAGTGCGTGGGCGAGGAAAGACGTACCCGGCTACCTCGCGCACTATGCCAAGGACTTCAAGACGCCCAAAGGAGAATCGCGCGGCGACTGGGAGAAAGGGCGAAAGACCAGAATCACTGCGCCGAAGAAAATCGAAGTCGAAATCGAGTCGCCCAAAGTCAGTATCAGCAGCGACAAAGCCGCAAGCGTAAGCTTCCACCAGATTTACCGGTCCGACGTGGTCAAAGCTTCGGGAACTAAAACGCTGGTCATGGTCAAAAGCAATGGCAAATGGCTTATCCATGAAGAGCGGGTCAATTAATTGATACAGTTGCGGCGCGAATTCTCAAAAACACTAATTGCAGGGGCGCTTAGCCTCGCCAGCGTTCTCTTACTCTCCCCGTTACCCGCGAAAGCAGAGCCAAGCGCCGACGAACTGCTGGGCAAGGTGTTCGCGGAGATCGAAGGCAACCGCCTCGATCTGGCGCTCAAACAGGTAGAAGCGCTGCTCCAGGCCAAGCCCAATTTCCGTCTGGCATATCTGATAAAAGGCGATTTGCTGCTGGCCCGGGGGCGCGAACTCAAATCCTTCGGTAACGCCCCACAGGGCACCAACGGTCGGCTCGATGACCTGCGCGCCGAAGCGCTGGTCCGACTGCACGCCTATCGCGACCGGCCGTCGCAGGACCAGGTGCCGCGCTATCTGATGCAACTGCGCGCTGACCAGCGCTATGCAATCGTCGTCGATAACAAGCGCTCGCGGCTTTATCTTTACCAGAATGAGAACGGCCGGCCCCGCTTCGTCGCCGATTACTACATCAGCACCGGCAAACGTAGCGGGGAAAAAACACGTGAAGGGGACGAGAAGACCCCGGTCGGCGTGTACCACGTCACCGCCAGCCTGCCGCGTAACAAGCTCTCGGATTTCTACGGCAGCGGCGCGTTTCCGATCAGCTACCCCAACGAATGGGACAAGCGCCATGGCAGGAACGGCCATGGCATCTGGCTGCACGGCACACCCAGCGATACATACAGTCGCGCGCCGCGCGCAAGCAATGGATGCGTGGTGCTGGCGAACGCCGACCTCGACGCGTTGTCCAACAAACTGCAGATCGGTCTCACGCCAGTCATCATCAGCGAGCAAATCGAATGGCTGTCCCTGGACGACTGGAACACCGAGCGCAACGCGCTCAACGCCGAGATCGAGCGCTGGCGCAGCGACTGGGAAGGACTGGACACCGAACGCTATCTGACGCACTATTCAAACAAATTTTCCACTGGCCGCGAAAATATTTCGGATTGGGTGAAACACAAACGCCAGGTCAACAGCGGCAAGACCTGGATCAAGCTGAAACTGTCCAACTTCAGCGTGTTTCGCAACCCCGGCAAGGAGGAATTGGTGGTAGTCACCTTCGACCAGGACTACCGCTCGAACAACCTGTCCAATACGATGAAGAAGCGCCAGTACTGGACCAAGGACGGTGGTAAGTGGCGCATCATCTACGAAGGCGCCGGCTAGGCGGTATCTGCGACCACCGGCGGCGCTCAGTGCAGAGAACACCTGAGAAACCACACTGACGCTGCTGCCGTTAGCGGCGTCCGGCGCGACGATGACGAACGCCATTACGGATTGAAGGACTGGAACTATGCGATCACTCCCGCTGTTGATATTGGGCATGCTGTTTTGGTCGGTACAGGCGATCGCCGCCAACCCGATGGTTGAACTGAAAACCAGCGCGGGGGCCATGCGTATTGAGCTCTTTGCAGACAAAGCACCGAAGTCGGTGGCCAATTTCCTGCAGTATGCGAAAACAGGATTCTATGACGGCCTGGTTTTTCACCGCGTCATTGCTGGTTTCATGATCCAGGGCGGTGGCCACTATCCGGACTTCAGAGAGAAACGAAGCGATCGGCCGCCGATAGAGAACGAGGCCGGCAACGGATTGAAAAATGAAACGGGCACGCTTGCCATGGCGCGAAAGCCTGATCCGCACTCTGCCACCGCGCAGTTCTTTATCAATCTGGCCGATAACGCTTTCCTCGACTTCCGCGAAGCAAGCCCTGCCGGATTCGGCTATGCCGTATTCGGCAGGGTAACCGAGGGGATGGAGACAGTGACGCGCATCGCGAACCTGCCCACCGGCGCGGGCGGCCCTTTTGCCGCGGACGTTCCGCGGCAGCCCGTCCTAATAGAATCGATTAAACTCATTTCCAGCAAATAGCGAGCACATCATGGTCAAATTGCACACCAATCACGGCACCATCACTTTGGAACTCGACGCCGCCAAAGCGCCCAAGACAGTCGCGAATTTTCTGTCCTATGTCAACAGCGGACACTATGACAACACTGTGTTCCATCGCGTCATCGACGGTTTCATGATTCAGGGAGGCGGTTTCGAACCCGGCATGAAGCAAAAGCCGACGCAGGCGCAGATCGAGAACGAAGCGGCAAACGGACTCAAGAACGAACGCTACAGCGTCGCCATGGCACGCACCTCCGACCCGCATTCGGCCAGCGCGCAATTCTTCATCAATGTCAAAGACAACAGCTTCCTCAACCATAGCGCGCCGACCCCGCAGGGGTGGGGCTATTGCGTGTTCGGCAAAGTGGTCGAGGGCATGGACGTGGTGGACAAGATCAAGGGCGTAAAAACAGGCAATCGTGGCGGCCATCAGGATGTGCCCGCCGAAGACGTGGTACTGGAACGCGCCGAAGCAACATAAACGCGCGGCGCTGCGCCTGAGCTTTTCCTTCGTCGCTCCGCACCCTAGGCGCCGGCCCGCTTGAGAACCCTGTTCGTCTCCGACCTGCACCTTTGCGCCGGCCGGCCGCAGAGCAACCGCGTATTCTTCGATTTTCTCGAGCACGAGGCGCGCAGCGCACGCGCGCTCTACATTCTGGGCGATCTGTTTGAGTACTGGGTCGGCGACGACGATCTGGACGATACCTTCAATGCCGGGATCGTGGCTGCGCTCGCCAAACTCGTGGCCAGCGGCGTTCCGACCTACCTGATGCACGGCAACCGTGATTTTGTCATCGGCGAAGCGTTCGCGCGTGCGAGCGCAGTGACGCTACTGCCTGATCCGACCATGATTGAGCTCGATGGAAATGCAACCCTACTGATGCACGGCGATACCCTGTGCACGCTCGATCTTGCGTACCAGGCGTTCAGGCGCGAGGCGCGCAGCCAAATCTGGATCAGCGCGCTGATGCGCCAACCCCTGGCCGAACGCAAGGCCGCGGTCGCAGTGCTACGCCGGCGAAGCGAGCAGGAAAAACGCGCCAAACCGGCTGAAATTATGGATGTCGCGCCGACCGAGGTCGAAGCCACATTGCGCCGCTACGGCTATCCGCGGCTTATCCACGGTCATACCCATCGCCCAGCCCGCCATGTACATAGGGTCGATGGCCACGTGTGCGAGCGCTGGGTGCTCGCCGACTGGTATCAAGGTGGCAGCTATCTTGCTTGCGACGAATCCGGCTGCCATGCGGTGCATCTGAAGGCTGACTAAACGCCCGGACGTCGCCGCGACTGGCGCCGTTTGGCGCTTAGCCTAGCCCGCGTGCCAGGTCGGCTTGGATGTCCCCCGGCGCTTCAAGTCCGACCGCGACGCGCAGCAATCCCTCGCCTATGCCTGCAGCCTGGCGCGCTTCGGCGCTGATGCGACCGTGGGTGGTCGTTGCGGGATGGGTGATGGTTGTCTTGGTATCGCCCAGATTGGCGGTGATCGAAACCATGCGCGTTGCATCCACCGCTCGCCAGGCGGCCTCGCGACCGCCTTTGACCTCGAATGACACCACGGCTCCGCCGAGGCGCTGTTGCTTTTTCGCCAGACTATGTTGCGCATGGGACGGCAGGCCGGGATAGTACACGCGCTCGATTGCGGGATGTCGCTCCAGCCATTGCGCCAGCTGCAACGCGGCCTGCGACTGCGCGTCCATGCGTATTCGCAGCGTTTCCAAACCCTTCAGAAGTACCCAGGCATTGAACGGCGACAGGCTGGGGCCGGCGGTGCGCAAGAAGCCGTAAATGCTGTCCATGACCGGTCCACGCGCCCCTACCACCGCGCCGCCGAGCACCCTGCCCTGGCCATCCAGATACTTGGTCGCGGAATGGATCACCAGATCGGCGCCGAGTCGCAGCGGCCGTTGCAGCGCCGGCGTGCACAGGCAGTTGTCCACCGCCAGCAGCGCGCCCGCGCGCCTGGCCACCGCCCCGAGGGCCGCAATGTCCGCGATTTCCGTGAGTGGATTCGACGGCGTCTCGACAAACAGTAGCTTGGTATTCGCGCGCACCGCGCCCTCCCAGGCGACGACGCTGGCACTGGCAACGAAAGTGGTCTCCACGCCAAATTTGCCCATCACGTCTGAAAACAACTGCAGCGTCGAGCCGAACACGCTGGCCGAGCAGAGCACATGATCGCCGGACTTGAGCAGGGCCATGGCTATGGCCAGGATGGCAGACATGCCGGACGCAGTGGCGACGCAGGCATCGGCGCCCTCCAGGGCGGCGAGACGTTCCTGAAACGCGCTCACCGTGGGGTTGGTGAAGCGCGAATAGATGTTGCCGTCCGCGCCGCCGGCAAATCGCGCCGCCGCCTGTGCGGCATTGTCGAAGACAAAACTTGAAGTGAGATACATCGCCTCCGAATGTTCGCCGAACTGGCTGCGGTGGATGCCAGCGCGCAGTGCCAGCGTGTCGAATTCGATCTTGTCTGCCATGATTGTGTCCAGTGCAATTGAGCCGCAACAACGTTCAGTTTGTTACGCTCCAAACCAGGAAAATAGGAGGGGATGCATCCGCTCCCGTCGTCGCGAACTCCAAAATGCAAAAAAACCCGCTCAGCTTTGGCTAAGACGGGTTTCCCGCGCTTTAGCTGTATTTGTTTGCCGGTCCGTGACGAATCGGCGGCGCCCGCAAGCTATGCTTCAAATCGGCGCGGCGCCACGATACTATCGCAGCGCGCTGGTGTCAAATTGAAACCTTGGATTTCAGAATACGCGGCGCGGCCGTTTGCCCGGCGGTGGGAAGCGTACGCGCTGTACAGCGCCGGCGCTACGCCTGATCGGTTTCCACCAATCCCAGATCCAGCTGGGTGCTTTCCGCATCCTCAGAAGATCCTTCACGCGCGCAGTTGCGGTGATTCTCAACGCTGTCCAGATACTCGCGCGTAACATCGCCGGTAATGTATTTGCCGTCGAAGCAGGAAGTCTCGAATTCGGTTAGCCGGGGGTTGGCCTCGCGCACCGCCGCCTTGAGCGCGTCCAGATCCTGGTAGATGAGCGCATCGGCGCCGATTTCGCGCCCGATCTCATCGCTGCTGCGGCCGTTGGCGATCAGTTCCTGGCGCGTGGGCATGTCGATGCCGTAGACATTGGGATAGCGCACGGGCGGCGCGGCCGATGCGAAGAACACCCGGTTGGCGCCCGATTCACGCGCCATCATCACGATTTCCTGGCTGGTGGTGCCGCGCACGATAGAATCGTCGACCAGCAGTACATTCTTGCCCTTGAATTCCATCGCTACCGCGTTCAGTTTCTGCCGCACCGACTTCTTGCGCTCTCTCTGGCCCGGCATGATGAACGTGCGGCCGATGTAGCGGTTCTTGACGAAACCTTCACGGTAGGAGAGCCCCAGGCTCAGCGCGAGCTGCATTGCACTGGGTCGGCTGGAATCCGGAATTGGGATTACCACATCGATGTCCAGGTGCGCGTATTGGGCCCTGATTTTCGCCGCCAGCTGCTCTCCCATGTGCAGCCGCGTCTCATACACCGACACGCCGTCTATGAGTGAGTCCGGGCGCGCGAGATAGACATACTCGAAAATGCACGGGTTAAGCGAGGTCTTCAGCGCGCACTGGCGGCAGAAAAAATTGCCTTCTTCATCGATGAATACCGCCTCGCCCGGCGCAACGTCGCGCACGATTTGAAAACCCAGGGTATCCAGGGCCACTGATTCGGAAGCCACCAGGTATTCGTAGCCCTTGCCGGTATCGACGCGTCCGATAACCAGCGGACGAATGCCATAGGGGTCGCGAAATGCAAGCAGACCATAACCGGCAATCATTGCCACGACTGCGTAAGCGCCGCGGCAGCGCCGGTGCACGTTGGCCACCGCGGTAAAGATGATCTGCGGATCGAGCTTGTAGTTGGTCGACGCCTCCTGCAATTCGTGCGCCAGCACGTTGAGCAGCACTTCCGAATCCGAATTGGTGTTGATGTGACGCAGATCCTGGCGGAACATCTCCTGCTTCAGACTCTCCGAGTTGGTGAGGTTGCCGTTGTGCCCAAGCACAATGCCGAACGGCGAATTGACGTAGAACGGCTGCGATTCCGCGGCGCTGGAAGCCGAACCGGCAGTGGGATAACGGCAGTGGGCGATGCCCATATTTCCGGGCAGGGCACGCATGTTGCGCGTATGAAATACGTCGCGCACCAGGCCGCCCCCCTTGTGCATGTGAAAGGTTTGTCCCTGGGATGTGGCGATGCCTGCGGCGTCCTGGCCGCGATGTTGCAGCACCAGCAGCCCGTCGTAGAGCAACTGGTTCACCGGGGTCCTTGCAACTACACCGAGAATCCCGCACATGGTTTCACCTGTAACGGATGCGCTGCGCCAAATCTTTCGGAAGCGCCGGCTTGGCTGCCAGCACCACGGTTTCTACCGGTCCGGACAGCGCCGCCTCGCGCCAGAACGGTTCTTTCGGCAGTTCGGTCAGGCCGGCGAACATCACGCCGACAAACACTATCACAGCCCCACGCAGGAGGCCAAACAATGCGCCCACGGCGCGGTCGGTAAATCCCAGACCTGCGGCATGAAACAGTTTCGCCAGCACCATGCCGATCAGCCCGGATAACAGCAGCGCGCCGAGAAAAATCACCACGTATGCGATGATCACCCGCAGCAGGTGCGACAGACTCGCCGGCAACAACTGCGCCAGTTCCTGCGCGAACAACGTCGACAGTATCAGCGCCGCCGCCCAGCCCGCCAGCGCCGTGATTTCTCTCACCACGCCCCGATACGCCGCCAGCAGCACCGAAAGTCCGAGGATGGCGATTACCGCGTAGTCAAACCACGTCATCGGTTCGTAACGGCGCCCGGCTTGAGTCCCATTTTCTCCAGTTTGGTGCGCACTTTCTCCGCGGCCTCCTCGCTGGCAAACGGTCCTGCACGAACGCGCGTCAGCTCGCCCTTGCTGGTTTTTACCGGCTCAGTATAGGACTTTATCCCGGCCGCAGACAGCTTGGTCCGTAACTGCACAACGTTCTTCTTGTCGGAGAAGGCATCGAGTGCAACGACCCAGGCCTTATCGTTGAGCGCGGTCTGTGCGCGCATCTCTTCGGCCTTGGCTGGCACTACCGGGGCGGCGCTAGCTGGCGCCGGTTCGACTTTCGCCACCGCGACAGGCGCCTGGACCGGCGGAGGTTCGGCCTTGATTGGTGCGATCTCAATTTTCTTTTCGGCTGGAGCGCCTGATGCAGGCGGCACCACACGGGTATTGAATCCGCCCGAATCCTGACTGGGGATCTGCACGTCGAGCGGCGGTCCGGACGGGCCCGGCTCCTTGTCCAGAATGAGCGGCAGAATAATGACGACGAAAGTCACCAGGGCGACGGCGCCGACCAGTCGGCGCCGGGCACGCCGTTTGAGCAGCAGGGCTTCTTCAGTTTCCGCCATCTACGCCTTTGAATGTTTCCGAAACGCCATTACATCCGCCACGGTATGGAACGATCCGAACACGACAATTCTATCATTTTCGGCAGCGCCACTGCAGGCAGCGGCATAGGCTTTCACCGGATTTTCGAACTCTCGTACCGCGTGCACACCCGCCTGTCGCAGCGCTTGCGCCAGGTCCGATGCGCGCGCGCCGCGCGGCGGCGCCAGCGTACAGACATACCACCGGTCTATCTGCGTCGCCAGCAGGCTCACCACGCCGGCAATGTCCTTGTCGCGCAACATGCCAAATACCGCCGTGGTACCCGAGTTAAGGCCCAGATCAGCCAGATTCTGCGCGAGTACCGCTGCGGCCTGCGGATTGTGCGCAACGTCGAGCACCAGTTGGGGCGCACCCGGGATCATCTGAAATCGTCCGGGCAATTCGACCGCGGCCAGTCCTTGCCGCAGCGCGTGCGGCGTAACGGGCAGGCGGTCGCGCAGCGTATCCAATGCCGCCAGTGCTGCGCACGCGTTTTGCAGTTGGATTGCCCCCGGCAGCGCCGGCAAAGCCAGTCCGGTTGTTCTGCCCGACGGTCCCCAGAACGACCACAGGCAGGATTCACGCTCGTAACCGAAATCCTGTCCGATGCGAATCAGCCGCGCACCTATCGTTTGCGCATGCGCCAACACGGATTCTGGCGGCGTCGGATCGGCGACGACGGCCGGCGTTCCGGCACGGAAGATGCCCGCCTTCTCATAACCGATGGCATCACGCGTGGCGCCGAGGTAATCCATGTGATCCATGCCGATGCTGGTGAGGACGGCGCAATCGGCGTCGAACGCGTTCACTGCATCCAGGCGTCCGCCCATGCCGACTTCGAGCACCAGCACATCGGCCGCGCTGCGCAGGAAAAGATCGATTGCGGCCAGCGTTCCAAATTCGAAATAGGTCAGCCGCGTATCACCACCGACCGCGGATCTGGCCGACTCCACCCGCGTGAACGCCGAAACCAGTTCCGCATCATCGGCCTCGCGCCCGGCAATGCGCACGCGCTCGTTGTAGCGCAACAGGTGCGGTGACGTATACAGACCGACGCGAAATCCTGCAGCCCTAAGGATGGCTTCCAGCATTGCGCAGGTCGAGCCCTTGCCATTGGTGCCGGCAACGGTGATGATCGGCAAACAGGGGGCAAGTCCCAAGGCATCGCGCACGCGAACCACCCGCTCCAGCCCGAGCGCAATGGCTTGCGGATGCTGTTGCTCAATATAGGCGAGCCAGCCGGCGAGATTTTTAGGCAAATCGGATCACAGCTAAAATCAGGTGTTCTCCGGAGTGATGCGCAGCAGCAGCGTTATAAGTTGCACCAGCCGGTCACGCATCTGCCGCCTGTCCACGATCATGTCGATGGCGCCCTTTTCCAGGAGAAACTCAGCACGCTGGAAGCCGTCGGGCAGTTTCTCGCGCACCGTCTGCTCGATCACGCGCGGTCCGGCAAAGCCTATCAGTGCCTTGGGCTCGGCCACGATTACGTCGCCGAGCATGGCGAAGCTCGCCGACACGCCGCCCATGGTGGGATCGGTCAGGACGGAGATAAACGGGAGCTTGCGTGCCGCGAGTTGAGTCAACGCCGCCGTCGTCTTGGCCATCTGCATCAGTGAAAACAGTCCCTCCTGCATGCGCGCACCGCCAGTGGCGGTGAAACATACGAAGGGCAGGTTCTGCTCCAGGCACACCTGCACGCCGCGCACGAAGCGCTCCCCCACCACCGAGCCCATCGATCCGCCCATGAATTCGAATTCGAACACCGCGGCGACCAGCGGAATGTTCTTCACCGCGCCCTGCATCACTACCAGGGCGTCAGTCTCTCCGGTCTGTTGCTGCGCGTCCGCGAGGCGGTCCGGATAGCGCTTGCTGTCCTTGAATTTGAGGCTGTCAAGCGGCAACACTTCGGCCCCTATCTCGAATCGGCCCTCCGGGTCCAGCAGCATGTCGATGCGCGCGCGCGCCGACAGTCGATTGTGGTGGTTGCACTTGGGGCAGACGCTGAGATTCTTTTCAAGATCGGTTGCATAGAGCACTGCTTCGCAGGATTCGCATTTGATCCACAATCCTTCGGGCACGGCGCGCTTGCTCGGGCCGACCGCGCGCTTGATTTTTGGCGGCAGAAGTTTCTGCAGCCAGCTCACGCCGTATCCAGTGCTGTGCGGATTTCCTGCATGAACCTGCTCGCGTAGCGTAGTTGTTCGCCTGCCGGAGCGGCCTCCATCTGCTGAATGATAGCGCTGCCGATCACCACCGCATCGGAAAATTCCGCCACCGCCCTGGCGGTAGCGGCATCGCGAATGCCGAATCCGACGCCCACCGGCAATCTGGTCGCGCGGCGGATGTGCGGAAGCTTTGCCGCGACGTCGGCGAGATCGAAATGCCCGGCCCCGGTGACGCCTTTGAGTGAAACGTAATATAGATAACCGCTGGCGAGCTTGGCCACCTGGGCGATGCGCGCATCATCTGAGGTTGGCGCAAGCAGGAATATGAGATCGATGCCGTGGCTGCGCGCGAGATCGGCGAACGACTCGCATTCCTCCGGCGGACAATCGACCACCAGCACGCCGTCGACACCGGCTTCGCGCGCCGCCTCGACGAAGCGCGTGCTTCCCATCGCCTCGATCGGATTGGCATAGCCCATGAGCACCACCGGCGTGGTCTTATTCGTTGCGCGAAATTCACGCACGAACGCAAGCACCCGCTCCAGGCTCACCCCGCGCTTGAGCGCACGATCACTGGCACGCTGTACCACCGGACCATCGGCCATGGGATCGGAGAACGGCACGCCGAGCTCGATCACGTCTGCGCCTGCCGCGACCAGCGCGTGCATCAGCGCAACTGTCATGCCTGGCTCGGGATCGCCAGCCGTGACGAACGGAATCAGTGCCTTGCGACGGGTCCGCGCAAGTTGCTCAAATGTGCTTTGAATGCGCGACATCAAGGATTCACAGTACTGCAGAAACGTTTTCCGTGTCGCGCGTCGCGTTCCCGCCACTGTTCAGGGCCAGGGCGATGCGTTTCTCAACCATCGCGAAATAATCCGGATTGAGCTCGAATCCAATGAAGCGCCGCCCGTTCCTGGCGGCCGCCACCGCCGAAGTACCGCTGCCCATGAAGGGGTCGAGCACCGTGCCACCGACGGGACAACTCGCGCGTACCATGCGCTCGATAATCTCCAGCGGCTTTTGCGTCGGATGATCCTCGCGTTCGGCGTGCTGGCGGTGCAGGCGCGAAATGCTCCACACGTCCTTGGGGTTGTAGCCTATTTCCAGCCATTTCTTGCCCACGAAAATGGAGCGTGTGCGTGCCTTCTTTGTCTCGGCATCATACGGGATGCGCACCGCATCGACGTCGAAATGATAGTCGCGCGATTTGACGAAGAAACCGACGTTGTCGTGCACCGAGGAAAACTTTCGAGTGCTGCCGCCCATGCTCGGCACTCTGCGGTCCCAGATGATTTCATTGACCATGGCAAGCCGCGTCTTGATGTAACTGAATACCTCAGGGCTGTGCTGCCAGGTGAGAAATACATACAAACTGCCGCTCGCCTTCAGTTTGGGCAACACAGCATCGATCCAGCGCCGGCTCCAGTCGAGGTATTCGGGCGCGCCGAGACAATCGGAGTCGTTGCCGTAGTCTTTACCGAGTCCGTACGGCGGATCGGCGATGACCAGATCCACCGACGCGTCGGCCACGCGCCCCATCCCTGTCAGTGCATCCTCGTTGTAGAGCTGCGCATTCATCTGCTGGCGGGTCAGAACTGGATTCCGGATTTTTCTGCCACGGTATGCATGTCCTTGTCGCCGCGGCCGGACAAATTCACCAGCAGTATCATGTCGTTCTGCATCCCCGGCGCTATTTTCGCCGCCTGCGCCAGCGCGTGGGCGGATTCCAACGCGGGAATAATGCCCTCCAAATGGCACAGGTCGTGAAACGCCTTCAGCGCTTCGTCGTCGGTAATCGTGACGTACTCGGCACGTCCACTGTCCTTCAGCCAGGCATGCTCCGGCCCCACGCCCGGGTAATCGAGGCCGGCAGAAATTGAATGGGTCTCGAGAATCTGGCCGTTCGCGTCTTGCAATAGATACGTCCGGTTGCCATGCAGCACACCGGGCCGGCCGGCGGTCAATGAGGCCGCGTGCTTGCCGCTGGCCAAACCGAGGCCCGCCGCCTCCACACCGATAAGGCGCACGCCTTCGATCGGGATATACGGATAAAAAATGCCCATCGCGTTGGAGCCGCCACCGACACAGGCGATCACCGCATCGGGCTGGCGCCCCGCGAGTTCCGGCATCTGTAGCAGGCATTCCTCGCCGATCACCGACTGGAAGTCACGCACCATCATCGGATAAGGATGCGGTCCGGCGACGGTGCCGATGATGTAATAGGTATTGTGAATGTTGGTGACCCAGTCACGCATAGCCTCATTCAACGCGTCTTTCAGGGTCTTTGAACCCGACTCTACCGGCACTACGCTGGCGCCGAGGATCTTCATGCGTTGGACGTTGGCCGCCTGACGCCGGATGTCTTCCGAACCCATGTACACCACGCATTCCAGGCCGTAGCGGGCGGCAACCGTCGCCGCAGCGACGCCGTGCATGCCGGCACCGGTCTCAGCGATGATTCGCTGCTTTCCCATGCGCCGCGCGAGCATCGCCTGCCCCAGGGTGTTGTTGATCTTGTGTGCGCCGGTATGGTTGAGATCTTCGCGCTTGAGGTAAATCTGCGCTCCGCCCAGCTGATCCGACCAACGCCTGCAGTGGTAGATGGGGCTCGGCCGGCCGACATAGTGTTTCAAATCGTAGCGGAACTCGGCGATGAACTCCGGATCGCCGCGGCATTCTTCGTAGGCCAGCCTGAGTTCATCCAGCGCCTGGATCAGGGTCTCGGCGACGAAAATGCCGCCATACGGCCCGAAGTGTCCGCTGCTGTCCGGCAGGTCATGCATTTTCATTCCTGACTCCCGCTATAAAGGCCGCAATTTTCGCGGCGTCCTTGATGCCTTTTTTAGATTCCACGCCGCTGGAAACGTCCACCGCCCACGGCCGGACCTGGCGCACGGCAGCGCCGACATTGTCCGGCGTAAGTCCACCCGAGAGTATGACGGGTCGTGCCAAATCGGGCGGGATCAACTTCCAGTCGAACGACTCGCCGGTGCCCCCGTAAAGCCGGTCATGGTAGGCATCGAGCAGCCATCCCTGCGCCGCACGATAAGGCGCCAGGGATTGTACCAAATCGGCGTCCTCCCTGACTCGCGCGGCCTTGATATAGGGCAGACCGAAACTCCCGCAAAAGCCGGGCGTTTCATCGCCGTGAAATTGCAGCACGCCAAGCGTACATGCACCAATAGCCTCCGCGACTTGCTCCCTCGTCGGATCGACGAAAAGGCCGACCACGGTCACGAACGGTGACGTCGCATCGACGATCGCGCGCGCCTGCGCCAGGTCGACGCAGCGCGGGCTGTCCGCATAGAACACCAGACCGATAGCGTCGGCGCCCGACCCCGCCGCGGCGCGCGCGTCCTCCACCCGCGTTATGCCGCAAATCTTGATACGCGTTCTCACGCCAGCACCTGCTCTGGAAACACGATATGACCGAGCTCGAACGTCGGCAGTTTCCATCCCGGTGCGTATTCCACGGCAGAAAAATACAGTCCATCCGGAGAAAAAGTTGGCGCCGCCTTCCGCCGATCGCGACTCGCCAGCACCTCGGTAAGCCAGCCCGGCGGATGCCTGCCCTTGCCCACGTACACCAGGCAACCGACGATGTTTCGCACCATGTGGTGCAGAAAGCCGTTGGCGTTGAACTCAAAGAACAGATAACCGCCGCGCCGTTCAATATTCCAGCTGCGCAGGATGCGCACCGGACTTTTTGCCTGACATTCGCTCGAGCGAAACGCGCTGAAATCGTGTTCACCCTCGAGACAGACAATCGCCGAGCGCATCGCGTTCAAATTCAGCGGAAGGTGGAACCAACCGATGCGGCCGTGATGCAGTGCCGGCCGCACCGGACTGGTGCTGAGTACATAGCGATAGGTGCGCGATACCGCCGAGTAACGCGCGTGAAAGTCATCGGATACCTGTGCGGCCCATTGCACCGCCACGGCCTGCGGCAGCATCGCGTTAACACCCCGCACCCAGGCCGAATTCGGGCGCACCGAGGCAGTTTCAAAATGTGCAACCTGCGCCAGCGCATGCACACCGGCGTCGGTGCGCCCGGCCGCGGAAAGGCGCACCGGTTCGCCTGCGATTGATCCGAGCGCCCGTTCCACTAGGTCCTGGACCGTATCGCCTGACGGCTGCGACTGCCAACCGTGGAAATGGCTGCCGTCGTACTCGATGCCGATAGCGATTTTCATGGTTTCATAAAGCAAAACCCCGGGACAGGCCCGGGGTTGGTTCGAATTGCGGCAGCTTCAACCCAGGGCGGCCAGCATGGTCTGTGCCTGCTGCTGCTGGGCCGCGTCACCTTCTTTTAGCACCTCGTTAAGCAGCTCGCGCGATCCGTCCTTGTCGCCCATCTCCTGGTAGGCTTTGGCCAGGTCGAGTTTGGTCGCTACCTCCTGCCAGTGCGCGTCGGGCGCTGGCGCTGCCTCGCCCGGCGCGCCGAGGTCGAGGCTGATCGCCGACAGGTCCAGCGGCGCCGCGGGCGCTTGTTCCGTTTCTGCCGGCAGATCCAGATTGAAATCGAAATCGATACTCGCACCGTCGGCCGCAGCCACCGGTGCTTGCAGCGCTGCCGCCGCGGGTTCTGCCGCAGCACCAGACGCCGGCAGTTCGAAATCGAAATCTATGGACGCAGCCGCTTCGGCCGGAGCCTCCACTTCGCTGGCCGCCGCTGCTGGTGTGTCACCCGCTGCCGCATTGGTCTGGCCCTCCGGTGCCTTCTCCGCCTCGCCCAAGTCAAGATCGAACCCGAGATCGCCGGTGACGTCAGTCGCTGGCGCGGCGGCGCCTGGTTCAGGTTCGCTCAGCCCCAGATCAAAATCCAGTTCCGGCGAAGCTTGCGTTTCTCCGCCCATGTCCAGCACGATATCCGGCGTTGCTTCCGCGCCGGAGACCACCTGGGTATCGGTAACCGCCAGATCTGTGCCATCACCAGACTTACCGCTATACAGCGGATTGCCAGGATCAAGCTGTGCACCTAGCGAGACAGCCTTGTTCCACTCCATGCCATCGCCATTGGTAGCGGCATGAATCTCAGCCGCCTGCGCCTCGAATGCCTTGGTATCTTTTCGATTGGCGTAGATTTCCAGCAATTTGGCGCGAATCGGCAGGCGCGACGGGTTCTTCGCCAGCGCTTCCTTGAGAATTTCCTCCGCCTGTGTGTCCCTGCCATAAGCCATATAGACGTCAGCTTCGGCTATGGGGTCGACCTCCTCCGTATCCATCGCGGCGACCGCACCACCCTGGCCGAATTCGCCCTGAATCTCGCTCGGACCGGTGTCGACCTTGGCGCCTCCGGCTGCACCGAACACGGAATCGCTCGCCAGGTCGGGCGTAGCCATTACACTGCTTTCCATGCTCTGCAGCGACTTCTTGCGCCGCCACGCGTAATAGCCATAACCGGCAAATAGAAGCAGGAGGAATCCACCGCCGCCGTAGAGTGCCAACTCGTTCCCGAGGATTTCGTCAATCAGGCTTGTCTCAGGCGGAGGTGGCGGCGCTACCACCTTGGGCGCCGGTTTCGGCGCCGGTTTTGGAGCTACGGCCGGGGGCGTAACCTTGGGCGGAGCTTCGACCGATGCCGGCGCAGGCGTCTTAGCGGCGTCTGGCGCTTTCACCGCTTCGGCGCCCTTGGCCGGCTCCGGCGCTTTTACGGGTGCCGGTGCTTTTGCCGTTTCAACGGCTTTGGCGGCCTGACCCTGCATCTGCGCCCCAGTCTGGCTCTTGAGCTCGAGCAGCTTGCGCATGTCCTGCACGTTCTTTTCGAGCATGGCGATGCGCTCGTTCGCTTCCCTGAGCGCCTTCTCCTTGGCCAACAGATCTTCCTGTGCGACCGTTGCGCCACCCTTGGCGCCAGGCTTGCCCGGCTCCTGGGTTTTCGAAAGCCTGAGCTGGTCGGGTGTATCTTTGGCTGCTGCCGGCTTGTCCTCGACTCTGGCCGTGATCTTTCCACTTGCGCTTTGGCGGCGCTTGTCGGCCCGCTCCGGCGCGCCGGCCACAGCGGCGCCCAACTTGCGCCGGTACTCGTTGAATTCCCTTCCCTGTGCCAATACCGTGCGCACTGCCTCATCCTGGTCGATTGACGCCGCCGCGTCCGAGTCAGGAATATTCAGGATCTTTCCGGCGCGCATGCGGTTGATATTGTTATCGTCGAACGCATCGGCGTTGCTGCGGTACAACGCTATCAACATCTGCTGCAGGCTGATGCCCGCCGATTTGTTGGCGGTGGCAATCTTGGTCAGCGTATCGCCGCGCTTGACCGTATAACTAGCGACCGCCTTCGGTGCCGCCTTCGGCGCCGGACTCGGCGCTGCTGCAGCGGGTGCTGCGGCAGCCGGGGTCCGCCCTGCGCCAGTCGCAGGTGCGACCGACGGAGGTTGCTTCGGCAATTCCACCGACTTGATTGCGGCGCTGCCGGTCACCGGCGCCGTCATTGCGGGCGCGGAAGGCGGGCCCTTGTATTCGGGCGGATCGAGCAGGAACGTGTATTCACGCACCAGGCGACCGGTTGTCCAGTCGAGTTCCACCAACAGGTCAAGGAACGGTTCGTTCATTGGCTGGGTTGAACTGAGGACTACGACGTAACGATTCTCGCCGTGCTGCTGGATGCTGAACTTGACGGAAAGCAGCGCGCCGCTGTACTCGATATTGGCTTTACGAAACGCATCTGCGGAAGGCAGGCGTACGCTGAGATTGTCCGCCTCGCCCTTTTGCAAGGCGAGCAGCTCAATCTCGGCCTTTAGGGGTTGTCCCAAGCCGGAAAGTACAGTCAGCTTACCCAGCCCTGCTGCCGCGGCCAGCGACGGCAGCAACAGAAACGCCAACGCCAGCGCGCTTGTTTTGATGACGGATTTACGCACCTTCCACCCCTGGAGACGTTTGTGGACTAACTAAATTAACATCATAGTCTTAGCCTTGCAAGCTAATCTTTCTTGTGATGAAAGCGCCTCAAGACAGATATTTTTCAACCAAAAACCGCTTTCTTCTGCTAAGCGCCTGCCCCGACTCTGGCATTCTCCGGAGAAACGTTTGGCGTCGCAGCAATCCTATCTTCGGCCAGCAGGATCCGCAGCATGCGCCGCAACGGTTCGGCCGCGCCCCATAGCAGCTGGTCACCGACTGTGAACGCGGACAGGTACTCCCCGCCCATGTTGAGCTTGCGTAACCGGCCCACCGGCACGCGCAGGCTGCCGGTAACCGCAGCGGGCGTAAGGTCGCGCATGCTGGCCGCGCGCGTGTTCGGAATCACGCTTACCCAGTCGTTGGCGCAGGCGAGAATCGCCTCGACTTCGGCCAGCGGCAGGTCACGCGTGAGCTTGATTGTGAGCGCCTGGCTGTGACAGCGCATGGCGCCGATGCGCACGCAAAGCCCGTCGATGGGAATAGGTTGATGCTCGCAGCCGAGGATTTTGTTGCCCTCGGCCTGGCCCTTCCATTCTTCCCGGCTCTGGCCGTTTTCCATTTCCTTGTCGATCCATGGAATCAGGCTGCCGGCGAGTGCTACGCCAAAGTGTTCCTTTGGCAACGTATCGCTGCGCAACGTATCCGCCACACGGCAGTCGATTTCCAGGATCGCTGATGCCGGATCGGCCAGCAGTTCCGCCACCGCGCCGTGTACCGTTCCCATCTGCGCAAGCAGTTCGCGCATATTCTGTGCGCCAGCGCCAGAAGCGGCCTGATAGGTCATGGCGCTCACCCACTCGACCAATCCCTCCTTGAACAGGCCATGCAACGCCATCAGCATCAGGCTGACGGTACAGTTGCCTCCGATGTAGTTCCTGACGCCGCGCGCCAGCGCGTCGCGGATTACCTGCTGGTTCACCGGGTCGAGAATAATGATTGCGTCACTTTTCATTCGCAGCGCGGAGGCGGCGTCGATCCAGTAGCCGTTCCAGCCGGCAGCGCGCAGCTTCGGGTAGACATCGTTAGTGAAATCGCCACCCTGGCAGGTGAGAATCACCTCCATGCGCTTCAGGTCGGCGATGGAATTTGCGTCTTTCAGCGGCTCTTTGCTCTCGCCGGGTCCCTTGCCGCCCACATTTGAAGTGGTGAAAAACACCGGATCGATATGCGCGAAATCACCTTCGGCGCGCATGCGCGCCAGCAGCACCGATCCGACCATTCCGCGCCAGCCAACAATGCCTACTTTCTTCATAACGCTCATCCCAAGAAAAACAATTTACAGCGCTGCCATCACGGCGTCGCCCATTTCCATCGTGCCCACCCGCTCGGTCCCGGGCTGATGGATATCCGCCGTCCGCAACCCGCTCGCCAATACCCTGGCCACGGCAGCTTCGATGCGCCCGGCCGCCTGATCCAGATTGAAACTGTAACGCAACATCATCGCCGCCGAAAGTATGGTTGCCAGCGGGTTTGCCAGATTCTTGCCGGCAATGTCCGGCGCCGAACCATGAATCGGCTCGTACAGCCCTTTATTGTTGGCATCGAGCGAAGCCGAAGGCAGCATGCCGATCGAACCAGTGAGCATCGACGCCTCGTCGGACAGGATGTCACCGAATAAATTGCCGGTAACGATGACATCGAACTGTCTGGGATCGCGCAGCAACTGCATTGCCGCGTTGTCGACATACATGTGCGACAGCGTCACCTCCGGGTATTCCCGCGCCACCTCGGTCACTACCTCGCGCCACAACTGCGAGGTTTCGAGCACATTGCATTTATCGACCGAGCACAGTTTGTTCGTGCGCTTCATCGCCGCGCGGAAACCGGCATGCGCAATGCGCCGGATCTCGGATTCACTGTAACGCATCGTATCGAAGCCCTCGCGCTCGCCGTTCGCGAGCATGCGCACCCCGCGCGGCTGGCCGAAATACACGTCGCCGGTGAGTTCGCGCAGGATAAGAATATCCATGCCCGACACGACCTCCGGACGCAGGCTCGAAGCATTCACCAGTTCGGGAAACACCTTGGCCGGTCGAAGATTGGCAAACAGACCCAACTCCTTGCGCAAGCCCAGAAGCGCCTGCTCCGGACGTTTGGCCCGCGGCAATTGGTCGTACTGCCAACCGCCAACGGCGCCGAACAGTATCGCGTCGGCGTTACGCGCCAGTTCCAGCGTCGCCGCTGGCAGCGGTTCGCCGGTCGCGTCGTAAGCGGCACCGCCCACGGGCGCCTGTTCCATTTCCAGTTTGAGGCCATCTTTCGCGAGCGCGCGCAGCAGCTTTACCGCCTGCGCGATGATTTCCGGACCGATGCCATCACCGGGGAGCACTGCGATTTTCAATTGATTTGCTCAGGAATTTTTCTTAACCGAATAACCATGGCTGCTCGATGCGACGGAGCGCCTCGAACGCGCGGATCTTGTCGGCCTGCTGCAGCGACAGACCGATGTCGTCGAAACCATTCAGCAGGCAATGCTTCCGATGCGCATCGACCTCGAACGCGATCTGTGTTGAGCCATCAGCTGATATCACCAACTGCCGTTCCAGATCGATGGTCAGCTTGTAGCCGGGAAACGCATTCACCTCATTGAATAAATGATCGACGCGCAATTCGCTGATCACGATCGGCAGAAAGCCGTTCTTGAAACAGTTGTTATAAAAAATGTCGGCGAAGGAAGGGGCGATCACCGCGCGAAAGCCATAATCCGCAAGCGCCCAGGGCGCGTGCTCGCGGCTCGATCCGCAGCCGAAGTTCTTGCGCGCGAGCAATATGCTCGCGCCCTTGTAGCGCGGCTGGTTCAGCACGAAATCCGGGTTGAGTGCGCGCTTGGTGTTATCCATACCCGGTTCCCCCACGCCCTGGTAGCGCCAGGCGTCAAACAGGTTCGGGCCGAATCCGGAGCGCTTGATCGATTTCAGGAATTGCTTGGGGATGATCGCGTCCGTATCGACGTTGGCTCTATCCAGCGGCGCCACGATTCCGTTGAGCACGGTAAATTTTTCCATGGTGTCAGCGCCAGGTTCGCACGTCGACAAAGTGCCCGGCGATCGCGGCCCCAGCCGCCATTTCCGGACTGACCAGATGGGTGCGGCCACCGGCGCCCTGGCGGCCTTCGAAATTTCTATTCGAGGTCGACGCGCAGCGCTCGCCCGGCTCGAGGCGGTCGGCATTCATGGCAAGGCACATGGAGCAGCCCGGCTCGCGCCACTCAAATCCGGATTCCCGGAACACGCGGTCGAGTCCTTCCTTTTCCGCCTGGGCTTTCACGAGGCCGGAGCCCGGTACCACCATCGCAAGCCGGATGCCGGGGGCGACGCGCTTGCCGCGCACTACCGCCGCGGCCGCGCGCAGATCTTCGATGCGCGAGTTGGTGCAGGAGCCGATGAACACCTTGTCCAGACGAATATCCTCGATGCGCATGTTCGGCTTCAGCCCCATGTAGACAAGCGCGCGTTCCATGCCCTCACGCCTGCCCGCATCTTTTTCCTTGTCCGGATCGGGTACGCGCGCGTCCACCGCTACCACCATTTCGGGCGAAGTACCCCAGGTGACCTGCGGCTTGAGTTCGCGCGCGTCCAGCCTGACCACGCGATCGAAGTGCGCGCCCGCCTCTGACACGAGCGTGCGCCAATAGGCCACTGCGCGGTTCCAGCTTTCACCGGTCGGCGCAAACGGCCGGCCCTTGAGATATGCAATCGTGATTTCGTCCACGGCCACCATGCCGGCACGGGCACCTGCCTCTATCGCCATATTGCACAGGGTCATGCGCCCTTCCATGCTCAGAGAGCGAATGCTGCTTCCTGCGAATTCGACGGCGCAGCCGGTTCCGCCGGCGGTGCCGATCTGGCTTATGACCGCGAGCGCGAGGTCCTTGGCACTGACGCCACGTGCAATCGGGCCCTCCACTGCAACCAGCATGTTGTGCATTTTCTTCTGCACCAGACACTGTGTCGCCAGAACGTGCTCGACTTCCGATGTGCCGATGCCGTGCGCAAGGCAGGCAAACGCCCCATGGGTACTGGTGTGGGAATCGCCGCACACCACCGTCATGCCGGGGAGCGTCGCGCCCTGCTCCGGACCGATCACGTGCACGATGCCTTGGCGCTTGTCGAGAAACGGGAAATACGCCTTGGCGCCATACTCGCGCATGTTCGCGTCCAGGGTTTCAACCTGTAGGCGCGATATCGGGTCCTTGATGCCCTCGTTCCAGTCGGTAGTGGGCGTGTTGTGATCCGCCGTAGCCACAATGGAATCGACGCGCCAGGGTTTGCGTCCGGCCAGCCTCAGGCCTTCGAACGCCTGCGGGCTGGTGACTTCATGCACCAGATGGCGGTCGATATAGAGCAGCGCCGTGCCGTCGTCCTCCGAATGGACTACGTGGCTTGCCCAAAGTTTGTCGTACAAGGTCTGCGGCATGATCTGTTATCGAACTGAGCGAAGTTGAATTATGCCACAAAAAACAGTGGTTTGGAGCGACCCGCCAAGCGAAAAACCGATATGCTGCGACGCGCAATCTCTGCTGCGGGATTTAGATATGCGCTGGACGCACTTTCCAGATTAGCAGCGCAAAACCAGCCACGGCGGAGCAAGCCGCAGCGCTGAACGTCCATGCCGGACCGATGCTGTCCCAGCCAAGACCGGAAAGTGCGCTGCCGAGCACGCCGCCTGCGCCAAACGAGACCGACAGGTAAATCGCCTGTCCGCGCACCTGATGCGCACCTTGAAACCAGCGGTGTATCGCGGTAACCGCGGCCGCGTGGTAGGCGCCGAAGGTCAGCCCGTGCAGCAACTGGGCCGCGATCAGCACCGGCGCGGATTCAACGCCCCAGCCGATCATCAGAAAACGTACCGCTGCTGCGGCGAAACACACGCGCAGAATCGCCGAAAGTGAATTGCGCCGCATCAACGCCGGCATCAGCAGAAACACGATGATTTCCGCGATCACGCCGAGGCTCCACATCCAGCCCACCGCCGCTTTGCTGTAGTGATGATCAACCAGATATATCGAGTAAAACGCATACTGCGGACCGTGCGCGAGGCTCATCAGAAAGCACGCACCGAGCAACGCCGCCACTTCGGGCCGCCGCAGTATGTCCCGGACTGGCTCCGACTCTGCGTGGCTGACGCCGGCGGGCGCGTCGGGAACGACAAGCGCGCAAGCCCAGCTCAACGCATAGGTCGCGAGCACCATCCACAACAGACTCGCCACCGGCAGCACGTCGAGCGCGTAACCGACCAGGGTCACCGTGATAACAAAACCGACCGACCCCCACAGGCGTATGGAACCGTAGCCACTCACCGCTCCGCGCAGGTGCGTCAGCGTCATCGATTCCGCGAGCGGCATGCAGGCGCTGGTGAAGAATCCAGTAGCAAGCAGCAAGGCAAATAATCCCCAGAACGTGTGGACAAAGAAGAAGCCGGCGAAACATGCGCCCCCCAGTGCCAGCGTGATCGCGATGATGCGCGCGCGCCGCTGCGTGCGGTCCGCGACCCAGCCCCAGAAATTCGGACCGATCACGCGCATCAGCGAGCCGAGCGATAGCAGCACCCCGATCTGCGCCGCGGCCAGATCGAGCGACGCCAGATACAGGCTGAAATACGGGGCGGCTGCGCCCACATAGGCGAAGTAGGCGAAATAGAAGGCGGATAGGCGCCAGTACGGTACGGTCATCGGCGATTGAATATGGATTGGAATTCTCGAATTTCGACTGGCAACCGCAGGATAACTCAGTTCCGTACAGGCTTTACGCGTCCACGGGCCACCACGGTCCGAGGCGCGGCGGATACTAGACCGTTCGGCCTAACGGATATTCGGAATCAAGTTCCGACATCATCCGTTTGGATGATGCATGTCATCGCATCGAAGCGCTAGTATGGTCGCGACAACATGCGTTCACACCTTCGATTCTGGAATATCGAATTTTGACGGGTGAAGAACGAGGGGGAAAGTTGTTGCGGCCGCAATAGCGACCGTGACGACGCTGTAAGCAGAATCGCGCCGCAGGATACGGCGACAGAAACAAGATTTGAATCCGTCGCAACCGGCCCAGGAGCGAGCTCCGGAGCATTTCCGCCGAAGCGGGCCGGCGCGGGTTTTGGCCGGCCGGGATCTCCTCCCTTGGCCGGCTTGGAACCCGCACTTCGGATCGGGCGGTACGTTCTCGAACGCACCGCGTTTTGCTCGTTTCTCCTCTTTAGGCCCCTGCTCTGCAGGGGCCCTTTTTTGCGCTCGTAGCGCGACTCAGAGTTACGCTTCGTCCGCCTGCGGATTGTCGACGGACTTCGCCGCGTATTTTTTCGCGATTCCGGAATCGGCGGCGCGCGCCGCTATTTTCGGCGTCGACGTGGATACGTCGGCGTTCTGCGCACGCTGCCGCAATGCATGGTCGGCAAGCACCAGCGCCAGCATCGCTTCGGCAATGGGCGTGGCGCGAATGCCGACGCAGGGGTCATGCCGCCCGTGGGTCTCCACGGTCACGGCTTCGCCCTTCTTGTTGATCGAACGTCGCGGCAGGCGAATGCTGGAGGTCGGCTTGATCGCCAGATGCACCAGCAGGTCCTGCCCGGTGGATATGCCACCGAGGATGCCACCGGCGTTGTTGGTCAGAAACCCGTCCGGCGTGAGTTCGTCCGAATGCTCGCTGCCCATTTGCCTGACCGACGCAAAACCCGCGCCGATTTCCACGCCTTTCACCGCGTTGATGCCCATCATGGCGTAGGCGATATCGGCGTCGAGCCGGTCGTACACCGGCTCGCCCCAGCCCACCGGCACGCCTTCGGCAATGACGGTGATTTTCGCACCGCAGGAATCACCTGATTTGCGCAGCGCGTCCATGTAGGCTTCCAGCACCGGCACCGCGGCCATGTCCGGCACGAAGAACGGATTGCGATCGACCGCGCTCCAATCCTTGAGTGCGATTTCGTTCGAACCCAGTTGCGACAGATAACCGCGAATGGCTACTCCATATCTTTCTTTGAGCCATTTTTTCGCAATCGCACCTGCAGCGACCCGCACCAGCGTTTCCCGCGCCGAGGCGCGGCCGCCGCCGCGATAATCGCGTATGCCGTACTTCTGCCAATAGGTGTAGTCGGCATGCCCCGGGCGGAAGCTCTCGGCGATGTTGCCGTAATCCTTGCTCTTCTGGTCTTCGTTGCGCACCAGAAACCCGATTGCCGTGCCCGTAGTCCGCCCTTCGAACACGCCGGAGAGAATTTCCACCCGATCGGCCTCGCGCCGCTGCGTCACATGGCGCGACGTTCCGGGCTTCCTGCGGTCGAGTTCCTGCTGGATATCGGCTTCCGACAATTCCATTCCGGGCGGGCAACCGTCGACTACGCCGCCGTAGGCGGTTCCGTGCGACTCACCGAACGACGTGACGCAGAACAGTTTTCCCAGGGTGTTGCCGGACATCGATTTCGCTCTCAGATTTGCTGCAACGAGTTTAGCATATCGCCTGCGGTGGTCCGGCTCATGCCGGCGGTTGCGCCGGTGAAATGCAGCGCAGACGATCAGATCCGGTTGAAGAAAGCGCGCGTCTCGAACACGCCCGCTGCCAGGCGCTTGCCGCCGGCGCGCAGGCTGCGCTTGAGCACAAAGTCGAACAGCAACGGGTTGTACTCGCGCAAACTCCTGAACAGCGGCACCGCACTCGCGTCGATGTAACCGAGTTCTGACAGGTAGTCGATCGAGTAGAGCGGGAACACACCGGGCAGCGGATAGTCCGAACCGTTCAACAGGCGCGCATGCCAGTCCTCGCGCTGAATTATCTGGGAAAGAGCCGCCCCGGCGCGCGCAGTCTGTGTCATTGCCGAAATATCGCCGTACAGCCTGCCGACATAGCGCGGTTCGTCCATCAGCCGTGCAAACAGCTCGAAGCTGCCGATGGCGCCGCCGTTCGCGCCGCGGTCGATATCGCGGTCCTGCCCCATGGATGCGCAGTGCGCCACCACCACACGGACGCCGTGATCGAGGGCGCGCCGCAGACGCAGGGGATTGCCCAGTTCCTGCACATCCGGCCCCTTCAGCGCACGCTCCAGGCCCGCATGCGTAATCAGCGGCAGGTCGAGCCGCGCCATTGCTGCGTAGAACGGATCGCACAGCTTGGATGCCGGGTCCATGCCCATCGCAGCCGGCAGCCACTTCACTGCGCGCGCGCCCTCGGCGACAGCGGCCTCCAACTGCGCCACGCTGTCGCGGCGATATGGATGCACCGAGGCGACCCATTCGAAATGCGCTGCGTAGCGCCGCGCAATTTGCGCAGCGTAACGATTGGGAACATAAAGGCTGGTCTTTTCCCAGGAAACCACCCCGGCCTCGGTCACGCTCGCGTCGAGCGCAAACAGCAGCAGCTTCACGCCGGGCGGCATCTGCTGCAGCAGATGTCGCAGGCGCTCGACATAGCTTAGATCGGCCTGCCCCGGCGCATCGTTCGCACAAGCGGCGTTGATAAAGAACCGGCGCTGCGCGTACTGCAGCGGATCGAACCAGCGCTCCTCCCCCGGAATGAGACGAATGCCGCTGCCGGAATCACCGTTACCCGCGAGATGGCAGTGGCTGTCCCACATCTTGCCCGGATCTATGCCGTCCCACGCGGCGCGAATCAGCTCGTGCCGGGCGAGCGCTTCGGGCAGAGCGGCACGGCACGGATTGATAAAGCCCTGCTCGGGCCAGTTGCGCCATGCAGCGAGACCGACCGCTCCTAACGCAGCGGCGCCTGAGATTGCCAGAAATTTCCTGCGGGAATGGCCCAGATTCGCTCGACTAGGTTGGCGAGTCCTTGATATAGCCTTTGAGCATGCGGTTCTCGAACGCCTGCTCCTCCAGCACCGCCTTGGCCACATCGTGAAACGAGAGGACGCCGATCAGTGCGGCGTCTTCCACCACCGGCATATAGCGAATGTGGTGCTCCAGCATCACGCTGCGCAGCTCGTCCACTTCGACATTCGGCGCGATGGTCCGCGGATTCTTGACCATGATGCTGTCTACACGCATGCCCTGAATCGAGCCTTTGCTCCGGTGCAGGGCCTGCAGGACTTCGCGAAAAGTCAGCATGCCCACCAGGATCCCCTGACTCATCACCACCAGCGAACCGATGTCTTTCTCCGACATGATGCTGACGGCATCGCTCACCATCCCGTCCGGCGCGATGGTGATCAGCAGGCTGCCCTTTATTCTGAGAATTTCCCGCAGATGCATGATGTGTTCTCCCCGACCGGTCCCTGGCTACAGTTTAGTCCAAGCCGAAAGCGCGTACCAGCCCTGAAAACAACGACTGCTCGCGCTGCGCGCTCAGGTGCCAGCCTGGGGATTGCGCTACGCGCGGCGCTGTTCCAGACCGAGCTGCTCTGCGATCGGCTGCGCCGGATAGTGAAACGGTATAGGCCCATCCGGCTCTGCGTGAACGAACTGGCGCACCACCGGATTATCCGAAGCCAGCATTTCGTCGGGCGTGCCTTCGCCGACGACCACGCCGTCGGCAATGACGTACAGGTAATCGACCAGCTTGAGCGACTCGCTCACATCGTAGGTGACTATGATCGAAGTGGTGCCCAAGGCGTCGTTCAGGCGCCGGATCAAATCGGCGATGACGTTGAGCGAAATCGGATCCAATCCGGCGAAAGGCTCGTCGTACATCGCCAGCATCGGATCGTGAACAATTGCGCGAGCGAGCGCGACGCGGCGCGCCATGCCCCCGGAAAGTTCGCTCGGCATGAGCGCGCGCGCGCCGCGCAGCCCGACCACATGCAGCTTCATCAGAATCAGGGAACGAATCAGTTCTTCCGGCAGATCGGAATTTTCACGCAGCGGAAACGCAACATTGTCGTACACCGACAGATCGGTGAACAGTCCGCCTGCCTGAAACATCATGCCCATCTTGCGCCGCAACTGGTACAGGCCGTCGGTGTCGAGTTCGTGCACCGACTGGCCATCGACCCTGACTGATCCCCGCGCAGGTTTCTCCTGGCCGCCGATCAGCCGCAGCAGCGTGGACTTGCCACAGCCGCTCGCCCCGAGAATGGCGACCACCTTGCCGCGCGGAATCCTGAGGTTGAGTCCTTTGAGAATTTTGCGTCCGCCATAGCCGAACTCAAGATCGGAGATTTCAACCAGGTTGTCGGAGAAGGTGTTCATCGAGATGGGGAGCCACAGCGAAAGGGTTTCCGCGATTTTACACGGCTTCGCGCGCAAACATGACCGGGCCCAAGGCCATTGCTTCGAAACGGCGTCGAGCCTCACCCCGTACAATGGGCGCATGGATACCATAAGCACTGCGCCCTACACCGGGCTCACACCGGAATGCGTGTTCGACGCACTCGACAGCATTGGGCTGCGCGGCGACGGACGCCTGCTCGGCCTGAACAGCTACGAAAACCGCGTATATCAGATCTGGCTAGAGGAGGCGCCTGCAGCGGACCCCGCTTCCGGCGTGGTGGTGGCGAAATTCTATCGCCCTGAGCGCTGGAGCGAGGCGCAGATAATCGAAGAGCACGAATTCGTGCACGAACTCGCCGAACGCGAGCTTCCGGTTGTTGCGCCGCTTGCTCACGAAGGCAGAACGCTGCACCGGTTCGGCGGCTATCGCTTTGCCGTGTATCCCAAGCGCGGCGGCCGCGCGCCAGAACTGGAAGACCGCGAGACGCTGGAGTGGATGGGTCGTTTCATCGGCCGCATTCACGCGGTGGGCGCACTTGCGCCGTTTGTTGCACGGCCGGCGCTGAACCTCGAAACCTTCGGCATGGAACCGCGCGATTATCTGCTCGCCCACGGCTTCATTCCTGCCGACCTGCTGGCGGCATGGAGCAGCGTGGTGGCGCAGGCACTCGAGGGCGTGAGCCGCTGTTACGCGCGTGCCGGCGCGGTGAAAAGCCTCAGGCTGCACGGCGACTGTCACGCCGGCAACGTGCTCTGGACGGAAAACACCGAGACCCGCGGGCCGCATTTCGTCGACTTTGACGACGCACGCATGGGACCCGCGGTGCAGGATCTGTGGATGCTGCTCTCGGGCGAGCGCTCCGCGATGGTGCGCCAGCTAGCCGATGTGCTCGCCGGTTACGAGGATTTTCACGAATTCGACGCGCGCGAACTGCATCTGGTGGAGGCGCTGCGCACGCTGCGCCTCATCCACTATTCGGCCTGGGTCGCGCGGCGCTGGGACGACCCCGCCTTCCCAACTGCGTTTCCCTGGTTCAACACGCAGCGTTACTGGCAGGACAGGATTCTGGAGTTGCGCGAGCAGATCGCGCTCATGGACGAGCCGCCGTTGTGGCAGTCGTAATCAAAACTGACTTGGGGGATCAACAAGGGGGCGTGCCCCCTTGTTCCATGCCGGCGCAGGACAGGATTCTGGAGTTGCGCGAGCAGATCGCGCTCATGGACGAGCCGCCGTTATGGCAGTCGTGAATTCGTAACAGATGTTTCGGGGCGGGGGCGCCCCTCCTACAACTTCGTCGGAATGCGCGAACTGTGCGGGGTTGTAGGAAGCCCGCCCCCGGGCCGACCGGCGTTTGCTAGAACTTGTATCTCAGCGACAACCTTAGAACATTGACGTTGTATTGCGGCGCCTGCAGACCCAGAGTCAGGACATTCGGGATGGTGCTGGGCGCCACACCCTCCAGCATCCAGTCCCGGCTTGAGTAGCGCTCAATCCAGTATCCCGCCTGTAACGACAGATTTTCCTTCAACTTGTACGCGGCATACAGCTTCAGGCTGTCGAGCGAAGCGGTGACGTGGGGAAACGCGGGATTCGACGCGCCGGTGTTGACGTTGATTTCGCTGCGCGAACGCGTAGTCGCGTAATCCGCGCCCAGGTCGAGTTTGTCCGGAATTGCCGCGTGCTTTACCCCGAGGCCGAAGGTATCGATCGTGTCCTTGTTGTCCGCGTTCCAATCCGGCAGCGAAAACGCCTGGCTGCCGGCCTGCTTCGACTTGATTTCCTGGCGGTTCGCGAACAGGTGCAGCCTGGTGCGCTCCGACACCGTCAGCGACAGATCGGCATTCAGGTTGACGTCCTTGGCACGGCTGAGGCCGATGGTCGATTCTGAATACTTGTCTTCGGACGATTCGAAACCGAGCCCGATATTGGCCCGTTCCCCGACGGCAAAATCGGCGCGCAATCCCGCCGTTTCCCGGTTGCGATTCGCCATGTTGAATCTTCGCAGCAGGGGATTCTCGGGCGGTGTGATGCCGGGTTGCGCGAGGAAACTGCCTGAATTCCTGCGCTCGGCGTGCGCGAGCTTGAGGCTCAGATCGACCAGATTCAGCACACGGGTGCCGAGTTTACCCCAAGCCGTGCTTTCGCGCGTGGTGTCGACCTCCTGCAACGTACGCTTGTTTGAATCGAAATCCGCGCCGACCGTACCCCTCAGGCTCGCCGACACTTTGTAATCAGCGCTCAGTTTGACTTTGTCCTGCTTGAAACTGTAGGGCAGATTCGTCCGCGCCGCCACGCCGGAGAACATGTCTGTCACTACATAGGAATAGGCGGCCTGCGGCGTGCGGTTATCGCGATCGTTGTGCGTGTACGCCGCGCTGAGGCGCAGCCGCTCGTTGACTGCCGAACTGAGTTTCAGGCCGGCGTCTAGCGTGGCCACGCGCGCGTCGGGGGAACTCCCCGGAATTGCCGCTGCCGCCAGCGTCGCATTCTGCGTGAACGGAAGGAAATTGTCGCTTTGTGTTCCGCGCCCGACGGCAACATCGCCGCTTAAGCGCGTTCTGTCGCTGAACTGGTAGCCGGCGCTGGCCGAGACCTGGTGAAACTGGTTGTCCGGCGGCAACGCCAGCTGGCCGCGGGTTTCGCCGGCGATCGGCGCATACGCATCCTGCCAGATAAGCGCATGATTGCTGTTGCGAAACTTCGAGCCGTAATAGGCGAGCTTGAGTTGAAACTTCTTGCTGGCGTATGAAGCCGATGCATCCATCTGGTCGGTGATGTAGTCTACCGGCTCGACCAGTTGTGTCGAGTTGACAAAGAAAGCACCGCCAGTGCGCAGGATATTTCCCTCGCGCGTGTCATGGCGAAAGTTGACCGCGTATTCCCATTCCTTGGTGCGATTCCATGACGCCCCCACGCCCAGTTGTTTCCGCTGCACAGCCAGATCGACTGATTGCATTGCACCCGCCAGCGGCATGGCAGCTGTCGTGGCGGAGGCGAACCCAGCCGGCAGGGTGAGCGAGGCGCCGCCGCTGCCGGCGTAGGGTGTGAGCGCCCGGTCCCAGATGCGGTGGAGCGACTCATCGTACTTGAATCGCAGTTTGTAGCTGCCTTGTTTTCCGCCTTCGGCTTCCATCGACTGCGTCTTCAGGCCGAGATTTGACGCATCGAGATTCCAGTAGGTCCCGTCCTCGTTGCGCGAGCGCACCGCGCCATCGCCGATCAAGAAAGCGCCCTTTCTGTACAGCCCGTTGTACTGGCCGAATTCGGCCGACTTGTCCGACACCGATCCCGCAACCGCGTCCGCGGTTCCGCTGATTCCTTGCTCGAATTTGCAGGACTCGCATTTCCACTTCGACATATCGACCGCGGCCTCGCCGGCAACGTCCGCAGTCGCGGTCGAGGAAAGCGCAGACAGCGCGCACAGCAATAGCAGCGGATTTGAAGGCTTCATGTACTTGTCCTGTTTTGATTGCGGCTTGACGCGCTGCTAGCGCATCAGCTTGACCCCAGACGGGTGGTTCGATCCGTGAATCTGCGAATGACAATTGAGGCAGCTGCCGGCGAGCAGGAAGGCCGTTCCGCCCCCCCCTCCTCCGGGCAGCCCGGCTGGCGTACGTGCCACAGACGGATGCCCCGCCACCGAATGACATTGCTGGCACAGCAACGGCGGATTCTTTTTCAAGCGCGCCTGATTGACCGAGCCATGCGGGTGGTGACACGAAGTGCAGTCCTCCGCCACCGGTGCGTGCTCCCACAGGAACGGGCCGCGCTTTTCCGCGTGGCAGGTGTAGCAGGTTTGATTCACCGTCGGCTTCACCAGCAGCCCCGCGGCATTCGAGCCATGCGCGTTGTGACAGTCGCTGCACGTCATTTTGCCGAAACGCACCGCATGCGTCGACGGCTTGGAAAAATCGGCGCGTTCCTTGCGGTGGCATTTGTAGCAGACATCCGGCTGGGTGGCGGTTGCGAGCACCGGGTCGCGCTCGGCGTGAATTTTGTGGCAGCTGCTGCAGGCGACATTATTGCTGTCGTGCGTACTGGCGTGCCAGCCGGTGCGCGCGTTGCCCTGGTGACATTCCAGGCAGAACTTGTTGCGCTGCTGCGGCGTCAGAAACGACTTCGACTTGAAGCTGTTGATGCCATCCGGGCCACCGCCCGCTTCGAAATGTTTCTTTCCCGGTCCGTGGCAAGCCTCGCATTGCAGGCCACCGGGTCCAAAGGGCGCGCGCTTGTCGGCGCGATTGGCATGCTTGGTCTTGAAAATCGCGAACACCGGAAAATCGCCGCCCTCGACGTGGCACATGAGGCAGGTGTCGGCGCCGGTTTCGGTGTACTCGGTGCCCAGGCTGGGCGGTGGCGCGGGCGGCTCGGCGGTCTTGTCGGCGGGTTTATCCGCTGCCCCTGCGCAAAACGCGAAGCCGGACAGCAGCGCGGCAAATAGAAGTTTCTTGAGTGTCATCGTTGTCTGTCCGTTTGTTCGGTCGTGACTGTCAGTTCACGCCGTGAATCGTCTTGACGTCTATCGATTTGCCCGCCCCGTGACAGAAGGAGCAGTTCTCTTCGGCCGCGGCTTTTATCGCCGTTTGCGTAGCCGAGAAATTCGCGCCGTTGAATGCGGTTTGCATATGCGATTTCGCCGATGCGCCATCGTGGCAGGACGCGCATACCGCCGCTGTCGGCGTGATCCTCAGGTTGTCCGCGGGATCGGCGGCCGAGGTACCGGTGCTGATCGTGCTTCCGAGAATACCGTTGGCAGTGGGTGCAGCCCAGACTCCGGCCAACTGGTAGGAGGTGCCGGCATGACAGGCGGCGCAATTGTTCAGCTTGCCCGGGAAAACGACTTTGCTGAAGTCGTTCACGCTGCCGCCGAAGCCATACACGGTGATGCCCTTGGTGCGTATCCCGCCCTTGCCGGTCTCGCCCGCGTGGATGGCATGGATCATGGTCTTGAAGTCGATCGACTGTTCCAGCTTGCCATCGGTGCCGCCGGTAAGTACGCCCGCAGCGGCCGGGCGCCGGCCCGCATCGGTTGCATTCGGGTTGTGGCAGACCGCGCACACCTGCGGCTCATCGGTGCGGTTGTTGCCATGCAGGCTGAGAACGCTGTGGCAGACATTGCACTTCGCAACGTCGACCACCGTGCGGCGCGCGCTTACACTGCCGCTGATAGCTGCGTCCTTGAACACGCTGGTGACTTTCAGGCGGTCGGTGAAACTGCCGGCCGTGGTTACGTCAGCCGCAGGGTGGCCGTCGATGGTGACACGCAAGGTTCCCGTTTGTCCGGCGGGAATGGCAACCGTGGAGGTGACCGTATATGTGCCGGCGGTGGCGCCTGCGACGGAGGCCGCCAGCGCATCGATGCTAATCGGCTGACCGAATGATTGTCCGCTGCCGTCATTGCCGAAGTCCGCGGTGCTCCAGCCGATGCTGACGGCGAGCCTGCTGGCGCCGCCGGCAGCCGTGAATGCCGCCGCGGTCTTGATGTCGTAAGGGGCATTGGCGTTGGTCGGATCGGTGACGGAGAAAGTGATCACGGGCGTGCTCCCCGCCGTGGTCGGTGCGACACTGATAATGTTGTATTTGAACTTGGCTGACGCCGCCTGAAACCTGGTCGGGAAGTTGTGCGCGACAACGATGTCCTTCTTGTCGGTGAATCTTCCAGTCGCATGGCACAAGGCGCAGTTGCCATCGTCGCTCTGGACGCCGCCCGAATGCGGTTTCGTCTGATACGCCCTGGCCGGGTCGGCCTTGATGCCGAAATAGACGTTGTCGTGGCAGGAACCGCAGGCCGCCGCACTCGGCTGGGTCTTCCAGTTGTCGCCCTGCGCCGTGGCGTTCGCCGCCCCCGCCGTGCCGTCATGGCATCTGCTGCAATTGCGCACGTCCTGCGGGAAAACGGCTTTGGAGTAGTCGATGCCACCGACAGTGTACGGCGTGCCGGCAACCACGCTCGGCAGGCCGGAGCCGTTGTGAATCTTGTGGATCAGCACCTTGAAATCCAGCGGTGTGCTGGGTGCCCCGGGTGCCGACGTGCCCGGATTGTGGCAGGTAACGCACAGCCTGGTGTCCACACGGTTGGTGCCGGGCATCCTGACCTCGCCATGGCACTCGTTGCACTTTGCTGCCGCCACGATATCGCGCTTGGCCCCGCTGCCGCTGCCGTCAGGCACGAAATCAAAGACGCCGGCGGACTTGGGATAGGCGCTGTTGGCCTGCTCGATCGTGACCCGATGCGACAATCCCGGCTGATAACTGAGATCAAGCGCCTTGCCCGCGGCGTCGGTACATGGCGCGGGGCAGGCGGCATTCTTGATATCGGTGGCAAAGGTGTAGCTGTAGCTGCCATCGCCTTTGTTTGCCAATGTGCCGAACGCATAACCGGCAGCAGATTGCTCCTGGGTCCCCTGCACCGCGCCGCCGCCGGCGCGGTTGATATAGTTTTGCCAGCTGCTCGGGCCGCCGCTCGAACTCGGAACCAGTTTGGCGATGTTGAAGCGCAGGTCAGCGGCGGTCAGCCCCGCCATGCCGGTGCCGGCCTGATTGGTGACGGTGAAACTCACCACCGGCGGGCTGTTGATGCTGACGCCGGTGATCGCCATATTCAGGGCCGTGGACGCGGTCAGCGCCGCCGCGGTTCCGCTGGACCCTCCAGTAATTGCCGCGACGCCGGTCCCGCCCGCTGAAGACGAACCGCCGCCACCGCCGCAGCTCGCTAATGCCAACACGAGCGCGCCCGCCGTCAGGGCCCGAAGCAAGCCCGCGCGCGAAGCATGGTCGATCTGCTGACGCGATGATCGATTTATTTTCATGAATACCCCGTAATCTGAGGACAAATCGCGCTTCTATTTGCAGCCGCATTGCAGCAATAAAAACCGTGGCTAATCCTAATAGAGATCAGCGTTGCTGGCAATCGGAATCGGCCCCGAAACCTTAGGTAAAATCGGCTTTGTACCCTTTACTTACGGCCCGATCTGGTCACCGGATTTTGCGCGGCGATCACCGGCCGGCGCATTTTCGGCGAACAAAAAAGACAACCCGGAAGCTTTCGCCCTCCGGGTTGTCTGGTAATACATTGCCGGGGACTGTGAACTGTCCCCGGCCTAACGAGACCGGACTTCGGTCGCGCTATTTCGCGTGCACCGCCTTGATGCCCAAACCAAAGGCGCTGGTCGGCTGATGGCAGAACATGCACTGCTCCTCCTTGCCAAACGTCATGGTGGACGTCGTGCCGACAGCCGGGCGTGTTGCGATCGAAGCGACACTTGAAAAACGCGCGTATAGGCTGCCGCCGTTCGAGGTCATATGCGAGACCGCTACACCACTGTCGTGGCAACCGAAGCAGGAAGACGCGATCGGCGAGGACACCAGGTTATCCGTCCGATAGTCAGCCTTCCCGCTGCCCAGGGTCGAGAGCCAAGGCGATAGTCCGATGTCACTTGCACTGGATTCGTTATTTTTTGCATCGGTGGTCCAGAGCAGATTGGACAGGGCTGCTTTGTTTGCCGTGCCACTGAAGTCATAGCTGCCGGCAACGTGGCACTGTTCGCAGTTCTTCAGCACGCCCGGATAGGTCACTGTACCGAAACCCTTCGGGTTCGCTGCGGTGGCTTCGTAGCTGTAAGCCTGCTCGCGTTTGGATCCTCCGTGGATGCCGTGAACCAGGCTCTTGACCGCTACCGACCAGCCGCCACCATGACCAGTAGCCCTGTTTGCGTCGTGACACAAGGCGCAGCCTTCACCGTTATTTCGTGCACCGCTGTGGAACGATGGCTGCACGCCCAGCTGGCCGTGGCAGGCGTTGCACTTGTCGGCGCTGACGATTGCACGGCGGGGCGTGTAACCGTCCGCGGCCTTCATTACGAACTTCGGTTCGCGCAAGCGGATGCCTTTGGGATAGGCCGCAAGACCCAACTGCACGAATCCCTGGTAATCGACGCCGACGGCGCCAGTCACCATGACGGCGTCGTCGGGGATTACAGCCGACAGCGTCGCGGTGTAATAGCCGTCGGCGTCGGGGCCGGTCTGGCCGCCCTTGACTCCGTCACGAACCTCGCTGACGAATGCATGCGCGGTCGCATTCCAATCTGCCGGATTGGCGATCCCGTCCTGGGGAACTCCGTACGCCACATAAATACCAGGTGATCCGTCGAGATCGTCCTTCAGCTTGCTGCCCACGGCGGTATTCAAGGTCAGCGGCTTTCCGTCCAACAGAATGCGATAGACGACGCTGGCTTTCTTGGCGCCGGCGGCGCCAGCTACCGTAACCTGCCTGACTTGATAGTCAAGCTTATAGACGCCGGCAGGCAGGTTCATCTGCGCTGCCAGCGGGATGCCTGGACCCTGGCCCCTGCTCCAGCCAGGCGTGGGAATATCAGTCGCGGTATTCACCGGGTAGCCGCCACGGCCGATCGAACCTACGGGATCGACGGTAGCGTGGTAGACCGGAATTTCGACGGCGCCATGGCACAAAGCGCACTTGGTGTCGTCCTGCTTTGCGCCACCGATATGGCCGATGCTCGCTGCACGGATGGCAGCACCCGACCCCGGCGTCACCGCGTCCGCCTCGGCGGCCTCGTGCGCGTCTTCCATGGTTACCCCTTTGCCAGTCGCGAAATCGATACCGGCGTGGCAAGTCGCACAAGCAGCGCGGCTGGGCTTGGTCTTCCAATTGTCGCCCTGCGCGGCCAACTGATTGCCCTGGTCGTCTTTCTTGTTGCCGTCGTGGCACTTGGTGCAATTGGCAAAGGGCTGCGGGTAGGTAACTTCGCTGTAATCGTGTTTGCTGTCACGGTAGCCCCAGATGGTGTAACTCTCACCGAATAATTCCTTCCCGTGCTCGCCAAAGTGAATCTTATGGATCATGGTCCTGAAATCGAGCACGTTGCCGCTGTTGGCATCCTTGGTGCCTGCGTTGTGGCAGGTGACGCAGAACTGCGTATCGACACGACCACCGCCGTGCAGCGCCAGCGTCGAGTGGCATTCGTTGCAACTGCTGACGTCCACCACCTGGCGTGTCTTGCTCGCGTCGGTTACTGGTACGGCCTTGCCGCTGGCATCAATGGTGAAATCGAAATACGGATTGACCCGGACCGTCGCGCCGTCTTTGCCGGTGTAGCTAAGCTGGATCGCGACGCGGTGGGTGTTGCGCGGCTCGAACACCACGCCATTGGTCTGGCTGGGGTCCTTGATGTCGGTGGCGAACGTATAGGTATAGTAACCGGCAGCGTTGTACAGCAGACTATCCGCCGTTGCGGTTTCTGTGGTGGCCTGAACGGCGCTTGCCAGTACCGGCTTGCCGCCCGGGCCGACGTTCGCGGTAGCGGTCTCAGTGCGGCTGATGTAACTCTGCCACTGGTCGGGGGTTCCGTCGGTCTTGCGCACCAGTTCGGCGATGATGAAACGCGCATTGCCGGGCGGCAGGTCTTTCACTATCTCTCCGTCGGAGATTACCGTGAAATTGACCTTGGGCGGGCTGTTCACGCTCACTGCCGGAATGCCCGCATCCTGAACCACGGTAAAGGCGGCGGCAGGATTGGTCGCCAGATCGTTGGCGGGCAGTGCAACGGCCGTGGAGATGCTGGTGGTTGCCGTGGAATCGCCACCACCGGCCGGCGCAGCGGGTGCGGCTGGCGCGGCGGCCGGGGTTTCTCCGCCGCCTCCACCGCCGCAACCGGCCAGGGCCAGGACCATCAAGCCCGCCGCCAGACTGCTGCTCCAGCGATAGAGAGTTCGATTCTTGCATGGCAGGTTGGATATCTTCACTTTAGCCTCCGCGCGTTGACATTGAAAGAAAACGATTGCAATTCGATCCGGGGCGGCTGGGGGTGCCGCAACACGGCCTGTTGGGCCCGCGTCTTTAGTATTGCTACAAACTATATGCACCAAAGGTACATTTTTTGCATCGAAGACATGTTGATCTAAATCAAAAACCGGCCGATGCGCTTACTTCTGTCGGGCGACGATCTGATCGTTGATGCTCTGGCAGACCGTGGCCGGGATGATCTTGTGAGTAACGAGGTGGGCCTTGCTTTCGGCAATCAGCGACAGTTTCCGATTTCCCAAAAAATACGACCCGGCGGCGTTTCCGCCCCGGGTCGTCCAATGCCGTTTCAATTGCGCCGGGGCGCGGCGAACCACGCCCCGGATTATCGTTATGACCGAACCTTGGTCGTGCTACTTGTTGTGTACCGTCTTGATACCCAGCCCAAACGCGCTGGTCGGCTGATGGCAGAACATGCACTGCTCCGACTTGGCCAGCGCGGTGGTACGCGCTCTGTAAACCGAACCGCCGTTGGACTCCATGTGCTGCGACGCGACGGTGCTGTCGTGGCAGGAGAAGCAGGCCGCCGCGATCGGCGAAATCACCAGGTTTTGCCCCGAGGTCGTGGTTGCGTTGCCATAATCCACGTCGCGCGGGACATAGGACGCCGGCGCGAACGACACGCTCGTTGCCGCGGCAGCCGAAGTGAACCCGGTTCCTGTCGCTACCGTCCTGTACAGACGATTGGGCAAGGCAGCAGACGAGGCACTGGCGCTGAAGTCATAGCTGCCGGCCACGTGGCAGGTCTCGCACTTGCTCAGGATGCCGGGATACTCGACCTTGGAGTAGTTATTGGTCGCCGACACCGCATGCCAATTGTATGGCACGGTGCGTTTGCTCGCTGCATGGATCCCGTGGATGAAGTTGCTGGAATCCGCACTCCAGCCTGAACTGGTCCGATTCGGGTTATGACACCAGGAGCAGGTGGAACCGTCATTGCGCTGTCCGCCATGGAAGGTGGCTTCGGCGAATATGCCGAGTTCCTGGTGGCAGGTGTTGCACAGCGCGTCGCTGACGATGGCACGGCGGCCAGTATAGGCGGCACCTGTCCCTCCGGCGGCGGAACCGGCAGAGGCAACGACTTGCGCATCAGGTATGACTACGATCAGTCCGCCGTTCGGTTTGGCGATGCCAGTCGGACCGGCCGAGTTCGCCGACGCCGAAACCGGATAATCCGCCAGATTCGTCTGCGTAAGAGGCAGGGCGGCGGTGATCTGGTACTCGTAACCCATACCGCAGGTGAGCATTACCGCACCATTCGGAACGGTAAATCCGGTGAGCGTCGCCTTGTAGTAGCCGCTGGTGTCGATCGCCGACAGCGTAGCTGCTTTCGAGCCCGTCGCGGTACCGTTCCAGACCGACCTCAACCAGGTGCTGGCGCTCTTGTTGAAATCAGCCGGTGCGGTGATCCCGTCCTGAGCTTCGGCCCACACACAGTAGAGGGTCGGAGAACCCATGAAATTGTCCCAGATCTCGGTCTTGGCGGTCGGATCATTGAACGGCTTCGCCACCCCGTTCTGCAGCATCCGGAACGTCATTTCAACGTTCATGTTCGCGTTCCTGACCACGCTCTTGATGTCGTAGTCGACCTTGATGGCGCCCGCCGGCAGTTTGCTCGTGTTCGACGCAATCCAGGCGGAATTGGTACGCGTGTTGGTCTGGCCGGCGAGGAAGGCGTTGTCCGCGGCTGGCTTCGTCACCGGGATGTGATAGACCGGGATGCTGGTGGCGTCATGGCACAGGGCGCACTGTTTGTCGTCCAGTTTGGCGCCACCGATATGGCCGCCGGTGCCGCCGGCGTTGGTCGTGCCCTTGCCCGTGGCAAAGTCGATTCCGTCGTGGCAGGCGCCGCAAGCGAGGCGGCTCGGTACCATCTTCCAGTTGTCGGCCTGGGGCGCGACCTTGGGTGCGGTGTTGTCGTGGCACTTGGCGCAGTTCCTGTAGTCCTGCGGGTACCTCGTCTCATTCAGCAGCACGCCGGCGTAGTTATAGCCGGTCTTCTTCAGCCCTTCACCCTTGTGCACGCGGTGAATCAGAACCGGAAAGTCACCGAGCGTAACGCCGTCGGCCACATAGGTCGAGCCGGTAAACACGCCCGCTACGGAAGTAGAAGCCGTGCGCCCGTACTTGCGCTGGTCGGTATGGCAGACCACGCAATATTTCGGGTCGTAGCGGCTGCCGCCGTGGAAGGTCTGGCTTTCGGTGCCGGGTTTGCCGCCGAGTTTGGCGTGACATTCGTTGCAACTGGCTTTGTCGACGATCAAACGCTGCGGGACAGTCGCATCCGTCGACGCGACCGCTTTGCCGGTGGCGGGGATGAAGTCGTAGATGACGTTGATGGGATTGGCCATCGGTACCGCGGTCGTCACGGTGACGCCGTCAGCGGTATTCGAGCCGGTGCCCGGGGCGTTCCCCGAGATCTGGATGGTCAGGCGGTGCAGCGCGTTCTTGTCAAACGTCAGATCTCCCAGATCCACGGCCTTGTTTGCGCCGGTCAGCGTCATCGCTGCGACTTCGTCCTTCACCTTGGTGATATCGCGATAGAAGGTGTAGGTATAGGTGCCGTTCTTGTTGTCCACCAATGTGCCGGTGTTGTCGGTGCCGGGCCGGGTCGCGGTCGAGGCAGTCGTGGTCGAGGGCACCGTGGTGACGATGTAGCTCACCCACTTGCCGGGCGTCGTCGTGGTCGTACCGGCAACCGCCTCGCCTGGCACGTACTTGGCCAGGGAGAAAGCCAGATTGGGATAGCTGGCGACGGTGGCGGTCGCGCTCTTCGACGTGCTGCCGAAGCCGATGATCCCGTTGCCGGCGGCGTCGGTCAGCGAAAACGTGACCTTGGGCGGGCTGGCGATGGTGACCGAAACGGCCGGGACGGTCGGAGCAAGCGCCGCAAACGTGGCGGCCGGGGTAGCTGCCGTCAGTGTGACCGGCGCGGCGCCGGTCGGGACCGCAACAGCGGGAGCGATGACCACAGGCGGAACAACTACCGCAGGAGGTGCAGCAGCCGCCGGAGTCTCGCTGCTGCCGCCACCGCCGCAGCCGGCTAGGGCCAGGACTATCAAGCCCGTCGCCAGACTGCTGCTCCAGCGATAGTGCGTTCCGTTTTCAATTGGCAGGTTGAATACTTTCACATTGGCCTCCACGCTCTGACGTTAAAAGAAAGCGAACACAATTCGATCTGCGCGAAAGGGAATGCTGGAACCGCTTCATTCCGAACGTCAGCGGCCCGTTCGGCCCGCGCTTATCGCATCGTGTAAATCGAAGTTGGCTGAAAGTACCGTTCCTGCGTTGAAGACATGTTGACAAAAATCAAAGACCGGCGGATGCGCTTACTTCTGTCTGGCGACGATGTGGTCCTTGATAGTCATGTAGGTCATGCTCGGGATGACCTTGTGCGTGACGAGATGTGCCTTGGTCAAGTAAGGGCGGCCGGCGATTATTTTGTCTGCTTCTTCGGCGCCGATTCCCGGCAACTTCATCAACTGCGCCTTGTTCGCGCTGTTGATGTCCACCTCCTTGACGTTGGCGCGCGCTTTTGAGTTCTTCTTGGCCGGCTTGGCTTTGTCCGACGTTTCTGCCGCCGTCGCAGCCTTGCTTTCGGCGGCCACGGAAATGTTAGCGCAGAACGACAGAGAAACGGCGACGACTACGGCGCTAAGGATACGGTGTTGCATGAGAGACTCCCGGTTGGTTTTCAGAAAGATAGAAATCGAAAAATTGTGCAGTCCTGATATCAGCTCGCGACAGTAGCCGATACCCAAAAAACACGACCCGGCAGTGTTTCCACCCCGGGTCGTTTGTTGCTGTTTCAACAGCACCGGAGCGCGGCGAACCGCGCACCGGATTGTCGCTATGACCGAACTTCGGTCACGCTACTTGTTATGCACCGCCTTGATACCCAGCCCGAATGCGCTGGTCGGCTGATGACAGAACATGCACTGCTCGGATTTCGCCAGAGCGGCGGTGCGCGGCGCGTAGATCGAAGCACCATTGCTCTCCATGTGCTGCTTCGCCACATCCTTGTCGTGGCAGGAGAAGCAGGCGGTGGCGATCGGCGAAATCACCAGGTTCGTGCCGGCGCCGGCGGTGATCGTTCCCGCTGCGGCGTTGTAGCTCGGTCCCGTACCGTAGTCGACTACGTTGTCCGCCGTGACATAAGGCGAAATCGAGAACGCGGCGAGCGAACCGGCCACGGTGCCGTTGTACTTGCCCGCACCCACCGTCCTGTACAGACGATTGGGCAACGCAGCGGAGGACGCCGCACCACTGAAGTCATACGTACCAGCCCCGGCCACGTGACAGGTTTCGCATTTGCTCAGAATGCCGGGGTAGCCGATATTCGCAAACGATTCGCCCACCGTGGTTGCGTGCCATGTGAATGGTTTGGCGCGCTTGCCGCCAGCATGAATCGCGTGGACGAAGGAGGTCGAATCCGCCGACCAGGCGCTGCTGGTCTGGTTCGGCCGGTGGCACCAGGCACAGGTCGAGCCGTCGTTGCGCTGCCCGGCGTGGAACGCCTCACCGGTGAACAGTCCGAGTTCCTTGTGGCACTTGTTGCACAGGGCATCGTCGACGATCGCGCGGCGGCCGGTATAGCCGGTTGCCACTTTCTGCATGTCAGGCACGACGACAATGAGGCCTCCAACTTTGTTCTCGCCCGTCGTCTTGATGGTCGAGGCGGTGACGCCGAATCGTGGCGTGCCGTAGGCGTTGTTGCTGGTGATCGTCTCGGCCACGTTGGTCTGCGTCAGCGGCGGGGTGGAGCCCAGACTGTAGGTATAGCCCAGCCCGCCCGATAGCATGACTGCGCTGTCCGGCACCGTCACGCCGGTAAGCGTGGCAGTGTAATAACCGTCTACGTCCGCGGCGCTCAGGGTGCCGGCACTGGTACCTGTGGCGGTGCCGTTCCAGACGCTCTTCAGCCAGCCGGATGCATTGGCGTTGAAATCAGCCGGGGCAGTGATGCCGTCCTGCGCCACGGCCCAGACGAAGTACAGGCTCGGCGCGCCGAAGAAGTTGTCCCAGATCTCCGTCTTGGCTGTCGGGTCGTTGAGGTCTTTCCTCGCGCCGTTCTGCAGCATACGGAACACGATCACCGGCTGCTTGCTCGCATTGCGCGAGACGCTCTTGATGTCGTAGTCGACCTTGATCGCGCCCGGCGGCAGATTGTCGCGATTTGATGCAATCCACGCCGCGTTGGTGTAATTGGAGCCGCCCGCGGTCACCAGGCCGTTGCCCGCCGCCGGCGGGGTGATTGGAATGTGGTACACCGACTTGATCGACGCCGCATCGTGGCAAAGCGCGCACCTGCTATCGTCGGTCTGGACGCCACCGATATGGCCGCTGGTCTTGCCGTTGTTGGTCGTTCCGCTACCTTTGGCAAAGTCGATGCCGTCGTGGCAGGCGCCGCAGGCGAGGCGGCTCGGCACCAGTTTGTAATTGTCGCCCTGGGGCGCGACCTTGGGTGCGGTACTGTCGTGGCAGGTGGTGCAGTTCCGAAGATCCTGCGGGAACTTGGTTTCGTTCAGCTTAACGCCGGCGAAATCGTAGCCTTTCTTGACCAGGGCTTCGCCTTTGTGCACGCGGTGGATCAGGACCGGGAAATCGCCGACCGTGACGCCATCGGCGACATAGGTCGAACCGGTAAATACGTTATTGACGGAAACCGAATTTGTACGCCCGAATTTGCGCTGGTCCGTATGACAGACGACGCAATATTTCGGGTCGTAGCGGCTGCCGCCGTGGAAGGAAGCGCTCTCGGTGCCGGGAATACCGCCAAGTTTGGCATGGCAGTCATTGCAACTTGCCTTGTCAACGACCAGGCGTTGCGGAATCGTTGCGTCGGTAGGTGCGACCGCTTTGCCGGTGGCGGGGATGAAGTCGTATACGACGTTGATCGGATTCGCCATCGGGACCGCGGTCGTCACGGTAACGCCGTCAGCGGTGTTGGAACCGGTACCGGGGGCGTTGCCCGAAATCTGGATGGTCAGGCGGTGCAGCGCATTCTTGTCGAAGGTCAGATCGCCCAGATCAGCGGCCTTGTTCGCCCCGGTGAGGGTCATCGCGGCAACCTGGTCTTTCACCGTGGTGATATCGCGATAGAAGGTGTAGGTATAGGTGCCGTTCTTGTTGTCAACCAATGTGCCGGTATTGTCAGTGCCAGGCCGGGTCGCGGTCGCCGCGGTCGTGGTCGATGGCACCGTGGTGACGATGTAGCTCACCCACTTACCGGGCGTCGTCGTGGTCGTACCGGCAACTGCCGTGCCCGGTACATACTTGGCCAGGGAGAAAGCCAGATTGGGATAGCTGGCGACGGTGGCGGTCGCGCTCTTCGACGTGCTGCCGAACCCGATGATCCCGTTGCCGGCGGCGTCGGTCAGCGAAAACGTGACCTTGGGCGGGCTGGCGATGGTGACCGAAACGGCCGGGACGGTCGGAGCAAGCGCCGCAAACGTGGCGGCAGGTGTTGCAGCCGTCAACGTGACTGGCGCGGCGCCGGTCGGGACCGCAACAACTGGTG
>Ga0208566_1000073_pt1 | contig 70125 bp, 63 predicted proteins | sample PL_2010_150m_FD_184159 | JGI IMG/M metagenome (GOLD analysis project Ga0208566, IMG submission 184159) | Freshwater microbial communities from Powell Lake, British Columbia, Canada to study Microbial Dark Matter (Phase II) - PL_2010_150m... | ecosystem: Environmental > Aquatic > Freshwater >...
TCCCCAGTACCACCCTACAACTCACTTCACTTGATCCTGTTTCTCCACCCACACCCGTCTTCACCAAGGTTCTTCCTCTCCAAAATCAGTTCCCCCCTAACCTGGCCTGTCTATCGCGGATTTGAGGAATGACGCCTTCTGTGGGAGGAGAGCCGCGCTTGCATCTCTCTCCCGGAACTTCTATTTTGATTCTTGTCATGCACCGAAAACTGAAATGGCGCCTTGAATCGACAGGGAGCGAGATCATCTACGACGATGATCAGTTGCTCGTTCTCAACAAGCCGGCAAACCTGCTGATACTTCCCGACCGGCTCCGGCACGAGCTCAACAATCTCTATGGCATCCTGACAGAGGAACTGGGGAAGGCCTTCGTTGTCCACCGGATAGACAAAGAAACCAGTGGAATCATAATGTTCGGGAAGACCGTGGAAACACACGCCGCATTAATTGCACAATTCGAGCAGCGTATGGTGGAAGAGGTCTATTTCGGTATCGTTGTCGGCTCACTGCCGGCCGAGATGGGACGCATCGATGTGCCGATAGCCGAAAGCGGGGGAGAAACCGGGCTCATGAGGGTGAACCGTCGATCAGGGCAGGAGGCAGTTACTGAATACCGGGTTCTCGAACGATTCAAAGGCTATTCATTTCTTGAAGTGAGGCCGAGGGCAGGGAAGATGCAACAGATCCGGCTGCATCTGCAATCGATCGGAGCACCGCTCCTTTGTGACCGGACCTACGGCGATGGCAAAGCCTTTTTCCTCTCGCAAGTCAAGCCAGGTTACAGACCGGATGGGGACGAGAAGCCGTTACTCGAGAGAACTGCTCTCCACGCTTTTGCCGTTTCCTTCGATCACCCACGGACGGGGGGACGCACAAATCTCTCGGCCGAGATGCCAAAAGACATGAATTCTGTTTTGAAGTATCTGAGGAAATTCAAGGTGTGAAGGGCCACGCGGGGGCTAGTGCCGAACCAATTAAGATTTCTTGTGTTGTGAGTTTCTCTTGTTGCGATATCTCAAGAAGTCATTCCAAGCTTGTTGCATTTCGTGATGCGATTTGTAATACGAGTTGGTGAGGACGTAGTCCTTTGGTTCTGCGAACTCACACTCGATGGGGTTCATCCATGATGCATTGGTCGGTGTGTAGACCAGAGAGACGTTGTTCTTCCGTGCCCACCGCCGAATCTCAGGTCGTAGGTGGGGTGAGAAGTTGTCCAAGATAACATAGAGTCGTTCTTTGACAGGATAGCGAGATCGCATCCATTTGAAAGCTCGAAGGACCTCCTGCCAGCGTTTGCGGGGGCTGAAGTATCCCCAGAGCTTGTCCTTTTTGATGTCGAGAAAGGCAAGCCACTGACGTGTCCCGTGAGGGCGAGTATAGGTCGCCGGTAATCGGTCCGGGTGGGACTTCTGCGCCCAGGTTCTACCGTGAATCGGACGAAGCTCAATGGGACCCAATTGATCGAAAGCCAACAGGTGAGACTTGGGCGGAACCCTCTTGCGCAATCGATCTATGCGTTTTTTTTAGTACGGAAGGCCGGATCCTTCGAGTCTTTCCACGTCTTGGTGCGTTGCAGATGCACGCCCTCTTCTTTGAGGATCTGCCGTAGCTTCTCATCGCTCATTCGGCGCACAACGTTCACCTTGAGGATGTGTTCCAGCAGCTTGGGCACAGACCAGCGAGTGAACGGGCAACCCAAGAGCTTCGGAGGGGAAAGAGCAATCTTAACGATATCTGCCCGGACTTCGGGTATAAATTCGACCGGCCGGCCACTGCGGGCTCGCTCTTTAAACAACTCAAGGCCTTCGCGGTTGAACCGTCGGATCAACTCGCGGATGTATTCCTCGTGCAGGCAGGTGACTTCAGCAATCTGTTGCACGGTGTAGCCGTGGGCTGAGTGAATGATAACCTGGGCGCGACGAAACGGTGTCCGACTCTTTCCGTGACGCAAAATCCGCTGAACATGGTTGCCTTCAGCGTTTGTCAAAGAACGAACAAATAAGCTCATCAAGGGATCCTTTCTTCTTGGCTCCCTCGAATGTGCAAAATCTAAAGCAAAAGTACAAGATTACTTTCTTGGTTCGGCACTAGAACAATCTCTCCTGACCGCGTGTCTTTTTCTGTGCGCCGACATGACTGTATGCTGTATCCGTCGCTTCTCGTCCGCGTGGCGTGCGCTTCAAGAATCCTTCCTGAATCAGGTATGGTTCGTACACTTCTTCAATCGTTCCAGGTTCTTCTCCAACCGCTACAGCGAGTGTATTCAGCCCTACAGGTCCGCCCTCGTATTTCTCGATGATGGTGTGCAGGATCCGCTTGTCCATTTCGTCGAGTCCGTGTTCATCCACTTCAAGAGCACGGAGAGAATACTGCGCAACTTCGCGCGTCACGATTCCGCCGTGCTGTGCCAACTTCTGGTCGGCTTGGGCGAAATCGCGGCAGCGCTTTAAAAGCCTGTTCGCGATTCTGGGGGTTCCGCGTGATCGCTTCGCTATCTCCTGGCTCGCATCTTGTGCAGTGTCGATGCCAAGGATGCTGGCCGATCGAGCCACGATTGATTGCAGCTGACCAACGTCGTAGTAATCGAGGCGGTTGGCTATCCCGAATCGTGACCGGAGGGGAGAACTGAGGAGGCCTGCACGCGTTGTTGCCCCGACCAGTGTGAAGGGCTCAAGGTTGAGCGAAATCGTCTTGGCGCCGGGCCCGCTGTCAATGATAATGTCTACGCGAAATTCTTCCATCGCGGAGTAGAGATATTCTTCAATCTTCACGGGGACGCGGTGGATTTCGTCGATGAAGAGAACCTCGCCATGGTGCAGTGAAGTCAGGATCCCCGCAAGATCACCCGGTTTTTCAAGAGCAGGTCCAGACGTGACCTTGATTCCAACCCCCATCTCGTTGGCGATGATGAACGCCAATGTTGTTTTCCCGAGTCCAGGCGGGCCTGTAAGAAGGACATGATCGAGAGGCTCCTTCCGCTGTCTCGCAGCCGAGATGAAGATCCGCAAGTTTTCGACCAGCTTGCGCTGGCCGACAAAGTCCCCGAGCTGGCCAGGGCGAAGCGTTTGGTCGAGCTCCAACTCGTTTTCGAGTCGTTCAGGTGAAGTGTGGTCTGATGTCCTCATACACGCAAAAGGTAGCAAGAACGGGAGAGAGTTTCAATGTCAATCGATCAGGACGGGAAAGCCTCGATTGTTGGCCGGTTCAGGCAGAGTTTGTGGAGTGGAGAGCCCTCTTGATAAGAGTCTGGAGTGAGAGTTTTTCTCCCTTCGCTTCGGTCAGAACTTGTCGCAGTGCTTTTTCGGCGACCAGCCTGTTGTATCCAAGAGACGTAAGCGCAAGCAAAGCCTCCTGGCGCAATTCTTCTTCTCCATCCTGGCGCGGAAACGAACTTTGGTCGGTCGCCGTAACCTTGCCGATCTTGTCGCGTAGCTCGATGACAAGACGCTCTGCCGTCTTTCTCCCAACCCCCGGGATTGCGGTGAGAGCAGAGATGTTTTCCCGGGCAATGTGCAGCTTCAGATCTGACACAGATATTCCGGACAGAATTCCCTGTGCGATTTTCGGGCCCACGCCGTTGACGGAAATGAGGAGCTTGAAACAAAAACGCTCTTCGACAGTTGCAAACCCGAATAGTTGCAGGGCGTCCTCACGGACATAGAGATGCGTGGAAAGAGACACGTGCGCGCCGATGTCTCCAATCTTCTCGAACGTCGAGAGAGGGATGGTGACCGAATACCCGATACCATTGACGTCGATGAGAACCTCGGTCGGGGTCTTGGCCTTCAAAATTCCTGTGAGAGAAGCGATCATCGAGGCCTCACAAGTTTCTCAGGGTGTGCCTGGACGTAGGACTTCCATGATTGAACAGGTTGTTTCTGTTGTCCCGAGGTCCTTTTTGCTCCCTGCGTTTTTACCGACTTTTGATAGTGGCAGAGTGCGACAGCAAGGGCGTCCGTTGCGTCGTAGTACTTCGGGGGAGACTTCAGATTCAATATCGATTGCACCATGTAACTCACTTGATCCTTGGAAGCTGCCCCGGTTCCAACGACGGCCCGTTTCACCTCGCGGGGCGAGTATTCTGCCGTGGGGATTTCGTGATTGACCGCGGCAAGGATTGAGACGCCGCGTGCATGACCCAGCTTCATCGCTGATTGGGCGTTCTTACCGTAGAATGCGGTTTCGATGGCAAACTCATCTGGATGGTAGCGATCGATGACTTTGCAGAGGGCTACGTAGATCGCCTTCAACCGCGCCGGCATCGTATGGTCACTGCGATTCTGCACGACATCGACATCGAGCACTTTGAACCTGCCGTTCTTTTCCTCGATCACTCCATAACCCGTGATAAGGGTCCCGGGATCGACACCAAGGATGATCATAGGCTCATCGGGGGTCAGCCGGCGTTCAGGTTGGCCAGCACGCTTTCATCTATGTCGAAGTTGCCATAGACATGCTGGATGTCATCATGATCCTCGAGTCCTTCGATTATCTTGATCAGGTTCTCAGCATCCTTGCCTTCGACCTTGACGCTGTTCTCAGGAATCATCTGGATCTCGGAGTGGTCGATCGGAATCTTCCGGTCCTCGATCACTTTCTTCACTTTTTCAAAGGCATCGGGCAGCGTGGTGATGAGATAATGCTCCTCGTCCGTCGCCATATCTTCGGCCCCGGCATCGAGAATAATTCCCAGGAGTTCATCTTCACCGATCTTGTTCCGAAGAACCGTAATCTGACCCTTCCGGTGGAACTGATATGCCACAGCCCCTGACGCAGCCAGTTTGCCATGGTTGCGGTCGAGCACATGGCGAATCTCGCTGACGGTCCTCGTCTTGTTATCTGTTACGGCTTCGATGAGCAGTGCTACACCGCCGGGGCCATATGCTTCATATGTGACATCTTCGTATGCCATCCCGGGCAATTCGCCTGTGCCTTTCTGGATCGCCCGTTTGATGTTGTCGGCGGGCATGTTGCTGGACTTCGCTTTGTCAATTGCAAAGCGGAGCCGCGGATTCCCGGCTGGATCGCCCCCTCCCAGTTTCGCTGCAATCGTAATTTCTTTGATGACTTGTGTGAACATTTTGCCGCGCTTCCCGTCTGTCACGGCTTTTTTCCGACGGATTGTTGCCCATTTCGAATGACCTGACATAGACTTTGCCTTTTCGACGAATGCTCGTGCAGGAATTGTGCGAAGTGAGAAGAGGGCTCGAGGCCCCCGTTCCCTCCAATTACTCAAGTACTTACCGCTTCAATCCTCATTTCAAGTCTCGAATCTTCAACTGAGGCACCGCCTCACCCGCATACTCACCTTCATCGAGAGAGAATGCGATATCGAGAGTCTTCCGGCCGTGTAAGAGTTGCTCGATGAGGGAGCCCAGGTTGAATCCAATTGCGTCGAATACCTGACCATTTGACCTGACCTTGAATTTCAGATGATTGCGTCCGACGATTCGCGGCGTGCCATACAGCTCCACATTTCGTGCAACGAAGACCGGCCGCATATTCCCAGGGCCAAACGGAGCAAATTGGCTCAAGACCCGGACAAACTTTGGCGTGATCTCCTGAAGAGGAATCTCCGCGTCGATCCGGATTTCGGGAGTCAGAAGCTCCTCGGTGAGAAGCTCTTTGGCAACAAGATTGAACGCCTCCTTGAACTCATCCAGCCGATCGATCTCGACAGAAAGCCCGGCAGCGTATTTGTGCCCGCCGAACTGGACGAGTTTGTCCTCGCACCGCTTGAGAGCCTGGTAGATGTCGAAGCCGGCGACACTGCGTGCTGATCCCTTCGCGACACCGTCGACAGTCGTCATCATGATGGTCGGACGGTAATATCGCTCGACAAGCCGTGAGGCCACAATCCCGATTACGCCTGGGTGCCAGGTCTCCTGATGGAGGATGATCGCTCCCTCATTGTCAATGTCGAGAAATCTCTCCACAATCTCCTGAGCTTCGATGAATGTCTCTTCATCGATTTTCCGGCGATTACGGTTCTCTTCTTCGAACACGCGAGCTCGTTCAAGTGCGACGGTGAACGAGTCGGAGGTAAGGAGCTCGACCGCACGGGTCGCATCTCCGAGTCTTCCCACGGCATTGATTCTTGGTGCAAGAACAAAAACGATCTGACCAGCGGTGATAGTGCCGAGTCTCAATCCTGAAGATTCGATCAGGGCATGAACTCCCGGACGAGGATTTGTATTGAGAAGTTCAAGGCCAAGTTTCACGAGGACCCGGTTTTCACCCGTGAGGTTCACGATGTCGGCTGTCGTGGCGAGCGTTACAAAATCCAGATATTGATCGATCGACTGGCCTCCATCTTCGAGGTACGGACCGAGAACGGGATTCTGAGAGAGGGCTTGGATGAGCTTGAACGCCACACTGCATCCACAAAGAGTCTTGAATGGATACTTACACGTCGGTTTCAACGGATCAAGCACAGCGAATGCCGAGGGGATCACATCTGCCGGCTCGTGGTGGTCGCAGATGATCACATCGAGGCCGAGCTCATGGGCCCGCTCAACCGGTTTCAGAGCGGTGATGCCGCAATCGACGGCGACAAGAAGTTGCACGCCTCGGTCTTTTGCCCGCTCGATCCCGGAGATCGAAAGGCCGTACCCGTCCTTGATCCTGTCGGGTATGAAATACTCAACGTTGGCGTGGACGCTGTTGAGAAATGTCCACAGCAGAGCCGCACCGTTGGTCCCATCGACATCGTAGTCACCGTAGACCAGCAGCTTTTCCTTGTTGGCGATCGCGCGCACGATGCGTTCAACAGCCAGGTCCATTCCATCCATCAGGAAGGGATCGTGCAGATCGTCGAGGCTGGGGCGAAAAAATCTCTTCGCCCGATCGAATGTATCGATGCCGCGTCTGACGAGAATCTCGGCAATGACCGGAGAGACGGTGAGCTCATCGCTGAGTCTCTTGATCTTCTCCATATCCGTGGGAGAGAGTTCGGAGACAGGGAAGGTCCAACGATATTCGCGAACAGGAGTCATGTGATGTTTCGTCGATTAAAGTGCAGGGAGTGGCCGACCGATAAGCCGAATTCTGTCTTGTCAGCACCCAGGATCGGATACAGACGAGGCAGTCATTTCTCTGAGCGACCTACCCATCCCGTCCCTCAATGAAGAGGATTGAACGGGCCACTCTACCCCACGAATCGTGGGAACGGGACTTACATGGTCTTGCACCAGGCGGGGTTTGTCGTGCCTTCGACATTACTGCCGAAGCGGTGGTCTCTTACACCACCTTTTCACCTTTTCCTCTGCCAGAGGCGGAGGATGTTTGTTTTCTGTGACACTGTCCGTTCCTGCAGGATGTTGCCCGCAGGACCCTCAGTTGACCTGAGGCGCCTTGCCCTGGGGTGTTCGGACTTTCCTCCCCATCCGCGAATCGGATGGAGCGACTGCCTGGCCGACCACACCTGCTGAGTCTTGATTTATTACTTTCCGCAAGCCCTAGATCCGAATGCGCTTTCGCGAATCGATGCCCAGATTCGCCAACTGATCTGCCTCTTTGTTCAGTTCCCTGCGGACGTGCTTGATTTCGAAATCGAATGCTGCCTTCGCAAGCAAGCGATGAACCTTGAGAACCATCGCCTTGAGATTCGGATCTTTCACTTTGTATTCTCCCAGGAGCTGGCGAACCATGAGCTCACTGTCTGAATGGACGACGAGCCGGGAGCATTTCGTTTTTGGTGCGCTCTTCAAGCATGCGAGAAGAGCTGAATATTCTGCGATGTTGTTCGTTGCTTCCCCGATGTACCCGTGGAGCTTCGCCAGCGTCGTGCCTTGCTCGTCCTTGAAGATGACGCCGATGCCGCTCTCACCAGGATTTCCCCGTGCAGCACCGTCTGTGAATGCAAAGACCGTCATAGGGCGCTGTTGTAGCTTTCCACGATGTCGTCGGAGACGATGAGCCTGCCACAGTGCTCACACGTCATAATCCTCTCGTTTTTGCGTAGTTCAACAGAAACCTGGGGGGGGACGCGTTTGTAACAGCCGCCACAGGCGTTGCGCCGGACAGGCACGACAGCATTGCCACCCAACGCGCTGCGGATTCTCTCGTACTGTTTCAGGTCATTCTTGTCCACGCGTACGACAAGTTTGTCTCGCTCATGTTTGAGCTTGAGTTCCTCGTCCTCGTGTTCTTTGTTGACGAGGTCCAGCTCAGCTTGTCGTTCCTTCAATTCCTTCTTGAGCTCTTCCAACTCGGGGCTTGCCACCGCAAGGTCCGACTTTGCAGCCGATGCTTTCCCCTCGATGGTTTCCATTTCTTTTTCGAGGGCGATGATGCGCCCCTGCGCCAGATCAATCTCACGCGTCAATGCATCGTACTGCTTGTTGGTCTTGATCTGGAATTGCTGCTCTTTGTACTTCTCGATTTTTTCTTTGGATGTGACGATCTCGAGATCGATTTCGTCACGCCGGACCAGCGCCCCCTTGACGGTGCTCTCGAGCCCTTTCCTCAGAGTTTCCTTTTCCTGAACCTTCTTCTCCAATACCTCCACGAGGTGGGGGAGATCTCCTTTTAGTTCGTGGAGCTCATCGAGATGCGAGTCGACTCGTTGAAGGCCATACAACAAGCGTAATCGGTTTTCCAAATGATACTCCTCCAATGCTGCTAGTAAGAATGAATTGGGTTTGTTGAACGTTGAGTAACTGAGACAAAAAGGGTTTCGCCTTTTGAGGCCGCCCACGCGCGCAATTTCGAAGCAATCACCGGTAGAACGACCTGCTCGGTCTCCCAATGGCCGGCATCGACGAGAACAATTCGTCCGGCAGCCTCGTGGAAGGAATGATACCGTACGTCGGCGGTTACGAAGAGATCTGCCTTCGCGCCGATGGCATGTTCCAGGAGTTCCGAACCTGCGCCACCACACATCGCGATTCGCTGGACTTTTTGCGCCAATGCACCAGAGAACCGGACGGAGTCTGCATGGACAGCCTTTTTGAGTTTCGTGAGAAATTCCCTCACGGTTATTGCCCGGGGGAGATCGCCGATAGCCCCCTTGCCGAAATTCGGATTCAGGTTTTCAAGCGTATACAGGTCATGTGCGACCTCTTCATAGGGATGGACGGTCTTCATGGCCGCAACAACAGCATTGACGCGTGCCCGGGGAACGATCATCTCCAGTCGGGTCTCCTCGACTTCTTCAAGCTGCAGAGGTTTCCCGGAAAACGGCTGTGTGCGTTCCGACCCGCGAAACGTCCCCTTGCCGTGAATTCGGAACGAGCACCGCTCGTACTGCCCGACAATCCCGGCGCCGGCTTCGGCCATAGCGGCAGCGACTCGGTCGACATGTTCGTCGGGAACAAATACAACCAGTTTGACGAGCGAGTCCTTTATCGGTGCAAGGAAACTTGCCTTCTGAATCCCCAGCGCACGGGCAAGCGCAAAGCTCACTCCATCGGTTGCCGAGTCGAGATTCGTGTGAGTGGAGTAAAGAGCGATACGGCTTTCCGCCAACGAAAGCAGAATCGAGCCAATAGTGTTTGAGTCGGAAATGGACGAAGGGGGTCGAAACAGGAGAGGATGATGGGATACGATGAGGTCGACTTTCTTTTGAATGGCCTCGCTGACGATCTCGGGTGTAACGTCCAGTGCAAGAAGGACGTTTTTCACTCGCCGAGATCGACGACCGACCTGCAGTCCGACATTGTCGCGTTCCCAGGCCGTCCACAAGGGAGCCCAGGATTCAAAAAACTGTTCAATGTCGGTCAGTTTCATGCTCTTCCGGGTTCGAGGCAAAAAAAGTGTCCCGCCTTTTGGGCGGGACACTTGTGGCAATTCTGATGTAGTGTCTGGGGAAACTTGAGATCGAGTTGTCTGGGCCTTATCCGATTCGACATCGCCAAAGGATTAAACTCTGCAGGACAAACGCTTGAACTGGATTCCTATCACCAATCATGATAGAAAAAATCCGGATTAGTTGCAAGACCCAAGAGTTGACGAAAACGATCACGCAAATGGGAGAGCAGAAACACTACGGGGTCCCAGAGGGCGGCGGGGGATTCTGGCCGGAGGGGGAAGGGTCAGAGCCGTGGAAGTCGATCCGCTCGAAACTGATATCGCGCAGGCGCTTGATTTCAGACTCGATCTTTCGGAAATTCTCTTCAAATCCCTTCAATAGATTCTTGTCTTCTTCGCTAAGTGCCTGCCGTCGGATAAGGTCTGCGCTGATCTTGACGGCCGCAAGTGGATTGTTAAATTCGTGGCAGACCGTCACGACGAGTTCCCGGATCGCCTCGGCACGTTTTTCGGCAATGAACATCCTCTTTTCGACGGCCTTGATCTGCTTGTGCATACGGACGCGTTCGAGGACATTCAAAATCGTGCGGGGCAGCAGGGATTCGGCGAGGTCCTCTTTGATGAGGAAGTCTTCGACGCCGAGTTTCATAGCCTCGATCGCCAGCTTGAAATCCCGGGTTGCTGTGACAAAGACGATCGGTATCTCGGAATTCATCTGATTCAACTGGAGGCAAAATTCGAGACCGTTCGTGCCGGGAAATACATAGTCGGTTACGATGAGGTCGATGGACTGATTTGCTTGGATTTCCTGGAGCGCTTCCTCGACGCTCTCCTTCCAGATGAGATGGAATTCCCGGTTCTGGAAGAGCTGAAGTTGCCGCTGCACAATCTTCGCAAAGCCGATGTCGTCATCAGCCAGGAGTACAGTAATTGCTTTCGGGGTTTTCTGTGGTGAGGGGTCGGTCATAGTGTGAGCAAAAGGTAAGAGAACTTTCGATGAGTTGCAACGAGCCAATGTAGCACGAACTCTTCGCGCTCGTCACCGTGTTTCGGGGATAGTCCTCGAAGCTGGAATTGGTGATTTGCTTTTCTTTGGGAATTTCTCTAAGTTGCAACTACGCCGAGCAAATAAGCTCCGTGATACAAGGTAGCGCTTCTCCCAAGGAGAATTCTCATGGCAGAAAAGAATAGAATTCTGGTTGTCGATGATGAAGATGCCCTCAGGACAGTCTTGAGCGCTGAACTGGAGGGGGAAGGATACAGAGTCTCATCTGCCGGAGACGGAGTTGAAGCGATCAATATCCTGCGTACGCAAATTTTCGATCTCATCCTCCTCGATATCAAGATGCCGAACGTGGATGGCTTCGAAGTCCTGAAGTTTGTAAAAGAGAGCCAGCCCGCAACAAAAGTCATTATGTTAACCGGATTCGCTGACCTGAAGAACGCAATCGAATCGAAAAAGCTTGGGGCAGAAGATTTTGTCAGCAAGCCGTACGACCTCGTAGATTTACTTACGACAGTTGAACGCGTCCTGAGCGGTCTCTAGCCTCGCCCACGAGCCGGAGACGATATGGCGAAGACGTACCGAATCCTGGTTGTTGACGACGAAGAGTCCATTACTTTCCTCCTGAAGACAGAGCTCGAAGAACTCTCCGATTTTGATGTCGATGTCGCCCTCAACGGCACCGAAGCCATCAACCTCATCCAGTCAACCATCTACGACATTGCCCTCCTCGACATCAAAATGCCTCGCGTAAGCGGCATTGACGTCCTTCGGTTCATCAACGAGCACTCGCCAGCCACGCAGGTCATTATGTTGACCAACATCGTTGACTATAAAACCGCGATCGAAACGATCAAGCTGGGAGCATACGATTTCATCAGTAAACCCTACGACTCTCAGCAGTTGCTTGCGACAGTTCGACGTGCTGTGGAACGGCGTCAGCTCGTCATCGACAAAGAGGTGATGAAGCGAGAGCTAAGCCGCATCAGCGGGCCAAGCGGATTGGTGGGTGAAAGTGCGGTGTTCTGCAATGTTGTCGAAAACGCGCGCAAACTGGCTGACAGTGAGGCATTTGTCCTTATCCAGGGAGCGAGTGGCACGGGAAAAGAATTGATCGCGCATCTCCTGCATAATGAGAGCCCCAGAAGGGACCAGCCTTTTGTTGCCGTCAACTGCGCTTCAATTCCGGATCAACTTCTCGAAAGTGAGCTTTTCGGACACGAGAAGGGAGCATTTACAAACGCGTACGCCGCAAAGCAGGGATTGGTAGAAGTCGCCAATGGAGGGACGCTGTTCCTGGATGAAGTCGGCGATATCAGCCAACCGACCCAGGCCAAGCTTCTCAGATTTCTGGAGACTGGTGAGTTTCGGCGGGTTGGTGGTACAAACTCAATGAAGGTCGATGTAAGAGTTGTCTCCGCGAGCAACAAGAATCTCCCACAGGAAGTACAGGCCGGTCGCTTTCGTGAGGACCTTCTGTACCGCCTGAATGTGGTCAGTCTCAAACTGCCGACGCTGCAGGAACGAAAGGAAGACATCTCACTGCTCGTGGACTACTTCCTCAAACGTAAATCCAAGGCCAATCCGAAGAAGGTGAGCCCTGATGCCATGACAATTCTTCTGCGCTACAACTGGCCGGGCAATGTGCGCGAGCTGGAGCACGTCATAGAAGGGGCCACGGTTCTGAGTCAGGGAGATACGATCGAAGCAAAGGATCTCTGGATCAACCCCTCTCTCTCTGGACACGCAGATGCCTCACCACGACTTGAGACGCAGGAAGGACTGGGCAGCCTTCTGTCACTGGAAGCGATCGAAAAAATCCACATCGAAAAGGTTCTGAACGCGAATCAGTGGAACAGGCTCAAAACAGCCCAAGTGCTTGGGATAACGCCAAAGACGCTGTATCTGAAGATAAAAAAGTACGGCATCAAAGCCAGCTTTTCCCCGGATGCCTGATTCTCCTCTCCTTGAGAAGGTCTCGTCGCAAAGGATCTACACCTGCCTCCCTTACTTGTCAGCCCGATCATCTGAAAACAATCCTAAGCTTCAATAGGTCCTTCGAGAACCGAAGGTTGGTATCTCTATTTGAAAATTCAATTTCGAAAGTGCTGAAAGTTGGGACCGAGTGATGGAATTTGAATGCAAACAGCAAAAAAACCACCCTCAGCGTGCAACTTTTCTTTGGAGCCGCCGTCAAATACAGTGTAGGGAGCATAACGCTACCTCCTTCTTGATGGGCCAGTCATCGGTCGCCTATGGTGGGACGACTGAGAAACTGGCTCTTTTTTTTCCCCCTCTTCGATGCTTTCCTTGACATTTGGGCGTTTGTTGACTAATTTTTGAGATCAACACGGACTTGGTTCCAGCCTGTTGTCAAAAATAGACACATCTCCTCAGCTCCCAATGGGACAAATCATGTCTAGATTCCAAGGAGTCGACTACTACCATCTGAGTGAGTTACTCTCGGAAGATGAAGTTCTGGTTCGAAACACGGTCCGGGAATTCACAGACGAGAGAGTGCTTCCAACAATTGAGAAGCACTATGAGGATGGTGTGTTTCCCATCCATCTCGTTTCACAGATGGCTGACCTTGGCCTCTTCGGTTCGACCCTCCCTGCGAAATACGGTTGTGCAGAAATGAACAATGTCGCCTATGGTCTCGTCATGCAGGAGCTCGAGCGAGGCGACAGTGGGATTCGGAGCTTTGCCTCGGTTCAGAGCGCCCTCGTGATGTACCCGATTTTCACATTTGGCTCGGAAGCACAAAAGGACTATTGGCTGCCGATGCTGGCCTCTGGGAAAGCGATTGGCTGTTTCGGCCTGACTGAGCCGGACTATGGATCGAACCCTGGCGGTCTCATCACTCGGGCCGAGAGAAGTTCGAAGGGGTTCGTGATCAATGGTGCGAAGATGTGGATCACAAACGGAACCATCGCAGATGTCGCCGTGGTGTGGGCCAAACTTGATGGTGAGATAAGAGGGTTTCTTGTAGAGAAGGGGACGAGGGGTTTCACGGCACCGGAGATGAAAGGAAAACACTCGCTCAGGGCCTCGGTGACGTCAGAGCTTGTGTTTGAAGATTGCCTGGTCGCAGAGGAGAACATCCTGCCGAAATCGGGGGGATTGAAATGTCCGTTGATGTGCCTAAGCCAGGCCCGCTATGGAATCGCTTGGGGAGCAATCGGTTCCGCGATGTCTTGTTATGATGTGGCGCTTCAATACGCCAAGACTCGAATCCAATTCGGCAAACCAATCGCTTCGTTCCAGCTGATTCAGGAAAAACTGGTCTACATGCTTACAGAGATAACAAAAGCCCAACTGCTATGTCTTCAATTAGGTCGGTTGAAGGATCAAGGCAAGGCAAAGTTTACTCAAATCTCAATGGCAAAGCGGAACAACGTGTACCATGCTTTGGAGATTGCCCGGATGTCGAGAGAAATCCTCGGCGCGAATGGCATTCTCCACGAGTACCCGGTGATGCGGCATGCCGCAAACCTGGAATCTGTGAAGACGTACGAAGGAACGCATGAAATGCATACGCTGATTGTCGGAGAAGACATCACCGGCATACCGGCGTTCGAGTGACAAAACCAAGCCCAGACAGGATTACTCATATGGCATTGAAGAAGATTATCGGTGAAGGGGTTACGTACGACGACGTGCTGTTACTCCCTGCGAAGTCGTCTGTTCTTCCTCGAGAGACTGATGTGAGGACCAGGCTCACTCGTCAGATCGAGTTGAACATCCCGCTCGTGAGCGCAGCAATGGATACGGTGACGGAATTCGACATGGCCATTGCACTCGCACGCGAAGGTGGGATTGGAATTCTGCACAAAAACATGACCATACAACGGCAAGCAGAGGAAGTTGACAAAGTGAAGAGATCGGAGAGCGGGATGATCCTTCATCCGATTACTCTTGGCCTCAATCGAACGGTCCGCGAAGCTCTCGAGGTAATGAAGAAGTATAGCATCTCCGGCATTCCCATTGTTCAGGACGAGAAGCTCGTCGGCATCCTGACGAACCGTGATCTTCGATTTGAGCCAAACCTGGAACTGGAAGTCTCGAAAGTAATGACCGCGGCAAATCTCGTGATTGCTCCGGTGGGGACAACCTTGGAAGAGGCAGAAGTGATCCTGCAGAAAAATCGCATCGAGAAATTGCCTGTGGTTGATAAGAATGGCAAACTCAAGGGTCTCATTACGTTCAAAGACATCCAAAAGAAGAGGAGACACCCCCACGCCTGCAAAGACAACCTCGGTCGCTTGCGCACCGGGGCAGCCGTGGGTGTTACAAGCGACACGCTCGACCGTGTTGCTGCGCTGGTTGATGCTGGTGTCGATGTGATTATTGTCGATACCGCCCATGGTCACTCACAAGGTGTCCTGACGATGGTGAAGCTTATTAAGTCGCGATTCGACATTCAACTGATCGCAGGGAACGTCGCCACCGGGGAAGCGACTCGCGATTTGATCAAGGCTGGTGCTGATGCGGTGAAAGTCGGCATCGGACCGGGTTCAATCTGCACGACGCGCGTTGTGGCGGGCGTCGGAGTCCCTCAAGTGACGGCAATCATGGAATGTGCAAAGGTCGCTTCACGATCGCGAGTTCCGCTTATCGCAGATGGTGGAATCAAGCAGACGGGAGATATCGCAAAAGCGATTGCGGCAGGAGCCGACTCAGTCATGCTTGGCAGCCTCTTTGCCGGAGTCGATGAAAGCCCGGGCGAAAAGGTCCTTTACGAAGGACGAAGCTACAAGATGTACCGTGGAATGGGTTCAATTGAAGCGATGAAGCAGGGGAGCAGGGATCGTTACTTCCAGGATGTTGAGGACGATCTGCAGAAACTTGTCCCAGAAGGCATCGAAGGGAGAGTCCCGTTCAAAGGGAGTCTCAGTGAAACCGTGCACCAAATGATCGGTGGGCTCCGTTCGGCGATGGGATACTGCGGCTGCCGAAGGATCTCAGAGATGAAAACGAAAGCGCAGTTCGTACGGATGACCAATGCCGGACTTCGCGAAAGCCATCCTCATAATGTCGCAATCACGAAAGAAGCCCCCAACTATCACCTGTAAGAATCCACTGATGTTCGAGCGACGGCTTCAAGAGGTCCGAAGACATCTAGGTACTTCGAGATTGGATGCTCTTCTTGTCTCTCATACTCCTCATGTCCGCTATTTGACGGGCTTTACGGGCTCAAATGGCCTCTGCATTATTGACTGCAAGAACCAGCACTTCCTCACTGATCACCGTTATCGTGACCAGTCAAAGACCGAGATCAAGGGATTTGAAATTCATGTAAGCCGGATTGGCCTTATCGAAGAGGCAGGCAAGCGCCGCCTCATGAAGGGGAAGTCCCGGGTTGGTTTTGAGAGTCGGAATCTCAGCGTCTTTGCCTACAAGAATTTGAAGAAACTATTCCCGGGCTCGGCCTTCGTGCCGACATTGTCGGTCATTGAGAATATCGCCGCAGTCAAAGATGAGTCCGAAATCGAGAGTATCAGGCGTGCGGTCAGGATTACCGAGAAAGTGTTTCAGAAACTTCTGCACTTCCTCAAGCCTGGGCTCACGGAGCAAGAGGTGGCTGCAGAGATCGGATACTTGCACAGACGATATGGGGCAGAAGCAGATGCATTCGATGCGATCGTAGCGAGTGGTATTCGGGGGTCACTTCCGCATGCGCGGGCTTCCGGAAAGAAGATCAAGAAGGGAGAACTGGTGACGCTGGATTTCGGTTGCCGCCTGGATGGCTACAACAGTGATCTCACGAGAACGGTCGCTATCGGCCGACCCACTGCCCGCGCTAGGAAAGTGTATCAGATTGTGCTCGATGCGCAGTGCAGGGCAATCGAGGCAGCACGTGAGGGAATCAGGGCCAGCGCCCTTGATCGTGTTGCGCGCGGCTACATCAGCAGGAAGGGCTTCGGAAAGTATTTCAGCCATTCTCTGGGGCACGGTCTCGGTATCGAGATCCATGAAGAACTCCGTCTTTCGGCCCTGAGCAAAGAAATTCTGAGAGCCGGAAACGTCGTCACCATCGAGCCTGGGATCTATATTCCGGGGCTTGGAGGTGTGAGGATTGAAGATGATGTTGTCATTCGTGAGAGCGGTTGCGACGTGCTCACTCTCGCACCGAAAGAGCTAACCATCCTATGAATAGTGAATTCCGAAAAGTCCTCGTCATCGCGTACTATTTCCCTCCGATGGGTTTGAGCGGTGTTCAACGGACCGCCAAGTTCATGAAGTACCTTCCGAAATACGGGTGGAAGCCCACGGTACTCACCGTATCTCCAACGGGTTACTATGCCGTCGATGCGACACTCCTCGAAGAAGTTGAACAGGCCGGAACTGAAATTGTCCGGGCAAGTTCTCTCGATCCCAATAGACTGTTCAAGAGTCAGGGTGTCGTGAAAATGCCTTCGGAGCGGGTCCGCAAGATTCTTCAGTTTGCCGGCGATGCCGTGTTTGTTCCCGACACGAAGATTGGTTGGAAGTCGAAAGCATTGAAGGCTGCGACGGAGCTTCTCAGTCGCGAACATTTCGACGTGATATTCGCCACGGCCCCCCCCCAAACGGATTTTTTAATTGGCGAGGCATTGAAGAAGAAATTCGGGTTACCTCTGGTTTTGGATTATCGGGATGCATGGCTCGACTACCCATTCAAGTATTATCCGACGCCGCTGCATCGATATATGCACTACCGGTTGGAGAAACGTGTGCTGAAAGTGGCTGATCGCATTATCGTGACAGTCCGGCGTGTGAAAGAGAGCATCTTGAAGCATTACCTGGGCCTCGATTATCACGACATTGCCATTATCCCCCAGGGGTATGACCCTGCAGATTTTGTATCCAGGCCTGTCTCGAAGCCTGCGGCAAGGCGCAAGATGCGGATTACTCACGCCGGCACCTTCTATGCTGACCGAAACCCGTCAGTTCTTCTGCAAGCGCTGCACAACCTCTTACGGGACGTGCCGCAAATGCGAGGGAGGCTGGAGCTGAGTCTCATTGGTAATATGCGCGAATCAGATCAGGTGCTCGTGAGCAAGCTCGGGCTGCAAAACGATGTGAAGTTCTTGGGGTACCTGGACCACAAGGAATGCACGCGACTCCTCATGGAATCGGACGTCCTCTGGCTCGTGCTTGACAATGATTATCAGTCTCCTGGGAAACTCTACGAATACCTGGGCGCACGGAAGCCGATTCTTGGTTCTCTCGAGGAAGGCTCTATGAAGCAACTGATCCTCGAAAGCGGGGCTGGAGTCTGCGTGCCTCTCAAGGATTTGAAAGCACATGAAGATGCTGTGCGCGGACTCTTCGCACAGTACGAGAAGAATCAGTTGAAACAGGTACCGGAGGAATTCTCGGGACGCTATGATCGCCAGATGCTGACTGGAGAGCTTGCCCGGCAATTCGAGTCTCTGATGGATATCGACAAGAACGCATTCGTCAAACTCGAGGAAGAAGGATCATGAATATTCTAGTCATCGGCTCCGGAGGGAGGGAACATGCAATTGTCTGGAAACTCCGGCAAAGCCCTCGGGTGAAGGCTCTTTATTGTGCCCCCGGGAACGCGGGAATTGCCCAGCAAGCTCAGTTGGTTTCACTCAAACCGACGGACATTCAAGGTCTCGTGCGTTTTGCAAAAGAAAACGGTGTCGAGCTCACTGTCGTCGGACCGGAACAACCTCTCGTCGATGGAATCGTTGACGAATTCGAGCGCAACGGACTCAGGATCTTTGGTCCGAGCAGGTCGGCAGCAATGCTCGAAGGGAGCAAGGCGTTCGCCAAGCAGTTTATGGCAAGCCACGGAATCCCAACTGCCCGATTCCGTAACTTCTCCTCAGATGGTCTGAGCCAGGCTGAGGCATACGCACGCGAACTGCCCCTTCCGGTGGTAGTCAAGGCTGATGGACTGGCAGCCGGAAAAGGTGTATTGATCTGTGAAACCTACGATGCCGCGGTCGTGGCATTGAGGGAGATGATGTCGAACAAGGCTTTCGGCTCGGCAGGTGAGAACGTTGTCATCGAGGAGTATCTGGAGGGGGAAGAAGCGTCGGTATTCGCCCTCACGGATGGAGATCAGTTTGCTGTTCTCGCCACAGCTCAGGATCATAAACGGATTCTCGATGGTGACCAGGGAAAAAACACAGGTGGCATGGGAGCTTATGCCGCGGCACCGATTGTAACGGAAGGGGTCCTCAAGCAGATCGAGGAAGAGATCATCGTTCCAACGCTTGAAGGGATGAAGAATGACGGAATGCCTTACCGCGGTTGCCTGTATTGCGGATTGATGATTACACCGACCGGGCCGAAGGTCATTGAGTACAACTGCCGTTTTGGTGATCCCGAGACACAGGTTGTCGTGCCGCTCATTGACGGCGACCTCGCGGAGATCCTGCTGTCGATATCCGAGCGGCGGCTTGATCCGTTGACCGTGAAGCAGCATGCTGCCTCTGCCGTCTGCGTGGTGATGGCTTCGAGGGGGTATCCGGATGATTATCAAACCGGAAAAGTGATACACGGATTGGAGAACGTCAGGCATGAGGACGGCCTTGTCGTGTTTCATTCCGGCACCCGATCTGATGGCGCGCAGGTCGTATCCTCCGGTGGACGAGTGTTGGGTGTGACAGCGATTGGCTATGGACATGATCTCAAGGGCACAATCGATGCAGCATATCGGGCAGTGGACTCATTAACGTTCGACGGCGCGTACTATCGGAGCGATATCGGTCAGAAAGGTCTGCGCCGGCAGTCTAACATTAGCACACGGGAACATTGACGTGACCATACTCGTTACAGGTGGTGCAGGATTCATTGGTTCTCATATTGTTGATGCGTACGTCAACGAAGGGAATAACGTCATCGTCATTGACGATCTCTCCTCCGGTGTGAGGGAGAATGTCAATCCGAAAGCGGAATTCCATAAGCTCGACATCCGGAGCCCGGAGATCGAAGAGATCTTCCAGCGACACGCAATCGATGTGGTCAATCACCACGCAGCTCAGATGGATGTCCGCCGCTCGGTCTCCGATCCCAAGTTTGATGCGAGTGTGAACGTGCTGGGAGGCTTGAACATTTTTGAAGCGGCGAGGAAATTCGATGTCAAGAAAGTCATTTTTTCCTCAACAGGGGGTGCGATCTATGGTGAGCAGGACTATTTTCCGGCCGATGAAGAGCATCCTGTGCGGCCCTTGTCACCGTACGGCATCACCAAACTTGTGACGGAAAAATACCTCTCCTACTACAAGCAAGTGCATGGCATCGATCACGTTATACTTCGATACGCGAACGTGTACGGGCCCCGACAGAATCCGCACGGAGAAGCAGGCGTCGTGGCAATCTTTGCCAGGAAAATGTTACATGGTGAAAGCCCAGTCATCAATGGAGATGGGAAACAGACAAGGGACTATACATTCGTCGGCGATGTGGTGAGAGGCAATCTCCTCGCCCTGAAGTCTTCCGGATCAAATATCTTCAACATTGGGACCGGGATTGAGACCGATGTGAATCAACTTTTTCAGATTCTTCGAGGTTGGCTGAACCCAGGGTGTGCGGAAGGCCACGGACCTGCGATGCAGGGCGAGCAACGTCGGAGCGTGATCACCTTTAAGAAGATCCAGCGCGAGCTTGGGTGGAGTCCAATCGTGGGACTATCCGAGGGGCTTCGCCTGACAGCAGAGTATTTCAAAAAGAAATTCGCCTAGTATCGTGACGTCACTCGCCAGCACTATGATCGATCAGTTGATGCAGGGAGACCGCAAGACTATTGCGCGCGCGATTTCCCAGGTGGAAAACGACACGCCGCTTTCGAAAGAGATCTTGAAGAGTGTCTATGGGTGCACCGGCAGAGCGTACCGGGTCGGAATAACCGGTCCACCCGGGGCAGGGAAAAGCACGCTGACGAACAAACTCGCCCGAGTCTATCGCCTGCAACAAAAGAAAGTCGGCATCATAGCAGTTGACCCTACGAGTCCATTCACCGGTGGGGCCCTCCTCGGCGATCGGGTTCGTATGAGTGAGGTGGAATTGGATGAAGGTGTTTTTATTCGCAGTATGGCCTCCCGCGGAAGTCTGGGTGGCTTGAGCAAGCGGGCCAAAGAAGCTGCCGATGTCCTCGATGCAGCCGGCTACGATGTTGTCATACTTGAAACGGTTGGTGTCGGGCAATCAGAACTTGATATCGCCAGTGCAGCGGATACGACAATCGTTGTGCTCGTGCCAGAGTCGGGAGATGGTATCCAGGCAATGAAGGCGGGGCTTATGGAGATCGCGGACTTCTTCGTTCTGAATAAGGCTGACCGTCCCGGAGCTGACCAGGCTGTGATGTCCCTCAAGATGATTCTCGGATTTCGTGCGCATACTATGGAGAGTTGGATGCCGGAGGTTCTGAAGACTCAAGCCTGCGAAGGAAAAGGCACGGAGGAGGTGGCGGAGCTTATACAGAAACATCGATCGTTTCTGGAAACCACCGGCATGCTCGAACGAAATCGGAAATTGCGTCTCGAGCGCAGAATCCGTGAGATCATAGAAGACCAGCTTCACATTGATTTCTGGAGCAGTGAGCGCTCCCGGGAACTTCATCAGAGGCTTGATCTGCTTCTCCAACGCCAATCGAACCCGTACGATGTTGCCGCCGGCCTTCTGGAAGATTTCCGGACGAGCGGTGGGCAGCAGTGATGAGGGATGAACCATAAAAAGACGCCAGTCTGAGGAGCTTATGGGAGACAGTGTTCCGAATGAGCAAGGGGTAGATTTTCGTCTGACCGATGAGCTGAAGATGCTCAGGGAATCGGCCCGAGACTTTGCAGAGGCCGAGATATTGCCGCAGGTTATGAAGTATGACGAGGCTCAGGAATTCCCGATGGGTGTCCTCCAAAAGATGGCCGGGCTTGGATATCTTGGAGTAACAGTCCCGAGCGAACTGGGAGGCGCCGGACTGTCGCTCATGCATTTTGTCGTTGTCATGGAAGAACTCTCACGGGTTGATCCATCTGTGGGCTTGACACTCGCCGCGCACAGCGGATTGTGCCTTCAACACCTTTCGTTGTTTGGGAGTGACGAACAGAAGAGACGATACGTACCAGACCTGGCAACGGGCTCGAAAATCGGGTCCTGGTGTCTGACGGAGCCCGGTTCGGGCAGCGATTCGTCAGGAATGAAGACCGCCTCCGTGCGTGATAACGACTCGTATGTCATCACAGGCTCGAAATCGTTCATCACAAATGGATCGTATGCCTCGACGTATGTCGTGCTGGCCAAGACGGATCTGTCGAAAGGTAACAAAGGGATTTCGGCGTTTATCGTAGAGAGAGGCATGAAGGGTTTGGGCATTGGAAAGAAAGAGAACAAGCTCGGAATGCGCGCGAGTGACACGGTGACGATGGCTTTTGACGCGGTGCGGGTTCCAAAAGAGAACTTGATCGGCCTAGAGGGGGAGGGATTCAGGCAAGCCCTGACCGTTTTGGACGGTGGAAGGATCGGTATCGCTGCGCTCTCCGTCGGGCTTGCGCAAGGAGCTCTCGATGCGGCGGTGAAGTACGCGAAGGAGCGTCAGGCGTTCGGAAAGCCGATTGCGGAATTCCAGGGGATCCAATTCAAGCTTGCTGAGATGGCGACTGAAATACAGGCGGCCCGTCTCCTGACGTATCGCGCGGCGATGGCGAAACAGAACGGCGAACTTGTCAATTTGATCGCCGCCCAAGCGAAACTGTACGCGAGCGAAGTGGCGCAGCGCGTGGCGACGGAGGCGGTTCAGATCCACGGCGGCTATGGATTCATCAAGGACTTTCCGGTTGAGAAATTCTATCGTGATGTCAAGCTCCTGACCATTGGTGAAGGTACATCCGAAGTGCAGAAAATGGTCATAGCAAAAAACCTGCTGCAAGCATAATCAGCCTGAACATTCCAAGGGACCTCATGAGCAAGCAGACCACGTACGGCGTCATCGCTGTTCTCTTCATCGTCTCGGGGGCCACCGGTCTCATCTATCAAGTTGCGTGGTTCAAATACCTCTCGCTCTTCCTCGGCAACACGACCTATGCTCAAACCATCCTCTTGGCGACGTTCATGGGTGGCCTCGCCATCGGGGCATCGCTCTGGGGGCGCCGAGCCGATCGTACTAAATCGCCTATCCTCCTATACGGTGCGCTTGAGTTCTTCATCGGTATCTATTGTATCCTGTATCCTTGGATCATGGGGGTTGCCAAAAACGTCTTCGTGGTGTCGGTTCATGCGCTCCAACTGCCGAGCGACGGAACCGCGGTTCTTCTCATAAAGCTTGTTGTAAGTATCCTGACACTCCTTCTGCCAACGATTCTCATGGGAGGGACCCTGCCTGTGCTCGTACGCTTCATCTCGCACAGCGTTGAGGAATCGGGCAGGAATGTTGCCACACTCTATTTCCTGAACAGCTTCGGCGCCGTTGTCGGCTCGCTCCTCGGGGGCTTCTTCCTCGTCCCCATGGCAGGCCTTCGGGCGACGGTCATATCTGCTGGAATTGTCAATATCCTGATCGCCGCAGTGGCGTTCGTCCTCGGGAAGAGAAAACGATTCTCTCTTTCGGTCGACGAGGCTGTACCCGAGACTGAGATCCCCCCTTACCCGGATAAGTTTGTTGTGTTGGCTGTCGGTGTGGCAGGAGTTTCGGGTCTTGCCGCTATGATTTATGAGGTCGCATGGGTTCGATTGTTAATACCAGTGCTGGGCTCATCGACGTACTCGTACACTCTGATGCTGGTTGCGTTTATCTCCGGGATCACAATCGGAAGCTGGCTCGTAGCCATTTTGATGCGACGCTGGAAAAACCTCATTGCGGCACTCGCGCTCTGCCAGCTCCTCGTTGGTGTCTCCATGGCACTGATGCTGCCTCTCTATGGCCGTATTCCGTACTTCTTCTGGCAGCTCGGCTCTATTCTCACGAGATCGGATACCACCTATCCCATATTTCTGACGCTGCAGTTCATCATCGGTTTCGCGATCATGATCGTCCCGACGATCTTTCTGGGCATGTCGCTCCCTCTTGCGAGCCGCATCGCCACGCGATCCGTTCAGGTGCTGGGAAGATCTGTCGGTACCGTATTTTCTGTCAACACTATTGGTACCGTAGTCGGCTCTCTCGCCGCTGGGCTTGTGCTGATCCCCCTCATTGGAGTTCGTCACGCTATGGAAGTCGGACTTCTACTGAATCTGGTGAGTGGCATCGTGCTGACGGTCGTGGACTCGGCGATGTCAAGGGTCCGTCGCGTTGTGCTCGTCGCATCTGCAGGCTTTCTGGCTTGTCTCACCTTTGTTCTTGGGTCGGACTGGAATCAGATCGTCACATTGTCGGGGGTGTTTCGACGGTTCAACAACGAACGTCAGCCTCCTGCATCTTATGCCGAATTTGTGAAGGGCGTTACGGCGAGCAAAGTGCTCTTCTACGAAGAAGGGGCATCTGCGACTGTTGGCGTCATCGAGGGTCCAATTTCGGGGAGAATGCAAAACATTCTCATCATCAATGGCAAGGCGGATGCCTCATCAGTGGGCGATCTTCCGACACAGGTCTTGCTCGCCCAGGTGCCGATGATGCTCCACCCAAATCCTGACACCGTTCTTGTAATCGGCTTTGGAAGCGGCGTCACGACCGGAAGTGTTCTCACGCATCCGGTCAAACTTGTTGAGAGCGTGGAAATATCACCTGAGGTGATCGCAGCATCCAAGCTCTTCGAGCACGTGAACAATAAGCCTCTTGCGGACCCGCGGGTCAAGCTCTATATCGACGATGCCCTGGCATTCTTAAAGCTCTCCCAGACGAACTACGATGTCGTCATCAGCGAACCCTCCAATCCATGGATCGCGGGCATCGGCAATCTCTACACGACAGAGTTTTTTGAAATGTGCAAGGGGAGGCTGAAACCGCATGGCCTGATGGTGCAATGGTTTCATCTCTACGAGATCGATGATGCGACATTCAAACTTGTGGTTCGAACGTTCCGTTCGGTGTTTCCTCGCGTTTTGGTGTGGCAATCCTGGTCCACTGACCTCCTCCTCGTAGGTTCTCTGGAACCTGTGGCTCTGGACATGGACCAACTCTCGAAGAGGTTCTCGACCCTCGCGGTGAAAAACGACCTGGAACGGATCACGATCCCCGATCCTGCAACCCTGATCTCGCTTGAAATGATATCGGAAAGGCCGATCCGGGAATATGCAAGCGACGGTCCGTTGAATACGGAAGATAAACCGTTTCTCGAGCACTGGGCGCCGAGGGCGTTCTTCACGAACCGGGGTGCAACTGAGATCATCCGGTTCGATGAGAGGCTAGCATTTGGCAGATCTGCTCTGTTTCTTGACCAACTGGTGAAGAAGAGACCGTTGACCGATGTGGAGCGCCTGAACATTGGCCTTCTGCATGCGGAACAGGGAAGAGGTAACATCCCCGTAGGGTTCTCTGTGCTCTCTGGTTACCTGGACTCACATCCAAAGGATGAACGCGCACTTGCGGGTATGGCAGCGCTGACTGACCGGATGGGGAGACGGGAGGAGCACATCCGGTTTCTGGAACGGACGGTTGCGTTATCGCCAAACGATCCGGTCTTGCTCGAGCGGTATGCGTGGAAGAAGTTCTCGCGTGATCGCAGCGTCGCCAGTCCGTTTGGCCCGTTTGATGCGTCAGCGTCAGAAAAACTCCTCAAGCGCTGCATAGAACTTACTGCTGACACCGTCGATTTCTACCGGGTGCGGCTCGCTGACCTGTATTTTGGAATTCAAGAATACCACCTGGCGTTCGAGAATTATCGCAGTGCCTTGCGGTTGCGGGAACGTTATGTCCCCGATGGAAGAATCCCTCAGGATGTTCTGCTTCTCCAGCTTGCCAAGTGCTACCGTCGCCTGGGCAATCCGGGCGAGGCGATAGGGTATGCGCTCCAAGCCATCAACGCGAATCCGACAAATGAAGAGGCAAGAGATGTACTCTATTCGATATGGCTCTTCGGGGGTACCGGACAACGCGACACTACGGTAAAACAATAACGACATTTGTGCCCATGGCCCGTATCGGGAGTGACATCAACGCGGATGCAACGTTTCGAAAGTACAGGGAGCATCAGCGCGCTCTGTTGGATGGGGTCCGCGCCAAGGGCGAGCTCGTGAAAATGGGAGGAGGGAAGGAAGCGATCGACAAGCACCGCAAGAGGGGGAAACTCTTCGTACGGGAACGCATCCTGAAGCTTGTCGATCCAGGGTCGTCCTTCGTCGAGATTGGACTCTTCGCTGCTTACGGAATGTATGAAGAATTCGGTGGTGCTCCTTCTTCCGGCACTGTCTTCGGCATCGGAAAGATCCACCAGCGTGACGTCGTCATCGTTGCGAATGACGCCACCGTCAAGGCCGGTGCCTGGTTCCCGATCACGTGCAAGAAGAACCTTCGGGCTCAGGAAATTGCGATCGAGAATCGGATCCCAATCGTGTACCTTGTGGACTCAGCCGGCGTGTTTCTCCCTCTTCAATCCGAGATCTTCCCTGACAAGGAACACTTCGGCCGCATTTTCCGGAACAACGCGATCATATCGTCGATGGGCATCACGCAAATTGCGGCTATCATGGGCCCTTGCGTTGCTGGTGGCGCTTATCTGCCGATCATGAGCGATGAGGCCATGATCGTTGATAAGACCGGAAGTGTCTTCCTCGCTGGCTCGCACCTTGTGAAGGCGGCAATTGGTGAAGAAATCGAAAACGAAGCGTTGGGGGGTGCAAGCGTTCACTGCGAAATCAGCGGCGTGACCGATCACAAGATGAAAGACGACGATGAGTGTCTGAAGAAAGTCCGCAGCATCATCGGAAAGCTTGGAAAGAAACCACGACTCGGACTTGACCGCGAGGCGCCGATGGCTCCCCGGTTCGCTGGTGAAGAGATCTATGGCATCCTTCCGATCGATCGTTCGAAGCCTTACGACATGTATCAAGTGCTTGCGCGCATTGTCGACGATAGTGAACTGGATGAATACAAGGCGGGGTTCGGCAAAACGCTCATCACGGGCTATGCCCGGATCGATGGCTGGGCTGTAGGCATTGTCGCCAACCAACGTTCTGTCGTGAAGACGGCTCAGGGGGAAATGCAGGTCGGTGGCGTCATCTACGGTGACAGCGCCGACAAAGCCGCCCGCTTCATCATGGCCTGCAACCAGAAGATGATCCCTCTCGTGTTCTTCCAGGACGTGACAGGATTCATGGTTGGAAGCCGGGCCGAACAAGGCGGGATTCTGCGGTCGGGGGCGAAAATGGTAAACGCAGTAGCCAATAGCGTCGTGCCGAAATTTACAGTCATCGTCGGGAACAGTTACGGTGCGGGGAACTATGCGATGTGCGGGAAGGCCTATGACCCGCGGTTGATTTTTGCCTGGCCCAGTGCTCAGATTGCCGTTATGGGCGGCAAGCAGGCTAGCGAAACCCTTCTCAGTATCAAGGTCCAGGCGATGGAAAAGGGGGGCGAGCACATTTCAAAGGAAAAACAGGCAAAACTGCTCAAAGAAACACAGGATCGATATGAGGCCGAACTCGAGCCACTATTCGCCGCCGCCCGGCTCTGGATTGATGGAATTATTGATCCTGTTGAAACTCGCGAAAGAATCTCCCGTGGAATAGAGATGGCTACTCACAATGCTGAAATCCCGAGGTTCAATCCGGGGGTTATGCAGACCTGACGCTCTTCTCTCAGGTCGAATGAAAGATCTGATGCTCTTTAATACTTCCATGAGAACCCTGTTCGCTCTCGCTACGCTTCTCATCTTCGTTGAGGGTGTTTCCTTTGCTCAGTGTGACGGCAAACCCGGTCCGGACGGCATATCCTGGGATTTCAATGAAGGCGAGAAGGAGAGCTTCTCTCTGCTCCGATTCATCGGGAATGCATTTACTCCGGATCTTGTCAAGGAGACACGCCAGATTAGGGTTTACGTCCGCGACGTGAGGTTCGGCGTCTTGATGAAACGGTGTGGTGAAATGCGAGCGGTGGACGCAATTTATTTGAAGGCGTTGAAGATTGCAGATTACAATATTGCCCGGGCTTTGTTTCTTTCCATGATGGGAACGCTGGAGCATCGCGACGTGGACTTGAAAGTGCCCATCATAGGCTCGCTTGGTGTGCCGCTCACCTTCGAAGAGGACAGCCTTTTCAATGCACGGTTCGGCAATCTCCCTTCGCGACTCTATGTCGATACACCTCGTGAGGGTGACAGGGACAAATTACAGCACTTCTTCGGTTCCGCGTATCTCGCCTATGCATCCGAGTCGCGCGACCTTGCCCGGTCAACGGGCAATCTGGTGGAATGGGGTGAGGCGCAGTTTGTCGTTGGAGGCGTTGACGATGCCCGGGATCGACGGGCGAACAAACACGGTGAGCGTTTCGGTCATGATCTATTGGCGGTCAAGAATCTCCTGCCGTCGGACTATCTGAACCTTCCATTCGAAGAGTAGTGTGAGCTATGAAAACGATCCTGGTAGTTGACGATGAAAAGAGCGTGCGCGATTCGCTCAAGATGGTCCTTGAGTTCGAATCGTATGAAGTGCTCTTCGCAGAAAATGGACAAGAAGCGCTGCGCCATCTGACAACGGCGTCAATCGACCTGATATTGCTCGACGTCAAGATGGCAGGCATGGACGGGCTCGAGGTTCTTCAGCGAGTGCGCCAGAAAAGAAGTGAGCTGCCGGTCATCATGATCTCGGGACATGGCACCATCGAAACCGCAGTCGAAGCGACGAAGCTCGGTGCATTCGATTTCCTCGCGAAACCGCTCGATCGGGACAAACTCCTCGTTACGGTCCGCAACGCGCTTCAGCAGGCGAAACTGTCTGAAGAGTACCGACAGCTTCGGGAATCGGTTGAAGGGAAATGGCAGATCCTGGGGGAGAGCCCGAAGATCAAGGAGATCCTCGCTGTCATAGAACGCGTGGCCCCGACTGATGTGCGGGTGCTGATCACGGGCGAGAACGGCAGCGGCAAGGAACTCGTCGCCCGGGCGCTTCAACGGTACAGTAAGCGTTCGTCAAAGCCGTTCGTGGAGGTGAACTGCGCCGCGATTCCTTCGGAGCTTATCGAGTCGGAGTTGTTCGGACATGAAAAGGGCTCCTTCACAGGTGCAACAGCCCAGCGCATCGGAAAATTCGAACAGGCGGATGGAGGGACATTGTTTCTCGACGAGATCGGAGACATGAGCTTTCGTGCTCAGGCAAAAGTGCTCCGCGCTCTCGAGGAGGGAACGATCGAGAGGGTCGGCGGCAATAAGTTGATCTCGGTCGACGTGCGTGTGATCGCGGCAACGAACAAGAACCTCGAAGAGGAAATCAAGAAAGGGAACTTCCGCGATGACCTGTATCATCGACTGAGAGTCATTCCGATTCACGTACCGCCGATACGGGATCGCAGGGAGGATATCCCCATCCTTATTACGTCGTTCATCGATGACGTCTGCACACGCAACGGGATGGCTCGCAAGACCGTGACGGATGAGGCACTCAAGCGTCTGTCTTCATTGGAATGGCGGGGAAACGTTCGGGAAGTGCGCAATACCGTTGAGCGGCTGGTGATCCTGTCACCCGGAACCACGATTGATGTTTCCCTCCTTGAGGTGGGAGTACCGGGGGGACACGGAGAATTCGAAGAGATACTCGGCCAGGGAGGTACCTTCCAGGAATTCAAGGAACGCGCTGAGGCGGCATTCGTTCGCAGGCAGCTGGAGCAGCACAAATGGAATATTTCGAAAACCGCTGAAGCTCTGGATATTCAACGCAGCCATCTCTACACAAAGATGAAACGATACGGACTGATGAAGGAGGGGGAACCGGGTGAAGGGGATCAATAACAGACAGAAGTCAATTGTGAAGCCGCGCGAAAGCGTTCAGAAACACCTCGTGCAACAGAAAAACCTCCAGAAGTTTTCTTCCGACGATCGAAGGAAGCCAATCGGGGGCGGGTCTCTGCGTAGAAACAAATAGTGGTGATTGGTCAATTGTCGACCTGACAATGCCGCATCACACTCCGCTCCTCAGAGCTTCCCGCCATTCCCAGATTGTTTGTGCCTACTTTTGGCTGCCTCAAACAAGACCAGCCCGCCGGCGACTGAAGCGTTCAGCGAACCTATCTTGCCATACAACGGAATCCTGACAAGGAAGTCGCACTTCTCCTTTACGAGCCTCCGGATTCCCTTCCCCTCATTTCCCACGACTATGGCGATTGGCCCGGTGTAATCGAGGTCATCGTATGAGCGCTGCGCCAACATATCTGTGCCAACGACCCAAACGCCTTGCTCTCGTAGCGCATCCAGGGTCGTGGCAATGTTTGTCACCTTTGCTACGGGGAGATGGAGTGAGGCCCCTGCGGAGGATTTGGTGACAGTTTCGTTAAGGGAGGCGGAGTGGTGCCGGGGCAGGACCACGCCATGAATTCCGGCGCACTCGCCCGTACGAATGAGAGCTCCAAGATTGTGCGGGTCCTCGATCTCGTCGAGGATGAGGATGAACGGCTTTTCACCTTTGTCCGCTGCCGACTGCATGATGGCGTCGATGTCAACATACTGCTTCGACGACGTAATGGCCAGAACCCCTTGTGCATTCGCTTCGGGGTAAAGCTCAAGAAAGCGCTGCCGATCAATCTCCTTGACCGGAACACCCCGGCGCTTGGCGAGCTGCTGAATCGTTTGGATCACGCCGCCGTGGGTCCCGAACAGGAGATAGATCTTCTCGAGAGGAGCATCCGATCGGAGCGCTTCGAGTACCGGTTGCCTTCCTGCTATCAGGTTTTCCACGGTTGCCTCATTAATGTCCTTGTGCGAGGTCGAGTCATGCCGAGCGACGCACGTCTTGATTCCTGGAAAGAAAATACCATCCAAGGAGTCCCACGAGGACGAGTGCCAGGGCGATGAGCTGTGCTTCGGATAGCCCCAGGGCGGAACGCGGGTTGATTCGCACGAACTCGATCAGGAATCGCTCGAGCCCTGCGACGATGAGGTAGAGCATGAAGAGTTTGCCCTCGGGTTGCAGTTTCGTCCGGAGGCGCCATAGTACCATGAAGAGAATTCCGCAGATGAGGAATTCGTACATGGGTGTCGGATGGCAGAGGGTGTGATCCGGCACGATTCCGTCGGGGAACGTGTTCGCGATCTCAGGGATGTTCTTGAATGCCACCGATGGAGGATACGTTCCCTTTGAATAGTCTGTTCCCCAAGGAAGCGTCGTCGGGAAGCCATAGTCCCCATCGCCTGCGAGGTGACAGCCAATGCGTGCGATTCCGTAGGCAAGCATCAACCCAGGTGCGATCGCGTCAGCGGCGAGAAGAAAGCGAATGCCGCGCTTTCTCAGATACAGGTAGATTGAAAAGGTTGCGAGGAGAAAGCCGCCGTAGAACGTCAACCCGCTCGGCGAAAAAGCCATGCCTATCGGATCGTCGAGGAAGTAGCCCCAGTTTTCGATCAGGAACAAAAGCTTGGATCCTGCCACGCCTGCTACAAGTGCAATCAGGGTAATCGTATTGCCCAGGTTTGGATCGAGGCCTCTGCGTTTCATCTCGTATGTAACCAAATAGCTTCCGATGATGAAGCCGATCGCCAGCATCAGGCCGTAGCCATAGATTGTAAATGGACCGATTTGCAGAAGACGAGGGCACATGGCTCAGTCGATGTTTAGTAATCGAGAAGTTCGCAAGTTCATGAAAGCGTCACCGGTCTATTGGATGCGGTGATGAACGGCGCAACGGGCGCCCCCTTGATAACAAGGTTGGACGGAGTGACGTCAAGCTGGAATTCGTTCATCTCGCCATCAAGCTTCATGATGTTGAGCACATAAGAGCCGGCCAAGTCGGTGAAATCTCGCCGACCGCGAGCAGGTCCGATACTCGGCATGAGCAACGGTGTGGTTTGGAGGCCGAGAATCTTTAACTGAATAGCCTTGTGTTGGACTGCCACGTCCAGGAGAATCTCGTAGCTGAAGCTGGTGAATTCCTTGGTTGTCTGGACGAGAAAAACCTGCAGAACCTTGCGGACTCGTTCATCGAAGTGATGAAAAACGTGAAGGGAGAATTCCGGGTCGCGTTGTTTTTTCTTGCGTGGCATCAGCTCTGAATGGCGGATTCGAGCTCATCGAGGTTGACAGCAGTCTCGCCTCCGGTCCGCATATTCTTGAGTCGACCAGAACGCGAGAGAAGCTCCGTCTCTCCGATCACAACTGTGTAGAGGGCTTCCTGCCGGTTTGCTTCCCGCATCTGGGCTTTCACACTCCGGCCGAGATAATCGATTTCGACCCGTACTCCCATCAGTCGAAGATCGTGTGCCTTCGCAAAGGCCCAGCGCCGGGCCTCATCGTCTATGGTTACGATGAAAAGGACTGGGTGCAAATCGACCTTCGTGGGGATCCCGACTTTCCCGAGTACCATGAGCAGCCGCTCGATTCCGGCGGCAAAGCCAACTCCCGGTGTCGGTTTTCCACCGAGTTCTTCGACGAGGAGATCATATCGTCCTCCCCCTGCGAGAGCATCCTGCGAGCCCAGAGCGGAGCTTGTGATCTCGAACGCGGTCTTTGTATAGTAGTCGAGACCTCGCACCAGTCTGCCATCGACGATGAACGGCGTACGCGTCCCGTGAAGGAGGGTTTGAACTTCGCTGAAATGGATGCTGCATTCCGGACAGAGATGATCCTTCATCAACGGCACGTCACGGGTAAGGGCCTGATCGTTTTCGTCTTTTGAGTCGAGCACGCGCAGAGGGTTCTGACCGACGCGGGCTTGGCTCTCGGGTGAAAGCAGATTCCGTACTTCCCCCAACGCTTCGATGAGACGTTGCTTGTACGGCGGTCGGCAGCGTTCACAACCGACAGAATTGACCTTCAGCGTGAACTCCTTGATCCCCAGCTCACGATAGATCCTCAGCGCGATGAGCATCATCTCCACGTCGAGTTGAGGGGAGGAACTGCCGAGTGCTTCCGCACCGAACTGATGAAACTGCCGCAGTCTGCCCGCCTGCGGGCGCTCCTGGCGGAACATCGGACCCATGTAGTACAACTTGGTGAGAGGCGATTGTTCGCCGACATTGTGCTGAATGTATGCCCGAAGAGCAGATGCAGTTCCCTCGGGTCTGAGCGTCAGGCTTTCGTCGCTCCGGTCCTTGAACGTGTACATTTCCTTGCTGACGATGTCGGTCAGTTCTCCGATGCTGCGAGCGAAGAGTCCGGTCTGCTCAAAAACGGGGGTCCTGATTTCGCGGTAGTTGAAAAGGCACATGACATGGCGAATGGTCTCTTCGACGTACTGCCAGTCTTCCACTTCTCCCGGGAGGACGTCTTTCGTTCCTCTGATCGATTTGAATTTCAATGGTGCGTCCGTTGGAAAAATGGGTTCATGATACCTTCTCTGCGAATATCACCGGTCAGCGCGCAATGATCGCTCGCCACGGAGCGATCGGCGGCTGTCTGCAACCGCCTGGCGATGATCAAGCTTCAAAATGTGTGGCCTCTTCTTGACGGAAGATTTCGAGGATGTCTTTCGGCGTCGGTGCATCCAGGAGGCGTTTTCGGAAGTCTTCGTTGTTCATGAGGCGGGAAATCCGGCTGAGGAGCTTGATGTGTGGCCCGACCATATTCTCGCGCCCGATCAGCAGGAAAACTATCCTGACTGGCTGGTCATCGAGGGATTGGTAATCAATCGGTTGGGCGGTGACGGCAAAGGCGGCGACGATATCGCTGACTGCATCCGACTTGGCGTGGGGGATCGCGAATCCGGCTCCGACGCCGGTGGACATGATTTTCTCACGTTCGAAGATTGCTTCGCGGACTCTCTCTTTATCGAGAACACGTTCCTGGGACGCTGCTACGTCGATAATGGCATTGATAATTTCAGTCTTGGTCGTTCCGGAAAGATTAGTTCGGACAACTTTCTCATTCAGCAAATCAACAATTCTCATTCGTTACTCCTAAGGACCTGAGACACTCGTTATCTAGACTTCTATCCATGCATCCATACGTGCAGCTTCACCTCGTATTCATTGGCCATTTGCAGGGAGATTGCCCCGTCCGCTGATTCGGCGTTGATGTGAAACATGGGGCGGGTGCGGTCTGGGATCAGAAGAACTGAGGTGAGGCGATCACCGGGTCGCGGGAAAACTTTCACACCGTCGATCAGCTCGCGAGGCAGTCGTTCGGTATCTTTCATAAGATGGCGCATCACCTGGCCCTTGAGATTCCAGGCGCACGCCATGCTGCGTTTGACCATATGGAGTCGGGGGGTTCCGCCATCGAGCTCTCCCAAACGCTTCTTCGAGAGAGCGAGACACTCCAGGAGCTTCGACACGGAGTACATACCGTCGGAAGCGAATAGAAACTCATTGAAAATGAACCCGCCCTTGGTTCCTCCGACGAACCTGATCTGCTTGTTCGATGCTGCTTCCATCAAGGCGAGATGGCTGTCCCGCGTCCTGATGACGGTGAGCCCGAATTCTTCGGCAAGCATATCAACCTCGGCGGAAGCGGAGATGGGCACGGCAATCCGCTTGATGTCCGGATGAGCAATCACAACGAGTTTGGTCATCAGCGTCAGAAGCCGGTCGTTCTCAATTGCGTGACCACGCTCGTCGACGACGACCATCCTCTCCGCACCGGGATCGAGCATGCAGCCGAAATCGTACTGCAGCGACGTCACAACGTGTGAGAGGTCCTTGATGGCTTTCTCGGTCAATTCTCTCGTGCGCGTCAGCTTCTGGCTGTCAAGGTAGGCGTTCAGTGAGACGGCCTGAACGTTGAGATTCCCGAGGATGTTGGGGAAAATGGTCGAAGCGATTCCGTTCGAATAGTCGATGACCAGTTTTATTCCGCCTGATCGGATCGCTTGCACGTTCAGCGCTGCGTACCCACGTTCGATGTAGCTCTCGGTTGAGCGCTCGGGGAACCTGATCATGCCGACTGCATCATGGCTTGAACGAGTGAAGTCTTCGCCGAAAAAGAGCCGCTCGACGGATTTGGATTTCCCGCTTGGGAGGTCTTTCCCGTCTGCATCGAAGAAAATAATGTCTGTGAGATTCTTGTCGTGCGGCGACTTCCTGGCGTGTATCCCGCCTCGTTCGGTACCGCTCCGGAGCTCGTGACGTACGATCGGTATCGATGTTGCCCGGAGATCGGCGCAATGAACGCCCGAAGACATCAGGCCGGTCATGAATGCGCGGTTAATCATCCGTGAAACGTTGTCAGAATCGCGGCTTGTGACGACTGTGGACCCGGAGCCTACGAAGGCTCCGAAGGCGGCTCCAAGCTTAGCGGCAAATTCTGGGTTCATTTCTACGTTCGAGACGCCGCTGACCCGGGCTTCATGGAAAAGGTCTCGAAGCCAACGATCCTCCCAGACCAGGCTTCTTGTGACGACGGACCCCTCTTCGACTACCTTTTCGGGCCACATCTTGATATTGGCCGACAGTCGACTGCGTTTTCCAATCAAGCACTGGTCGCTCACGAAGACGTTTTCAGAAACAACCACGTCGTCTCCGATTGTGCAGCCGGAGCCAATGACGTCAGTCGACATCTCAACATTCGTTCCGATTTTGGTGCCATTCCAGATGACGCAATTGCGGATGACACTTCCCGGTTGGATCTCGCAATCATCCCCTATCACCGAATTCGCAATCGTGACATCGCTATGGATATGAGTGTTCTTCCCAACGATGACAACCCCCGAGAGACTCTTTGGGTCTGCATCGATACGACTGTTTGACCCGATATGCAGGTTTCCGCGTTTTTCACCCGGTATCGTTGCTTTCACAAGGCCACGAAGTGCATCAGAATGGGCGTCTTGATACTCGTTCAGATTTCCGACATCCTTCCAGTACCCCTCGGCGATGTAGCCGTAGAGTCCCATATCCTGTTCAAGGAGGATGGGAAAGAGGCTCTTGCTGAAATCGAACTCCTCTTTAGGGGGGATAAGGTCAAGCACCTCTGGTTCGAGAATGTAGATTCCGGTGTTGATCGTATCGCTGAATACTTCTCCCCAGGAGGGTTTTTCAAGAAAGCGAGATATCTTCCCGTCATCATGGGTCAGAACGACCCCGTATTGCAAGGGGTTTGAGGCGTGGGTAAGGATGATTGTCGCCTTCGCCTTTTTCTTCTCGTGGAATTGAACAGCGGCTGAAAGGTCGAAGTCTGTGAACACGTCACCGCTGATGATGAGAAAGCGCTGGTCGAGAAAGCTCCTCGCGTTTCGGACGCTCCCGGCTGTCCCGAAGTCTGCCTCCGCTCTCAAATACTGCATCGAAACGCCAAATCGATGCCCATCATCAAAATGTTTCGAGATCACGTCCGGCTGATAATACAGGGTCGCGATCAAATCCGTAATACCATGGAGTTTCAGCAGTTCGACGATATGCTCCATCATCGGTCTGTTGAGCATCGGAACCATGGGCTTTGGGATGTTGCAGGTAAGCGGCCTGAGGCGGGTTCCAAACCCACCCGCCATGATCACAGCTTTCATTGGAATGTGGTCTTGGAGTGGTTACGCGTGCGACAATTAGTAATCTAAAAGCTATTGAAAAAAAGCTTCTACTGCAAGGCGATTGTCGATTTGCGCGTTCAAAACCAATTGATGAAAAACTAAGAGACGAGATGAGAGACGGTTTGGCTGGTTCACCTCATTTTTCACCTTGACTTTGTTGGGCTAAATGGTTAAATTTAGCGTAATTTAAGGGCCAGATTCATATTTCTTACTTATTAAGACTGACGCCCGGATGTCAAAGACAAGTCGTTTCTGGACTAGCGGATTATTGTTTAGACAGGAACTAGTTGTCTTATCGGGCGTAATTTTGTTTTTGATTGGACTGTTGTTCGTCTCACCATTATTGAGGATCGTGGCGTTTTTGCTCTCAGGATCTCTCTTTGCGTACGTCATCGTTTCACGATGGCGACCGCGTCCAAAGGAGCAATCGGTGGGTGACGGATACAAGACTTCGGTCACTTTACAGGAGCAAGAAGCCGAAATGAAAAAGCTCGTCTTCGACGATTTTCAACCGACTGACCGAAAATACAGAGTGGAGAGTGTGGAGGATCCTACGAACAAATCGACAGCGATGGCAGCGAGACGTGGCCAGATCGCAGCAGTTGCTGAATACGAGTTTCAGCCTTCCGATTTCTTCGATGTGAACGAAGACGTTTTCGTGCGAGAAGGGGGGCCGAAGTCGGAGTTTGGATTCCTGATGAAGAAAGTCCTCACTGTGGTGAAGGAAGTGCACTTTGCCCATTCGGTGGCTTTTTTCTGGGTAAACAAGGATAAAAACCAGGCAGTTCTGGAGAGTTTTGTATCAGATAGCGACAAGTTCATGACGCATCGGCGTCGGGAGCTTGGAAGCGACGTCATCAGTCAGGTTGCTCTGAGCGGGCAGCCCAGGATCCTGAACCAGGTCAATGCCGCAGGACAGCTCGAAATGCTTGGTTACTACGAGGCTGTTGAGCCCGTGAAGACCTTCGTGGCTGTTCCGATCTTCTACACGAAATCGGCTGCAATTCCTCATGAGCCAGTGGCTGTTCTTACCATTGACTGCATCGATGAAGACGCCTACGGTCCGGAGACACTCAGCTCTCTGGGTCAATTCACCAAGCTGATTTCTGCGCTGATCAGGAGTTACACAGACAAATATGACCTCCTCCTTGATTCGGAGGTTTTGCGTTCGATCTCCCGCATGCGGGAACAGTTGAAAATCGAGTTCAGTTTACACAACATCGTCCGTACTCTGGCAGAGGAAACGTCCAGATTGGTGGCGTGGGACTATGTGTCGATTGTTCTCTTTGACGAAAATCGAAAAACATGGGTCGTTCAATTTGTCTTGAATCGAATAAATGATGCTTATGTTACGGCCACGCAGGAAATCGACCCCCATCAGAGTCTCGTCGGCGGTGTGATTCAGTCTGGCGTTCCAAGGATCATCGATTCGATGGCTGGTATCGAACTGCCTCGGTTCTACAAAGCTGAGCGAGTCGATTCCAAGGGCGCGTGTATGATCCTGCCTATTGTATCGTCAAGCCGCTGCTATGGGGTTCTGGCCGTCGAAAGTAAGGACGCCAAGACGTACTCCGAGCCGGAAGTCAAGCTACTCGAGAAGCTGGTCGAGACCACGGCGGTGGGGCTCGAAATACTGAATCTGACGGATCTAGTCAACAACTACGTCCTCATGGATGAGACGACGGGCGTGGCCACGAGAAGTTACTTCGTAAGCAGGGTCCAGGAAGAAGTCCACCGGGCGAATGATTTTCGATCCGACTTGACGCTGGTGATGCTTTCGATTGACTCGATGAATGAGCACCTGCACCGGTATGGGAAAGAAGGATTTGATTTTGTTCTGCAGAATATCGGTCGGATGATAAAATCGTCCGTGCGGCCATATGATCTTGTAGGACGATACGATTTCAACCGGTTCGCGGCCCTGCTTGTAAGTACAGAAGCGAAAGAGGCGCACCTGTGGACTGAGAAATTGCGAAAAAACATCGCCAGCAACATCATCAACGTCGATCAAAAAAGCTTCTCCGTAACCGTGAGCATAGGAGTGTGTGGAGCTGTCAGTGAGACGAGCGACATCGAACTGTTAGAGAACGCCAGCCAAACGTTGAAGAAAGCGGTCGAGGCAGGCGGAAATGTTGTCCGGGTTTTCTAAATAACGAGAACATGGTGAGGAGATAAGTATGGCAAAACAGACAGATTTTGCGGAGAAGGCTAAAAAAGCTTCCCAGGAAAAAGGTGTCAAGTGTCCTAAGTGCGGGACGGTGAAGGTTCCAACCCTCTTTGTTCAGTCGATTCGTTCGGCGCACGGATCCTATCGGTTCAACCAATCGAGCGTTCAGATCTGCAAGTGTAACGAAAAACAAGTGCTAGCTTAACATTTGCTCTCATTCCTCGTATTCCTCAGTAGTCTGTTCCATCAGGGAACTTCAACGGTCGCGTTAGGCCGGGTCGTTTTGAGGGAACTGCTACCTTGAAACCAGGGAAGGTTGTTTTCATCGTTCTCGACGGCGTCGGTATCGGCGCTCTCCCTGACGCTCGATTGTATGGCGACGAGGGGACGAACACCCTTGGCAACACAGCGAGAGCGATCGGAAGTATCCGTCTTCCTCACTTACAGAAACTCGGGCTCGGAAAAATCGTCGATGCCCCCGGCGTGCCCCCAGTGGATATTGCCGATGGGTGTTTCGGAAAAATGGCGGAGCGCTCGGCTGGGAAGGACAGCACAATTGGGCACTGGGAGTTGACGGGTATTGTAACACAAAAAGCATTTCCTTTGTACCCGGACGGATTTCCGGAGGAGCTCCTTCAGAAATTCCTGGCATTGTCCAGGTGCGGTGGGTATTTGGGGAACAAGCCTGCCTCCGGGACTGAGATCATCGCTGAGTTGGGTGACGAGCACGTTCGGACCGGGCATCCAATTGTCTATACATCGGGCGATTCCGTTTTTCAGATCGCTGCTCATGAAGATGTTATTCCGCTCAGCCGACTTTACGAGATCTGTACGGTGACCCGGCGAGACGTGATGATCGGAGTCCATACTGTCGGCAGGATCATCGCCAGGCCGTTCGTAGGCTCGACCGGCTCGTACGTTCGCACCACGAACAGAAGAGATTTCGCTCTTGAGCCCCCGGCTGCCACGCTCCTGGACCTTCTGCATCAGGAGGGGATTGAGACAATCGGGGTGGGCAAGATCGACGACTTGTTTTGTGGCCGCGGGTTGAAGGAAACGATACACACGAAGACGAACCTTGAAGGTATTCGTGCCACAATCCATGCCGCAGATCGACTGCAGCGCGGGTTTGTGATGACAAACCTTGTCGATTTTGATATGCTGTTCGGCCATCGTCAGGATCCCCGGGGGATGGCATCTGCTTTGGAGGAGTTCGATCGCGAGCTCCCATCACTTCTCGAAGTTCTGGGAGAGGGGGATCTTCTCCTGATGACCGCGGACCACGGGAACGATCCGACCGATCGAAGCAGCGACCACTCGCGAGAGTATGTTCCGCTGCTGGTTTCCGTGAAAGGCGGCAAGCGGAATGTGGATCTCGGTATTCGCCCATCATTTGCGGACGCGGCGAAAACGGTGTCGGAGTACTTCTCTCTGCGTGCGTCAGCATCTCTTGCAGGGAACAGTTTCCTTCATCTGGTGGTCTAATCATGGAAAAGCAGGACGATCGCCCCTCTCAAAGTCGATTCTACGGCCGATAGGGTCAAGGACGACGCCCGGGGGCGTCGGGCCAAGGCTTTTGCACGCATCAGAAACAGCGACGATCGAACTTTTTGGTGCCTCTCCGGTGTTAAGGAGATAGGGGGCAGTAAGGGTCCAGTGACCAAAAGGTTCTCATTGATAAAGAGGTACAAGCGTACATGGTGAAGATCAGCAAACAATACACGAATAGGGAAAGCCAGTCTCTCGACAAGTACCTCCAGGAAATTGGGAAGGTCGACCTCCTGACTCCTCAGGAAGAAATTGACCTTGCCCGTCGAATCAAGAAGGGGGATCAGAAGGCACTCGAGAAGCTGACCAAGGCCAATCTCCGTTTTGTCGTCAGTGTCGCAAAGCAATATCAGAATCAAGGATTATCCCTTGGAGACCTGATCAACGAAGGGAACCTCGGACTCATCAAAGCTGCGAAGCGATTCGACGAAACGCGCGGGTTCAAGTTCATCTCCTACGCCGTCTGGTGGATCCGACAATCGATTCTGCAGGCGCTCGCGGAGCAGTCCCGAATCGTGCGTTTGCCGTTGAACCGTGTCGGGGCGCTGAACAAGATTGGCAAAGCATTCAGTACACTCGAACAGGAATTCGAACGGGAACCGAGCGCCAGCGAGCTCGCAGAGGAACTCGACATGTCGCTGTTCGAGGTGTCGGACACGCTCAAGATATCGGGACGGCATCTGTCGATGGACGCTCCGTTCGCTCAGGGAGAAGACAACCGCCTGCTGGACGTCATCCAGGATCAGCGGCAGCCCTCTCCTGACCATCAACTGATGGAAGAATCACTGAAGGTGGAAGTTCGCCGCGCGTTGAACACGCTGAGCGAACGAGAGGCGCAAGTGATCCGACTGTACTTCGGACTCGATCAAGAGCACTCACTCACACTGGAAGAGATCGGTGAGAAGTTCAATCTTACGCGGGAGCGCGTCAGGCAGATCAAAGAGAAGGCGATCCGTCGTTTGCGACATGCATCCCGGAGCAAAGCCCTGAGGGCTTACCTAGGATAATGAGCCGAAAGAGACAAGCTTCGTGTGAAAAGCCTCGGCGTCAGCCGGGGCTTTCTTTGTTCTTTAGGGTGGATTCCGCTGAATCCTTCTGGTTCCTTCTGGCGTTCTTTTTGCTGACCGGCGCAGCGAGCATCGTTGGAGGTTGCGGTCCGACTTCTCCCCGCTTCAGAAGCGGAGAATCGAAACCACCACAGTCGTCGGGTCGGACAGAATCAGCTCGATCGGGGAAAGACTCGGTTCAGACGACGCCGGAGGATGTCGAGACGTCTTCGGAAGCCGCTGAGAAAGTCGTGTCGGGCAATCGGACCTTCAAGAGCGAAAAGAACTCTTCGATTTCGAATCTGGACCGGGCGAAGATGATGCGCGAGATCTCGAAGATGATGGGTGTTTCGTACAAACTCGGCGGTGGTGATGAAAACGGTATCGACTGTTCTGCCTATACAATGATGGTATACAAGAACTCAATTGGGAAGCTGCTGCCGCGCAGCAGCGCAGAGCAATTCAGAATCGGGCTTCCGGTCGACTCTGGGGATCTGAAATTCGGAGACCTGCTGTTTTTTGACACGACAGGTGATCCAGCCTCGCACGTGGGTATTTATCTCGGCGATGATCTCTTCGCTCACGCCAGCGTTTCTCTCGGCGTGACGATTTCATCGCTTGAGAGTTACTATTACAAGCAACGATACAACGGGGCGCGTCGGGTCGTTGAGTGAGTTGCATCCAAGCGTTGTCGTGAGTATATTTTCCAGTCCAGGATAATCGCTCCCCCGGGTGGAGCAGTTGAGAATTGCCAATGTCCATTCTACCAATTTATCTATACGGAACCGAGGTTCTGCGCAAGAAGGCAAAGGCGATCCCGAGGCTTGATCACTCCGTCATCAAGCTTATGTACGATCTGACTGAAACGATGCACAAGGCGAACGGAATTGGCCTGGCAGCGACACAAGTCGGGGAGTTGCGCCGAATGCTCGTTGTCGATCTCGCGGCGATTGAGCGCGGTGTGACCGAAGAGGACGAGGGGAAAGAGCCGCCCCCCGGTACGGAAGCAAAGGTCCTTGTCATGATTAATCCGGAAATCGCGGAAGCGGAAGGTTCCGCATCGATGGAAGAGGGCTGTCTCAGCATCCCCGACCTGCGGGCAGAGGTGGATCGTCCCGAAAAGATCAGTGTTCAATACCGGGATGCGAATTTCGATGAGGTGAAGCTGACCGCGGAGGGGATCCTTGCTAGGGTCATCCAGCACGAAGCTGACCACCTGGACGGCATCATGTTCGTCGACCGTGTGGGCAAGACACGCCGCGTCCTCCTGAAAAGTGACCTGAAGAAGATCGAGAAAGGTGAAGTGGACACATCGTATCCATCCATCAGTTCTGTCGAGGTGTGAGCCTTCAGTATGCGAATACTTTTCATGGGCACGCCGGAGTTTGCCATCCCCAGTCTCAGGACTCTGCTCGAACATGGCTACAACGTTGTTTCGGTCGTGACCGCGCCGGACAAGCCCCAGGGACGAGGTCAGAGAATAGCGCCGCCACCGGTTAAGGAATTCGCCCTTCTGCGAAGCCTCCCCATCATCCAGCCGCAGCAACTGAAAGCCCGGGAGTTTGTTTCCGCTGTTTCAGATCTTCAACCGGATCTGATTATTGTGGTCGCGTTCCGGATTCTTCCCCCGGAGGTTTTCACGATTCCACGGCTTGGCTCGTTCAATCTGCACGCATCGGTGCTTCCAAAATTCCGGGGTGCCGCACCGATCAACTGGGCAATCATGCGGGGAGAAGAAGAGACGGGCGTTACCACGTTCTTCCTTCGGGACAAGGTCGATACCGGGTCAATCCTGCTGCAGGCTCGCGTACGGATCGGTCCGGATGACACTGCTGGTGAACTGCATGACCGCCTTGCCGACCTTGGGGCCCAGGTCGTTCTGCAGACAGTCCGTGCGATTGAAGTGGGAAATGTGAGGCCGGTCGCCCAGGATGAAGCCTCAGTCTCGTTGGCCCCGAAAATCTTCCGGGAGGACTGCGAGATCGATTGGAAGAAACCTGCCATCGATATTCACAATTTCGTCCGTGGACTTTCTCCCATCCCTTGTGCCTGGACAAATCACCATGAGAAGGTGCTTCGGGTTTATCGAACCGAACGTGTGGACGACACTGGATCGCTCATGGAGCATGAAGCCGGAGTCATCGCCGACGTACGCGCGGAAAAAGTAATCGTGCGGACGACGGCAGGGCTGATAGCACTTGCTGAAGTTCAGCAGGAGGGAAGAAAGCGAATGGGTGTTGCAGAGTTCCTGCGCGGCTACCCACTGAACGTTGGAGACAGGCTCGGCAAGTTGTAAGCGAATCGGGTCAACGCCCTGCTCTGCCACGTTGTTTGCAAACGGCTTGAAAAAGGAGTATATTCGCACATGAATGTGGCCTCGCAGAAAAGAAAAACGTTAGCTGATCGATGTCGAAAGTAATAGTCATTGCAAATCAAAAAGGTGGTGTTGGCAAGACGACGACAGCAGTGAACCTGGCTGCGTCGCTCGCGGTGGCAGAGAAACGAACGCTTCTCGTCGACGTTGATCCACAGGCAAACGCGACCAGTGGCATCGGCATTTCTCCCCTCGAAGGCCGTACTATCTACGAGGTGATCATTGACGGATTGAATATGGGCTCGACGATTGTCGAGACACAGATGCCTTTTCTCTCCTGTGTGCCTTCCCACATCAATCTCGTCGGTGCCGAAATCGAAATGGTCGAGCTTGAAAACCGGGAGCGGAGATTGTCTCAGGCGATCCAGACTGTCCGGGATCAATATGATTTCATCGTCATCGATTGCCCCCCGTCATTGGGACTCCTGACGCTGAACGCGCTCACGGCCGCCGATTCCATCCTGATCCCCGTTCAATGCGAGTATTTCGCGCTGGAAGGGCTTGGGCAGCTTTTCAGCACCATCAACCTGGTGAAAAAGACCCTCAATCCGAATCTCGATATCGAGGGCGTACTGCTGACGATGTTTGATTCGCGTCTGCGCCTGTCGAATCAGATCGTGGATGAAGTAAAGCGCTATTTTGGGAACAAGGTCTTCAAAACAATCATCTCCCGGAACATTCGCCTGAGTGAGGCTCCAAGTTTTGGCAAGCCAATTATTCTGTACGACGCAATTTGCTCGGGCACGCGGCACCACATGGATCTCGCCAAGGAGGTCCTGGCGAATAACGATGGTCTGACGCCGGAGTCGATTCCGCAACCTCACTCTGCAACAGGACACTGATATGTCTACTCAAAAGAAATCTGTTCTCGGACGGGGGTTGAGCGCCCTGATACCAAAGGCGCCCGTGAAGGAAGTGAGCGTACGGCGCGATGAAATCGGAGAGGACACAGGAGAAGTGGGCATCATGGCCCGCCTCCCGGTCGAACAAATCCGACCAAACCCGTTTCAGCCGCGCACAGAATTCGATCCTGAAACGCTCGCAGAGCTTACCCGCTCCATCGTTGAGAAAGGCGTTATCCAGCCGATAACCGTGCGGCGCGTTGAGGGGGGCTTTCAGCTTGTAACAGGCGAGCGTCGATTACGGGCGGCGCACCAAGCGGGACTCTCCGAAATCCCTGCCTACGTCATTACCGTCGATTCCGATGAGGAGATGCTCGAGCTGGCGTTGATCGAGAACATCCAGCGCGACACGTTGAACCCGATTGAAATCGCACACGCTTACAAACGCCTGATCGACGAATGCCATCTGACGCAGGAAGAAGTGGCTGAAAAGGTGGGGAAGGATCGAACAACCGTTACGAACTTCATCCGACTGCTGAAGCTGCCAATTGAGATCCAGGTCGGAGTCCGAAAGAACCAGATTTCAATGGGGCACGCCCGGGCGCTTATCAACGTCCCGACAGAGAGTATGCAGCTCCGTCTTTATCAGAGAATCGTCGATTCGGGGCTTTCTGTTAGGAGAATTGAACAACTCGCGAAGGCAACAGGTACGTCAACCGACGGTCAGAAGCGAAAGACCCCGGCGCGGGAAACGTCTGCGAGTGTCCAGAGCATAGAAGAGAAGCTGCGGCAGACGCTAGGAACAAAAGTAAACGTGCGGGAACGTGAACATGGAAGGGGCGAGATCGTGGTTGAGTTTTACTCGTTGGATGATCTGGATCGCCTGCTGGACCTGTTTGCTTCCCTCGAAAAGTTCCACTAGATCGTTCGTTTTGCGTCTTCACCCAATGAAAATGGATTGAGCATGGGCAATCAAAAAGTTCTCACCGACAAAGCGCCGAAGCCAATTGGACCGTACAGCCAGGGGATCATTGTCGATGGTCGGTTCGTCTATACCGCGGGACAAGTTGCAATCGACCCCGCGACCAATCAGGTCGTAGAGGGAGACATCAAGGTCCAGACTCGACAGGTCCTGAAAAACATCGAAGCCGTTCTCAGGGCAGCAAATGCTTCCATGGATTCCGTCGTGAAGACGACAGTATTCCTCAAGGACTTCAATGATTTTGCTGCGATGAACGAGGTCTATGCGGAGTTTTTCTCGGGATCAGCTCCCGCAAGAAGCACGGTCGAAGTCGGCCGTCTGCCGAGGGACATGAAAGTCGAGATTGAAGCTGTAGCGGTCATCGAGAAGTAGGATGTTGTGCCCGGCACGATGAAATCTCGGTTGCTCTTACGGAGTTGTCTGCGTTCCATTCTTGTTTGCGGCCTCCTCTGTCTGGTCTATCTGCCAGCGTCCGCTCAATACCGTCTTTCCGCATCACTCCTCAAGCCTGAGTCCTTGCCGCAGGGTACGCTCTTCATCCACCTGTCTGATTCATTGAAGGCCGATTCCACGCAAACGCAGCCGATGCCTCTGGCCCTCAGGTCTCCGGCTACTGCAGTTCTTCTCTCAGCAGTCCTTCCGGGTGCGGGGCAGATCTACACGGGGCGGTATTGGAAGGTTCCCCTCATTCTGGGCTTCGGCGGATATTTTGGTACGCAGTGGTTTCGGATGAATGACCGCTATACAAATGCCCGGTCAGCGTATCAGGAATCAGTGTTGGCGGGGGAGAACAAGGGTCAAGGAAACGCGCAACTTCTGTACGAGCGGGATTTCTATCGTGATCAGCGGGACAGGTTTGCGTTCTACTTCGCGATTACGTACCTCTTGAACCTCGTCGATGCATATGTCGGTGCCAGCCTGTACAACTTTGACGTTGGCGATAATCTTTCCGGCGGTGCGTCGCTCAAGATCAGCATCCCTCTACGCTAGACCTATCTCAGAAACCCCTTGGGAACGATGAGAGTTTCCCGCGTAGCAGATCCGCGAGTGCCCCAGGTAGCGTGGGGAAGCTGAATTCAAATCCCTCCTTCATCAGTTTCTGAGGAACGATTCGTTGCCCGGACAGGACCACATCAGCCATTTCCCCGAGGAGAGCTCTGAGCAAGAAGGCGGGGATCCTGAGAGCGGATGGGCGGTGTAACGCTCTTCCGAGTGCATTGCTGAATTCCCGCATCGTGGTGGATTCGGGGGCTGAAAGATTTACAGGACCCGAAAGGCTGCTTCGTCCAATCGCATACAAGATTGCCCGAACTTCGTCCTCCTCGTGGATCCACGGGAACCACTGGTCACCCGACCCAAGCGGACCTCCAGCAAACAATTCAAAGGGGAATATCATCCTTTGAAGTGCCCCTCCCTCGGAACCGAGGACAATTCCGGTGCGGAGCAGGACAACCCGCACGCCGAACGCCCGGGCAGAAAGAGCAGCAGACTCCCAGTCTGCGCAGAGTCTGCCGAGGAAATCATTCCCAGGCGGATGATCTTCAGTCACAGCGCCTTGCTCAACGTGTCCGTAGTAGCCCACAGCGGAAGCGTTGAGAAAGACCGAAGGCTTCACAGTCGAAGCTCCTATCGCCTCGACCAGGGCGTTGGTGGAGTCTATGCGGCTTGAGTAGAGCTCTTGCTTACGAGTCTTCGACCACCATCTCGATGCAACCGACTGGCCGGAGAGGTTGACGACGGCCTCGGCTCCGTCGATGTGCTTAGTCCAATCTCCCTGGTTTTTTCCATCCCACTGTCCGTAGCTAAGACGGGCATGTTTCGTCGTCCTGCCGCTTGCGGGATTTCTTGTCAGCACGACAACCGATATCTGTGAATCGAGCAAGCGCGACGTCAGTTTCTGACCTATGAACCCAGTGGCACCGGCGAGAACCATTTTCAGCATTGCTTTTCTCCTCTGGAGGTACATAACCAGAATTCTTGACTAATTCCAGACGGTGAGAGGCCCCCTTGCCTGGTGTTTACCTTGCTCTTATGGCGATTTTCAGCTATATTTTCACTGCTAATGCGGAGTAAAGGGTGATTTGATGGCACTTCCACTCTTTACTCTTTCTGTTTTCTGGAACACTCGATTTGTACCCGGGTCACTGAAGGTTCATGAAGCACATCCGAAATTTCTGCATTGTCGCCCACATTGATCATGGGAAGTCTACCCTCGCCGACAGGATCCTTGAGCTGACCGGAGCAATCTCGTCCCGCAACATGACCAAACAGGTGCTGGACGACATGGAGCTTGAGCAGGAACGCGGTATCACGATCAAACTTCATGCGATTCAGATGCAATACAAAGCAATCGACGGGCAGCAGTACACGCTCAATCTGATCGATACCCCGGGACACGTCGATTTCACGTACGAGGTTTCCCGCTCTCTTGCAGCGTGTGAAGGGGCTATCCTTGTTGTCGATGCCACTCAGGGTGTGGAAGCCCAGACCATTTCCAATCTCTACCTCGCAATCGATGCAGGTCTTGAGATCATTCCTTTCATCAACAAGATCGATCTTCCCAGTGCCAAGACGATGATCGACACTGTGAAGCGTCAGGTTGTGGAACTGCTCGGCTGCAGCGAAGAAGACATTTTGATGGGGAGCGCAAAGTCAGGTTTGGGAACTCACGAAGTCATTGAAGCCATCGTGAAGAGGGTGCCGGCGCCGTCAGGAGATCCGCAAGCCCCCTTGCGAGCATTGATTTTCGATTCCGTCTTCGACGACTATCGAGGTGCTATTGCCTATGTGCGGGTGGTTGACGGTGTGCTCAAGGAAAAGGATCAGATAAAATTCTTCTCGAACGACAAGCATTTTCAGGCTGAGGATGTCGGGATTCTTGAAATGACACGGAAACGCGTGGGGAGCCTTTCGGCGGGAGATGTCGGCTTCGTCATAGCGAATGTAAAAGACGTCCACGATACCAAAGTGGGGGATACAATCACTCATGCCGACAAACCTGCGGCGGAGCCCCTGCCTGGCTACAAAGACGCCAAGCCGATGGTTTTCAGTGGCGTATACCCGTCCAACACGGACGCGTTCGGAGAATTGAGAGATGCGCTTGAAAAGCTCCGGCTCAATGACGCATCACTGATGTTCGAGCCTGAAAGCTCGCTTGCGCTGGGTTTTGGTTTCCGATGCGGATTTCTTGGCCTTCTCCATATGGAGATCGTCCGGGAGCGTCTGGAACGGGAGTACAACCAGTCACTCATCAACACCGTCCCGAATGTTGAGTACCGTGTCATCAAGTTGGACGGTGAAGTTATGCTTGTCGACAACCCTGCGTTCATGCCTCCGGCGATCGAGATCGAAAAGGTGGAAGAGCCCTTTATCAAAGGCCAGATCATCGCGCCGACCGAGTATATCGGTTCCATCATGAAGCTCTGTATGGACCGGCGGGGGATTCACAAGAACACAACTTATATTTCCCCGGAGCGGGCTGATATCCAATACGAGCTTCCCCTGGCTGAGATCATTTTCGATTTTTACGACAAGCTCAAGTCCATTTCGCGAGGGTATGCGTCGTTCGACTACGATTTTATCGAAAATCGCGAATCAGACCTCGTCAAGCTGGACATCCTGCTGAACGGAGAATCTGTCGATGCGCTTTCGACCATCGTGCATCGGTTGAAATCGTATGAATGGGGCCGGAAGATGTGCTCGAAACTTCGAGAGCTCATCCCACGTCAAATGTTTGAAGTCGCAATCCAGGCGGCTATCGGCAGCAAGGTGATTGCTCGGGAGACCATCAGCGCCATGCGGAAGAACGTGCTGGCCAAATGTTATGGCGGAGACATCAGCCGCAAACGAAAGCTCCTGGAAAAACAAAAAGAAGGAAAGAAACGGATGAAACAGGTTGGCAGGGTTGAGATTCCTCAAGAAGCCTTCCTCGCTGTTTTGTCCATGGAGGATTGAATGAAAGAGTCACGGAAAGTGAAACAGGAGGAAGCAACCGACGACAGGCCACTCAAAGCAAAGGTGCTCGCCTTTCTGAAAGAGCTGGGCATTGTCTTCGGTGCGTTCCTTGTTCTCAACAATTTTGTCATTGCGTCCTTCCTCGTTCCGACCGGATCGATGGAGAATGAGGTGATGACTGGCGACCTTCTCTTTGTCAACAAGTTCATCTATGGTGGAACATCCCCGAGAAACATCCCCTTCACAAATGTCCGCCTTCCCTGGTTCCGCATCCCTGGATTTCGGGATGTTCAACGGGGAGATGTCATTGTCTTTGTATTCCCGGGGAACCGTGACGAAGTCGCTCCCGAAGATTTTACCTTCTATCTGAAGCGTTGCGTTGCTCTGCCCGGTGACACGCTGCAGGTTATCAAGAGAGTTCTTTATGTCAATGGCCAGCCGGCTCCACTGCCGAAAAACTTGCACTTCAGCTTTCCGCGGATGGGCAATCCGGGCAGTGTGGATGATCGGCTCTTCCCGCATGGGGTTCAGTGGAATGAAGAAAACTATGGCCCCGTCGTCATTCCAAAGAAAGGTATGACCGTTCAGATCGATCCGAGGACTATCCAGGCGTGGGACACGTTCATACGCCGCGAAGGACACACACTCGCTGTCAATGGGGACCGGATCGAGATTGACGGAAAACGGGCGACAGAGTATACGGCTCAACGCGACTACCTTTTCGGAATGGGGGATCACAGGGACAACAGCCTTGATAGCCGCTATTGGGGCTTCATACCAAAGGATAACCTCGTAGGGACTCCGGTTCTCGTCTATTGGTCGTGGAACACCGATATCCCGATCTACAGCATTTTCTCGAAACTTGCCTCGGTTCGTTTGGGCAGGATAGGCACGATCATCAAGTAGGGAAAGTGGACGAGGACCAGCGGCACATACCGACGAGTACGACCTCAAGCGGAAACCCTTCCGACCTGGCGCATGAATCTCCTGAGACCGGTGGATCAGCGAGTCCGCCATTCGGGCGGCGTGTGACGAGTTACCTCAAGACGCTCTTATTCACCGTGCTTGTCGCGTTTCTGCTGAAGACGTTTGTTATCGAGGCATTTCGGATTCCTTCCGGTTCCATGGAAAACACGCTTCTTGTGGGCGACTTCCTCCTCGTCAACAAGATTGTGTATGGGTTGAAGACACCCCGGTACATTCCGCTGACCAATCTGGCGATTCCATCATTCACGTTGCCCGCTTTCGGAAGCGTCCGGCGAGGGGATGTTGTTGTGTTCGAATATCCTGGAAGGCACAGCGATGCCGAAGGAAACGAGCCGACGTACTATATCAAACGTTGTGTCGGAATTCCTGGCGACACGGTCGTGATCCGATCGGGACAAGTGATTGTCGATGGCCGCGAGGTATTGCCGCCATCTCATGCAAAGTCGTCTTATGCAGGCCGGGCTCGTTGGAGGGAAGCAGGTCCCAACGGTGGCTCCGGTTCGGTCGATGGGAACAACTTTGGTCCGACCATCGTCCCAAAGAAGGGCGACGTAATCAGTCTGACCGCCGGTTCGGCGGCGGAATGGAGAGAATTTGTGGAGCGGGAGCACCATCGGCTTGAGATCGGCTCGAATGGAAAGATCCTGGTCGATGGAATTGAGACGAACAGCTACACGGTGAGACGTAACTACTATTTCATGCTGGGAGACAACCGGGGGAACAGTCTCGACAGCCGGTTCTGGGGATTTCTCCCGGAGGGCAACATTGTCGGAGAGGCTCTGGTTGTCTATTGGTCCTGGGATCCTGAGGACGCGGTGGGTGGGGTACAGGAAAGGGTAAGCAAGATCCGGTGGCCCCGTATAGGAACGCTGATCCGCTAGCTCTTTCAGCCATCCATCCTCTGAAACGAAAACAAATGGCGTGTGAGAATCTGTAATCGAGTAGATGGCGAGTCTGTACATCCATATCCCGTTTTGCGAGCACAAGTGCATCTATTGTGACTTCTATTCAGTCGCACCGAACGAGACTGCTTCCCGGGCGGATCTGCCGACGGCCCGCTTCGTGGAAACGCTCCTCAAGGAGCTTGACCTCCGGGCGAAGGAGGAACGATTCCGGGTCTCATATGAGACTGTGTTCCTGGGTGGCGGCACTCCTTCGTTGCTCCGGGTGGAGGATCTTCGGCTCATTCTGGAGGGAGTTACCGGTTCATTTTCGATCGAACCGGGTGCGGAGATCACAATCGAGACGAATCCGGGTACGGTCAGTCGCCAGAAACTTGACGCCTTCCGGTCACTGGGTATCAATCGGTTGAGTATCGGTGTCCAGTCGTTTCACGAGGATGACCTGAAGTTCCTGACCCGCATCCATTCCTCGGAGCAGGCAAGACAATGTGTGCGGGATGCATACGCGGCAGGGTTTGAGAATGTCAGCTTAGACTTGATATTCTCGCTCCCGTTGCAAACGATGGACCGCTGGCGGGCAAACCTCGATGAGGCGATGGAACTGAACCCATCACACATTTCGTGCTATAGCTTGATTGTGGAGCCGAACACGCCGCTTTCTCACATGGTCGATGCCAGACAGATCTCACTTCTCAGTACGGAAGAAGACGCATCATTGTACGAAATGGCGATCCAGTATCTCTCAGATCACGGTCTTGAGCAATACGAAGTTTCCAACTTCGCGAAGCCGGGCTTCAAGTCGCTCCATAACAAGAACTACTGGAATCACTCGAACTATCTGGGCTTCGGACCGTCTGCGCATTCGTTTTGGTCGGCCGACGACAACGTGGGGAGTTCCGTTCGCTGGTGGAATGTCTCAAGCATCGTGGGTTACTTCGAAAAGCTGGATCGAGGAGACCTCCCCGTCGCTGGTCGCGAGCACCTCACTGTCGAACAGTTGGTGGAAGAAGAAATCTTCCTCGGTTTACGCAGTGAAGGGATCGACATCGCAGGGTTCCGGAAGCGGTATGGGAAAGATCTCTTGACGGAACACCGTTCGCGTCTCAGCGATCTCATTGACAACAGCCTGGCGGTTTTGGAGAATGGGACATTGCGGCTTACGTCAAGAGGTTACATGGTCTGTGATGAAATCTGCGCCTCCTTGCGCGTTTGAAAAGGCTGTTGCAGTTCAGGGCATTTCATAATAGATTTTGCAGGTTTTGGGTAGTCGTACTTTACTGGAATGAAAACGAGGAGTCCATGGAACATAGAAAGCTCAACCGCATTGTGGCCGGAGGCGTTTTTCTCGTCTCCCTGATTACGTATGCTATCACCTTGTCTCCCACGGTTGTATTCTGGGATGTGGGCGAGTTCTGCGCAGCGGCATTTTCTCTCCAGGTGCCGCATCCTCCGGGAGCCCCGCTTTTTCTTTTGCTTTCACGCATAGTCTCCATGGTTCCCTTTGTCTCGGACATCGCGGTGCGGATGCATTTCGTCTCCGGTTTTGCTAGTGCTCTCACCTGCGGTCTGTTGTACCTTCTCTCCGTTCGGTTTATCGTGATGTGGAGAGGCGTGCCGGCGACGACCTACGACCGGATTGTGGTGTACGGATCGGCGATCGTCGGTTCCCTCTCGCTCGCGTTCAGCCCTACGTTCTGGTTCAACGCAGTTGAGGCGGAGGTGTACGGCGTCAGCATGCTGTTCGTCGGCGGGATCATCTGGCTCGGGATGCGATGGTACGAGCGAGCGGACAACAGGCGCGGAGATATGTACTTGTTGCTCATTGCGTACATTGTTGGCCTCTCCGTCGGGGTCCACTTGCTTGCCATTCTTGCTTTGTTCCCCGTCATGCTATTCTACTATTTCAGGTACAATGAGTTCTCGATTGTTTCGTTCGCCAAGTTCGGCGTCGCTGCGCTGATCATCTTCGGCATCGTCTATCCGGGCATTGTAAAAGAGCTTCCATCGCTGCTCGACGGCGAGTTCGGCGGGAAGAAGAATGACCTCATCGTCTTCATCCCGATCATGATATTGGCAGCCGCTCTCTATGGAGTCTACCATTCTACGAAGAAGCACAACCGCGTACTGAATATCGCGCTCTTGAGTTTCCTTTTGATAGTTCTCGGATACTCGACGTACACGATGGTGTATATCCGTGCCAATGCGAAGCCACCGATGAACGAGAACGACCCGAGCACGATAACGCGCCTGGTGTCGTACCTCAATCGTGAACAATACGGCGAAGCGCCACTGATTAACAGACGATGGAATAATGAGCCCGAGCAACGGGCTGTGCAGGCGAAATACGCCAGCGATCTCGACTTCTTCTGGAAATATCAGCTGGATCACATGTATCTCCGCTACTTCGGCTGGAACTTCGTCGGGTCTGAAGGGGACTGGAAGGAGGCGGGTGTCAATTGGAAACAGCTGTACGGCATACCGCTTTTCCTTGGTCTTTTTGGGGCGTTCTACCACTGGCGTCGGGATCCAAAGATGGCCGCGATCGCGAGCGCGACGTTTGTTGTCCTGGGCCTTGCCTTGGTTCTTTATTTCAACATGCAGGAGCCGCAGCCTCGCGAGCGTGACTACTTCTACGTAGGGTCGTTCTTTATCTTTTCCATGTGGATAGGGATCGGTGTGCTGGGAGCCATCGATTGGATCAAAGAGAAATTCCAGTCGACGGGGGGGTATGCTCCGACAGGATATGGAATTCTGATTCTCGCTTTTCTCCTCGTTCCCATGAACATGCTGCGTACGAACTATCATCAAGCCAACCGGAAGGGCAACTACGTAGCGTGGGACTATTCCTACAACCTCCTTCAGACGTGCGACCAGGATGCCATCATCTTCACGAACGGAGACAATGATACCTTCCCTCTCTGGTACCTGCAGGATGTTGAGGGGGTCCGACGCGATGTTCGAGTGGTCTGCCTCAGTCTTCTGAACACGAACTGGTACATCAAGCAGCTCAAGCACGGGGAACCCCACGGGGCAAAGAAAGTTCCGATTACTACTTCGGACGCAGACATCGAAAACATCGGCCCGAGGGAGTTCCAGACGCGCGTTATCAAGCTGCCTGTGCCGGGGGAAGTGATGAAGCGCTATAGCGTGGAAGGGACCTCCGCGACGGTGACGATGAAGGACAAGGGGACTGAAGTTCCCGATACAATGTCGTTCACTATGCCGAACACGGTAGAATTCGGCAACGTGAAAGCGATACGCGTGCAGGACATCATGGTCTTTGATATCGTGGCGTCTTCTAACTGGCAGCGCCCCATTTATTTCGCGATGACTGTTTCTCCTGATGGTCAGATTGGCCTGAGGGACTATCTCCAACTCGAAGGTCTTGCATTTCGACTGGTCCCGAAGAAAGGAACTGCTTTCTGGGCCAATGTCAATGAGACGCGGATGCGTGCACAGCTCTTTACCGATATCGATAAGCCATCGAAGACGCCGGCTCTCGGGTACCGGTGGCGTGGATTGCAGGACAGCACAACGTATTTCGATGAGGATATCAGGCGTTTGATGACGAATTATCGGCAAGCGTTTGTCCTGCTGTCGCAGTACTATGTGAACACGCCGAACCTGACTTCGAAAGTGGTTGAACCCCTTGACCGGATGGAACAGATCGTGCCGCGTCATGTGATCTCGATGGACTACCGTACGAAGATCTACGTGGCAAACCTCTACGCTGCGGGAGGGCGGCAGGATAAGTTCCGTGAGATCTGTAATGAGATCATCGCGGAATTGAAACCGATCGTTGAGAAAGGCTCGGCTGAGCCGTTGTCGTATGATAACCCCTACGTGGTCCTGCTGCAAACGTATGAGAATGTGAAGCAATTTGATGATGCCCTGAAACTTGTCGATGTCATCCGTCTCACCTACTCACGGGAGCCGGGGATTGACCAGATCGTCGGGCAGCTTCGTGGCCGCATCATGGCAGAGAAGCGTGCCTCACAGAACAAAGACTCGGTTGTTTCATCCGGGCCGGCGAAAGGGAAGTGAGCATGGTGGCATTTTCACCGGTACCTGAAAAAGAATCCCGGCGGGAGAACTGGGAAACATTCTGGAAGGAAAAGGAGAATGTCGAGCAGGTGTACTCGAATGCAGATCGGATTCTCCGGAACCTGCTTCACGTTGGTGAGCTGCGCGGAAAAACAGTGCTCGAGATAGGTGCTGGAACCGGCAGAGACAGTTTCCCCCTTATCAAGTACGGAGCGCATGTCGTTCAACTCGACTACGCGGTGAATTCTCTTCGGATTCTAAAGCGTCTTGCTGAGGATCTCAGTTTGCCCGTCACGATCGTCGGAGGGGACACATTTCAGCTGCCGTTTCCGGATGAAACCTTCGATGTGGTGTTCCACCAGGGCTTGCTTGAGCATTTCCGGCACAAGCAAGCAGAGGCGCTTCTGAAGGAGAACGTCCGCGTACTCAAGCGCGGCGGAATCCTACTGGTGGATGTGCCCCAGCGGTATCATATCTACACGGTCGCCAAACATCTGATGATGGCCCTGAACAAATGGTTTGCCGGTTGGGAACGCTCGTTTTCTGTCGGTGAGCTTAAGGGCCGCATGCGGACACTGGGCCTGACACCAATTCATGCTTACGGGGAATGGATGGTTCCGAGTTTCTTCTATCGTTCCTTCCGCGAGGCGTTGAAAGTGGTGGGTCTGACTCTTCCGCTGAACCCCCAGCCAATCAAATCTGTCTCACGCCTCCGCAAAGGTATTCGCACGACTCTTCTTGAGACACCGCTGCCCCTGTATACCGGTATCTCGATTGGAGTAATCGGTAGAAAGTAACGCATTATCCTCTGATGAAGATCCTCGTCCTCAACTGGCAAGATATCAAAAACCCGCTTGGCGGTGGGGCTGAAGTCCATCTGCACGAAATCTTCAAGAGAGTCGTGGCACGCGGCCATTCGGTAACGCTCTATTGTTCGCGGTTTCCCGGATCGACTGAGACGGAAGAGATCGATGGTATCCGCGTCATTCGTCAGGGAGGGCGATATTTTTTCAACTTCTATGTTCCTCTCCGTTATTGGTCTGAGTTTCGAAAAAAGGGATTTGACATCGTAGTCGATGACATCAACAAAATCCCCTTTTTCACCCCGCTATTTGTCGACAGACCGCTTGCCGGTGTCGTCCATCATTTGTTTGGCGAGGCGATTTTCCTTCAGGCCGCCTTTATCCCGGCGTCGTACGTTTACCTGGCGGAGAAGGTGGCACCGAGGGTTTACCGCAATACCGCGGTGGCGGTTGTTTCTGAGAGTACCCGTCAGGAGCTTATGGACCTCGGATTCCCTGCTGGCAACCTTGCCATTGTTCCAAACGCCGTGAACGACAAGGTGTACAAGCCTGCTGACAGCATCCCGCACGGCAAGCCGATAATCGGGCACCTTGGGCGGATCAAAAAATACAAGAGCGTCGATCATCTCCTGAGGGCTTTTGAAATCGTCCTTCTGGAGATCCCTGAGGCTCGTCTGAAAATCATTGGAGATGGAGATTTCCGACCCGCGTTGGAGAAACTGGCAAAAGACCTTGGCATTGCCGATCGCGTAGAGTTCATGGGGTATTTGAGTGAGGAGGAGAAAGTCCGACAACTTCATCAGATGAGCGTCGCGGTCAATTGCTCTGCGAAAGAAGGGTGGGGGCTTACTGTCATCGAGGCGAATGCGAGCGGAGTGCCGGTCATCGCAAGTGATGTGCCTGGATTACGGGACTCCGTTGTCGATGAGAAAACCGGGCTTCTTTATGAGTACGGCAATGTAGAACAACTGGCGCAGAAAATTCTGCTTATGCTCCGGGATGAGAACCTTCGCAACAGAATGCGTACGGAGGCAATTGAGTGGGGACGCAACTTCAACTGGGAAGAATCCGCGAAGAAGATGATCGAATTTCTGGAGAGCGTCATCGCACGGAAAACGTCGCGCTCGATCTCCTGACTACAGAAGCCTCTGTTTCAGCAGAAAGGCACATTCCTGCGGTGTGGCAACCTTCTGAACAAACTTTGTGCAGTCCCCCAACCCTTCCCACAATAGCTCGTCCTTGAGCGTCTCGATCACCTTCCCCCAAAAATCTCCCACGACGATGATTGGTTTTTCCGGGATGAACTTCTTGTTGATGAATTCCCACACGTAGGCAAGCTCGAGCAGTGTCCCGGTGCCTCCCTTGACCACGACGTAGCCATCCGCGGAGTTGACGAGCGTTTCGATTCGTTCGACGAGCGTGTGCTCGCGGATCTCGCGATCGATCCAGCGGTTTGCCACCCTGGTAAACGTATCGACAGTCACCCCTATGGTCTCGCCGCCTGCTTCTTTGGCTCCACGGGCTGAAGCTTCCATGATTCCACCGTATCCGCCGTTGCATACGACGAAGCCTGCGAGGGCCAGTTCTTTACCGAGGTTTCGGGCCTCGATGTACTCAGGTTCATCTTCGCGAGGTCTCAAGCTTCCAAAAACTGAAATCACCTTCTTCATACGTGCTGCGCCTAGAGGTTCAGTCGAAAAGTGGTGCCACCCCGCCTGCCAACCTGGTTCTCGGGGCGGGCAGGCAAGACACAAAGTCACAAAGGTTCTTGAAAGTGAAGAAAATTCAAAGATTTTATTCGTGCCTTGGTGCCTTCGTGGTCCCGCCCTTGGATTCCGCTCATAGGCGGGATTCAGAGAGCGGAACAAAGCGTGGGTTTTCGTCCGCGCTTCTAGTATCAGTCAGTAAAGACCCAATTGACGCCCAACTTGATGTTGCGGCCCATCAATGGATAGAAGGGAACAACCATAGTGTTGACGTTGAGCGGGTTTTCCCATACGAAGGTCAAATAAGCATCTCCCAGCCTGGCAACGCAATAGACATCGACAGTCGTGAACCCAGGCATCTCTGACAAGTCTTGCTGACTGTAGGCGAGGAGTTGAGGAATGAACTGAAGCCCGTCGTGATGGCTTACAGCCTTCAGCCGTATTGCTGCCTTCAGATCGAGCTCTCCACCGGCGAATTGATCCCTGAACGACAACTCACTTACCGAGGTGATTCGGGGAATGATACGCCGCACGTCTCCTTGTTCCTTCGTATCTGTGAACGTCAGGTTGCCCGCAATTTCGAGATTCCAGACGCTCAGGCGAAGGCCGGCCGTGCCGCCTATGTAGTCAACGACGGGCGTTGAGAAGATCGAGAGGCCCTTTCTCCCGTCCTGCTGAGTCCACGGACGGATGGCGATGGCGTTTTCGACCCTCCTCTTGAAAGCCCGGAGATCGAAATCCAGCGAGGCACTTCGGAACCGTATCCCGACCTGTAGAAGCGAGTGCGTTTCTTTTGTGAGAGGGGTGGAACGGGTGAGCGCGGAATCGGTCCAGAACAGCTCCTGTATCGTTGGGAAGCGGTAGCTCTTTGATTGGTCCCCCCAAATCACAAGCCATGGGTTCACATGAGATTCCAGGTTCACCCCCCACGAAAGAGAATTGTCGCCACGCAACTTCTCAAGCCGCGTTGAAAATGCCCCCTTGAGCCAGTTCTCAGCCTGCAGTGTCGCTTTCGCACTGGCCGCTGCGTAGTTATCAGAGCGGGCAGCGAGGTAGTGTCCGTGGTTCACGTGCCGGCTCTCGTATTGCGCTCCCAGGTCCAGGGCGCCTATAAGGAAATCCACTCGTTGCTCGAGTTTCGTGCCCCAGTAGGATGAGCCCTGAGGATCTGAGAATACCGGAGGGGCGCCCGTGCCGCCGCCGTTTGTGTACTCGCGGTCGATAGACGAATAGTAGAAGATGGCTTTTGAAAGTGAAGAGCTGTCGGGCAGGAGCTTTCCAACGACTCCTGCAGTAAGGTCGTGCCTGGAGGAAATCTGGTATGTCGTGAGGTCCCGGACAACGGCGGTCACCTCGTCGTAGAGTGAGGGACTCTGATCTGGATCGAGGCCGCCATTGAGGCCGATGGTCGATTTGGTATAGAAGTCCCCAATCCACGCGTTGAGGCGTGCCGAAACATTGTATCGCAGCCTGAAGCGGAAATTCCATGAATCGTAGGCTGAGTTCTGGAATCGACCATCTGCCACGTGCCGTTGGAAGCCCAACATCGCGTTCATACTTCGACTGATGTCCTGGGCAAAAATCCCGTCGGACAGAATGTGATCGAAGGGTCCCTGAAAGAAGCGCAATTTTGTCAGCGGGCGCACAGTGTTGTACTGGTGGCTCACGAAGTTGATCGTCCCGCCGGATGAATTCGGTGCCAGGGAGAGAGCTGCTGATCCCACGAAGGTCTCAATTTCGTCCACGTACTCGATCGGGATGTCATACAAATTGTATCCTCCGTAGACGGGGTCGTTGAGAGGACGCCCGTCGAGCTGAAACGAAATCCCCCGATTGTCGACGCCGAAGGCATTGATCTGTACCGGTTGACCTGGTTGTCCGAGTTCTCGAATGAAGACTCCGGGCACCTTCCAAAGAAGGTCGCCGATGTATTCTGCGTCTGAATGGAGGAATTCGTGACTATGGAGAAGGCTGGATGTGTCGACACCGGGCCCGAGGTTCCCGATCGAAGGTATGGATCTCTTCTTATAGCTCTCCGTCCGAAGTGTGTCTGGTCGCAGGGCTTGGAGCGAGTCAGGCCTGTGGGCTTGTAGCGAATCCTGGGCCGGAATTCCCTGAGCGGTTGCCAGAGAACATATGCAAGCCAGGGAGAAAACTATCCGCGGGGGGCTGAGATATCGGGATTTCGCACGGAGCAATTGTGGGAGCGGCACTGAATCAGCTCGTTGTTAGTTGATCTCTGGTTTGAACTGGGGCTCAGTGACCGATGTGAAGTACTGGCTGGAGAGATTCTCGGAGAGTTTTCTGGCTTTTTCCGGGGCAGAAAAGAATCCAAACACAGACGAGCCGCTGCCGCTCATGAGGGCAACCTCCGCACCACCCGAGAGCAGAGCCTCCTTGAGCTTCGGGATTTCCGGGTACTTTTCGAAGACCGTTTCTTCAAAGTCATTTGCCAGATCCCTCTGCAGAGTCGCAGGGTCTCTCACGTTTCTCGAGAGAAGCTCTTTCAGATTGGGCCGTTTCTGAGTTGGATTGAGTTTGATCGTTGAATACGCCCACGCCGTGGAGACATGGATTTGCGGAGTCGCAACAAGGATCGAGTACGGCAGAAGGACCTCAATGCGCTCGAGCATTTCCCCTCTGCCAGTGGCATAAGCCGTCTGACCGGAAAAAAAGAACGGGACATCAGACCCAAGTGTGCTACTGATTGTCTGCAGCTCATCTGCATTGATATCGAGAGACCATAGCTTCGTGAGCCCCCTGAGAACCGCGGCGGCGTCGCTGCTTCCGCCTCCCAGCCCGGCTCCGATGGGGATCCGCTTGGTCAATGTCATTTCAACACCTGTGTGACATCCGGTGAGATCCCGAAGAAGGATTGCTGCGCGGAGGCAGAGGTTTGTGCCGTCGCTCGGAAGCTCAGCTCTGTCGGAGGAAAAATGGATACCGCCATCGTTCTGGACCATCTCCAGCTCGTCGTACAAATTGATCAAGCGGAAGACGGTCTCGATGTTATGGTACCCATCGGGGCGCTTTCCAAGGACGTGGAGTCCAAGATTTATCTTTGCATATGCCCGGACTTTCATCTCGAAGTATGGATGTTCCGGCGCTAAAATACGTGAATAACCGTGGAGAAGCAAGAAGGCAATGGAATCACGGCTGTTTTGATTGTTGTGGCATTTTTTCGTACGTTAGATAGGTTGTCTTCCGACTGTTCAGCAGGATCATGCCATGAAACGCATCCGTTGGGTTGCCGCGCCACTGTTGTTTCTTTGCACTGCCAATCCAGCTTTGGCTCAGTGGGCAAGAGTCTCAGATCTTGACGGTCGGAAAATCTACTCACTCCTTGCCATCAGTCCCAATCTATTTGCAGGAACTGATCTTGGAGTATTTCTTTCAACCGATGGTGGTGCAACCTGGAAACCGAAGAATGCCGGTTTGCCAAATATCGTTGTCAAGTCGCTCGCGCGGAGCGGTTCCAATGTGTTTGTGGCTATGGGACGCTGGGTGTTTCGGTCGAGCGATTCCGGCGCTTCTTGGACTTTAGCAAGCGCTGGGCTTACCACCGAGGGAATCTATGCTCTCGTCTCTACTGACACAAGCATCTTTGCCGCTGGATATGGTGGAGTCTTCCGCACAACTGACTCGGGTAATAGTTGGGTTCCGAGCAATGTGGGCATCACAACCGACTTCATCGCGTGTCTTACGATAAGCTCTGGGGGTCTTCTCGCTGGTGGGACTGGAGGGATGTTTCGGTCGACCGATGCCGCTCTTAGCTGGAGCAGTGTTCCCATAGGATTACCCAATGTTGATGTCACCGCTCTCGGCGCAGTGGGAACAAACCTCTACGCCGGCACCAATGCGAATGGGGTCTCAGCCTCCACTGACAACGGAGTGAAGTGGTCGTTCATCAGCACTGGAATATACCAGGCCAGGGTCCTTGCTTTGGGTGCGTTTCAGCAAGGCGTTGTTGCCTTCACGAGTTGGGGCACTTTTCGTCTGAACAACCGGGTTAGAATATGGGAGCCTTTCTGGCAGGGGCTGCCGACCTATTACACTGAACTCAGCTCATTCTGTGTCAGTGGTGCGCAACTTCTTGCCGGCTCTCCTACGGGCTTATGGCGTCGTCCGCTATCTGAACTCGTTACTGAAGTGGAGAGAAACGCTGGTCGCGTTCCGACCAGTTTCAATCTTGACCAGAACTACCCTAACCCATTTAACCCATCGACGGCCGTTCGCTATAGTTTGGGGACGTCAGCACACGTTGTGTTGAGTGTTTTCAACACCCTAGGACAACAAGCAGCAACTCTCGTAGATGAGCAAAAGGAAGCAGGCTCATATTCTGTGAAGTGGAATGCGACAAATGCCCCAAGCGGCATCTACTTCTATCGTTTGCAGGCAGGACATTACAGTGAAATCAAGCGAATGACACTCTTGAAATAAGTAGAAGGCGGCTGCCCAAACGTTGATAGCACTCTGGCGGACGGGAAAAAGTATCTTAGCAAAGGGAAATGGTTGATCGTCAAGGTTGGTGATATAAAAATCGGCGGGAGCAATCCGCTTGTCCTCATTGCGGGACCATGCGTCGTGGAGAGCAGGAAGTTGGTGCTTGCCACCGCAGAGCGCCTTGTTCGCATCGCCGAACGCCGCCGAATTCCCCTCATCTTCAAATCTTCCTATAAGAAGGCGAATCGGACGAGTGCTCATTCATTCATGTCGATTGGCGCCGATGATGCGCTGGCCATACTTGCCGAGGTGCGGAAACGGTTCGGCGTCCCGGTATTGACCGATATCCACACAGCAGAAGAAGCTGCCAGGGCAGCGGAGGTCGTGGATGTTCTACAAATCCCTGCATTTCTTTCCCGTCAAACGGATCTACTCCAGGCTGCAGGGAGAACGGGAAAGGTCGTCAACATTAAGAAGGGGCAGTTTCTGGCTCCCGACGACATGACTCTGGCGGCGGAAAAAGTGGTCCTGACCGGCAACAAGAAAGTACTCCTCACAGAACGCGGCACAACGTTTGGATACCATAATCTCGTCGTTGACATGCGCTCGCTCGCCATCATGCGACGATCGGGATTCCCGGTCGTCCTCGATGCCACACACTCGGTTCAGCTGCCGGGAGGAGAGTCGACGAGAAGCGGCGGTCAGCCGGAATTCATTTTCCCGATAGCACGCGCCGGAGTAGCAGCAGGGTGCGACGCGCTCTTCGTCGAAGTTCACCCAAATCCTGAGAAGGCGCTTAGCGATCCGGCAAGTCAACTCAAGCTGGATCTGCTTGACGACCTGGTGAAACAAGTGATGGCAATCGATGCCGTCGTCAAAAAGTGTTTGAGATCCTCGTAGATTTGCAGAGAATCGACCTTGCCAACGAAACACCCACAACGCTCAGTGCTCCGCAGGATCAGACTCCTCCTCCTCGACGTGGATGGTGTGATGACCGATGGGGGAATCTATTATTCGCGGCGTGGAGAAGAACTCAAGAAGTTCAACACGCAGGATGGATACGGAATCGTCAAGCTGCAGCGGGCTGGTATCAGGGTGGGCATCATTACCGGAAGAATATCAACAATAGTCAAGGTACGGGCAAAGGAGCTAGGGATCACGGAAGTTCATCAGAACATGGATAACAAGCTCGAGTCGTACAGGGCAATCAAGAAGAACATGAGCCTCACTGATGCCGAGGTGGCCTATGTGGGCGATGATGAACCCGACATTCCCGTTCTTCGATGTGTAGGGTTCGCCGCTGCACCCGCAGACGCGAATGCAAACGTTCTTTCCTTGGTTGACTATGTCTGTCGACGCGGAGGAGGCAAAGGGGCTGTCCGTGAGGTCATCGACCTTCTCCTGAAGGCCCAAGCCTGAAGGAGCCCGGCGTGGGTCCTGAAGAGATCTTCCCCCGTCAATTGGTACACGCGAGCCGCGCGCTGGCTCTTGAAGGACAGGAAACAACGTACCCGCTGGTCTTAGAATTCAGTGCGGTTCAGGAATCTTCGGAGCAATGAAATGACGACATCAATCGAAAGAGGAAAAGAGGTCATTCGCATCGAGGCTGAGGCCATTCAGGCACTCGAGTCAAGAATCGATGAGAGTTTTGCCGCTGCGGTTGACTTGATATTCGAAAGCACAGGACGTGTGATTGTTACCGGCCTGGGCAAATCGGGGCTTATCGCACGAAAAATCGTGGCGACGATGAACTCCACCGGCACCGCTGCCATTTTCCTCCATCCGTCTGACGCGGTCCATGGCGACCTGGGGATGGTCAGGGCAGATGATATTGTCATCTGTCTTTCCAAGAGCGGTGACACGGAAGAAATCCGGCAGCTGATTCCGATGTTCCGCCGGATTGGCGTGAAGGTGATTTCGATGATTGGTAACGTCTCGTCTCATCTAGCACGACAGAGTGATATCGTTCTCGACGCGAGTGTCAAGGAAGAGGCATGCCCCCACGACCTGGCACCGACGGCATCAACATCCGTCTCGCTGGCCCTGGGTGACGCACTCGCCATCGCTCTCCTGGACAAGCGCGGGTTCACCCGCGAGGAATTTGCCATGTTCCACCCCGGCGGGAATCTTGGGAAAAGGCTCCTGCTACGGGTTGAAGAGATGATGGTCTCCGGCTCGAACGTACCCATTGTGCGTGAGGAGGTTCCACTCTCCGACGCTATCGTCGAAATGACGTCGAAGCGTTTGGGCGCAACCTGCGTTGTTGATGATGCGGGAAGGTTGCGGGGAATCGTCACTGACGGTGACCTGCGAAGACTTCTCCAGCGCACAAAGGATGTTACAAATGTGACCGCAGCAGAAGCAATGACGAAGAATCCGAAAACCTTCAGGAAGGGGCTGCTCGCAGCGACGGCGTTGGAAGAGATGGAATCGTACAGTATCACACAGCTGATTGTCGTGGACGACCAGCAACGCCCTGTTGGCATGCTGCATCTTCACGATCTCGTGAAAGCCGGGCTGGGGAACGAAGGGGCCGGATGAGACTCCTCCGACTCATTGTCGTATGTCTCTCCACTGGACTGTTGATGGTGTTGTCAAGCGGGTGTGAAGAGAAGATAAAGCCCAGTGTTCTCCCCGGGCTCGATTCAAAAAGCATCCCTCAGCAGGAGAGTTGGAACAGCACCATAGTGATTTCGGATTCGGGACGAGTGCAGGCGCGGATTCGAGCGGGCTATATCCAGAAATTCGATGGCCCGCAGGAAACGATGATGAGCCAGGGGGTTGTTGTCCATTTCTACAATGAGGCGGGCGAACAGACGTCGGTGATGACAGCCAGGCAGGGGAAAGTCAACGAACGAACATATGACATCGAAGCAGAAGGGGACGTGCTGGTGGTCTCCGATGACAGCACGCATCTTCGATCTGAGAAGATGTACTATGATAACAGGCGCCACCTCATCCACACACCAGAATATGTTTATGTGACGTCACCGCGCGAGAAAGTCCAGGGTCGCGGGTTCGAATCGGATCAGCGTCTGAGCAATTACAGGATCTTCAAAGTCACTGCACAGGTACGAGGGAACTGAAATCAACGATGACCTTAAGTGCGGGCTATAGCTCGGTTTCCAAATGCGAAATACGAAAACCGAAATGTGAAGGAAATCCCAAACTCGAAATTCGAAATCCGAATCGCAAGGGCGGCAGTGGTCTTTCCGCTTTCGGGGTTCGTGCTTTGGATTTGTTTAGGATTTCGAGATTGGTATTCCGTGCTTTTTCGTTCACTCTGTGTGTGATGGCATTCGTTTTGGACGGGGCAAGAGTCTATTCCCAGCAGAAAGACTTTGAGATTCGCTCCGCCGATGTACTCGATGTAAGGCGTTCCGGTGCCCAGCAGATTCAGGCGCTGATCGGCAAAGTCCATATGGTTCAACCGTCTGCGTCCGGAGAGGTGAAGATCTGGTGCGACTCGGCTTTTCGCAATATGCAGACAAACGTCGTTGATCTCTTTGGACATGTAAAGATCGTCCGGGACAGCGTCACATTGACCTCGACTGAAGGGACGTACTCCGGGAATAACCGGCGGGTTGTGATGTCGAAAGGCATTCTCCTCAACCGAGGGCGAATGGTCCTTACGTCAAGATACGGCGAGTATTGGGCGAATGACAAACGAGTGTACTTTCGCGGTGAGGTGCATGTAGACGATTCGACATCCTCTACATGGTCGGACACGCTGACCTATTTCGAACAGGAAGAGAAATCGATCGCCGTCGGGAGGGTCCGCGTCTTCAACCCCGAGAACAATTTTACCGTGTTCGGTGACTCCCTTGTGCACTTCGACAAAGCGAAGTATACCATCATTCCGAAAAACCCCCGTCTGATGCAGATTGATACGGTAGCAGGCGGGATGCTCGATACGTTGTTGATCGTGAGTGCGCTCATGGAAGCGTACCAGGATTCGCTGCAGCGCTTTCTGGCCCGTGGTCAGGTAGAGATGGCACGGACGGATTTTGCAGCACGGTGTGGTGATGCCACCTATTTTTACAAACGGGACCGAATCGTTCTTCGGCAGCAGCCGGTTGTTTGGCATGCCGAAAACCAGATTTCCGGCGATTCCATCGTCATTACGACGAGGGACAAGAAACTTCAGAGCGTATATGTGCGTGGCCGATCGATGGCGATCTCCCGTGCCGATTCAATCCATTCGGCACGTTTTGACCAGTTGTCTGCGCGTGAGATTACGCTCCGGTTCAGGAACGGCAAGATTGTCCAGATTGACGCTGACCGGACTGCAACAAGTCTCTACTACTTGTTTGAGGGGGGATCGGCAAACGGGGCCAACCGTTCAAGCGGTGATCAGATCCTGATGGAGTTCCGCGGCGGCAAGCTTGACCGCATCAAGATCGTGGGGGGTGTGGAAGGGAAGTACTACCCTGAGAGGATGATCGCGAAACACGAACGTGCGTACAACCTCGAGGGATTTCGCTGGATCACCGACCGTCCCCGGCGGAGGCAGCTATCCATTGTCCATGAATCCTATGACTGACGTCCCTATTCAGAACGAACCGCAAGTCCTACGCTCCAGCGGTCTTGTGAAGAAATACAAGAAACGCACCGTCGTGAACGAGGTGACGATTCAGGTTCGGCAGGGAGAGATCGTCGGGCTTCTTGGGCCGAACGGTGCGGGGAAGACCACGACCTTCTACATGATCGTAGGGATGGTCAGACCCAACGCGGGCAGTGTATTTATCAATGACAGTGAGATCACAGCGCTGCCGATGTATCAGCGGGCGCGCATGGGAATTGGCTATCTCTCGCAGGAGGCCTCTGTGTTCCGGCGGTTGACAGTCAGGGATAACCTCCTTGCGGTGCTTGAGATCAGCGACCTTTCGCGCAAGGTCCGGGAAGAAAAATGTGACCGGCTCCTGGAGGACTTCGGATTGACGCACCTCGCAAAGAGCATGGCATATGTCCTCTCGGGAGGTGAACGTCGCCGCACAGAAATTGCGCGGGCACTTGCCCTCGATCCGAAATTCATGCTGCTCGATGAACCGTTCGCGGGTATTGATCCCATTGCTGTCGAAGATATTATGAAGATCGTCATGAAACTGAAGGAAAAGAACATCGGGGTTCTCGTGACCGATCACAATGTGCACGAGACGCTCTCCATTACGGATCATTCATACCTCCTCTTTGAAGGCAGGATTCTGAAATCGGGCACAGCAGAGTACCTGGCCAATGATCCCGAAGCAAAGAAACTCTACCTCGGTGAAAAGTTTAGACTCGATCGATACGAATAGCACACGACAATTAATCCTCACATCATCCATTTTGCGGCAGGCTAGTAAACGCTATGGTCGTCGTTACCGAACCTGGAACTTCTGAAAAGCAGATAGAAGAAATTATCCGTGTCCTCAACGAGCACGGATTTGACGTTCATCGATCGACGGGTGTGCAACAAACCGTCCTTGGCGCCATCGGGGTCCACCCGGAATTTGATCATCGTCAGATTGAATTACTGTCTGGCGTCGCAGAGGTCCTTCGGATCACCGAACCGTATAAACTGGCGAGCAGGACTTTCAAGCGGGAGGGGTCGATCTTCGATATCGGCGGCCTCAAGATTGGGGGGAACAATGTCGTCGTCATTGCAGGCCCGTGCGCTGTCGAGAATGAAAAGCAGATTTTTACCATCGCAGAGGCGGTCGCCAGGTCTGGTGCACGAATCCTGCGAGGCGGTGCCTTCAAGCCCCGGACGTCCCCATACTCGTTCCAGGGACTGGGCGAGGATGGACTGAAGATGATGCGGGCAGCGGCGGACGAGTACAAGCTCAAGATCGTAACCGAGGTGATGGACAAGAGCCAGATAACGTTGGTCGAAAAGTATGCGGACATTCTGCAGATCGGCGCCCGGAACATGCAAAATTTCACATTCCTCAGAGAGCTCGGCACAGCATCGAAGCCCGTTCTTCTGAAGCGTGGCCAGGCTGCAACGATCGACGAATGGCTGATGTCGGCTGAGTACATCCTCTCCGGCGGCAATCATCAGGTGATCCTATGTGAGCGGGGAATCCGGACCTTCGAGACTGCGACACGCAATACGCTGGATATCAGCGCCATTCCTGTGGTTCAAAAGAAGAGTCACCTTCCCATTATTGCCGATCCTTCACATGGCATAGGTATCCGTGACAAGGTCATCCAGATGGCCCGGGCGTGTGTTGCTGCCGGCGCCGACGGAATTATGGTCGAGGTCCATCACGACCCCGATCACGCCAAATCGGATGGGGCGCAGTCGCTTTTCCCCGATCAGTTTGCTCAGATGATGAAAGAGGTGCGCTTGATCGCTGAGGCGATCGGCCGCACAATCGGCTAGCAATCAGCTGAAAAAGAACACCACAAAGACACAAAGTACCTCACGATGATGATGAAGTTGCTTTTTCTATCACAATGTAAGAAATCTCTTTGCGTCCCCGTCGTTCCGCATGTTCAGCCTTCATGCAAAGAAAGCACTTGTCAGCAACCTTCAGACCACCCAGGATCTGAATGAAGAATCTTTCCCGCACTCAGACTCCCTTCAAACGGATCTCCATCATCGGCGTCGGCGTTATTGGGGGGTCGCTCGGCCTTGCCATCAAGAAGCATTTCCGCTCTGTACACGTCGTTGGCGTCGATAAGCGCCAAGTACTGAAGAAGGCGCTGAGAAGAGGAGCGATTGACGAGTCGACGACAGACCTTCGACACGCGATTTCCTGCGCCGATCTTGTATTCCTCGCTACGCCCATCTCGGTCATTCTAAGGGTCCTGCCGAAAGTCGCTGCGTTCTCGTCTGCCCGGACACTGGTGACGGATGTCGGAAGTGTGAAGCGCAGCATCATGCGCAGTGCGTCAAGGCTTTTTCCGGACGGCAACTTCATAGGGGGCCATCCTATGGCCGGTGTAGAGTTGTCGGGGGTGGATGCCGCACATCCGCTGCTCTTTGAAAATGCTGTCTATGTGCTCACACCGATGAAGTCGAATCCGCCCGAGAGTGTTCAACGGTTTGCGGATTTTCTGAACGAGCTGGGCTCGCGAGTTGTGATCCTTGATCCAAAGACCCACGACGAAGTGGCCTCGGCAGTAAGCCATCTGCCTCAACTCACGGCTGTAGCTCTCACGAATGTCGCCGGACTCGAGCATCGCTCGAGTCGTCGTCACCTGCGGCTTGCCGCAGGCGGATTTCGTGACCTGACCCGCGTCGCATCCAGCAGGCCCGAGATCTGGAAGGATATCCTGTCGTTCAACAGTGATGAGATCGACAAGTCTCTCGGAATGTTGATTCGGGAGCTCGAGCGCTATCGTCGGTTTCTCCATCGGGGTGGGACGAGTCTCACGGGTAGGTTTCGCTCGGCTCGCCGCATTCGCGACAGCATTCCAAAGTCGATGAAAGGATTCCTTCATCAGCTTGCGGAGGTATACGTTTTTGTGAGGGATCAACCGGGGATGATGTCGAAGATGACCTCGGTCCTTGCGAAAGCGAAGATCAACATCAAAGACATCGAGCTCATGAAAGTGCGGGAAGGCAGGGGCGGTACGTTCCGTCTCGCGTTCGAGTCGAAAGAAATCTCTTCGCGTGCGGTAGTGATCTTGAAGCGAGCGGGATTCGAGATCGGGGAGTGAGCGCAGAAAAAGCAACCACTGATTTACACTGAAGAGGCACGGAACAGTCACGGATCGATAAATCCGCGCACATCCGTCGCAATCCGTGTTGTCCGTGGTTAATCCTTGTCAGAAATTGGAACTTCCGCTTTCAGGGGTGAGAAACGGCACTGAACCGGGTGCCGGACGCCTGAACAAATTGGGGGTTTCCATGGCACAAATGTTGAATTGAACTGGTATTATTCAAAGTGGCAGGAACAGGAAAAGGAGGATGTTAGAACATGACGGTTAGTCAGCTTGCAAAATCGATAGCCGAATCTCCGACATTGAAGTTGAACGAGGAGGCGAGGCTTCTGCGCGAGAAGGGGGAAGCGGTGATTCATCTTGGAGCGGGTGAACCAAAGAATCGGGCCCCGATATCCGCAATCCTGAGCTCGGCGGCAAAACTCAATACTGGCG